>Ga0114129_10002520_pt1 | contig 25430 bp, 26 predicted proteins | sample RhiMetdeltSRZDD1_FD_80071 | JGI IMG/M metagenome (GOLD analysis project Ga0114129, IMG submission 80071) | Populus rhizosphere microbial communities from Tennessee, USA - Rhizosphere MetaG P. deltoides SRZDD1 (version 2) (version 2) | ecosystem: Host-associated > Plants > Roots > Rhizosphere >...
GACGCGCTTCAGCTCGGACAAGGCCGTCTCGATGCGCTGGTCCTCGCGGACGCGGCGTCGAACCGCGCCGGGCAGCGCCCCGTCTTCCGCGGCAGCCTCGGCCAGGGCATCGGCCGAGGGATTGCCGGAGAGGAACGCCTTCACGCGGTCGCGCATCGGCACGTAGCGGGTGGCAAACAAGGAGAGCGTCTCGCGCACCTGCGGCCACAGGCAGTGCCGCTGGTAGACGATCGCCGCGAGGTTCTCGGCCTCGGGCGCGAAGTCGTCCGAGAGCTGCGGCGATCGGACGCTGTGCAGCTTGCCCAGCGCCGCTCCCGCGTCGCCGGCGCGCAGATCGGCGTAGGCGCCCTCGAAGAGCGCCTCGTGCCAGTGGCGCGAGAAGCGCGGTACCGCCGCATACGCCGCGGACGCTTCCGGGTACCTCTTCGTCGCATAGAGGGTCCGCGCAGCCGCGAGCTGGGCGACCTGTTTCAGCTCCGCTGCCTCCGCGTCGCCGCCGGGGTCGATCGCCGCGAGCGCGCTGAACGTCCGCAGGGCTTTTTCCGGATCGGTGCGGCGGACGATCACGGCCGACAGGTACTGCGCGCGCCGGTAAGCGCCGGTGCCCTCCGGGATCGCCTGGAGGAGTCGCGCGGCGTCGTCGAAGCGGTTCGCCTTGTACGCGGACAGGGCGAGCGCGTACCTCATGCGCGACGCAAGCTCGGGCGGAAGCGCCGCCACCACCGCAGCAGGCACTCGATCGACCCACGGCGCCCCTTCGAGGCGCGGCGTCAGCGAAGCCGCGCCTTCCACGGCGCGCGCGTAGGCTGGATCCGCTGGGCCGCGGTCGAGGACGCGCAGGTAGTACGCCGACGCCGACTCGACGAGGCCCATGCGCGCGAGCGACTGCGCCGTCAGCAGCTCAGGTTGCCCGCTGGCGCCGGCATGCGCGGCACCTGCCGAGGCGAAGAGAGCGAGGAGGACGGGAGCGCGCATCGATGCCTCGTCTCAGAAGAGCCAGCTCACGCCGCCCTGGAACGCGATGTTGTTGATGACGCTCGACGACGGGTCGGCGAGCTGGACCGCCGCGCTGCCGGCGCCGCTCTTGATGTCCTCTTCGCTGCCGCCGAAGGACGAGGCGCTGCAGCCGGAGCTGAGCCCCGCCGCGCCCGAGCCGCCGGTGCGGATCGCGCGCGCATCCTGGGCGCTGCAGCCGTTCACCTTGGAGACGTACGCGGAGTAGACGCGGTCCCTCAGCTCGAGCCGGACGGTGAAACGGTCGCCGGCGAAGATGCGGACGCCTACACCCAGCGCACCTTCGGGGCGCAAGCCCGTGTCTCCGAACGAGCGCCCGCCGACCGCGTCGGACGCGCGCAGCTGCAGCCGCGTCTTTGCCACGCCGAGCGCCGCGTTCACGTAGAGGCCGAGGCGCAGGACCTTGCGATCGAAGAGGCTGATCTTGCCGTAGACGGGCATCAACTCGAGCCCGGCGAGCGCATCGGCCTCGAGGAGCAGCGCATTCGCCGCGAGGGGCTGCTCGCCGACCTTGGCGGCCAGCTCCTCGGTGAGCGCGCTCTGGTGCGCGATCGCGTTGTAGGAGATGGACACCAGCGCGGCGAGGTTCTCGCGCAGGTGGTAGGAGACCTCGCCTCCCACGCCGGCGTGCACGGTGAAGTGCGGGTTCACCTGGCCGAGCCCGAAGAGCGTCAGCTCCAGGCGGTTCGCCTCGGCGAACGGCCGCTGCTCGACGACGTGGACGCGCTGCACTTCGGATCCGGCCTGGGCGACCGCCGCCGGAGCGAGCAGCAGGATGGAGAGTGCGAGGCGCATCGTCGAGTCGCTCCGTCAGAAGAGCGCGGAGGCTCCGAGCCCCAGCGTGGTGATGAGCCCCAGGTAGCGCGCGCTGGTGCCGGTCCCCGGCTGCGTGAGGTCGGCGCCGCGCACCACCGTCGCGGGATACAAGAGGGCCCGCACGTCGGCCTGCACCGACCAGCGCTGCCCGACATAGAAGCGCAGGCCGCCGCCGGCCTCGCCGACCGGCTTGAGCGAGCTCGTCGTCTGGTAATCGCCGGCGGCGCACGCCGAGTCGCCGGGCGAGGCGCAGAGGTTCACCGACTCGTGCTTGAAGGCCGCCGCGCCCGCGCCGGCCAGCAGGAACGCCTGGAAGTGGACGGGCAACTCGGCGGCGAGGTTCAGCTTCCCGTAGATCGGCGCGAATCGCGCCATCGCCAGCGCTCCGCCGCGGAGCTGATCGGCGCCGGCGATCTCGTCGCCGTCGTTCGGCTGCCCGGTGGCCGGATTCGCGCGGGGCGGCAAGCGATCGCGGATCTGGCCCGACAGCGTCGAGATCGCGGTGCGGTTCAGCAGCACGTCGACGCCGACGTCCGCCCAATCGTTCGGGTGGTAACTGACGGACAGCAGCGCGCCGTACTGATCGACCAGGGACGTATTGAGCGCCGTGGTGAATGCGAGCCCCACCTCCCACCGGCCCGACAGCCGATGGAGCCTGTTCTGTACGGTCCCCGGCGCCATCGCGGGGCCCAGCGCGGGTTCCCCAGCGCGCGCGGGTAGCCCGGCGAGGCACGCCGCGGCAAACAGCAAGACGATCCGGCTTGGTTGCATGGCGCTCGGCTGCCCCCTCGGCAGGGGAGGACGTTGCCCACCGCCCGCTCGTGGCGCAACAACCGTCCACTGGAGGACAGCCAGCGAGCGCGGCGCGTTATGCTCGCCCGCGATGCGCTCCGTACGCAGGGCGGCCGTCGCCGGATCGTTCTACCCGGGCGATCCGCAAGAGCTCGCTGCCGAAGTGTCGCGCTTGCTCGAACGAGCACCCGGGCGCGAGCCCGCGAAGGCCATCGTCGCTCCTCACGCGGGCTACGTGTACTCCGGGCCGATCGCCGCCAGCGCGTTCCGCTGCCTCTCGCCCGCCGTGGAACGGGTCGTGTTGCTCGGTCCGTCGCATTTCGTGCGGCTGCGCGGATTCGCCGCACCGCAAGCCGACGCGTTCGAGACGCCGCTGGGTCGCGTAGAGCTGGACGTGCCGCCCGACCTTCCGCGGAGTGACGCAGCGCACGCGCGCGAGCACTCGCTGGAGGTGGAAGTGCCCTTCCTGCAGCGGGTCCTCCGCGACTTCGTCCTGGTGCCGCTGGCGGTCGGCGATGCCTCGCCCGCCGAGGTGGCCGATGCGCTCGCGGCGCTGTGGGGCGGACCGGAGACCGCGCTCGTCATCAGCAGCGATCTGTCCCACTACCTGCGCTACGACGCGGCGCAAGAGGCCGACCGCGAGACCGCGCGGCGGATCGAGCGGCTCGTTCCCGTGCCCGACGACGCCGCCTGCGGCGCCGCTCCGTTGAATGGTCTCCTCTTCGAAGCCGCGCGGCGCGGGATGCGCGGCGAGCTGCTCGACCTGCGCAACTCGGGAGATACGGCCGGCGACCGCAGCCGCGTGGTCGGCTACGGCGCCTTCGCCTTCCGGGAGGCCGGATGAGCTTCCCGGGGCGCTACTTCAGCCGCCTGGGCGACGGGCGCGTCCGCTGCGAGGTGTGCCCCCGCTACTGCGCGCTGCACGACGGGCAGCGCGGCATGTGCTTCGTCCGCGCGCGCGAGGGCGACGGGATCGTGCTCACCACCTACGGCCGCTCCAGCGGTTTCTGCGTAGATCCGATCGAGAAGAAGCCGCTCGATCACTTCCTGCCGGGCACTCCCGTGCTGTCGTTCGGCACGGCGGGCTGCAATCTGGGCTGCCGCTTCTGCCAGAACTGGGACATCTCCAAGTCGCGCGAGATCGACCGGCTGAGCGATGCCGCCTCGCCGGAGCAGATCGCGCAGGCGGCGCTCGATGCGGGATGCAGCAGCGTCGCCTTCACCTACAACGACCCGGTCATCTTCCTCGAGTATGCGGTCGACGTAGCGCAGGCGTGCCGCGCGCGAGGCCTCAAGACCGTCGCCGTCACCGCCGGGTACATCTGCGCGGAACCACGCGCCGAGATGTACCGGCACATGGATGCGGCCAACGTCGATCTGAAGGGATTCACGGAGGAGTTCTACCGGAAGCTGTGCCTCGGCCACCTCCAGCCCGTGCTGGAGACGCTCGTCTACCTGAAGCGCGAGACGCGCGTCTGGTTCGAGATCACCACGCTGCTCATCCCCGGGCACAACGACTCGGACGCCGAGATCGCCGCGCTGTCGGAATGGATCCTCCGCGAGCTGGGTCCCGACGTCCCCCTGCACTTCACCGCGTTCCACCCGGACTTCCAGATGATGGACACAGCGCCGACGCCGCCGGCGACGCTCACGCGCGCCCGCCGCATCGCCGTCCGCGCCGGGGTGCGCTACGTCTACACGGGGAACGTCCACGACGAGGACGGCCAGAGCACGCGCTGCGCCTCGTGTGGCGAGGTCCTCATCGGCCGCGATTGGTACACGCTGACCCGCTGGAACCTGGCCGCGGACGGCTCCTGCCGCGCGTGCGGCGCGAAGTTGCCGGGCGTCTTCTCCGGCCGTCCCGGAAGCTGGGGCAGCAGGCGGCGCCCGCTGCGACTCGCTATTTGACGGTCGGCCGGACGAACACGAGGCCCTTGCGGTGGCCCGGGATCGAGCCGCCGACGAGCAGCAGGTTGTTCTCCGGGATCACGTCGACGACGGGAAGGTTCTGGACGGTCCGGCGATCCACTCCCTTGTGGCCGGGCATGCGCTTGTTCTTGAAGACGCGCCCAGGCGTCTTGCGCTGACCGATGGCGCCGGGGTGCCGGTGCAGCTCGTGGGCGGTGGAGCTGTCTCGCGCGGCGCCCTTCATGTGGTGCCGCTTGAACACGCCGGCGAAGCCGAACCCGCGCGTGGTGCCGGTCACGTCGACCTTGTCGCCCTTCTTGAAGAGGTCGACGGTGATCTGCGAGCCGATGGCGTGGCCCTCCAGGTCCTTCGCGTCGGCGCGGAACTCGCGGATGGTGCGGTGCGGCTTCTGGCTGCGCTTCTTGAACGCTCCTGCGTCCGGCTTGCGCGCATTGCGCAGCTGCTTCTCGGACAGCTCCTCGTGCGCCAGTTGCAGCGCGGCGTAGCCGTCCCGCTCCGCGGTGCGATGCCCGAAAACGAGGTTGGGCGCGACTTCGATCACGGTGACGGCGTGCGCGGTCCCGTCCTCCGCGAACACCGTGGTCATTCCGACTTTCCTGCCGATGAGGCCTTTCGACATGACATGCTCCTGCGCTGCCTCCCGCGCCATGCGCCCACCACGGCAAGGCCGGATTGCCTGCCGGCGGGTGAGGGACCGTTCGGTCCGGAGGGGTTGCTTCGCGGCGCCCTGACGGCGTCGCGGGGCGGCGGTGAATAGCACGCTGGCCGGCGCCAGGGCAACAAACCGCGCCTCGCGAGCCGCCTGGTCGGCTGGCTGCCTCCGCTGCGCAGGCGGGGCGAGCGATTGGGTCGGATGGGAAACGATCTACCCAACCGGAACCCGCCGGGCACCGGTCAGACCGCCGTGGATACGCCCAGGCGCTCGCTGGCACGGCGTCTGCGAGAGGCGGCCCCGGGGTCGGTTCGGGTGCGGGGGTCCGCGATGGCGGCGACGGCGGGGAACCTGGTCGGAGTCATTGCGTTGCCCGGGCTCGGGCAGGGCAGACGGACGAGCGGGCGCACGGTGGCGTGGGGCATGGTGCTCGGCCTCGGCGCTGCGGCAGCGGGCGCGCTCCTCGGTCTGGTCGCATCGCCCGGACCCGGTGAGGGAGGCACCGCGGCGAACCTCGCGTTCTCCGCGGCGGCCGCAGTCCAGCTCGCGCAGCGATCCGAGCAGCGCGCGCACCTGGCGGAAAAGGCGCTCGCCGATGCGCGCGAGCGCCTCGACGCGCTGGAGGCGAGCGAGGCGGTGCAGGAGATCCGCGACTGGCAGGAAGCGAAGCGGCTCGGGCTCGATCGCGCGCTCGAGGACCGCGTGTCGCTTTGGGGTGACGATCGCCGCCGCGTCATGGCCGCGATCGTCCGCGAGTCGCGCCGCCACGGCCTCGACCCGCTGATGGTCGCCGCGGTCATCGAGATCGAGTCGCGCTTCGACCCCTTCGCCGTGTCGCCGGCGGGCGCCTACGGGCTCATGCAGCTCATGCCTCCGACGGCGCGCGAGCTCTTCTCCGGGCGCAAGGCGGCGCTCAAGGCCGCGCACCTGTTCAATCCCGTGCTGAACATCGAGTTGGGCACCGCCTACCTCGCGGGCCTGCTCCACCGATTCGGCGGCGACTTGCAGAGCGCCCTCATCGCCTACAACGCCGGTCCGTCGGTCGCGCGGTCGTTGGTGCAGGGGAGCAAGTCGCACCGGCGCCTGCAGGCGTACCCGCGCGCGGTGCTCGCCGCCTATCGCGAGCTGCTTCTGGTGCAGCAGCGGAGCGCCACCCCGCTCGCGCAGGGATAGAGCCGTTCCCTCGGCAGCTCTCGACCTCGGGCGAGCGTGCCCTCGCCGCATGCATCTGGCGCGTGCGCGACTCAGTGTAGTTGCGGAGGAGACGACCCCATGGACAAGAAGACCCTTGAAGGAAAGCTCGACCGCGTGACCGGCAAGATCAAGGAAGTCGGCGGTGTCGCGACCGACAACCGCGATTGGGAAGCCGAAGGCAAGTTGGACCAGGTGAAGGGCAAGGTGAAGGAAGGCCTCGGCAACCTGCGCGAGGGCATCAAGGACAAGCTCGACGAGCTCGACGAGAACAAGAAGACGCCGTAGCGGTTTTGCAGCGAGGCGCGCTGGTGCTTCAGCGTTTGGGCAGCGCGATCACCAGCGCGCCATCGCGTTCCAGCAGCGATCCGCCGTGGGCCGCGAGGATTGTCTGCGCCAGCGCATACCCCAGCACGGCGCCCAGCGGATCGCCCGACGGTCGCTCCTCGGGTGCGGCCGGGACCAGAGGGCGCGGAGGATCGGACGACCGCACCAGCAGCTCTCCCCCCGCCGACGCCGCGTGGCCGACCAGCGTGACCTGCGGCTGCCCGTTTCCTCCGCGCGCCATGTGCTCCACGACGCTGCGGATGCCGCGCCGGAGCATCTCCGGATCGCCCGTCACCAGCACCTGCCCCGGAATGTCGACCGTCCAACCCTGCGTGGCGATCCCGTCCTTCTCCGCCAGCGCGCTCAGCGCGCCGTCGACGAGCGTGCGCAGCTCGACCGTCTCGCTGTGAAGCTCGAAGCCGTGCTCGGTCAGCCGCTCGATGGTGAAGAAGTCGTCCACCAGCCGGCGCATCCGTCGCAGCGCGCGCAAGCTCGCGTCGACCATCTTTTCTGCCCGCGGGCCGGCGCGATCCGCCGCGTCCATCCGGCGGAGCAGGTCGCAGGACCACAGCGCCGTGGCCAGCGGGTTCTTGATCTCGTGAGCAACGAATCCGAGGTATTTGCCGCGTCGATTGCCGGCAGGGGGCATCCCGGGAACGTAGTCCGGTCCCCGTACGCTAGCAAGGAGACAGCCGGCGCGCTTTACAGGCTCGCCCGCCTGCCGATCCTGAAATTCCTACCGACCCCGCCCCGCCCTGCACGAAGACCGCTTCGCGCAAGAGGGCGGTGCTTCGAGGCAATTACGCGAAGCGCCAACTCTGGCATCCACCTTGCTCATGCTCCCTGCGTCGCGCAACGCCACCCGACTCTTCGCAAGGGAGGAACCGCATGCAACCGTCCACCGTTCCATCGAGCGCCGGCTCGCTTGCGATGTACCTGGCGGAAATCAACCGCTATCCGCTGCTGACCGTCGATGAAGAGCAACGGCTCGCCCGGTTGTACGCGAAGAACGCCGATCTGGACGCGGCGCACAAGCTGGTCACCTCGAACCTGCGTTTCGTGGTGAAGGTCGCCTACGAGTACCGCTCGTACGGCATCAAGATGGCGGACCTCATCCAGGAAGGGAACATCGGCCTGATGAAGGCCGTGCAGAAGTTCGACGCGGACAAAGGCATCCGGCTCATCAGCTACGCGGTGTGGTGGATCCGCGCGTTCATCCAGAACTACATCCTCAAGAGCTGGAGCCTGGTGAAGCTCGGCACCACGCAGGCGCAGCGGAAGCTGTTCTTCAGCCTGGCGCGCACGCGCCGGGAGCTGGAGAAGTTCGACGGCGCCGAGCAGGTTGGCGCCGACGAGAAGGCGATCGCGCGCAAGTTGCGCGTGAAGCCCGGTGAAGTGATCGAGATGCAGCAGCGCATGGAGGGTCGCGATCTGTCCCTCGACGCGCCCATGGGCGAGGACGGCGGCTCGACGCACGTCGATTTCGTCATGGACGGCGCGGACCTGCCGGATGCGGAGCTGGCCGAGCAGGAGGAGCGCCACATCGTGCAGGAGCGCGTCCTCGAGGCGCTCTCCCGGCTCGATCCGCGCGAGCGCTACATCATCGAGATGCGCGTCATGCAGGACAAGCCGATGACGCTCAAGGAGCTGGGCGAGCACTTCGGCTTCTCGCGCGAGCGCGCGCGGCAGCTGGAGATCCGCGCGAAGGCGAAGCTCGAATCCGAGCTGGGCGAGCTGATGGAAGACCTCTTCCCCGGCGAGGAGCGCCTGCCGGTCGCCGAGTCGGCGTAGCCGCGCGTCGGTCTGCGCCGCCGGGGGTTTTCGAGCGCGGAAGCTGCGACGCACTGAATCGACCGCACCGTCCCGACGTCTTTACCCCGGAGGACACGACCGTGTCCTCCGTCGGCGAGAGGTGCGTCATGCCCGGGTTCTACCGGAAGGCGTTGGTACCGCTGCTCGCAGCGGGGTCGCTGTTCGCTTGCCGCACGGCGCAGCCGCGCGGGGCGGGCGCGATGGTGGTCACTCCGCTCTACAGCCCGGCGGCCATCCCGGTGTACCTCGGCGTCGACGGGCCGCATCTGTTCGCCCACGGCGGCGATGCCAACGCCGACTTCGACGCGGAGCTGCAGCAGGACGGCTGCGTTCGAGGCGCGGTGAACGGGAACCCCATCCAGGTGTGCCCCGTCGGCGGGCAGGGGGACTCGAGACGCACGTACCGCCTCGACGGTCCTCTCGGCTCGCGCACCTTCACCCTCGAGCAGAGCGGAGATCGGATCTACGTCGACTTCGGCATCAACCAGGGGCGCGCGCAATTCCTCGTGCCGGATGGACTCCTGCGCGATCATCCCGAGATGGTCGCGGCGGCATGGTTCTATGGCGCCTTCGGCCGTCTCCGGCCGGGGTCGGAGACGCAGGCGTACGCCATCCGCCCGCGAAACGCGTAGGATCGCGCGCCGGAGGGAGGCCCCATGGAGGGAATGCCGAAGCCGCGCGAGGAGCACCGCAGGCTGGGGACGCTGGCGGGCGAGTGGAGCGGACCCGAGAGGCTCTTTCCTTCGCCGTGGGACGAAGGTGGCGAGGCGACGGGACGGATGAGCGCGCGCCTCTCGGTGGACGGCTTCTTCCTGCTCCAGGACTACGAGGAGGAGCGCGGCGGCAAGGTGGTGTTCCGCGGGCACGGCGTCATGGGATACGACGCCGCCGCGCGCGCCTACGTCTGGTACTGGTTCGATTCGCTCGGTGCACCTCCGGCGCGGCCCGCGAAGGGCCAGTGGGAGGCAGACACGTTGACGTTCCTCTCCGAGGGAGGGGCGCACCGCTCGCGCTACACGTTCCGCTTCGAGGCGGCGACCCGGTACTCGTTCCGCGCGGAAGGGTCGAACGACGGCGTCACCTGGGCGCCGTTCATCGAGGCCAGCTACAGCCGCGCCTGATCTACCGCCGTGCCCGGGGAAAGGCGTCCTTGCCGGCGTACCTCGCCGAGAGCCCCAGCTCCTCTTCGATGCGCAGCAGCTGGTTGTACTTCGCCATGCGGTCGCTGCGGCTCGCCGAGCCCGTCTTGATCATCCCGCAGTCGCAAGCGACGGCGAGGTCGGCGATGAACGCATCTTCCGTCTCGCCGGAGCGGTGCGACATGATGGTGCGGTAGCCGTTGAAGTGCGACATCCGCACGCAGTCGAGCGTCTCGGTGAGCGAGCCGATCTGGTTCACCTTGATGAGCACGGCGTTGGCTACCCCGTCGCGGATGCCGCGCTCGAGGCGCTCCGTGTTGGTGACGAAGAGGTCGTCTCCGACGAGCTGAACGCGCGCGCCGATGCGGTCGGTGAGCAGCTTCCAACCATCCCAGTCGTCCTCGGCGAACCCGTCCTCGATGGAGACGATGGGAAAGTCGCGGGTCCATTTCTCGTAGAGGTCGACGAGACCCTTGCGGTCGATGCTCTTGCCGTCGAGCTCGTACGCGCTGCTCTTCTTGTCGAACAGCTCGCTCGCGGCGACGTCGAGCGCCAGGACCACGTCGTCGCCGAGACGGTAACCCGCCTTGCCGACCGCTTCCGCGATCGACTCCAGCGCCTCGCCGTTCGAGCGCAGATCGGGCGCGAACCCTCCCTCGTCGCCGACGCTCGTCGCCTGCTTGCGCGACTTGAGGACGGACTTCAACGCGTGGAACACCTCGGCCCCGCAGCGCAGCGCCTCGGCGAACGTCGGCGCGCCCCAGGGGACGATCATGAACTCCTGCACGTCGACGTTGTTGTCCGCGTGCGCGCCGCCGTTGAGGATGTTCATCAGCGGCACGGGGAGCGTGCGCGCGTTCACGCCGCCGACCCATCGGTACAGCGGCACGCCCTGCCCGCTCGCCGCGGCGCGCGCCGCGGCGAGCGAGACGCCGAGGATCGCGTTCGCGCCCAGCGACTTCTTGTTGGGGGTCGCGTCCAGCTCGATCATGAGCCGGTCGAGCGCCTCCTGGTGGGCAGCGTCCATGCCGATGAGCCGCGGCGCGATCTTGCTGCGCACGTTCTCCACCGCGGTTCGGACTCCCTTGCCGCCGTATCGCGATTTGTCGCCGTCGCGCAGCTCGTGCGCTTCGTGCTCGCCCGTCGACGCCCCGGAGGGGACGGCCGCGCGGCCGACGCTGCCCGACGCGACCGTCACCTCGCACTCGAGCGTCGGGTTCCCGCGGCTGTCGAGGATCTCGCGGGCGTGGACGTCGACGATCTCGGTCATGACAGCGGCTCCTGCGATCGGAGGCGCCCGGGTAGCACGGGCGACGGGCCGCAGCAAGGCCACCGGCCGGAGGCGCTTGCCATACGACGTTCGGCGGGGGTACGTCTCCGTCCGGGGGAGGATCACCCATGACGCTTCGGACCGGAGTCGCCGCGATCGGACTGCTGCTGTGCCTCGCACCGGATGCGCTCGCCGATTGCGACAAGACGTTCATCCTCGCAACTGGACGGCGCGACCCGCGCATGTACGCCATCGATCTGCAGAAGGCGCTGCGGCCGGAGAACGACAAGACGCCGAACGCGATCGTCAGCCGCTCGAAGACGGCGCTGGACCGGCTCGACGGCAAGCTGCTGGGCGACCCCGCCAACGTGGTGGTCAGCGAGGACCGCAGGACCGCCTTCGTCGTGAACCACCACGGCGCGATCAACAACGACGAGTTCGTCCAGCACGGCGGCCGCGGCGGGATCGCGCTGATGAACGTGAAGAAGATGATCGACCGGAAGAATGACGACACCGCCGCGGCGCTGGAAAGGCACGTCGACAGCGGCCACTTCGGCGCGGTTGGCCTGGTGCTCCTCCCCGACCTGTTCGTCATCGGCAATGCGGAGAGCCACCTCACCGAGGACGGGGGCAACCGGATCACGTTCGTCGACCGCCGCACGGGCAGCCTGCGGGGAGAGGTGGAGCTCGCGCTCGCGAGCGCGGAATGCGAGACCGCTCGTCACTTCAAGGTGCCGTTCGCTTCGCCGAACGGACCGCCCTCGCCCGTCGCGCTGCTCTCGCCCGACCCGACCTGGGGATGCTTCCCCGACACGAACGGCGTCGTCGTCGGGCACTCGAGCAGCGGAAAGGCGTACCTCTTCACCGCGAACGGCGGAACCGACGACGTCTCCGTCATCGATCTCCTGCGCGCGCTGGGCGGCGACCGCCGCGCGGAGGTCCTGCGCATCCCGACCCAGATCGGTCCCTGGGGGATGGCGGTGAGCCCGAACGGCCGCTGGATCGTGGCCGCGAACCGCGAGAGCCAGAAGGTGGCGTTCGAGGGAAACACGATCTCGATCATCGACGCCGACGCCATCGAGCGCGCCATCGCGCTCAAGGATCCGTCGCAGGCGGAGGTCGCGCGCGTGCTGGTCGGTACCAGCGATCCGAACGTGCAGACGCGCCCGTTCATCCCCTCGTTCACGCCCGACGGGAACGAGATCGTCGTCCCCAACTTCCGCGCGAACAACGTGTCGATCGTCAGCCTCGACCTGGCGCGCGCCGTCAAGCGCGGGGCGGGCGCCGAGGTCGCGCGCATCCCCATCGTCCGCCCGAACGAGCCGGACGGTCAGCCGATCCGAGCCTCGCGCCCGAAAGGATCGGCCGTCACGTCCGACGGCCGCTACGCGGTCGTCTCGGCGGGGCCGCGCGTGACGCTGAATCCGTTCAAGCCCTCCGGCACGGTCTCGGTCATCGATCTGAAGAAGCGAGCCGTGGTGGCTACCGTGACGGGCGTCGGCAACGACCCCTACGGCCTGGCCCTGGTCGAAACCGAAGACGACTGACGCGTCACCTTCGCCGCAGCTCGGCGTCGAGGGATGCGACGAGGCAGCCCTCGTGCGCGCCGTCGGCATCTCCGCAGACCGCGGAGAGAGGGACGCGGACGGGCGCGTGCGCGGGAGAGGCGACCACCACGCTGCAGGCGAGGCTCGGCGCCGGGCCGCGGCCGAGGAGCTGGAACGCGCCCTCGCGATCGGTCGTGGAGGCGAAGTCCTGCTGTCCCGGGCAGCGCAGGGCGACGCCTGCGCCGCGTACCGCCCCCGTGTCCGCATCGTGGACGTGACCCTGGACGCGCCAGCGTGGCTCGCAAGCCGCGGCGAGGAGCCCCACAGCGGCGACGGCGAGTGCGCGCATCGATGCCTCCTGTCTAAACCATCTAAGTACGGTGTTGGAGGTTAGGTCTATCCAGACACACCTAACCTGTCAAGTGCCGATTAGATGGTTATGGCAACAGTCGGCCGCGTCAGCGGCGCACGAGCGGCACGTCGACGACGGCGATGGTGCACTTCCCCGCCCCTTCCGCGGGGTCCTCGCAGGCGTCGCGGAGCGGGATCTCCGCCACCGCCCGGCCAGGCGCGGCGGCCAGCACGGAGCACTCGAGACTCGGACCCAGGCCCTGGCCGCCCATCTCGAACACACCCTCGCGATCGGCGCGAGCGATGCGGTCGAGCTCGCCGGGGCAGCGCAGCGTCACGAGCGCGCCGCCGACGGCGGCGCCGCTGCGCTCGGGAGCGCGCACCTGGCCCTGCACGCTCCAGGCGGATTCACACGCGGCGGTCGCGAGGACTGCGAGCAGGACGGCGAGCCGTGCCATCGTTCCCTCGACCGGTGAGATGCGCCGGCGAGCACTTTCGTTGCGTCACGAAACAGTCCCTACACACTTCCGGCGCGCGGCCGTTTGCCGCGGCGCCCCGTGGTTTGGTAGACAGCGCCCCTTTCGAGGAGGCGCTCCATGGCGGGTCTACTGGACGGCAAGGTCGCGATCGTCACCGGCGCGGGCGGCGGAATCGGCCGCGAGCATGCGCTCACGTTCGCGCGCGAGGGGGCGAAGGTCGTGGTCAACGACCTCGGGTCCGACCGCCACGGCGGCGGCAAGGGCGCCGAGATGGCCGACCAGACCGTGGCGGACATCAAGGCGGCGGGCGGCGAGGCCACCGCCAACTACGACAGCGTCACGACGCGCGAAGGCGCCGACGGAATCCTCTGGACCGCCTTGAACAAGTACGGTCGCGTCGACATCCTCGTGAACAACGCGGGGATCCTGCGCGACAAGACGCTGCTCAACATGAGCGAGCAGGATTTCGACCTCGTCATCGACGTACACCTGCGCGGCACTTTCCTCTGCACCCAGGCAGCGGGGCGAATCTTCAAGACGCAGGGCAAGGGCGGCCGCATCGTCAACACGACTTCGCTGTCCGGCCTGCTGGGAAATTTCGGCCAGGGCAACTACTCGGCCGCGAAGGGCGGCATCTATTCGCTGACGCGGACCGCCTCGATGGAATTCCAGCGCATGGGCGTCACCGTCAACGCCATCGCGCCGGTCGCGCTGACGCGCATGACCCAGGACCTCCAGATGTTCAAGGGGCTCACCGCCGAGCAGATCGGGCCGCAGTACGTCGCGCCGGTGGCGGCCTTCCTCGCCTCCGATCTCGCCGCCGACATCACGGGCGCGATCGTCGGCGTGCAGGGCCCGAAGATCTTCATCTACAAAATGGTGGAGACGGAGGGTGTGACGCGCGAAGGCGGACCGTGGAACGCGGCCGAGATCAAGGAGCGCTGGGCCGAGATCAGCAAAGTCTGATCGCGTCGAGATCCGAGACGCGGACGTTCGAATCCGAGACTTCCCGCCCGCGAAGCACGGCGGGGGCCCGGCGTGTGCCGGAGCCCCCGCAAGACGGGCCTCAGTGCCCGCCACCCGCCTCTAGGGAGAGGCGGGAATCGTGTAGTCGATGATGACGACGCCGCGCTGCGGAGCATCGTCCTCGTCGTGCGTGTCGTTCTGCTGCGCGGGGCGGCTGGGTTCCGGGATGGGAAGCTGCGGGCGGGGACGATGGCTCTCACGCTCCTGCTCGCGTCGCCGGATCTCTTCGATGATGAACGCGTCGAGCATGAGCCACCTCCTGGTTCACATCGCCTGCATCACTTCAGATGCAAATCCGGCACCACGGTTCCGCCGCACCTCCGTCGCTTCCTGCCAGCGAGGGCCTGCTCGCCCTCTTTCTCGGGATACCAAGAACTTCCGTGAGGGTCAACTTACGGACCCCCCTGGCCGGGAGCTACCTGCCCCCACAGTTTTGTGACGTTTCCCGTCAGCGCGCAATTCACTTCGTGACACGCGCATCAGTGCGCAGGTGCCCTACCCCGGTACATCGCCTCGGCGCGCGCCTTGAAATTCGCCAACATGGCCGGCAAGCCCTGCTCGGCGAGGGCCTTCTCCAGCCCTCGCGGGACCCGCGGCAACAGCTCCAGCTCGATCGCATAGGTCGCCGTCGTGCCGCCGGAAGGCGAAGGATCGAGCGTCCAGCGCCCCTCGTCGCGCTTCATCAAGTCGCCGCGGACGAGCCGCCACTCGATGCGCGACGGAGCGCGCTCGAGGTGCAGCAGGGTGAACTCGATCAGCTTGATGCGCGCGTCGAGGCGGTACGTGACCTCGACCGAGGCGCCCGAGCGCTGCCCGACCCTGACGGCCTTTACCTCGGGCAGGAACTCGGGATAGCGCGCGTAGTCGCGGACCACCTCGAATACCTGCTCGGGCGGCACGTCGATGTCGATGCTCTGGCGCGCGCTGGCCATCTGGCTGGAGCGTAACACCGGCAGCGCAGCGCGTCGGTTTCCTGCCCCGAGCAACCAGAGCTGTAGGACATGTCGACCGCAAGAAGTTGGGGGGTCCAGGGGGGAGCGAGCTCGCTGCCGCTGCTCCGGCCTGCGGCCTCCGCCCGTCGCCGGCAAAGCCAGCTCCTCCGGGTGGAGGCGCCGAAGGCGCCGGGTCGAAGAGCGTGGCGTCGGAGGTACGGCGATGGCAGCCGAACCGAACTCACAGATCGTAATTGGGCTTGTGCTCGAAGTAGTGGGTGGTCTCCAGGTAGCGGATGGTGTGGCTCTTGGAGCGCATCACCACCGACTGGGTCGCCGCCCCGCCCTTGAAGAAGCGCACGCCCTTGAGGAAGTCGCCGCTGGTCACGCCGGTCGCGGCGAAGATGACGTGTCCCCGCGCCATCTCCTCCACCGTGTAGATCTTGGTCGGGTCGGAGATCCCCATCTTCCGCGCGCGCTCGATCTCCTTGTCGTTGCGGAACGCGAGCCGGCCCTGCATGTCGCCGCCGCAGCAGCGCAGCGCGGCAGCGGCGATGACGCCTTCCGGCGCGCCGCCGATGCCCATCAGCACGTCGACGCCCGTCTCGGCGAAGCAGGTCGCGATCGCGGCGGACACGTCGCCGTCTCCGATCAGCTTGATGCGCGCGCCGCTCTGGCGCACCTCGGCGATCAGCTTCTCGTGCCGCGGGCGGTTGAGGATGATGACGGTGAGGTCCTCGACGTACACGCCCTTCTTGTCCGCCACCGCGCGCAGGTTCTGGGTGGGCGACCGGCGGAGGTCGATCGCGCCGGCGCCGCTCGGCCCGACGGCGATCTTGTCCATGTACGTATCGGGCGCGTTGAGCAGGTTGCCCTTCTCCGCCATGGCGATGACGCTGAGCGCGTTCGGACCGCCGGTGGCCGTGATGGTCGTCCCTTCGAGCGGATCGAGCGCGATGTCGACCTCGGGATCTTCGGCGTTTCCGCGCCCGACCTTCTCGCCGATGTAGAGCATCGGCGCCTCGTCGCGCTCGCCCTCGCCGATGACGATGGTGCCGCGGATGTGCAGCGCGTTGAACGCCTTGCGCATCGCGTCCACCGCCGCCTGGTCGGCCGCCTTTTCGTCCCCGCGGCCCATCAGCCGCGCCGACGCCATTGCCGCCGCCTCGGTGAGGCGCACTGCTTCGAGTCCGACGTTGCGATCCATCATGGTTCGTATCCCTCCGGAAGCGTGGGGCCGCTCATCGCCGCGCCCTTCATCGCCGCGACCAGCCAGTCGGGCGCGCGCGTCGGACGGCCTTCCTTGGTGACGCAGGCATGGACCGTGTGCGCGAGGATCAGCACCTCGCTCGAGCCCTCGCGGAACACCTTGTAGTCGAAGCGGACCTTGACGCGCGTGTGGCTCACGCGCAGGTGGATCTCGAGGACGTCGTCGTAGCGGGCCGGCTTCAGGTAGCGGACGCCCACCTCGAGCACCGGCAGGAAGATGCCGCGTTCCTCGATCTGCGCGTACGTCAGCCCCAGCTGGCGGATCCAGTCGCCGCGCGCGCCCTCGAAGAAGCGCAGGTAGGTCGCGTAGTAGACGACGCCCATCTGGTCGGTGTCTCCGTAGAGCACGCGGTGGCGGTACGGGGCCACGGGCGGCGGTGTAGCACAACGCGGCGGGACGTAGCCGCCGCAGACCCGCCATTCGCCCGCTACTGCACGCGATACGCGACTAGATCGAGCCGCGATTGCATCTGCGTCCCGCGCGGCGACACCGTCTGCGTGCGGACCTGCACCAGGCCGACGCGGGGTGCGTACGTCCACTCCGTGACGAACTTCCCGGCCCCCTGCGGCAGCGGCGACTCGTTGCGCACGACCACGCAGCGGGTGAACTCGCCGGCCCGCGTACTCACCGTCGCGTCCACCGCCGCCACCGTGAAGTGCTGCACGACCAGGTTCTGCACGGCCGTCCACTGTGCGCCGGGCGTCAGCGGCGCGTGGAGCAGGTACCGATCGGCATCGCGGATCCCGTCGGCGTCGGCGCGGAGCCGCCCGCGGTGGTCGTCCACGAACCACGCGCCGTCGCGCCCGACGATCTGGATGGTCTCGCGCGCCGCGCCGGGCGTGTACTCGTAGGTCCACGAATTCCCTACCGCGAGCGGATAGTAGGCGGACGGATCCACCGCAGCGGCGCTGGTCGCGGCCGGCGCGGCGTCCCGGGCCGGCGCGCTCTTGCACGAAGCCGCGACGACGAGCACGAGCGCGAGCCTCTTCAATGGGGCCTCGATCGCTGCGGACGGACGTCGTGCGCGCTGGCGTCGTCGCGCTTGCGCCGCAGCTCGACCAGCGCCTCGGTCGCGGCGCGGCGCACCTCGTCGTCGGGCGAGCCGCTCTCGAGCGTGTAGAGGAACGCCTCCGCCGTCGGTCCGCCGAGGCTGGCGAGCGCGTAGAGCACTTGCGCGACGAGCTGCGGAGGGCGCTTGCGCGTCATCTCGATCAACGGCTCGACCGCGCGCCGGTCGCCGATGGCGACGAGGGCGCCGACCGCGCGCAGCGCGACGGCCGGGTTGTCGTCCTCGAGGCGCGCGATGAGCTGCGGCACCACCTTCGGGCTGCGCCGGTCCGCCAGCGCGCGGATCGCGTAGTCCCGAACGCGCGGATCGGGGTCGTCGAGATCGCGCGACAGCTCTTCGTCGGTCCTGCGGCGCGACTCGAGTTGCCAGGCGAGGCCGCGCGAGGCGTCTTCCAGCGCGGCGCGAAGCGCGGCCTCGAACGCGTTCGGCCGCGCCAACTTTGCCGTGCCGGCGTCGGCAGGCGCGCTGGCGCGGCCCGCGCCTTCCGACACGGTCCGCTCGGGATCGCCCTCGGGAGAGAGGGCGGTCAGCTCGAGGACGAGCTGGACGTCCGCGCCGTCCGGCGCGACCCGCCTCGCCGACTCGAGCTCGAGGCGCACACGGGCGGATGCGCCTTCTCGCACGGCGAAGTGGCGCGTCCGCTCGAGCGCCGACTTCAGCTCCTTGCGGACCTGGTCGCCGGGCACGCCCAGCTCGGGCGCGCGCGCCAGGTTCGCTTCGGAAACGGTCAACGCGCCCACGGCCACGGCGCCCGGCGGGAGCCGATTGCAGGACAGCGCCACGGCGCAAGCCGCGATCGCCCTGGCGACCCGACGAAGCATCCCGAGGGAATGCTAGAGGCTGAACCCCCAACGGTCAAAGACCGGTCATTCCTCGGGCGATTCGCCCTCCGGCGCGGCGGCGCCGCCGACCTGTTCCGCAGCGGGATCGGCGGGCGCAGCAGGCTCGACCGGCACGGGCGGCGGCGCAGGCGTCAGCCGGGGAGTACCGATCGGCTGGCCCCAGGCCTGTTCCGCGGCGCTCGTCGCTCGCGCCGGCCGGTCGTCGCCGCCGCGCCGGGGGCGCCGCCGGCCGTCCCGGTCTTCGTTCCCCTCGGTTTCGCGGCCCTCGACCGGCGGCGGGGGCGGTTCGGCGGCGGATTCGACGGGCACGGGCGCGACACTCTCCGGCGGCGGTTCCGCAAGCGCGGGCGGCGACTCGGGCGGCTCGGCGGGACGCTCTGGGGGCGCCCCCTCGGCGGGTTCGGCGCGCTCGACCCGTTCCTCCGCAGTACGCTCGCGACGCTCCCGGTGCTGCGCGCCTGGCTTGGCGGCGGCGGCGAAGAACGCCTCGTCGACGTCGGCCAGCTCGACCACCTGCACCGTCACGCCCACGCGCAGCGCGACCAGCTCTTCGGCCAGCGCATCGCCGGCGTAGAGCGCGACCGGAGGCTGCCCGGCCGCGGACGCCTCGGCGCGCGCGTCGCGGCCCGCTTCGCCGGCGGCCAGCACCAGACCCATCTGCGCGCTGTAGTGGGCCAGGTCCTTGCGCAACTCCTGCACGTCGGCGCGGCCGATCTCGCGCGCACCGCGGGTGAGCTTCACCGCCACCCGCAGGTCGGAAACTCCCCTGCGCTGGCGCGCCAGGTAGAGCGGCCCTTCCTTGCCGCGTTTGGCCACGCGGACGTCGCGCATGCCCATCTTCTCGAGGACCTGCGCGCAGAGCTGCTCGAATCCGCTCGTCTCCAGGTCGGCGACCCTGCGCCGCAGGGCGCGCACGACGGCGCGCTTTCCCTCCGCGACCAGCTGCGCGGCGGTCATCGGCCGGCCGAGACCCGTGTGCGAGGTGCGCGCTTCCTCGGGAAGCGCCGAAGGCGGCGGGAACTCGACGAGCGTGACGCGCTCGCCGTCGACGATGAACGCCGGTTTGCGGCCGGCCTCGGTCCGGCGGCGGTTGTCCTCGAGCAGCGCCTGGACGAGCGATGCGTGATCGCGCACCAGCGCTTCGCTCAGCAGGTTCTTCTTGAACAAGGCGTCGGACAGCTCCGAGATGGGCGCGCCCGACTGGCGCTGCGCCAGCCACTCGAACACCACCTCCGCGGGCGGCGGGAAACGCCGCTGCGTCCGCTTGCGATCCTCTTCCTGCTCCTCGGCGCCGCCGCCCTGCAGCGCCTCCAGCCGTCGGCGCGCCTGCGCGTTGATCGGCCTCGGCTCGCGCTCGCGCGGGCGGTACAGCACCGCTGCGTCGTCGGCCGGGTGCAGCGGCGGCGCCACCGGCTCGACCACCTGTTCGAGCGGGACGCTCCACTCGATGAGCGCGAAGGTCCCTTCCGGGGCGACGGCGACCACTTTGCGGTCGTCGTCGCGCTTGGCCATCGCCGCCAGGCGCTGGCCCATGGTGACCTCGGGATCCTGCCCGACGTGGCTGAGCAGGTTCTCGCGGACGGCGACGTCCGCGATGTCTTTGTAATGAAGTGGTTTTCCGGCGCGCCGTAGCACCTCGACGGCGGCTTCCGTGAACGTCATGTCGAACCGCTCCAGTTGCCCGCGGGGCTCGTCGAAGCTTCCCTTGGGCCGGTGGAAAAAGGCGCGGAACTGTAAAGACTTTGCGCCCTGCCTGTCAAACTTTCCGCGCGCGCCCCGGCGCCGTTTCCTTGGCGCTGCGCTTTTTTCATGGCGCCGGGGTTCTTGGGATAGCTTTTCCAGCCGTGATCCGCATCCGGCCAGGCCGCTCCTGGCGCCTCAACCCCGGCTACCTCGACGAGTTGCGGGCGCTCTCGGCACCGCGCGCGCGTCAGTTCGACGGCGGCGGCATCCTCGACGCGCTCGGCATCGAAGTCGACGGAGTCGACATCGCCGCCGGCGTCGGCGAGGCCGAGGTGCTCGTCGCGGTGGACGAGCTGCTCGGCGCGCTGCGGCGCCTCGCGCAAGGCGCCGCCGCGGCCCAGGCGACCGTCGGCCGCGGGCCGACGGAGCTCGTGCTGGAGGCGCGCGGCCCCGACGTGCTGCTCTCGCTCGTGACGCTCGCGCCGCCCGCGCGGATGCTCGCGTCCGGATTGCTGCTCGACGCCGCGCGGCTCTGGTCGGCCGCTGCCGCCGCGGCGCGCGGCCTCGCCGCCGATCTGGTGCGCATCAGCCCCGCACTCGTGAGCTCGCCTCTGTTGCGGCGCTTGCGCGCGTCGGCCCGCGAACCGGCAGCGGGGCGGCACGAAGCACAGGCCTGGCCGCGCAGCGAAGGCCGCGCATTCCTGGCGCGATCCGGCCGCGGCGCCGTGCGCTGCGACGTCCAGGTGCCCGCGCCGGCGGCCTCGCGGCTGGCGGATCGCGCCGAGGTCCCGGACGCGCCGCTCGCGCCGCTCATCGGAACCGGCGCCGTCGCCCTCCGCTTCGCCGGCGCGCCCGCGCTGCAATGGGAAGGTCCGGTCTATCTCGCGCTGCGCAACCTCGTCCGCGAGGCCGAGGGGCTCGTTCGCGCGTGGGAAGCAGGAGAGCCCGCCTTCCACTTGCCCTTCGCCTCGGTGGACCTCGCCTGCGACCTCACGCGTGACGAGGTGCGCGCGCCCGGCTGGCGAGCGCCCGCGTCCGTCGCGCCCGTGGCACTGGCGCTGGCGCTCGCCGGCGCTGCCCGCGCGTACGCCGAGAAGGCGCAGCGGCTCGCCGGCAGGCGCGTGGCCGCCGACGATCCGCTCCGCGATCTACGCGCCTCGGCCGCGCGCCTCGCCCGCCACTGCGCCGAGCTCTCGTCGGGCGAGCTGCGCCGGGCACCGGAGATCGTCGCCGCGCCGCCGTCCCCGCAGCCGGTCCGAGCACCGCACGCCCCGCTCTCGCGCGGCCGGATCCGCAGGCTCGTGTACCGGCAGGGATGGCGCGTCGCCACCGACGAGCGCCCCGCCGCGATCTGGCTCTGTCCCGGCGTGGTCGTCACCGTCGGCCTGCACCAGGTGGTCGGCCGCGACGCAGCGTCGGGGAAGGGGGTGTTCGAGGAACCCTGTCGATTCGCCGTGCGCGCGCGCGACGGCGACGATCTGTTCGTCTCCGCCGCAGATTCGCTTGCGCGCATCGATCCGCTCACCGGCGCCGCGCGCTGGCGGCGGCGAACCACGGCCGCTGCGGAGCTTTGGGCCTTGCCCGGAGGGGTCGTCCGCGCATCGCCCGCCGGGCTGGAGCGCTTCTCGGAGGCGGGAACGCCGTCCTGGCGGTCGCGCATCCCCGGCGGAGCACCGAATGAAGTCCTCTGGACCGAAGGCGTGCTCGCCTGCGCGGGGAGGGGGTTGCTCGCCGCGCTCGACGCCGAAGACGGGCGGCTGCTGTGGAAGCGCCGCGCACGCGTGCTCGCGCTGGCCGCGGCGCCGGGCCGTCTGGTCGCTCTGTGCGGCGGGGCGCGTCCGGCGAACCTGCTCGTCGCCCTCGATCCGGTGTCCGGCAAGGTGCTGTGGGAGCGGCCGTTGCCGGACGGCAGCGAGTCGGCGCTCTGGGCCTGGTCGGATTCGGTCTTGATCGTTTCTGGAGAACGGCGGCGCGAGGTGACGTTCGCGCGACTCGCCGACGGCACGCGCCGCTTCTCGACCGCGCTGCCGTTTCCCGGACACGCGCTCCTCGCCGCGGACGAGCACGCCCTCGTCGCCACCGGGCCCGGCGGCGCGGCGGCGCGCATCGACGAGCGCGGGCGCATCGCCTGGCAGCTCGATCCCGAGGGAGACGCGCCCGCGGAACGGGCCCTGCTCCAGCGCGGCGTCCTGCTGCTCCGCCGCGGCGGCGTCCTTCTCTGCGAAGCCGCCTCGGGCCACGAGCTGGCCCGCCTCGCGCAGGAGCCTCCGAAGATCGCCGCGCTCGCGGAGGACATGTCCGTCGCGGTGCTGGACGAGGACGACGGCCTTTCGTTGAATCGACTCGCGACCCACTTGAGCGTCGTCTGACGACGCTACCAGCGGACCGGGCTCAAATCCTGCTCGGCGTGCTCCGTGAACGTCAGCACGCGCTCTTGATCGAGGAGCGGCAGCCGCACCTTGCGCTGGTAGGTGAACCAGATGTGCACGTACTTGGGCACCTCGGTGCGCTGGATCTGCATGTCGGCCACGTCGAACGTGAAGGGCAGGCGCGCCTGCGGATGGCCCCGGGCGTCCTCCCGCACTTCGTCGAACGTCACGTGCAGCTGCTGCACGATGAATTGCCGGATCGCCGCGTCGCTGGGCTGCCGGTAGCACTCGTTCGCCGCCTGCCTCAGGATCCCCTTCACTTCGAACTTCTCCCAGTACGCCTGGCCGAAGGCGATCAGGCAGTACATGCCGACGGTCAGCCCGACGAAGATCAGGACCGTCATGAGCGTGACGCCGCGCGCCTTCTGCATGCCGCGAATCTAGCGCGCGGCTCTGGCGCCTCAAGAAACCGGAGGTGGGCGCGTGTCAGTGCACCGCGCGGAAGATGCGCTCGAACCGGATGCCGGCGCGACCGCCGAACGAGATCCAGATGATGCTCGCGCGTCCCTTCACGTAGCTGAAGGGGATCTGCCCGATCCCGCCCTCGACGCGGCTATCGGCGGAGTTGTCGCGGTTGTCGCCCATCATGAACAGGCGCCCCTGGTCGACGACGAACGACATGTTGCGCGAGAAGCCCGCGTCCTTGCGCTGCAGCACCGGATGGCGGACCCCGTCGAGGCTCTCGAGGTACTCGTAGGTGGAGACTTCGATGTCGGCGTCGGTGAACTCGGAGTGCTCGGTGTACTTGTACTCGCCGACGAAGGTGCGCTGCTGCTCCACTCCGTTCACGTAGACGACGTTGTCGCGGATCTCGATGTGATCGCCGGGTAGGCCGACTACACGCTTCACGTAATCGACGTCCGGGTGCTGCGGCACGATGAAGACCACCACGTCGCCGCGCTTGGGCGCGCGCTCGCCGATCTTGTGCACGTGCGAAGGGTCGGTGAACGGCACGCGCAGCCCGTAGGCCATCTTGTTCACGAAGATGAAATCGCCGACCAGGAGCGTCGGGATCATCGACCCCGACGGGATGTGGAACGGCTCGAAGACGAACGCCCGCAGGAGGAGCGCCACCAGGATTGCGCCGCCGATGCTCTCGGTGTACTCGCGCGCCGCGCTCTTGCGCGCGAACGCGAGGTGCTGGTCGAGCGAGGCGTCCAGGCGCGAGCGCGCCTCGAGCGCGGCGGTGCCGCTGCGGCTGCCCTTGAGCGCCTCGTCGACGCCCTTGATGCCGCGCTCCACCTCGGCAGCGGCGGCGTCGGGGATGCGCGAACGGTGCTTGCGCAGCATCCGCACTGCCGAGCGGCGCACCGACTTCGCCTCGTTGCGGGCGCGCTTGCGCACTCCGTAGGGCATCGCCGAGCCGACCATGGAAAGGACGAAGATGGCGGCGAACACGGCGAGCGAGCCGAACAGGTAGTCCTGGTGGCGGAGCTTCCACTGCGCGAACAACGCCAGGGCGGCGGCGCCGGCGGCGATGGCCAGCAGCCGGCCGTAGCCGGACACCTTGTAGAAATCGCGCGCGCCGCGATCGGCGGCCGCCACCAGTTCGGCCTCGCGATCCCTCTCCTCGCGCTTCACGTTCCCCGCGCGCTCCTTGGCCGTGTTCATCCCTCCACCTTGAGCACCGCCAGGAACGCCTCCTGCGGGATCTCGACCGATCCGACCGCCTTCATCCGCTTCTTTCCTTCCTTCTGCTTCTCGAGGAGCTTGCGCTTGCGCGAGATGTCCCCGCCGTAGCACTTGGCGAGCACGTTCTTGCGCAGCGCCTTCTGCGTCTCGCGCGCGATCACCCGGCTGCCGATCGCCGCCTGGATGGCGACCTCGTACATCTGCTTGGGGATCTCTTCCTTGAGCTTCTCGCAGATCACCCGCCCCCGCTGGTAGGCGCGCTCGCGGTGGACGATGGTCGAGAGCGCGTCGACCGGCTCGCCGTTGATGAGGATGTCCAGCTTCACGAGGTCCGCTTCCTGGTAGCCGATCGGCTCGTAGTCGAGCGAAGCATACCCGCGCGAGATGCTCTTGAGCTTGTCGAAGAAGTCGAAGACCACCTCGGCGAGCGGGATCTCGTAGGTGATCTGCACGCGCTTGGTGCCGATGTAGCGGATGTCCTTCTGCACGCCGCGCCGGTCCTGGCAGAGCTGCAGCACCGCGCCGACGTAGTCGTTGGGCACGTAGATGTGCGCGCGCAGTATCGGCTCCATGAGCTTCTCGATCTCGCCCTCCGACGGGAGCTTCGCCGGGTTGTCGATGAGCTGCTCGCCGCCGTCCTTCTTCACGATCTTGTAGACGACGGAAGGCGCGGTGGTGATGAGGTTCAGGCCGTACTCGCGCTCGAGCCGCTCCTGCACGATCTCCATGTGCAAGAGACCCAGGTAGCCGCAGCGGAAGCCGAACCCCAGCGCCTGCGAGGTCTCCGGCTCGTAGACGAAGGCGCTGTCGTTCAGGCGCAGCTTCTCCAGCGCATCGCGCGTCGATTCGTAGTCGGCGGAGTCCACCGGGAAGATCCCGGAGAACACCATCGGCTTGATCTCCTTGAATCCCGGCAGCGGGGCGTCGGTGGGCCGCAGCGGGTCGGTGAGCGTACAGCCCACCTTGGCGTCCTGGATCACCTTCACGTTGGAGACGACGACGCCCTTGTACGCGTCGTAGTGGCTGTCGAAGATCAGGCCCTGGAGCGGCCTGGTCGGGTCGCCCTTCGGCGCCGGGATGCGGTCGACGATCGCCTCGAGGATCTCCGGCACGCCGGTCCCGTCCTTGGCGCTGGCAAGGATCACCTCCTCGCGCGGGATCGCGAGGACGTTCTCCAGCTCGTCGATGATCGTCGCCGGGTCGGCCGACGGTAGGTCGATCTTGTTCA
>Ga0114129_10002522_pt1 | contig 25425 bp, 21 predicted proteins | sample RhiMetdeltSRZDD1_FD_80071 | JGI IMG/M metagenome (GOLD analysis project Ga0114129, IMG submission 80071) | Populus rhizosphere microbial communities from Tennessee, USA - Rhizosphere MetaG P. deltoides SRZDD1 (version 2) (version 2) | ecosystem: Host-associated > Plants > Roots > Rhizosphere >...
CGTCTGGGGCATCGCGCCCGCGATCGGCCGCGCCTTCGCCGACGCGGAGCATCTCGGCGGCGGGCCGGCGGCCGCCCTAATCAGCGATCGTTACTGGCGCCGGCGATTCGACGCGGACCCGACCGTGGTCGGAAAGACGATTCGAATCGCGAACGCCTCCGTGCCGATTGTCGGCGTGATGCCGGCCACGTTTCTGTTTCCGGATCGGCAGGTGGACTTCTGGTTCCCGACGCCGATGAACAGCTGGCTCGAGCAGATCAGGCAGGCCACCTGGTACGTCGGCATCGGGCGGCTCAAACCGGGCGTCACGGCCGAACAGGCGCGCGCCAACCTCGCGATCGTGCAGCAGCAGCTCGCCGAACGCTATCCGAACACCGATCGCCGGATCGGTGTGCAGGTCGTGCCGTTGAAGGATGTCACGGTCGGCGACGTGCGGGCGTCGCTCTGGCTGTTGTATGGCGCCGTGTCGGTACTGCTGCTCATCACGTGCACGAACATCGCGGCGCTTCTCCTGGCGCGTGCGGCGCATCGGCAGGATGAAGTATCGGTGCGGCTCGCGCTCGGCGCGTCGCGACGCGCGATCGCCGCGCAGCTGCTGACCGAAGCGGCCGTCCTCGCATTCGTCGGCGGCTCGATCGGGCTGGTCGTCGCATCCGCCGCGACCGCAGCGCTGCGATCCGCCGCCGCCACGCTGCCGCGCATCGACGAGATCGCCGTCGACGGACGGATCCTCCTGTACACGTTCGCCACGACGCTGGGGGTTGCGATCGCGTGCGGCCTGCTGCCGGCCGTCCGAACGGGACGCGGCCGCATCGCGACGCACGATGCCGGTCGGACTCACGTGTCGGGGCGGAACGCGGTCCAGTGGCTGCTCGTCGGCACGCAGGTCGCGCTGTCGGTGACGCTGCTGGCCGGCGCCGGATTGCTCGTACGGAGCCTGCAGGAGCTCTCCCGCGTCAACCCCGGATTCGAGCCGGCGAGAGTGCTGACGTTTCGAATCAGCGGAACCTGGAACGAGACCGCGAACTACGACAGCCTCATCCACCGCATCGACCGGACGCTCGAGCAACTGCGCGCGCTGCCAGGCGTCGTGTCGACGGCAACCGCAGTTTTTCTCCCCGGCGTGCCAGCGCAATACGAATCGACCTTCGACCTCGTCGAAGCGCAAGGCGATGCCGAGCGCCAGATGGTCGCAGAGCAGCGCTTCGTGTCCTCCGACTACTTCGCGACGATGGAGATCCCGCTCGTGGGTGGCGAACGCTGCCGCCAGCAGCCGCTGACGGCAGCGAAGGATGTGATGGTCAATCGCGCGTTCGTGAACCGTTACCTGTCACTGCGAACGGCGGTCACGGGTCTGCATTTATCGACGCAAACGCCAGGCGTCGCGCCCGCCCGCATCGTCGGGATCGTCGGCGATGCGCGGGAGCGCGGTCTCGATCGCGATCCGGCGCCGATCGTCTACACGTGCTTCGGGGCGCCGAATCCGAACCCGTACTTCCTCGTACGGACTCGGAACGAGCCGACGTCGATTGCGCAGGCCGTCCGGCTCAGAATCAAGGAGCTCGAGCCGTCACGCGCGGTCTACGACATTGCGCCGCTGGAAGGTCGAATCGGCGCGGCGTTCACGCAGAACCGCCTCCGCGCCGTCGTGCTCGTGTACTTCGCCGCGATCGCCCTGCTGCTGGCGTGTGTCGGCCTCTACGGGACGCTGAGCTACGCCGTGACGCTTCGCCGGCGGGAAGTCGGGCTGCGCCTGGCGCTCGGCGCCGTCCGCGCCGACATCATCCGGCATTTTCTGCTGCAGGCCCTTCGCGTCGTCGGCGCGGCGTGTGCCGCCGGCCTCGCGCTGTCGCTCGCGTTCGCTCGCGTCCTGTCGGGCATGCTGTACGGCGTGTCCCCCTCGGACCCGCTCATCCTGTCGGGCGTCATCGGGTTCGTGCTGATCGTCGCCACCATCGCGGCGCTCGTGCCGGCGACGCGCGCCGCGTTCGTCGCGCCGATGCGCGCGCTGCGCGAGGACTGAGCGGCGTGAGAGTTCGCGCACTTCGCTGATCGCATCGCGAGGCTTCTCGACGACAGGATCGTCGCGACCTCGGACTGAACTGTGACCTCAACTTCACAGACGGTCCGGCCGTTGCAGGGCATTCGTCGGGAGGTCACATGACGAAGAGAATCTGGACAGGAGTGTGCGCCGCCGTTGTGGGCGTCGCGACAGCAGGATTAGCGGCGCAGACGCCGCAGACCACGACTCAAACCGCGCAGCAGAGCAGCGCGCCAAGTACGGAAAAAATTACAGTCACGGGGTGTCTGAAAGAGGCGCCGGCAAGCTCCGCCGCGAGCACTGCCGTAGGCACGACCGGGACGGCCGCAACAGCAGGGGCCGCTGGAACAGCGGGCGCGACGACGCAGGCAGATGCGCCTGCGGCGACCACGGGCGAGACACCGAAGTACGTGTTGGCGGATGCGGTGAAGTCGTCGGCAGCCGCAGCCGGCGCGACGACCACGGCCGGCGAGACGACTGCGGCGGGAGCCGCGGAGCCTTCGACTTCGAGCGCGCCTCAGACGTATCGTCTGATCGCGAACATGTCGGCGCTCACACCGCACGTCGGAAAGAAGTTGGAGCTCGTCGGCACGATCGAAGCCAATCCGGCATCGAGCGACACGGCATCGGCGTCGGCCAGCATGCCCGCGTTGCGCGTCGAATCCGGCAAGATCGTCGCGGCGTCCTGCGCGCCGTAGCGCCGCGTCCGCTACAGGCGGATCCGATCGGTTTCAGCGAGCAACGAGAACGATTTGCGTTCCGGTGAGGCCGGCTTTGAGGAGGCGCTCCTGCGCCTCCTCGGCCTCACCGCGCGACGCAAACGGCCCGCACAGGACCTGGTGCCACGACGACTCCAGCGCCTGTTTTCGACCTGGAAGCCCGAGCGCCGTCACTTCGGCCGCCACCGCGGTCGCGCGAGCGTCGGTGCGGAATGCCGCGACCAGGATGTCGTAGCGATCGGTCGCGGAGACATCCGCTGCAATGGACGGCAAAGCAGCCGGGCGATCAGCGGGCCGAGCGTCCGCTGGCGGAGGCGCAGGCGACTGATTGAGCGCTGTGGCCGCCGGGCGACTGCTCGCGTTTGTCTCCGGCGGAGGCGATGCCTGACCGATCGGCGTCGCCAGTCGCGACGCGGACGTTCCGAGCCAGGTTCCCAGCGCCGCGAGCACGACCGACGCGGCGACGACCATCCAGAGGGCGACGCGCGGCCGCGCGGGTCGGGCCTTCGGCGGGAACGCACGCGGAATGCGTTCGTCCCCCGACGGCGCCGACGCCGTTCGGGCGGCCGGCTGCGTCGAGGGCGTCGCGATCAGATCCGTCGACGCCAGCGGTTCGCCCAAACCGAGCGCGCGCACTGCAGTGTCGACGCATTCACGTCCGACGACGTGGAGCCGCGCCGCATGCGCCGCTTCGAGCGACCGATCGCACAGCAGGTTGATCAGCCGCGGCAGGCCGCGTGAAAGCTCCTCAATCGCGACAATCGACTCCGGCGCGAATTCCACGCCTCCATGCGGAGTGTCTCCGCGGACGACGTCGAGGCGGTGCTCGATGTACTTCCTCACCTCGTCGCCGGTCAGCGGCTCGAGCCGGATGCGCCGCGAGATGCGCTGCTGAAGCTGGCGCAAGTCCGGACGGGCGAGCGTCGCGTCGAGATGCGGCTGGCCGACCAGGATGATCTGGAGCAGCATCTCATGTTTGTCGTCGATGTTCGACAGCAGCCGGATCTGCTCGAGGACGTCAGGCGCCAGATACTGCGCCTCGTCGACGATGACGACGGCGTGCGCGCCTAGCGGGATCAGCGTGCGGAGGAAATCGTGGAGCGCCTCGATCAGCTCGTGGCGTGTCGTCGGGGCCAGCCGGGTCCGATCCTTCGAGATCACGGCGAAGTCCTGGAGCATCTGCTTCAGGATCTCATCGCGATCGACGAGGGGATCGTTGATGATGGAGAGGAACGTCTTCTGCTCGAGCCCTTGAACGACCGTCCGGCACAGCAGCGTCTTGCCGGTGCCGATCTCTCCGGTCACGACGACAAGAGGCTCGCGCCGCTTCAGCGCGTACGCAATTTCCGCCAGCGCGGCAGAGTGCGACGCGCTCGCGAACAGGAATCGAGGATCGGGCGCCAGGCTGAACGGCGCCTCGTGGAGACCGAAGAACGGCTCGTATGCTTCCTTGCGGTGGTACTCGGGTCCGCCCACGGTGCAACATTTTACGCGCCAGGACGGAAACGTACCAGTGCCTTTTCGGCTCGAGCCGCAGAGCTCTTCGAACGAGGATTCGGTTCCCTCGTTGAAGGCGCGGAGTCTGCCAGACGCGCGTAAGTTCTCCGTGGCGGCGAATCGTCCGCGTATACTCCACGCGAGCCGAGGCGAATGTGTTCGAGAACGTTCGAACGGATGCCGGCACTGCTCCACGTTTGCTGTGCCCGATGTGCAACCAGCCGCTGGCGGGGAGTGTCGCAACCTGCCCGCTCTGCGGCGCCTCGACCGGACTGGCCGTTGCCGACGACGAGACGATCCTCCCCGGCACGCTGATCGCCGGCCGCTTCCGCATCGGATCCCTGATCGACCGCGGAAAGATGGGCGCCGTGTACCGCGCCGACGATCTCGTGCTCCAAATGCCGGTCGCGCTCAAGTTTCCCGCTGCGGAAATCATGCTGGATCCGGCGCGACGAGAACAGGTTGCGGAAGAAGTACGTCTCGCAGGCCTCGTCACGCATCCCAACGTCTGTCGAACGGTCGATCTGTTCGAACACGAAGGCCGGGTGTTCTTCTCGATGCAGTGGGTCGAGGGACGCGATCTCAAGTTCGTTCTGAAATCGTGCCGGCGATTTCCGGAAAAACGGGGCCTCGAGATCGCGAGGCAGATCTGCGACGGCCTCGAGGCGATTCACCAGGCGGGCCTGATTCACCGCGATCTGAAGCCGTCGAACATTCTCGTCGACGGCGACGGTCATGTCCGCCTGACCGATTTCGGCATTGCCTCCGTCGCAGGGGCCATCTCGAATCCCCGGACCGGGACGTTGGCGTACATGGCTCCAGAGCAGATTGCGGGCGGCGAGATCACGCACCGGACCGACGTGTACACGCTTGGCGTGGTTCTTTACGAGCTCTTTACTGGTACTTCGCCGTTCGCCGGGAAATCTGTCGACGACATCAAGAAACTTCAGGCGGAGGGCACACTGCCGGCGCCCTCTTCGGTCGTGCCGGGAATTGACGCCAGGATCGAGCGAGTGATCCTGAAATGCCTCGAGGAGGACCCGCACAAACGACCGCCGTCGGCCGGGGCCGTGTCCGCGGCGCTGCTCGGCGAGCACGGTTTGACCGTCAGAAAAATCGTCGACCCGCAACCGATCGATCCGCTTCCGCTTCGACGCGTCGTTCCCATCGCGGCGGGGACGTTAGCCGGCTTTGCGGCCGTCTGGATCCTGTCGGCGCGACTGGAAGTGGTCAATCGCGTTCCGCTCGAGAATTCTCCTGACGTGCTCGCGGCAAGAGCACGGGATATCGCGCGAAGCCTCGGGTACCGAGATCGGAGCAGCACGACGGCCTCGGGTTTTCGTTACGAGGATGGCCTGCTGACGTACTTCCGCGGGCACACGCACGGCGCGGCCGTCGCCGGGGACTGGCCGGCGATTGTGGCCGCGGCGCCGACGCCGGTGACGTTCTGGCTCGAAGAGAACGTCGGGCCGCTCGCGTGGAGCTTTTTCGTCCTGCCGGCGCGATTGACCGATCTGTTTCCGATTCCCACGGGTACGGTCTCGGTCGAAGTCGATCCAGCCGGCCGGCTGACCCGGTTTTCCGCCTGGCCCACGCCGGCCGACACGTCCGCGCCGATGGACGCCGGCATGAATTGGTCGATCCCGTTCGGCCTGGCGGGCCTCGACATCGGCCGGTTCACGGACACTGGTCCGAGGCCGCGCGTCGGCGTGCTGGCGGATGCGTGGTCGTCATGGACTGGACGCTACTCGAATGGATTGAGTCTGCCCGTGCGGATCGACGCGGCCAGCTATCTCGGCAAGGTGACGTACTTCGAGATCGTCTTCCCCTGGACGGAATCGAGGCGACCCGCCGTTGAGCCCGATCCGGGCTGGCTGGTCGTCTCGGCGTGGCTGCTGCTGTCGCTCGTGGCTGGTGCGGCCTGGTATCACTGCGTCAGCGACACCGCGGATCTGCGCGGCACCTGGCGCGTCGGCTTGGTGGTCTTCCTGGCGTCGCTCGGTTCACTACTGTTCCACGCGTCGTACTTGACGCTCGAGCTCGCCGTGACCGCTGCGGTGTTCGATGCGGTCGTCGCCAGCACTGCGTACCTCGCCTTCGAACCGTGGGTGCGCCGCCATTGGCCCGAGGCGGCATCCGCATGGCAGAAGGTGCTGGCTGGCGGGTGGGACGAGGTCATCGTAGGACGCGACATCCTGATCGGCGCGTGCGCCGCTTCGATCGGGCTCGTCGTACGGCGCACCGTGCACCTCGCGGCCGTGCGGCTTGGCGCCGAACCGTCGATCCCGGCGGCGGGTCTGTTCGGATTCGCGATCGAGAACCTCGGCGGCTGGACCTCGGTCGCGTCGGAGGTCATGACGTCGATCCTCATGTCCGGACAGGTCCTGTTGTTCTTCCTCATTTTCTGCGTGGTGCGGCGATTCGTCTCTAACGCGCGGGCCGCCAGCGTGCTCACGCTCGTGGCGCTGCTCCTGCTCGTGATGCCGATTCACGTCACGCGCGACAACTGGCTGGTTGGAATCGACGTCCTGGTCGACTTCGCCATCATGGTCGCCATCATGAGCCGATACGGCGTGTTCGCGGCTGTCGTGTTCGGCGCCTTGTCGCTGATTTTCAACCGATCGGCTCTCACGACCGACCTGAGAGCCTGGTACGGCCACAGCACAGTGGCGGCGCTGGCCGTCGCATCGATCGTCACCGTCGCGTCCGCGTGGATCGCCGCGGGCTGCCCGGAGTTCTGGCGCGTCGCGCGCGTCAGTCGCGAACCGTGATGCTCCGGATCGGCGTTCCTTCGACGGATCGGGCAGCAGGGTCGGTTTGTCCATCTGCCGACTGAGCGCGGGAGGCTGGCGGGCTGTCTGCGACGATTTCCGCAACTGGATCGTTCGCGGGGGATCAGCAGTTCCGGCACCTCGCGACAATCAGGGTCATGTCGTCGCGCTGTTCCTGCGGACTGAAGCGGCGGACGCCGTCGTAAATGGCGGCGATCAGATCTCGTGGCGCCAGGTCACGATGTGCCTGCAGCGTCTCGACGAGGCGTCCTTCCCCGAACTCGTCGTCCTGGGCGTCGAAGGCCTCGGTGATCCCATCGGTGTAGATCGCCAGAAGGTCTCCAGCGGAGAGCCGGAGCTCCGCCGTCCGGCACTCCCACGTGGAGAACAGGCCCAGCACCGTGGCCGTCGGCTCGAGCCGTTCGACCTCGCCGGCGCCGCGCAGCACCAGCGCCGGCAAATGTCCGCAGTTCGCGTAGCGCAGGCGTCCCGCTCGGTCGTCGAACTCCGAATAGAAAAAGGTCGCGTAGGCATTGTCGGCCGTACTCTCGTAAAAGAGCCGGTTCACGGTCTGCAGAAAGCGCTCGGGCTGATCGACCGCGGTGGCGCATTGACTGCGCAGATTGGCCTGAAGGTTGGCCATCAGCAGCGCGGCAGGCATGCCCTTGCCGGCGATGTCGCCGATGACCAGCGCCAGACGGTCCCGCCCCAGATCGAGGAAATCGTAGTAATCGCCGCCCACCCGGCGCGTCTGGACGCATGCGCCTGCGTACTCCAGCGTGCGCATCGACGGAAGTCGCTGAGGAAAGAGGCGCGCCTGCACCTGCATGGCGATCTCGAGCTCTTGGGCTGCGCGCCGCTCGGCCTCCTGCTTCTCGGCGGCAGCGCGACGTTGCGCTTCGACCGCGCGGCTGACTTCGTCGAAGCTCACCAGGGCGAACGAGTTCCGATCGACGTCCTCGAAGCGCGTGAAGACGCCGCCCCACGCGGATCGGTCCGGCCCGGTTGTCGCGGGCAGCGGAGAGGGATCGGCTGCATCGCCCGTCCGATCGTAGACGACGCGTCGGAGGCGTGGTGCGTTTCGGAAGCGAACGCCCCGCCGCCGCCACTCGGTGTAGGTGGCGGGCAAATCTCCGGTCACGAACACGACCTGTGTCGCACGGCCGACGAGCCGGGCCTGGGGAGAGTCGGGCTTGGCCTGGATCAGCGTCAGCACTGCCGACCCGTCGGGCGGAGCCACCGCCAACAATCGCTCACCGGACCCGACGCGAGCGTCGAAGGCGATGTGGAATCCGAGCGTGTTCAGGTAGAAGTCCAGACTTCGCGCCTGATCCTTGACATAGATGTTGATTGCGTGGACACGGAGGTACGGATCCGCCATGAAGATCAACGCTTGTGACAGGATACGCGGAGGGCAGTCCTGATCGCCAAAGACAAGCTGAAGTCCGATCGGCGAAACGATTCGCCACGTCCTGGCGCAGAGACGGGGTTGGTCCGCCGTCGCGCTCCGCGCTTCGGCGTCACAGCCTTCGCCTGATGTGACTGCGGGCCTGCCTAGCCGAAGCCCGCGAAACGGGCGAAGGCTGGCGGAGACGCCTCGTGCTCCAACTCCTCGATCCGCTTCAACGCGCGCCACCTGAGCGCTGCGGCATCACGCGCGATCGATGCCTCGCCGGCACGCTGCACCTGGGGCACGCGCCGGCCCAGTGCGGCGACCAGCTCGAGCAGTTCGCGCACGGCCTGGGCCTGTGTTATCGCCATCGAGGTGGTCGATACGGATCCGTCCGCGACCTCGCGACGTTCCACACTTCGCCACACTTCGTGCATCGCCAGTAGCTGTCGGCATCAGGGCGTGCCGCTGTCGTCACCGTCGCATTCGATTGACAGCTCGGACACAGCGGCGCCGCGGTCGCGTTCTCCGGTGATCGAGAGGTACTCGAGGAATCGTTCACGCCCCTCCGCCGGGCTTTGGTGAGGGCTGGAGGGCCGGGATGGCCGCAGGCTCAGGAAAGCGTGGACGTCGAGTATACCTCCATTGCGCAGGCGATTGCCGATGCACGTGCGACGTCGACGATTCATGTATAGTGGTGGCGCACCAAGCGGACTGAGCCCGCCAGCATTCGCGCAGTGCCCGCCTCGTTGTGGGTGTGCGCCGACAGGCCCGTTTCGGCCGGCGATCGGAGCGCACACATGCAGAATCGTTCGAACGCTCGTTGTCCGACGACCTCCACGCGCACACACGAGGATCGAATGCTCGGCTCAAACGAGCGCTTGATTCGTGGTGTGCTTGAGTAGCGCGGCGCGGTCGAGCACGGTGCGGAGTCCTCTGGCCAGGGCGTCGCCGCTGCACGTGGTCAGACACACGGCGGCGCAGCCGAGGCGACGCGCGAGATCACGCGTCGCGCCAGTCGCGTTGGCCGCGAGCGCGACCACCGGCACGCCGCGCAGGCGAGGATCGCTCCACGAACTCCCCGCCGCTCCCCGAGTCGTGCCGCTCGCGATCGACAGCGCCATCACGATGATGTCGGGATGTCTGCCGGCGCTCGCGTCATCAGTGGCGACGATGCGCGCCATCGCGACGTCGAACCCGAATGCGACAAGCTCGTACGCGAACGTCGCGCGCAGCTCGTCATCATCGATCGCCAGCAGCACCAGCGGACGAGTCGGGCGGTGGCGTGAACGGCATCCGTCGGCGCGCGCGGCGTTCGGCATTCGACGGCACCTCGGCATCCATAGACATAGCGCCCCGGTCGACGGATTGTCTGTCGGGTTCCTGACAGACTCTGGCGGCACGCCGATCGCCGGCGGCGGTGCAGAGACATTCGTGAGCGCGAAGCGTCTACTTCCCCGGCGGAGGATCCTGCTCGATGCTGACGGTCCTGAACGACGGCAAGATGGTTGAGGTCGCGACCATCGGCCGCGAAGGCCTGGTGGGTGCGACGATCGCTCACGCCGAAAGCGAAGTCTGCTACCGTATGTCGGATCACAAGGGGAAATTCATGCCGCGAGTCCATCTCGTCAACCCGAGCGCGCAATCGTTCGGCGTCGCCGTCATTACGCCGCGGTGGCTCTACGTGCTCGCCGCCGCCACCGGCACTCAGTGGGGCGATCCGGTCATTGTCGACGAAACGCTCGATCGACTCGACCTCGAGACGATCGCGCCGGGCGACGTGGTTGGCATCGGTATTCACACCGGCAATGCGCGCCGAGGCTACGAGCTTGGACGGGCGCTGCGCGAGCGCGGCGCCTGGGTCGTGTTCGGCGGGATCCACGCGACGCTGTTTCCTGACGAAGCGTCAGCGTGCGGATCGGCACACGCGGTCGTCCGCGGCGATGGCGACGTGATCTGGCCGCGCGTCGTGGCCGACTGCCTGGCGGCGCGTCCGCTGCCGGTCTACGAAGGCGGCAAGATCTCCGCGGACCAATTCGTTTCCGCGCGCTGGGACCTGCTGCCGGCACGGCGTTACATGTGGGCGTCGGTGCAGACCGTGCGCGGCTGCCCGAAGCACTGCTCCTTCTGCTCGGTGTGGCGCACCGACGGCCAGGAGCCGAGACAGCGCGGCGTCGATCGCGTCGTCCGCGAGGTTGTCGAGCTGCGGCGGCTCGGATTTCGATTCATCGCGCTCGCCGACGACAACTTCTATCCGGTGACGTTCGCCGATCTGGCGCAGGCCAGGCGGCGTGCCGATGGCTCTCGACTGCGCGAGCTCGAGGCGCTGCGCGAAGAGCGGTTCGCGTTGATGGCGCAGCTGGCGACGTTGCCCGACGATCTCGTGTTCTACACGCAGATCACGATGGAGGCGGCGGAAGATCCGGCATTCCTCGACGCCATGAAGCGCGCAAAAATCCGCGGCGCGCTCGTCGGCGTCGAATCGGTCACGCAGGAGGGCCTGAAGGACGTCTACAAAGGCTTCAACCTCGCCGGCGACGAACTCGTCGCACGACTCCGCGCGTTCCGCCGTCACGGCATCCACGTCCTCGGGTCGTTCATCTTCGGATTACAGAGCGACACGCCGGCCACGTTCGATGCGACGGTCGCGCTCGCCGAACAGGCCGATCTCACGTTCGCCCAGTTCGTGTTGCTGACGCCGTTTCCGGGGACCGTCGATTTCGAGAAGTGGGCGGCAGACGAACAGCGCCGCGGGACGACGGTCGATGGCGTGCCGATCACGCAGCACTGGCTCATTGCCGAGGATCGCCGGCCGAAGCTCTTCACGGCTCACCCGACGATGTCGCTGGAGGAGATCCGCGTGGGAACGCAGCGCGCCTGGGATCGCTTCTATAGCTGGAGACACGTCTGGGATCGATCGCGCGTCGTGGAATCGATGCGCGCGCGCATCGCCTTCGTGCTGATCTCGAAGCTGTATCGTCAGATGTACGCGAACACCGGCATCGCGACCGACAGCGCGCGCGTGCAGCGGTCGGCGCGCTGGGCGCGATGGCTCGGGCACGCGTGCCGGGGGCTGTTTCTCGGCAAGCCGATGCCGGACCTCGAAATGCCCGGCGATCCGCTGGACCAGGCAATTACCTGACGGCTGCGATCAGATGGGCTCGCGGCGCCACGCCGATTTCCCCGGCGGGACCGCGGCGACGAGTGACGGTTGCGATTTGCGCGAACGAGGCTCCGGGGCGGACGCGGCAGCCGGACTCTCCCGTCGAACGACCAGGGCTGCGGTCAGCGCACGGATGCGCTCGCGGCGCCGCAGTTTGCGCTTCCGGTTGATCTGAAACCGCGACCGATCACCATTTCGCTGCGACACGGATCTCTCCCTTTCCGGGGCGCGGCCCGCCGCGCCATGTCAGGCGCCTCGCCTCACGTCTCCGTGACGGAGAACGCAACGCCGGCCAACCCGCACGCGAGCTCGCGTCGGTCGATCGGTTCCGTCGCCGCAATTGCGGCGTTGTCATCGACGATGGGTGATGGGTCGCGCCGTGAGAGCTCGGCCTCGATTCGGCTGCGTCGTTCGCGACGCGCGAGGAAATCGGCATACGACACGACGTTGGACGCTGGCGCGACGCTCATCGGTGAACCTCCACCTTTCGGGTCGGCTACGGTCGAAACGCCGCCTTGTTCGCGAGGCGCGCTTTCTGCTGCGCCACGCGCGCATCGTTCACTTCCTTCTTCTGCCGATCGATTTCGCGCTGCGGGGCCTCCCGCTCGTCCAGTCGGCGCGCCTGCGCACGCGCGGCGCGCGCGAGCGTGTCGAGGCGAGGCGATATGACGATCATCCGGACCATCGAATAGGTCGGGCGATAGAGAACGGCGGAAAAGTCGGCGGCGCCCCAGCGCGCGATTGCGCGTCCGGATTCGTCTTCGACGATCGTTCCCGTGCGGCTCGCCGTCGGTGCCAGCTTCACGGTCGATCCGTAGATCGCGGAAATCGCCTCGATCAGATCGACGTCGGTCATCCCTTCGATTCGATCGCGTTCGTAATCGATCGCGAGCCGAAAGAGTTGATCGTTGTAGAAGCTGAACACGATCCGCTGTACAGGATCCGGGTCACCATCGCTCGTCCCGGCTATCAAGTACGGCCGCCGCCACTCGAGGTCCTGCAACAAGGCCGGGCGTCCAGTGATGATCTTCGCGTCCGTCGCAGCAACACCCGCGAGTGTCGACACGGCCGCCAGCGTTTCGCCGAGTTGAAACGCGCGATACTGCAACGGGGCCTGTCCGTGCAGCGCCTGCACCGAGAGGCACAATCCGAGGACCGCCGTGCCAATCGAGCGCGATGCCCTGGATGGCGACGCGATCAGCTTCAGGAACTGTTTGGGCTCGAGCGCACGCCAGCGCGACATGCCTCGTTCCGGCCGCGTGCGGACACGACGGTCCGCGGAGACGATCACGCGTTTCTGCAGAGAGGGCGGCGATGCACGAAGAGTTCGCGGACGTGTCATGTGCGCTCCGATCGATGGCCGAAGTGGGCCTGTCGGCGCGCACCCGCGAACAACGGGGCACTGCTCGAACGCTGGCGGGCTCAGTGCGGTCTTGCCGGATCCACTATACACGATCCCGGTCCGACACCGAGCGCGTCGGGTCGGGCGCCGTCACCGCGGCTCCGCGAGCGCGCGCCGCATCTGAACGGCGGCGACGCGCAGCATCTTTCGGAGCTCGCCGCTCGGCAACCGCGCGATGTTCGTGTCGAGCGACTCCAACAACGGTGAGGCATCGGCGCCCGCTTCGATCGCGGCGCCCAGCGCCTGGACGTCTGCCCGGACGGTCACCGACGCCCGCTCGCGGTCCAGCCATCCGGCATACCGTTGCAGCGTGGAGTGCAGCTGCTTCAGTGATTCAGCGTGTCCGACGTCCACCTAGTTGATCCTGACATTCTCGCCGCGCGGACCCTTCGGACCCTGGCCTCGCTCGAAGCTGACGCTCTGCCCTTCACGCAGATCGTCGAATCGGACGCCGGTGCAGGCGGAGTTGTGGAAGAAGTACTCGTTCCCGTCGCTGGCCAGAATGAAGCCGAACCCTTTGTCGCTGACGAGACGTTTGATCGTGCCGGTCATGGGCGCCATGGCAATCTCCTCGACATCTGTGTGAGACGAAACGCTCTGGCGGGAGAGGGCCGATGCAGGCCAACGCCAACCCGGAGGCCGGTCGGCGCTGGACGAACGCAGGCTGGCTTACGTAGAGCGAACTTTATTATATCCCGAATGGACGCGCCCGGCGTGCACCTCATCGATTCGGCGCGGCAGAATCGTGCAGCACGACGTCCAGCAGCGAGTCGTGAACCTTGAGGCCGCCGTTGTAGTCGATGAAGCCGAGTTTCCTGAACCGGTTCATGAAGAAATTCACGCGCGAGCGCGTCGTCCCCACCATTTCCGCGAGCGTCCCCTGCGAGATTCGTGGCAGCACACGTCGCGGTCCGTCCGGCTTGCCGTAGCGCGCGAGGAGCAGCAGCGTGCGAGCCAGCCGTTTTTCGCTGGCGTTGAACAGCTGATCGACCAGGTCTTCCTCGAGCCGCGCGTTTCGCGCGAGCATATGCGCGATGAACCGGTCGGAGAGCGCGTGCTGGTGGTGGAGCAGGCGGATCATCTGGGCTTTGGGAACGACCCGGATCCGGCTCGCGGTCATCGCGGTCGCGGTGGCGAGGCGAAGGGGTTGACCGGCCAGCGCCCCCTCACCAAAGAAGTCGCCGGCGCCCAGCACGCCGATCACGGCTTCTTTGCCGCCCCTCGACAACACGGACAGCTTCACGCTCCCCTGCTGAATGTACAGGATGCTGTCGGACGGATCGCCCTGGGCGTAGATGGCCGCGGCCGACCGATACTCGACGACTTTGCCAGCCACTCCCGGCGCGTTGAGGAACGCCGTCGCGTCGAACGGTCGCACCCGACCCAGATTCACCTCGCCGGAACAGTATCCTCCGAATCCGGACGCGACGAACCAGTTCGTTGTGGTGGGGTCAGCGGCATCCTCATCTGTCGGTTGGTCGATCGATTCCGCGAAGGACGTCGCCGGCGGTGGTCGCGAGGTCACGAGGCCACAGCATGAGCATGATCACCGGAGGGATCAGACACAGCGCCGCCAGCGTGGCGGCCGTCTCGAGCGTTGCGCTCGCACCGAACGCCACGGCGGCAGCGGCCACCAGCGCGACCGTGACGAACCAGACCTGGATCGCTTTCGAGCGGGTGATGTTCTTCAGCATGATGATTATCGGTTCTCCATCGATCGAGCGTAGCTCGATCGGGCCCCGCGATGTGTGCGAAACAGCACAGCGATCGCAGGTCCAGTGGCGAGCCGGCCCGTCGTTCACGTGCATCGCAGGGTGTTAGTGCGTCTGCTGGCGTCCCACCATCGCGAGCTGTGCGCGATCGGCCTTCACTTGAGCCCAGAGCGCCATCGCCTGGCGCAGGAGCTCCCGATCCTTGGTGTCCCGGTATTGGTCGAGCAGACGCTCGATCGAGGCAAGCTGGTCCAGGCGGCTGTCCCTGGCACGAACGTGAACGGACATGCCATCACCTTACGCGAAGGCGTCCCGAAGACTTGTTCCTTATTGCACAGCGCGACGAATGCCCGGTCGCCGACGTGGAGGATTTGACGTCGATTGGCAGACCAGAACTACCACTCGTCGCGTCGGTTGCCGAGGAAGCGAAGCAGAAACAGGAACAGGTTGATGAAGTCGAGATAGAGCGCCAGGGCACCGACAATCGTCGCGCCGGATGTGGGGCCAGCACTGGTCGCGAACGCGAGCTCCCTCAGTCGGTTGGCATCGTAGACCGTCAGGCCGGCGAAGACGATCACACCGATGAACGAGATCATGAACTGCAGGCCGTCGTTGTGCCAGAACAGCCCGACGATGGAGGCGAGCACGAGGCCGATCAATCCCATGAACAGAAACTGTCCAAGTCCGCTCAGCTGTCGGCGCGTGACGGTCCCGTACATGGCCAGCGCGCCGAACATGCCGGCCGTGACAATGAACGTGGCGAAGACGGATTCGCGCGTGAAGACCAGGAGGATGGCCGACAGCGTGACGCCCGTCAGTGCCGAGTACACCGCGAACAGCGCCGCAGCCGTGCCGGACGCCATGCGATCGACGCGTGCGGACAGCGTGAACACAAGTCCCAGTTGTGCGAGTGCGAGAATCCAGAACACGGCGCGATTCCCGAAGATTGCCGCCGTCAGCACAGGCACGCTCGAGACGAGCCACGCCGTCACAGCCGTGATCAGCAATCCACCACACATCCACCCGTAAACGCCGCGCATGAAGGCGGCCAACACGTCGGCATCGCGATATCGGGGAAGTGCGCCTTCATATCGATCGTAGGCCGGCATCGTCGTGCGCTCCTGTGCTGATCGTACTGGCCTCACCCCGTTGCACGCAATGCGTGCGTCGGTGCGTTGCGTGCGACTTCGTACGTCGGACGTCTGCAACCCGCTGTGCGGCCAGGCATTGTCGGAATCGGCGGACGACGGTGACGAATTTCTAAGGCCGGCCTAATGACTTCCTGAACACCGAACCTCTAACGTCGTGGCCGCGATTCACAGACTGCCGCCTCCGCTGTTCTCCGGCGCCGAGGCCAGGTGTTCGCCGGGCGGATGATCCAGGATCTCTTCACGTTCCCTGTCCCAGTACATCTTCTTGCCCTCGCGATAGCTCCTCGTCGCCATGATCACGGCGACCGAGTGAGCGAATCCACTCTCGATACTCCCATGTGGCGTCTGTCGCGATCGCATACAGGCAATCCAATTGTCGGTATGCGCCTTGAGATTGTCGTCCTGTCTGATCGGCGGCACGTCTGACGTGCCGGGCAGCAGTACCGGCTCAGGTTTGTACTTGCCCAGATGGAGACTGATGAACACGATGTTCGAGCCCCACAGGCTGTACGGCTCTTTGACGAACCACCACTGCGGGCTGCCCTCGCCTCCGGACGAGTAGAGCGTCCCCCGCGTGCCGCGAATGATCGTGTGATCGCCGTGGGCGTTTCCGAATGTCGTCCCGTAGGTGTAGAGCACCTGTTGTTTGGTGAACGTCGAGACGGTTTGGAAGGTGTCGGGGTTTTCGCGAACGTCGTGCCACGCGAAAATGCCGCCGTTCGAGACGGTGTCGTCGGGAATGAATGTATCCAGGTAGAAATGCGCGAGCCCCGAACCGTGGCTATACCACTGATCCGTGATCCCACCGGAGAAGTCCTTGAAGAGACGAAACTCGAAGTAGACGCGAGGATGGAAGGGCCGCTCGGGTCGGCCCAGGAGCCAGCGTTTCCAGTCGGTATCGCGCTCGCGGATCGCCGCGACGTTACCGTCTCTTGGTATGTGCCACCGTGGACCGTTGTAGTTCCAGCTCTGGCTGATCGAGATGATTTTTCCGATCTTGCCGCCGCGAATCATCTCGCGAACCCGGTGCTGATACGGACAACTCAACCACTGCGATCCCATCTGCACGACCTGCGTGCTCGCCAGCACGGTGTCGCGCGCGAGCTTCGCGTCGGCCAGCGTGTTCGCCATCGGTTTCTCGCAGTAGCAATCCTTGCCGGCGCGTACGACCTCCGCCAGAATTGGCGCGTGCTGGTGATCGCCGGTCGCAATCATGACCGCGTCGAGCTCCGGATCCGCGAGCATGTCCTCGGAGTACTGATACTGTTTGGGCCGCCTGCCGAACAGCCGCTCGGCGTCGTCAGCGGCACGATCGCGATTCACCGACCAGAGGTCGCAGACGCTTCGCAGATCGACGCGCCGATCGGTTTCTGTCGACTTCTTGAGCATCTGACGGAGTCCCTGCGCGCGATGGCCGCAGCCGACCAGGCCGATTTGAATGCGATCGTTCGCGCCGACGATCCGTGAATACGATCGCGCGGAGAGCACGAGAGTGCCGGCGGCGAGAAAATCTCGGCGTGAAATGGCATCCACTGGCTGACCTCTTGTTGGAAGGCCGCATGCTAGCACGTCGCCAACGTCTCATGGTCGTCACCAGAAGCCTCGCCTGCGCGTCTCACCGGCAGCGCCTCACCGACCGCGCGATCGAGCGCCTCACGGTCGTCGTCGGCCACGTCGTCCCACAGCGCCGTCCGCACGACGCTCGGTGATACGGCGTTGACGCGGATCGGCGCCAGCTCGACTCGAGAATCCGTCTGCTCCGAGAGTGTTACCTATGTCTCCGGCCGGAATGAACTGTCACCCATGTGTCCGGAATGGACCTGGATCAAATGGCGGGCCCTGCAGGACTCGAACCTGCGACCTCCTGGTTCGTAGCCAGACGCTCTATCCAACTGAGCTAAGGGCCCCCGCGGAGGAATGTCGAAACCCCGATCCTAGCACTGTTGCAAGCGCTCGTGAAAGAGCCGCGCGTCGCGCAGCAGCGCGTCGAGACGATCGCGCAGATCGCGGACGCCGCGCACGTCGTGCGGATCGAGGCGCGTCGCCGACGCGCCGCGGCGCGCCAGCCATGAGAACACGAGCGGCGCGAGCGCGGTCGCGTCGAAGCCGCGCCGCAGCGGCGAGTGGAAGAACCGCATGAGACGACGCGGGTGGACGGCGAGGTCCGCGCCGCTGCGGCGCGTGCGCTGGATGACGATCGGACCGTCGACGCGGGCGCCGATCAGCTCCACGGAATCCTCCTCCACCGACGGCACGATGACCAGCACGTCGCGCACGAGCGCGCGCGGTACGTCGCGCCCCGTCAGATCGGGCGCGCCCGTCTGGACGTTGACGGCGGGTTTCAGGTCGGCGATGAACACCGCCTCGCGCAGCAGCGCCTCGAGCTCCGACCCGACTTCGTGCCACTCCGCGTCCTCCGCCCGCGACAGCGCCGGGCCGACGGCACGCCACCGCCGGTCAGCAAAATGCGCGCGCAGCCGGCGGCGCAGATTGACGGCCTTCCCGACGTACAGAGGCGCGCCGGCCGCGTCCTTCAGGATGTAGACGCCCGGCGCGGCCGGTGCCTCGCGGCAGATGCGCTCGCCGACGGCGCGCCACGCGTCGCGGCGATCCTCGAGGACGAGCGCCTGCGCGACGAGCTTTCGCGCGAGGCCTGGCGGCGCATTGCGAACGCCGAGGACTTCGGCGGCGAGGCGCTGATGGTCCGGGGCGCTGCCCATCTCCGCCAGCCGTGCGAGCAAACGATCGCGCAGCATGGGACAGTCTGAAGTTTAAAGTTTAAAGTTTGAAGTTCAGACTTCTTTATTTGCTCGCGGGACGGTCGAGACCGTGACCGACCGGAAACAGTCCCGGGAGCGCAATCGGCAGCCGGCCGGAGATCGGCGCGTCGCCGGCGATCGCCGCAACGGCAGCGCGCTCCGGCAAATCGTGGATGTCGTACGTCAACAGCATCGCCGGCAGCTCCGGAACAAACGACGCGGTGTATGGGTTCCCGAAGAAGACCGTCACGAACGGCGTCGACGTTCGGTCGCTCGCGCGAGCCAGGTCGCGCAGCAGCCGCGCCAGCTCGTCGGCGAGATCCATTCGACCGCTGCCGGAGCTGGATCGCACGAACACCGACGCGATAATGGCACCGTACCGCGCCGACACGTTTCGCACCATGTCGAGGTCCGCCGGCGGCGTGCGGTCGGACAGCTCGATCGCCGTCACGTGCGGCCAGCGCTTCCGCAGCTCGGGAATCAACGTCCGGCTGGGCGCCGCGATGCGCCACCCGCTCGGGTAATCGAGAATCGAGAGGTAAAGAACCGGCGTGTCGAGCGGAACGGTCAGCGGAACGTTGTGGCGCGCGTCCTTGATCAACGTCACCGATCGCGCCGCCGCCTCCTGCGCGACGGCGGCGTGCGCCCGCCCGCCGACGACGGCGGGTAGTGCGTCGAGGTCGACGAGCCGATCGTTGTGCAGGCCGAGCGACGCTTTCGCCCGCAGGATCCGGTCGACCGATGCGTCGAGACGCGACGCCGAGATCCGGCCGCTCTTCACCGCCGCCTTCACCGCGTCGTACGCGGCGATCGGATCCGGTGAATCGAGCACGACATCGGCGCCGGCGAGTACCGCACGGACGGCCGCCTCGCCCGGCTGCAGCATTCGACTCACCGCGTCCATCTTCATCGAATCGGTGTAGACGAGCCCCTGGAACCGGAGCTCGCGGCGCAGGAGTCCATTCAGGATCATTTCGCTGAAGGTCGCGGGCGATTCCGGGGACGGATCGAGCGCCGGCAGCACGATGTGCGCGGCCATGACCGCGTCCGCGCCGCGCGCGATCCCGGCGCGAAACGGCGGCAGCTCCACGGCCTGGAGGCGTTCACGGCTGACGGCGACCGTCGGCAGTCCGAGGTGGCTGTCGACGTTCGTGTCGCCGTGGCCGGGAAAATGTTTGATCGTCGCCATCACGCGTCCCTGATGGGCGCCGTCGACGTACGCCCCCACGAGCGCGCCGACGCGCGCCGGATCCTCGCCGTACGATCGCGTGTTGATGACCGGATTGCGCGGGTTGTTGTTCACGTCCGCGAGCGGCGCGAAGTTGACGTGCACGCCCATCGCGCGCGATTCGAGCGCGGTGATCCGCGCGCTCTCGCGAACGAGTCGAACCGCATCGTCTCCGCCGCGGCCGGCGATGGCGCCGAACGCCATTTGCCGCGGAAACGCCGTGGCGCCGGTGATGCGAAACCCGGCGCCGGCCTCGAAGTCGGCGGTGTTCAGCAGCGGCACGGCGGCGATCGCCTGCAGTCGATTGACGATAGACGCGGCCGCCAGCGGCTGGCCGAGAATCACCGAGCCGTACGACGAGTTGAGCAGAACGGACGGCACCGGCTCGGTCCCGCCGAAGAGGTGAAAGCCGCCGACGTGATAGTCGCGCGCGAGCCGGGCGAGCTCCTCGAACGTGTCGGTGTCGCTGCTCAAGTACGTCGTGTCGGACGCCGGCACGATGAGCTGACCGACCTTCTGCTCGATCGTGAGCTTCGCCATCGTCTGCTCGACCCAGCGCGCCGCGTCGCGGTCCAGCGAAAGCGGATTGCTCGACGCAGGCGCGACGCAGACGAACGCCACGACAACGGGCAAGAGCACCCGAAGCCGCGTGAACGACGATCGCGCGAGGCGCGGCGACCGCATGCGACGGATGGTAGCACGCGCCCCGGCGGTACAATTGCGCCGATGGCCTCATCAGCCGACGCGCAACACAAAGCGCAGGCGCCGCGTTCCGTCGGCTGCTTCGTCATCACCGTCAGCGACACGCGAACCGAAGCGACCGATTCGAGCGGCGACGCCATCGTCCAGCTGCTTTCGGCGGCGGGACACATCGTGCGCGGACGCACGATCGTCAAGGACGATGCGGACGCCGTGCGGAACACGATCGTCCGTCAGCTGGCGAACGCGGACGTTCAGGCGATCATCACGACCGGCGGGACGGGCATCTCGTCGCGCGACACGACGTACGAAGCCGTCGCTGCCATGCTGCAGAAGCGCCTGGACGGATTCGGAGAGCTCTTTCGGATGTTGAGCTACGAGCAGATCGGCTCGGCCGCGATGATGAGCCGCGCGTGCGCCGGGCTGGTGTCCGGACGGATCGTGATCGCGCTTCCCGGCTCCGAAGCGGCGGTCAGGCTGGCGATTGAACGCCTGATCCTTCCCGAGCTCGGCCATCTGGTGCAGCAAGCCACGAAATGATGCGGCCGTTCACGTCGACGATCTCGCTCGAGGAGGCGCGCCGCCGGCTCGAAGAATCGGCGCGGCCGATCGACCGCACCGAACGGATTGCCATCGAGGATGCGGGCGGGCGCGTCGCGGCGATCGATGTCACCTCGCCGATCGACGTTCCCGCGTTCTCCAGGTCCGCGATGGACGGTTACGCGGTCGTCGCCGCGGACACGCGCGCGGCCAGCCGCCAGCAACCGGTCCGGCTTCGTTTAATCGATCGCGTATTCACCGGCGAGATGTCGTCCGCCGTTGTCGCCTCGGGGTCGTGCGTCGAAATCGCGACCGGCGCCCCGCTGCCCGCCGGCGCGGATGCCGTCGTCATGGTGGAGGAAACCGCGCGGTCCGGCGACGTCGTCGACGTGTTTTCGCCGGCGACGTCCGGGCAGAACGTCGGGCGCCGCGCGGCCGACATCGCCGTTGGAGATCGAGCGATCGCTGCCGGCGATCTGCTGACGCCCAGCCGCGTCGGCGCTCTCGCGGCCATCGGCTGCGACGCCATCGACGTGTTCGCGAAGCCGCGCGTCGCGATTCTTTCGACCGGCAACGAAGTCGTCGAGCCCGGTCAGCCGCTGCAGCCCGGACAGATTTACGACGTCAATCGCTTCACGCTCGCCGCGGTCGTGTCGGCGCACGGCGGCGTGCCGGAACCGCATCGCGCGGCGCGCGACACGCTGGATGCGCTGGTCGACGCGCTGGACGAGTCCGCGCGCGCGGACCTCATCGTCTTTTCCGGCGGCAGCTCTGTCGGCGATCGCGATTTGATCGTGGACGCCATCGCGAAGCGCGGGCGCATGATCTTCCACGGCATCGCCGTCCGTCCCGGCAAGCCGACGGCGTTCGCGTTCGTCGGCGACACGCCGTTCTTCGGGATGCCGGGCAATCCGACATCGTGCCTGTCGAACGCGTACATCCTGCTCGTGCCGTTTCTCCGCACGCTCGCGCGGCTGCCGCCCTACGCGCCGAAAACCGTTCGCGCGTCGCTGGGCCGTCGCATCGCGTCCGCCGTGGGACGCCATCAGTTCTACACGGTCCGGCTGCACGAGGGCGTCGCGCTCCCCGCGTTCAAGGGCTCCGGGGCCATCACCAGCCTGTCGCAGGCGGACGGCTACATCGAGATCCCCGCCGATCGGAACGTCGTCGAGGAAGGCGAGACCGTCACGGTCACGCTGTTCTAGCGCCGCCCGATACGCCGCTCGTATTCGAGCTCCAGAACGTCGGCCGTGTGCAGGTCGAATGCAGGCGCCGTTCGCGCGTAAGCGCCGCGAAATTCCGAGTGGCAGCGATAGCAGACGGTGACGTCGCGCAGCCGGCCGTACACCACGAGATCGATCAGCGCCGCGGACGCGAGAATGCCGTAGGCGATCAGATCGCGTCCGAACCAGTAGAACAGCGCGCTGATCGACGCGCCTATGACGACGACCGTCAAGCCAAGCTTCGGGTCGAAATCCTTTCTGAGGTAGAACTCGGCCCCGCCGCAGACGGGACAGCGATCGACGGCCGTATCGGATCGAAGAGCGTCAGAGAACGCGAGCGGAATGTCGCGGCCGCATCGGCCGCATTTGATCGCCGCCGGCGCCTCGGCGGCGTCGACGGCGAGGCCCGCGTCGCATTTCGGGCACTTCACGAGAATCTGCACAACCCATTCTAGTCAGCGATGCTCATTCTTCGCGAAGCGCGACGGTCGGCTCGAGACGCGATGCTCGCCAGGCGGGCACATAGCTCGCCAGGACGGCGACGACGGTCAGCGCGGCTGCCGCGCCGACGAGCGTCACCGGATCGCCCGGCTTCAGACCGAACAGCAACGTACTCACCCATCGGCCAGCGCCGATGGCGGCGAGAGCGCCGACGACGAGCCCGGCGACGAGCAGCGTCGTCGCTTCGCGCATCACCATCGCGATCACCGCGTGGCGATCGGCGCCCAACGCGATCCGAATCCCGATCTCGTTCCTTCGTCGCTCGACCATGTACGACATCACGCCGTACAACCCGATCGTGGCCAGCACGCCGGCCAGCAGGCCGAAGAAGCCCGACAGCATCGCCATCATCCGCTCGCGCAGCAACGAGTCGCGGATCATCGTGTTCATCACCTCGAACTGCAGGATGGTCGACGGTCGCGCGGTCGCCACGGCATTCGTGACGGCCGACGTCAACGACGTCAGCGGCAGCGACGAGCGGAGGACGACCTGCAGGAACGGATCGGGCTTCGCATCCTGCGAGGCGGCCAGGAACGTGATCGGCGTGAACTCCTCGCGCATGTCGCGGTACTTCCCGTCCTTGACCAGGCCGACGATCTCGTACACCGGACGCTCGACGCCGGCGCTCTCCTCGACCTGGAGCGTGCGGCCGATCGGATTCTGGCCGCCGAAGAACTTCCTCGTGAATTCCTCCGTGACGATTGCGACCTTGCGCGACGCCGTCGTGTCGCGCGCGTCGAAGTCGCGGCCGGCCAGCATCGGCGTCCCCATCGTGCGGAAGTATCTCGAACCGACGGAATTGAAGTTGACGAGCTCCTTCCGGGTGACGCCGTCGAGCACGATGCGGTTGTTCCAACTCGATCCGCTGACCGGAACGATGGACACCTCGGCCGCCGAATCGACGCCGGGCAGCGCGTTCAGGCGAGCGGTGAGATCGTCGAAGGCCGCGCGACGGCTGCCCTCTGGAATGTTCGCGCCGCGGAGATCGAGGTTGACGATCAGCACGCCGTCCTGACGGAAGCCGGCATCGAGCACCATCAGGTTCCGAAGGCTTCGCACGAACAAGAGCGCGCCGACGACGAGGACGAGAGAGAGCGCGACCTGGAGGACGACGAGGCCGCGGCGGAGGCCGAATCGTTCGCGTGAATCGGTCGAGCCGCGGCTGCCGGCCTTCATCGCCGCGCCCGGCTCCGCTGCGGTCGCGCGAATCGCGGGTGTGAGGCCGAAGAGCACGCAGGTCGCCACCGCCAGCGCCGCCGTGAACGCGAAGACGCGCCAGTCCATCGGCAGATCGACGAACATCCGGTTCGACGTCGTGGTCATGAGCCTGACGAGAAACCCGCTCAACCACGCCGCCAGCCATAAGCCGCCCAGGCCGCCCAGCACGGCGAGGAGGAGACTCTCGGCGAGCAGCTGCCGGACGAGGCGGCCGCGAGACGCGCCGATCGCGAGGCGCACCGCAATCTCGCGTTCGCGCGTAGTCGCACGGGCCAGCAGGAGATTGGCGAGATTCGCGCAGGCGATCACGAGCACGAGACCGGTGGTCGCGAGCAGCATCCAGAGCGACGTTTCGTAATCGCGGCGCAGCGCCGAGATCCCGGTGCCGGCCGGAAACGCCCCGAGCGTGAAGTCGAGATAGTTCTTGACGTCCTCCGGCTGATACTCCTGCGGCAAAGTCTCGCGGAACATGCTCGCCGACAATGACGTCAGGTGCGCGGTCGCCTGCTCCATCGTCCATCCGGGCTTCAGCCGCGCGAAGACGCCGAGGAACCACGAATCGCGGCGGTCGAGCGCACTCTGGACGCGCGTCAGCGGCTCCGAGCAGAGCGGCACCGCGACGTCGAAGGAGCGTCCCACCTCCAGGCCGAAGAATTGTGGCGGCGTCACACCGATGACGTGATAGGCGTGCCGGTCGAGCGTGATCGTTCGCCCGATCGCCGACAGATCGCCGCCGAGCTCCCGCTGCCAGAATCCGTAGCTGACGACGGCCGGCGGATCCGCGCAGCCGCGGCGATCGTCGTCGGGCGTGAAGAGACGTCCGACGAGCGGCGTGACGCCGAGCGTATTGAAGAAGTCCCCGTTCGCCCAGAAGCCGAAGGCGTAGCGTGCCTCGCCGCTGACGGACATGTTGAAGTTGTTGGTCCCCCAGGCGGCGAGACCGCTGAACGCCTGCTGCCGATCGCGGATCAGCTCGAACAACGGATACGTGAGCGTCGGACGCCGGCCCAGGAATCGGCCCGTCCGAGCGCTGGTGGCGGTGATCCGCACTTCCGCGAGCTCGGACGGGTCTTTCACCGGCAGCGTGCGAAGCCGCACGGCATCGAGCAGCTGAAAGATCGCCGTATTCGCGCCGACGCCGAGCGCGAGCGACAGGATCGCCACCGCGGCGAATCCCGGGTTCAGTCGAAGCAGCCGCGCGCCGTGCTTCAAATCGCGCCAGGCGCTGTCGACGAAATTGACCGTGTTCATCTGATAGATCTCCTCGCGCACGAGCGCGGTATTTCCCAGCTTGCGGCGCGCCGCGAGCCGCGCCGCCGCCGGCGTCATCCCGCGCGCGATGTTCTCGTCGGTCTCGATGGCCAGGTGCGCGTCGAGCTCGCGCGTTCGCTCGTCATCCCACCACGCGCGC
>Ga0114129_10002523_pt1 | contig 25424 bp, 23 predicted proteins | sample RhiMetdeltSRZDD1_FD_80071 | JGI IMG/M metagenome (GOLD analysis project Ga0114129, IMG submission 80071) | Populus rhizosphere microbial communities from Tennessee, USA - Rhizosphere MetaG P. deltoides SRZDD1 (version 2) (version 2) | ecosystem: Host-associated > Plants > Roots > Rhizosphere >...
AGGCGCCTGAGTACTCGGCGTCTGAGGAGTGGCGCCCGCCGGAGGAGTGGCGCCCGCCGGAGGAGTGGCGCCCGCCGGAGGAGTGGCGCTCGGCGGAGGAGTGGCGTTCGGCGGAGGAGTGGTGCTCGCCGGAGGCGCGGCCGATGGAGCAGCGGTTGAAGCGGCTGCCGTCGCGGGCGGAACCGGAATTGGCTTCAGGCCCGGCGCGGACTGAAGCTGCTTCTCGGTCAACGCCTCCGTGAACGTCACCTTCTCCCCCGGCCCCGGACGAGTGTCCTTTTCTGTCTCGTCCGGCGGAGCCTCCTCATCGTCTGGCGGAGGCTTGATGTCAACCTTGCCGACGAGATACGTCGCCTTCAGCAACTCGCGATTCGCCGGCGTGACGAGCCCCGGCCCGACGGTCACCGCGTAGATCTCGATGTGATCGAGCGCTACCGTCCCCGGCCCGTTGGCGTTCTTCGTCGGCGCCACCATCTGCATGTAGATGTTCCCGCCGACGCGTCGTGCCGCCACCCCCGACGGGGGTTCGGGAACGAGATGGAGCGGCGCGAGCGGAGGACCCTTCTTGCCGCAGGCGCCGAGCAGCACGACTCCGGTCAGGACAAGGGAGAAATAGCGGGTCAACGGTAACTACAGGATGTAGCGCGACAAGTCTTCGTTCCGCGCGATGTCGTTCAGCATCCGATCGACGTACGCGCCATCGATCGTGATGGATTTTTCTTGAAGATCGGGTGCCTCGAACGAAATCTGATCGAGCAGCTTCTCCATCACCGTGTGCAGGCGGCGGGCGCCGATGTTTTCGGTGCGCTCGTTCACGAGCGTCGCGAAATCCGCGATGCGCCCGATCGCATCTTCCGTGAATTCGAGCGTGACGCCTTCGGTCGACAGCAGCGCCGTGTACTGGCGGACGAGCGCGTTCTTGGGCTCGGTCAGGATGCGGACGAAATCCTCGCGGCCGAGCGGCTCGAGCTCCACGCGGATCGGAAATCGCCCTTGCAGCTCCGGGATCAGATCGGACGGCTTCGACACGTGGAACGCGCCGGCGGCAATAAAGAGGATGTGGTCCGTCCGCACCATGCCGTACTTCGTGTTCACCGTCGTGCCTTCCACAATCGGCAGGATGTCGCGCTGCACCCCTTCGCGGCTGACGTCCGGCCCGTGGGTTCCTTCGCGCCCGGCGACCTTGTCGATTTCGTCGACGAAGATGATTCCGGCTTCCTGCACGCGCTCGACGGCCGCGCGCGCCACGCTTTCCATGTCGACCAGCTTCTGCTCCTCTTCCTGCGTCAGTGTCTCGAGGGCCTCGGGCACGCGAACACGCCGCTTCTTCGTCCGTCCCTGGAAGAGCCCCGGCAGCATGTCCTTCACATTGATGTCGACTTCCTCCACGGAGGAACCCGCGATGATTTCAAACGACGGAAACGACTTCTCCCGAACGTCGATCTCGACCTGTTTGTGATCGAGGCGTCCCTCGCGCAACTGCTCGCGGAGCTTTTCGCGCGTTCGCTGCGCCTGCTCGCGAAGTGACGCCGCCTGCTCATCGTACTCGGCGGCCGGCGGCAGCGGCGGGAGCAGCAGATCCAGGACGCGCTCTTCCGCGGCCTGTTTCGCTTTCTCGCGCACTTCCGTGAGCCGCTCCTCGCGCACCAGCTCCACGGCGATCTCGGTCAGATCGCGGATCATCGACTCGACGTCGCGCCCGACGTATCCCACCTCGGTGAATTTCGACGCCTCCACCTTCACGAACGGGGACTGCGCGAGCCGCGCAAGCCGGCGCGCGATCTCGGTCTTGCCGACGCCAGTCGGCCCGATCATGAGGATGTTCTTCGGTGCGACCTCTTCGGCCATCTCGTGCGGCAGCTTCTGACGCCGCATGCGATTGCGCAGGGCGATGGCCACGGCGCGCTTCGCCTGATGCTGACCGACGACGTACTTGTCGAGCTCGGCGACGATCTGCCGCGGTGTGAGGGAATGGATCGTGGACGCGGTGGTTTCGGGAAGATAAATCGGCATGAGGGACTTACAGAACTTCGATCGTGAGCGTGTCGTTGCTATAGATGCAGATCGCAGCGGCGATATGCATCGCCTGTTCCGCGATAGCGCGTGCGTCGAGCGTCGTGTGTTTGGCGAGCGCCTTTGCCGCGGCGAGCGCGTAGGCACCGCCCGACCCAATCGCCACAATCCCATCGTCGGGCTCGATGAGATCGCCGTTGCCAGAGAGCAGATACGTCGCCTGCTGGTCCATCACGATCAGCATGGCCTCGAGGCGACGCAGGATCCGATCGGTGCGCCAGTCCTTCGCGAGCTCGACGGCGGAGCGTTCCAGGTTGCCCCGATACTGCTCGAGTTTGGCTTCGAAGCGCGAGAAGAGCGCGAATGAGTCGGCGGCGGAGCCGGCAAAGCCAGCCAGAATCCGATCGTTGTATAACCGGCGGATTTTCCTGGCGGTCTGCTTGACGACCGTGTCGCCAAAGGTGACCTGCCCGTCGCTCGCCATCACGGCCCGGTCGCCGTGACGCACGGCCAGCACTGTCGTCGCATGAAGCATGGTTGGGAGGGTCCGAAAACAGACCTTTTTCCGAGTGTATCGCATCCGTGTCGAGCGAGTCTAAGGCGCTCGGCTGGCGCGGTTTGCGCCCGAACGAGTGTCATGGCGGCCGGACGCTCTGAGATCTGGACAGGACAGTCCGATGAGGTCCGCCCCGGATAACTGCGAATTTCGGCCCTCCATTGGTGGCAAATCTGTTGCACAATCTAGCTGTGGATATCTAGGCTCGGTTGCGCGGAGGAGCGCATATGAAACCGTTCAATTTCAGAGTTGGGCTCATCGCGGCCGGCCTTGCCTTGACGGCGATGCCGGTGTTGGCAGGTCAGCGCCCGAATGAGAGCGGCTCCCCTGCAGCAGACCGCGGAACCGCGGTGGATCGCCCCGCGACGAGCGGCGGTCCGTCGGGCAGTGTTGCCGGCGGCGGAGGTGGCGGCGGCGGAACGGCCGTGTCGGGAGGCGGCGGGTCATCCGTGAGCTCGTCTCCATCGGGCGGGTCCGCAGCTTCCCCGTCCTTCAGCAGCGCCGATCGCGGCGCGCCGATGGCGACGGAGCCGCAGCACCGTCGGCCGAGCGGCGGCGAAGGCGGGAACCGCGGTGGCGAACGGGCGGTGCCACGAAGCGGTGGATCGTCGGGCAGCGGCGGCTCGTCCGCCAGCGGCGGTACGACGCGAAGCGGCGGCGGCACGACGGCGAGCAGCGCCGGCGGTAACCGTAGCCACGAAAACCACGAAGCGTCGGACCCCGAGCGCGCGGTACCGTCGTGGAGCCGGCCTCGAGGTGATCGTCCATCGACTGGCACGGCCGTCGACAGAACGACTCCTCCCAATCGCGGTGGCGGCGGATACTACAACGGCGGCCGTTACTACTACGACCCGTTCTTCTATGGGTACACACCGTATGGCTTCTACCCTGGCTACGGTCTCGGCCTTGGATTCGGCTTCTACGATGCTTTCTTCGATCCGTGGGGATACGGTGGGCTTGGGTACGGTGGGTACGGCGGGTACGGCGGCGGCAGCTACTATCCGTACGACTACGGAGCCCAGAGCTACGGCTACGCAACGGAGCAGGCGGAAGGAGCCGTTCGCCTGAAGGTCAAACCGCGTGACGCGAAGGTCTACGTCGACGGCTACTTCGTCGGCACAGTGGACAACTTCGACGGCGCGTTCCAGAAACTGAAGCTCTCCGGCGGCCACCACCGGATCGAGATCAAGGCCGAGAACTTCGAGACGGCGGCGTTCGACGTGCTGATCACGCCCGACCAGACGGTCACGTATCAGGGGGAACTGAAGAAAATCCGGTAATTGCCGATTGGCGGGTGCAGATTGCAGATAGGCTGGTGAGCCGATGACCTCGTCGGTTCACCAGCTTTCGTTTGTACGGCTCGTTGCCGCGATCTCGGGCATCTACGATGCCCTCGTCGGTCTCACGCTGCTCCTCGCTGCTGACTGGCTTGCATCTGCGTTTGGCGTTCCGCCCGCGCAGCCGCGCATTTTCTCCGATCTCAACGCGATCTTCCTGCTGGCGGTTGCCGCAGGATATTACTGGCCGTGGCGGGATCCACGCGGAGGCCGGTGGTATTTGTGGGTGATGGGGCCCGGGCTGAAGGGCGCCGGGGCTGCAGCGTTCGTGCTCGACTACTTCGTCAGGCACTCACCGGCATCGTTCCTGCTGTTTGCCGTGAGCGACGGGACGCTCGCAGCGCTCACGCTCGCGGCGCTCGTCGCATCAAGTAATACACCGGCACGCCGAACGCGATAATCGCGATTCCTGCTGCCGCCGTCGTGCCGTTGCGCCAGATTTCATTCACAACCATCACTGCGCTGGCAGCCACGAACACCGCGGGCGCCCATGGATAACCAAGCGCTGAGAATGGCCGGTGCGCATGCGGATGCCGGCGTCGCAGGACGAAGAGCGCGACAACCGCGACGCCCGAAAACAGCACGACCGCGAATCCTGTATAGCTGACGAGCTGCGACAACGTGCCCGAGAGCACCAGCACACTGCTCCACGCTCCCTGCGCAACGATCGCCACGGCAGGTGTGTGGAACCGCGGATGCACGCGGCCGGCAGCCGGTACGAACAAGCCGTCGCGCGCCATCGCGTAGTAGACGCGCGGACCTGCCAGCACCATCGCGCTCACGCTTGCCGCAATACTGATGATCGTGAAGAGCGCGAGAAGATTGCCTGCGGCGAAACCGAAGAGACGCTCCGCGACCGTGTCCATGAGCCGTCCACCCGGCAGGGCCGCGAGGTCCGCCACCGGGATCGCGAAGACGTACAAGGCATTCAGCAACACGTAGAGAACGACGACCACCGCCGTGCCAAGGCCGAGCGCAAGCGGGACGTTGCGCTCTGGATCGCGCACTTCCTCCGCCACGTAGGCCGCCGCGTTCCAGCCGGAGTAGCTGAACATCACCGGCACCAGCGCAAGCAGAAACGCCACGGGACCGACAGCGCCGCCGGCGCTGAAATGAGATGCCTCGCCGCGGCCGATCGAAAGTCCAAGCGCGACCAGCAGAACGATCGCGCTCACCTTGATCGCGGCAAGGAGATTCTGTACGAAGCGACCGGGTCCGAGCCCGCGCAGATGAAGGATCGTCAACGCAGCAATGGCGGTGAGCGCCACGATCGATCTCGGGGAGACACTCAGCGAGAGCACGGGGATGGACAGAATGGCACGCGTATCGGCGGCGGGCGGAAAGAAATGACCGACGTAATTGGCCAGCGCCACCGAGCTCGCGGCAATCGCTCCCGAGAAGCCCGCGACGAACGATGTCCAACCCGTGAGAAACGCCGCCAGCGGCCCGAAGGCCTCGCGCAAGTACACGTACTCGCCGCCGGCATGAGGGCGCAGCGCCGCCAGCTCCGCATAGGCCATCGCTCCGGCAAACGCCAGCGCGCCACCGACCAGCCACACGCCGAGCATCGCCGCCGGCTGCGACACGAGCTGCGCGACGACCACGGGCACGAAGAAGATGCCGCCGCCGATGACGTTGGAGATCACGATCGCGGCCGCGTCGATTGGGCCAAGACGCCGTTCGAGCGTGGCGCGGATGCGGGGCGATGTCGCTGCGGCAGAGGAGCGCAAAAGACGCCTGTGCGCTACTGGGTCAACAACTGACGAGGGATGTCGTACTGAACTATCTCCACCCATTGCGACGAGCTGTGCTTGGCGAAGATATGAACGCGAATGTCGCGAAACTGGCTGTTCTTCAGCATGTCCGCTCGCGACTGCGGCGGATCGCCCGTGTAGCCGTGGTTGGGACGAACGGTGAGGGGGGCAGTCTGGTTGCCCTCGAACTTGACGGTCTGGATGAAGACTTCTTCCCAGTCCTCTTCACCAGTGCCGGCGGGAGCTCCCGCAGGAGGAAGCCTCTTGAAGACGACGTTGAGCGACAGCGGCCGGAGATCCTGATCGATCGATTTCCGAACCCGGAACGTGATGCTCGGCACGAGCTTGTTCCGTCCCTCGACGATGCCGGCGTCGTACCAGCCGCCGCTGCTATCCGTGATCTGCAGCGCTTTCTTGAGATCGACGGTTTGTCCGCAGCCTGCGGACAATGAGACCAGCGCCAGCGCGCAGGCCGTTCGGACGCCACGCAGCATTTCCTGATTCTAGTGCAGAAGCGTCCGATTCGCGCTCAGAACTCGCGAACCTCGACCTTCTTCATCACTTCCTCCTTCGTCAGCTTCCCGCCCTGATACGCGGCGAGATCGCTGCCCTTCACCCGGAGCACGATCGTCGAGGCATCGTAAATCTGACCCGGCAGCGGGCCTTCCGCATCCTGGGCCGCAACCGTCAACCACTCATCCGGGCCGATCATCTGACCGCTGACTTTGAGCATGGCGTCAATCAGCGCCGACTTGACGGCCTCGGTGTAAAGCTCGTTCGGATCGCGTGGATCCGGCGCGGGAGTGATGACCGTCTCCGGAACGGTTGCCGCTTTGGCCATTCCCTTCGCCGGCATCTCCGACGTTGCCGACTGTGCAACCTGGGATGGGGCGGCGCCCCCCTGCTGGTCGAGATTTCTGAGCTGAGCTTCCGCCCAGCGTCGCGCCGGTCCGTCAGGATTCGTCGCGATGAACGCTCGAAGCTCGCGGCGGCTTTTCTCGCGCATCAACGTCTGCATCGACCAGACGACGCTCTGCTTCATCATCGGAACGTCGACGTCGAAAAAGACGCCGTAGCCATCCAGCACGAATCCGCGCGCGCGCGCCGTGCCGGTGACGATCAGACTGCCTGGCTCGCTCACCTGCATCTGACGGCCGAGCGTCTCCGCACCCTGCTTCACCGCGTTCGTCAGAATGACTTCAATCAGGCGGATGTCGTTGCGCCGCGAGTTCGCAGGCTGGCCGGGCCCGCTCTGCGCGAGCGCCGTCGCGCTCGCGGCGATGACCGCCACCGTCAGAATCCATCCGGTCTTGACTGTGCTCTTGGACATGGTTCACTTCTGCTGCTTCGACGAAGTCAGAATGTAATTTGCCAGCTCACGATGCGCCGCGGCTTCGGCGGCCGACATCTGATCGATGCGTCCGAATCCCTGCTGGACGCGCGACAGGTCGGCAACGCGCTGTAAATCGACGTCGCGGGCCAGCTGCGCGATTCGCAGTGCGAGCTCCTGCTTCTGGCGCGATTCGCTCTGCGCGAGCAGATCGCTCATACGGCGGAGGATCTCGGCGTCCGACAGCCGGGGCGTCGTGTTCGAGGCCTGCACGATCGGCGACGAGCGCGCCGCCATTTCCAGATTCCGCAGCCGCCGGTTCATGTCGGCGAGCATGGCGGCGTCGACGTTCACGCGATGTGCTTCATCGACATTCGCGCGAACCGGGGTCGCCGGCGACGCTGCCGCCTTCGCCTCCAACGCAGCCGTCTGGTTCCAGCCGGTGCGAATCGCAAACCCGCTGCTGCCGTAACTGATTTCCACATGCGCCAACGCCGATGCGGCCGCGAGCACGAGCACCGCGGCGGCGGCGAGGCCGAACGCGGGCGTCCACCACGCACGCCACGACGGCGTCCGGTTCTGCACGATGCTGAAGCCGAGATCCGGCTGCGACGGCGTCCAGACCGCGAGATCGGCACGGACGCTGCGCATCGCCGCGACTTCGTCGCGGCACCCGGCACATTCGCGCAGATGGCGCTCGAAACGTCCTCGATCTATGTCGCTGATGTCGTCGTACACGTAAGCGACGAGCACTTCCTTGTTACACATCTTCGTATCCCTGTCTGGCTCGAGGACCCGCCGTATCATTCGGTACCGTTTCGCGGGCCAGCTGCCGGCGCAAAACGGTGAGCCCCTGATAGAGACGGGTCTTCACTGTGCTCAACGGGCAATCCAGCAGATCGGCGATCTCCTGGAACGTCAGCCCGTGATACTCCTTCAACACGATCGCGGTGCGCTGTTCTTCCGGAAGCCCCGCCATCGCGCGCGCGACCGCGCGTCCGATTTCACGGCGGGCCACCAGATCCTCGATGGACTCGGCCGGCGCCGTCTCGCCTGCCAGCTCGACGATGTCGACGCCTTCGGGCGCCTGCGAGACGGGAGTGCGCCGCTCGCGGCGCATCCAGTCGCGACAGAGGTTCAGGGCGATGCGGTACAGCCACGACGAGAACTTCGCCTGTCCCTTGAAGCCTTTGAGCGCCCGGAACGCGCGGAGGAACGTCTCCTGACACACGTCGCGCGCGTCCTCTTCGCGCCCGATCACCCGATACGCGAGGGCATAGATCGGCCGCTCCCAGCGCAGTACGAGCTGGTTGAAGCTGTCGAGGTCGCCGCCCATGGATCGGGCGACGAGCTCCTCATCGGTCGACGGCATGCCGATCGAGGTCACCTGTCAATTATTAGACGTCCGCCCCCCCCGGGGCGGCCGTATTGGGGACACTCACGTTTTAAAAACGTGAGTGTCACGTTTTTAAAATGTGAGTGTCCCCATTTCTGGAGAACGCTACAATCGGGCCGGCGTCCATGACAGTTCCCGGCACGTCCGGCCTCCGGCCTGCTCACCTACTCCCGGACCTGCATCGGCGGCTCCACCAGGCCACGGGCGCGACGCGATCGGTTGTGTTCCGCCAGACACCGAACGGCGATTATAGGGTCGTCTCCGCCCAGGGACTCGTCGCGCTCGACGACCTCCGCCTCGAGGGAGCCGAAGCGGCAGCGGCCGACGGCCTGATCGCTCCGGGCGCCCCGGTGACCGCAAAGGCCGACGCCCTTCCCGAACTGACGGGCCGTCTGCAGTCATCCATGGTCCTGCTTCTTCCGGTGACCCCCGCACGATCGAGGACCTTGATCGCCGTCGGTCTGGACGCCGCCGCGGACGGTCGACTCGCCTCGGCCGCCGAGGCGGCCAACGCGTTCGCGGCCGCGCTCGAGCTGACGCGCGCGGAACGCGAAATCCGTTTTCATCAGCGCCTTCGCGAGCTGCTCCTGATCTTCTCGCAAGGGGTGTCCTCGACGCTGAAACTCGCGTCGGCCCTGGAGACCTTCGCGGGGGAAGTCACGCTGATGCTCGGCGCGACCAGTGCGGCCGTCTGGCTGCATCACCGGCGATCGCGGGAGCTCGAGCTCGTGGCGTCCTCCGACCCGGCCGTCGAGACCGGTACTCGCGTGGCGACGGACGAGGCCGCGCATCCGGCGGCGAACGGTCTTCGCCTCGAGCGACCGCGCCTCGACGGCGGGCTGCTGATCGCGCCGCTCCGCGGCTGGCGGCGTGCGCTGGGCACGATCGTGCTGAGCGGCGTCGATCGCAGCGATCTCGACGAAGCGCAGCTCGTCGACTTCACGGACGAACTCGGACATCAGCTGTCGGCAAACATCGAGAACGTTCAGCTCATCGAGGAGATCCTCCGTCAGCGGCGTCTCCTCGAGGACACATTCAACTCGCTCGTCGATCTCGTCGTCGTCACGGACCGCGATCTGCACATCGTCCAGACGAACGAGGCGTTTGCCACGCGCGTCGGAATGGAGCGGCTCGACGTGATCGGTCACCCGCTGCGCGACTTCGTTGGCGCGGAGACGGCGCTGTGGGTCGAGACCGCGGATCCAGTGCAGGGCCTGCCACCCGGCGGCACTCGACCGATTGAGGATGCGCGGCTCGGAGGAACGTTCCTGCTGACCGCGACGCCGCTCATCAGCCAGGACGCCCAGACCGTCGGACGCGTGCTCGTCGCGCGCGACATCACGCGTCAGACTCGCCTGGAAAAGGAGCGCGAGGCGCTGAGAACCCGGCTGACGCAGTCGGAAAAGCTGGCCTCGCTCGGGCAATTCGTCGCCGGCATCGCTCATGAGATGAACAACCCGCTGCAAGGAGTCCTGGGACATCTCGAGCTGATGATCGACACATCGGAGAAGGCGCGGCCGCTGCTGCGCGAGCTGCGGCAGATCTACGGCGACGCCGACCGCGCGGCGAAAATCGTGCGCAACCTCCTCGTGTTCACCGGCTCGCAGCGCATGGCCCCGAGGCGGCTGCAGGTCGATCGCGTGCTGTCCCGCGTGATCACGAGCCGCAGGGCCGCGCTGAAGCGCGCCGATATCGAGGTCGTCCGTCACCCGGGGCACAAGCTTCCGCCCGTGCTGGGCGATCCGCTCCTGCTGCAACAGGCGCTGCTGAACATCCTCATCAACGCAGAACACGCGGTCTCAGACGAGACGCTCGCCGCGCGTAAGATCGACATCACCACCGCGACGGATGCGGAACGAGCGCGGGTCATCGTGACGATCCACGACACGGGCGGTGGAATCGCGCCCGAGGTTCTGCCCCGCATCTTCGATCCGTTTTTCACCACCAAAGAGGTCGGCCAGGGGACAGGCCTCGGGCTGGCGATCACCTACGGAATCGTCCAGGAACATGGCGGCACCATCTCGGCCTCGAACGCTCCAGAAGGCGGTGCGGTGTTTACGGTCGACCTGCCCTCCGCGGATCTGGTGATAAAGTGACATCGGGTCCGCTCGTCAATCATGGATGAAAGCTTTCTGACGACCGAAGAGGTACTCGAATACCTTCAGGTCAATCTCCGCACCGTGTACCGGCTCATTAAAGCGGGGCGCATTCCGGCCGTGCGTGTCGGCCGACAGTGGCGCTTCAGGAAACGGGACATCGATGCGTGGCTCGAGAGTCAGCGGCCGCGCTCGTCGCGGGGGACCGCCGCGCCGGCCCCGCAACGTCCTTCACCGAGCGCGCCTGCCGGGCGGCCGCGCGTGCTCGTCGTGGACGATGAGGCGAGCATTCGCGATCTGCTGTCGAAGACGCTGGCGCTCGCTGAATACGATGTGGATCTCGCGCCGGACGGGCGCACCGCACTCGATCGGCTGCGCGTGATTGGCTACGACCTGCTCATCACCGATCTGAAGATGCCTGGCGTGGACGGCCTCGCGGTGATCCGTGAGGCGCGCCGGCTGAAAACCGATCTTCCCGTGATCATCATCACCGGCTATTCGACCGAAGCAAGCGCCATCGAAGCGGTCAATTTGGGAGTCTCCGGGTATCTGACCAAGCCCTTCCGGGTGCCGCGCGTCCTTGCGGCGGCCGCCAAAGCCCTGGGCGAGTAGCCAGGAATCTGCGCAGTTTTTCACGGAATTTCCGCCATTTCTGAGCGGCTGGCGCCGTCTGCCCCGCCGCTTGACCGTTGACGGTGACGTCGGGTATTCTGTGTCTGTTGTTGTCGTATTAAGTCTCTAATACAGCTTCTTTTGACGGCATTTAAATGACATTATGAGCAACAGCAACCAGACGTTTGAGCCTTACCTCACAATTGATGAGGTCCTGGTCTATTTGAGGGTGACGTCGAGAACGATTTACCGCCTGATCCGGAGCGGAGATCTGCCCGCGATGCGAATCGGGCGGCAGTGGCGATTCCGGCAGCGGGATCTCGACACATGGCTCGACCGGCAACGCAATGGCTCGCCGCAATCAGATCTCTTTGCGTTTGACGGGCGCGGTGTCCCGCCACGCCCCCTCGCTGCCGAAGACAGACAGTAGAACCGCGGGGTCGCGTGCCAGCCGAAAGGCGAGACCTTCTAGGGCGTCGCCCCGGAAGCTGAGCGGGCTGTGCTAAAATCGAACGTATCCGCCCGCCAGCACGTCCGGCACCCGACAGTCCCTGTGATTCAGCTTTCGACCCTGACCAAATCGTTCGGTGATCGCGTTCTGCTCGACGGCGTCACCTGGCAAATCGACGATCGCGAGCGCGTGGGCCTCAGCGGCCCGAACGGCGCAGGCAAGACGACCCTGCTCCGGATGCTCGCGGGTCTCGAAGACCCCGACTCCGGCACCATCGTGAAACCTGCGGGGTTGACGATTGGTTATCTGCCGCAGGATGGGCTGAGCCATGCGGGGCGGACGTTGAAAGAGGAAGCCTCCCTCGCCTTCAAGCCGCTGCTCGACATGCGCGACGAGATTGCCGCGCTCGAAGAGCGGCTGGGACACGACAGTGCGTCGGAGGAGGAGCACGCGGCGATGCTCGCGCGCTACGCCGATCTTCAGGAGGCGTTCAGGCGCGGCGAGGGGTACAGCATCGATCTCAAGGTCACGACGGTCCTGCGCGGGCTCGGCTTTCTCGAATCGGATCTCGACAACCCGACGGAGACGTTCTCGGGCGGCTGGCAGATGCGAATCGCGCTCGCGCGGCTGCTGCTCGGACGTCCGGGGCTGCTGCTGCTCGACGAGCCGACGAACCATCTCGACCTCGACGCGCGCAACTGGCTCGAGGAGTACCTCGGCAGCTATCCGCACGCCGTCATCCTTGTCTCGCACGATCGCTACTTCCTGGACGCTGTCGTCACGCGCATCACCGAAATCGGAATGCGGACGCTGACGGATTACGTCGGCAACTACTCCGCTTACGTGCGCGAACGCGACGCGCGCATGGAACGCCTGCGCCAGCAGAAGCGCGAGCAGGACGAAGAGATCGAGCGGATGGAGGCGTTCATCAACCGGTTCCGCTATCAGGCGACGAAGGCGTCGCAGGTGCAGAGCCGGATCAAGATGCTCGACAAGATCGTTCCCATCGAGATCCCGCCCGAGCGCAAGCGCGTCCATTTCCACTTCCCGCCATGTCAGAAGAGCGGGCGCATGGTGCTCGAACTGAAACACGTGCGGAAGACATACGGCGCGCACCGTGTGTTCGGCGACGTCAAGCTGCACATCGAGCGAGGCGATCGGATCGCGCTCATCGGGCCCAACGGCGCGGGCAAATCGACGCTCATGCGGATGCTGTCCGGTGTCGAACCGCCGGACGCGGGCACGCGGACGGAAGGGCATCAAGTCGTTACACAGTATTTCGCCCAGGATGAAGCGACGCGGCTCGATCCGACGCTGACGGTGTATCAGACGCTTGCCGGCGACTCCCCCATCCACATGGTTCCGCACATCCGGACGATCCTGGGCGGCTTTCTCTTTTCCGGCGACGATATCGAGAAGCCCGTGCGTGTGCTTTCCGGAGGAGAACGGACGCGCCTTGCCGTGGCGCGGATGCTTCTACGGCCGGCCAACACGCTGCTGCTCGACGAACCGACGAATCATCTCGATCTCGAGTCGAAGGACGTGCTCCTCGACGCGCTCGAGGATTTCGGCGGCACGCTGATTTTCGTGTCGCACGATCGATATTTCGTCGACAAGCTCGCGACCAAGATCATCGAGATCGGTGGAGGCGAGGCGCTCGTCTATCCGGGGACGTACGAAGAATTCCTCTGGAGCAGAAAGCAGCGTGAAGCGGCGGCACGGAAGCAGTCTGCTCCTCCACCAGCGTCAAGTCGGACTGCGTCGACCGCCGCGAGAAGCGACAAGGCAGCCGCAACAGCGCGCACCGCGAGACCGGAAAAGAAACGTCAGGACGCAGAGGCCAGGCGTGCGCGGAGAGATGCAGAAGCGCGTCAACGCCGAGTGCAGGAGCTCGAAACGCGCATCGCCGAGCGCGAGCAGGCCATCAAGGAACTCGAGACCACGATGTCAGTCCCCGGATTCTACGAGAATCACGAGGCCGCCAAACCCATCATCGACCGGCACCAGGCCCTGATGTGGGAAGTGGGCGATCTGATGCATCAGTGGGAAGTGCTGCAGACGGAAACAAAAGTGTAAGTCGCTGTCACATTCGTCATCACCTCTGCAGGGCCATATCCTCCCATTCTGTCGTTTTCCCGAACAAATCTGCGTATCGATGCCCGTCGAACCGGGGCATACCCTTTGCCCCTGACGCCTGGGTCCCAAGTGTTCGCGGGCGGCGTCCGGAATCTGGGGCCCGCACGGGTCGTTCGCCCGTAACTCAAACATGCAAAAGAGCTTGGCTGAGCCAGATACGGCGATTACAATGTTGTCGCCTGAACCCCTGCCCGGGTTCGAAACTGCCGCCATGCCTGGAAAACGCGCTCGCATGACACGTTCCCGGAAGGCCGTGCCCATCCGTCCGTCTTCGCCGAAATCGGGCAGACCCGCTGAGTCGGTTCTGCCCGACGGCTTCTATCGCGACCTTGTCTGGAATCTGCGCAACGGCGTCCTGGCCATCACCCGGGACGGCCGGATCGCGGTCATGAACGACAACGCGTACGGCATCCTCGGGTTGAAGGCACATCCGTCGGACATTGGACGGCCCTTCAATGAAGTGCTGAAGGACCTGCCGGACGTCTGCCGAATCCTGGCGGGCTCGTTCGATCTGTCGCACCTCCCGAATCGCGCCGAGCTGCGATTGAAGAAGACCGGAAAAGTCATCGGCTACACGCTGTCGCACGTCCGCGACGCGCGCGGCCGGGAAATTGGCGCCACCCTCTTTTTCAAGGACTTGACGCTCGTCGAGCAGGAGGAGGAGCGCGAACGGCTTCGAGACCGGCTCGCGGCGCTCGGCGAAATGGCGGCAGCGATCGCCCACGAGGTCAAGAACCCGCTCGCCGGCATCGAAGTGATGGCGGGCATCCTCAAGCGTCAGCTGCCCGCGTCGGAGGATGCGCAGAACATCCTGGCCGACATTATTAAAGAAGCAAAGATGGCGAACGCCATCGTTCTCGAGGTGCTCGAGTTCGTGCGGCCGATCAGGCTACAGGTCGAGCACATCGCGCTGGCGGACGTCGTGCGGGATGCGATCTCGATGGCGGAAAGCCACGTGCCGAAAGGAAACGTGCAGGTCTCGGTGGCGCTGGCCGGCGAGCTTCGCCCGATTCAGGGGGATCCGCATCAGTTGCGGCAGTTGTTCACCAATCTGCTCACGAATGCGTTCGAGGCGCTGGGCGGCACTGGCGACGTGCAGATTTCCGGCACCCCGCTGACTGCGGACGATGAGGCCGCGCCGGGCGTGGAGCCCGAGGGACCGATGATTCAGGTCACCGTGAGCGACAGCGGCCCTGGCGTGCCGCCCGAGGTGGCCGACCGCATCTTCAGCCCGTTTTTCACCACGAAGCCCCAAGGTTCAGGGCTGGGGCTTGCCATCGTGCGCAAGATCATCGACGCCCACGATGGCCGCATCGACATCGGCGCGCGTCAGGGAGGCGGCACGACGTTCCGCGTGACGCTGCCCGTGAAGAGCCAGCACGAGTTGTTTGGATGAGGGAATCAGGTCGATTCCGCAATTGCACACTACGGAGAGGCTGACATGGGTCGGATACTGGTTGCTGACGATCACGATTCGCTGAGGCGCGGGATCGTCCGTGCGCTTTCCGATGCGCATCATGAAGTCGACGAGGCGCCCAACGGCAACGTGGCGATCGAGAAGCTCCACGAGGGGCAGTTCGACGTCGTGTTGAGCGATCTGAAGATGGGCGGCAGCGACGGACTCGACGTGCTGCGAACGGCAAAGGCGCTCCACCCGTCGACGGCTGTCATTCTGATGACCGCGTTCGGCTCGGTCCATACCGCGGTCGAAGCGATGAAGATCGGGGCCTTCGACTACGTGCAGAAGCCCTTCGAGATCGAGGAGATGGAGCTCAAGGTCGAAAAGGCCATCGAGCACCGCCGCCTGCGTCACGAGATCGAGTACCTCCGTCACACACAGCAGGACATCTACGACTTCGACCGGATCGTCGGTGCGAGCGGCGCCCTCGGCGCGGTGCTCGGCATCGTCAAGAAGGTGGCGAAGAGCAACACGACGGTCCTGATTCGCGGCGAGACGGGCACCGGCAAGGAGTTGATCGCCGGCGCGATCCATCACAACTCGCTGAGGGCGGCGCGCAATTTCGTGAAGGTGAACTGCGCGGCGCTGCAGGAGAACCTGCTCGAGTCGGAGCTGTTCGGTCACGAGAAAGGCGCGTTCACGGGCGCGGACAAGCAGCGCGTCGGGCGGTTCGAACAGGCCGACGGCGGTACGCTGTTCCTCGACGAAGTCGGGGACATGAGCGCGAACACGCAGGCGAAGATCCTGCGCGTGCTGCAGGAGCACGAGTTCGAACGCCTTGGTGGCACGCGTACGCTGCGAACCGACGTTCGTGTGATCGCGGCAACGAACCGTAATCTGCCGCAGATGGTCGCGAACGGCCAGTTCCGTGAAGACCTCTACTATCGATTGAACGTCGTGTCGATCGATATGCCGCCGCTGCGCGAGCGAAAAGACGACATTCCGGCGCTCGCAACGTTCTTCCTGCGTCGCTTTGCAGGAGAGCTGAAGAAAAAGCTCGACGGCCTGTCGCCGGACGCGCTGAAGCTGCTCATGCGGTACAACTGGCCGGGCAACATCCGCGAGCTGGAGAATGCGATCGAGCGCGCGGTCCTGCTGACGGAAGGTCCGCTGCTCTCGAGCGCGGATCTCCGGCTCGGCGAGCTGTCTACCAGCACGCCGAACAGCGACGGCAATCCGGTGGTGAAGATCCCGCCGACAGGAATCCCGCTGGAAGAGATCGAGCGGCAAGCGCTCGTCGAGGCGCTGAAGATGTCGAACTGGGTGCAGAAGGATGCCGCGGAACTGCTCTCGATCAGCCCGCGCGTGATGAACTATAAGATCAAGACGCTGGCGATCGAGTACCCACGGGGACGCCGCATGGTCGAAGCCCAGGCGGTCTAGCAAAGAGGATACCCTGGTTCCGTTCGTGTTCGCGCTCGTCCACACCAGGGACGTCGAGCGCGTCGATATCGACGACTCTCGCGCAGGCGTGCGCTGCCCGCAGTGCCTCTGGCGGCCCCAGAAAGCGGATCGCTGGTTCTGCGACTGCGGCCACGCCTGGAATACCTTCGACACCCGCGGCAGGTGTCCCGCCTGCCAGAAGCAGTGGACTCACACGGAGTGCCTGCGCTGCGCCGCATGGTCCCCACACGACGACTGGTACGAGCGGGCGCCCGACCATCCCTGACGAAGAGTTACTCGAGGTGTTTGCGCGGGGCGATTGAGAATCCGGCGATGTCGAACCCGCCGGGACGCAGACGGTCCGCATTGCTGCCGACCGTCCAGCACTTCGTGATGCTCAGGAAGAGCGTCGCGTTCTTCCGAGGACCCAGGATGCGCAAATCCGCGAGCCGAACGCTCATGCCCCACGTGTAGCCGACGCGGATCTGATGCGAGCCGGTGCCGTCCGGCATCCGCAGCACGAGAATTCCCGGCGGACCGAAAAACTGCACGCGCCCGACATCCACGAGGCTGACGTGCGACCCAACGAGCCCGTAGTAGCGCACGTCGGATGAGGTCGTGGTCCAGAGCCCGTCGAGATGCACGCGCGACATGAACGACGACTTGACGACTTTTTCCTTGTCGGCGCGCGCTGCCTGCGTCTGCTGACGGATGGCCTCGACTTCAGGATCGATCGACAGCCCAGCCATTATGCGGCACGCCTGATTGACGCGCCGCGATGGAGCCTGAGCACCGCTCGCGTTCAGGCTGGCGCAATAGGTCTCGAGCCACGCCGGCGCCGTCGGCTCAAGCCTGCGCGGAACGATCTTGCCGTAGTTGTTGTGCACCGGCTCGTTCGGCCAGCGCTTCTGCTGTCGCTGCCACTTGATCGCGTCGTCGAGCCAGCGCTCCAGTTCCTGTTCCTGGTCGGGCGAGAGGTCCTGCGGCCGCGTCGATGCGGTCGACCAGTCAACGGCCTTCGCAGGCAGAGGCGGCGGTTCCTGCGCGCTCGCCGATTGGCCGGCGAGGAGAAGACCTCCGAACGCGATCGTCGCCAGAGTGCGCATCGTGCGTGTCCCGGGAAACGGTGAGTTTGGGAGGCCAATCATGGGGTGATTGGCCGCGCTGCGTCAAGGTAAAAGGCGCTTACGTTTTCGGTGGACCGCCGGCGGTGACTGAAGTCGCCCCGACCGATCCCTTTCGGTCTCAGGCCTTGGGATGCGCCTTGCGATAGGTGTCGAGCAATTGAGCCGCGTTGACGTGAGTGTAGCGCTGCGTCGTGCTCAGGCGCGCGTGTCCGAGGAGTTCCTGAATCGCGCGCAGATCCGCGCCCGCCTCGAGCAAATGTGTCGCAAACGAGTGGCGCAGCGCGTGCGGGCTGATCCCGTAACGTGTGCTGCATGCCGCCACGTAACGCCGCACGAGCTTGTCCACGCTCCGCGTCGACAGCCGTCCGCCCTTGTAGTTCAGAAACAGCGGCTGCCGCTGACGACGTGAAGACGGAGCCCCGGAGGCAGGCTGCAGGAAAAGCTCGCGATCGGCGAGCCACGCCCGAATGGCGTCAGCGGCCGATCGGTTGAACGGCACGATTCGCTCCTTGCGTCCCTTGCCGAGTACCCGGATGACGCGCCCGGAGAGGTTCACGTCTTCCATGTCCAGGCCGACGAGCTCGCTCAGACGCAGGCCCGACGCGTAGAACAGCTCGAGAATCGCGCGATCCCGTCGTCCCAGTGGTGTTGACGTGTCCGGCGTCTCGAGCAGCTTCGACATCTCGTCGACCGCAAGGTGTGCCGGAATACGCTGCTCTCGCTTCGGTGTTCCGACGAGTGCGGCGGGATCGGCGTCGAGGATGCCCTCACGCCGCAGGTAGCGGCCGAACGCCCGGATCGCCGACAGCTTTCGGGCGGCGGACGCCTTGGAAATGGCCCGCCGGTTCAGATCTCCGAGAAACGCACGCGCGTTGACGTGATCGAGATCCGCCGGCGTCAGCGCGGAGGACCGGCGGCCGAGGTGCGACGCGAGGAACGTGATGTATTGCGTGAGATCGCTGTCGTAGGCGCGCACCGTGTGCGCCGACGCGTTCTCGTTCAGCTGGAGATGCTCGAGAAACGATTTGAGGTGCTCTCTAACCACAGATCCAGATCCTTGAGCGCGCGCTCCGACATCGCCGTCTTCCGATCCTGCTTCTTCCTCGGTGCGTGCTCGAGCGGCGGCAGCAGGCCGAAGGCGATGTTGGATGGCACGTAGTGTTTCGGATCGGCGTGCGAAACGTAATAGGCGAGCGCGCCGTGCGCCGTGGTGCGCGGCAGGATCGATGGCGGCTCCTGCAAAGCCAGCGCCGCGGCGTTCCGTCCGGCCATGAGACCGGATGCGGCGGACTCGACGTAGCCTTCGACGCCCGACATCTGTCCGGCGAAAAACAGATCGTCGCGCGTGCGCGTCTGCCAGGTCTCGCGCAGGACCGTCGGCGAATTCACGTACGTGTTTCTGTGGATCATTCCGAAGCGCACGAACTCGGCCTGCTCGAGGCCGGGAATCAACCGGAAGACGCGCGCCTGCTCTCCCCACTTCATCTGTGTCTGGAATCCCACGAGGCTGAGGTGGTCGCCCGCGATGTTGTCCTGGCGGAGCTGCACGACGCCATATGCCTCGCGCCCCGTGCGCGGATCGGGAAGGCCGACGGGCTTCATCGGACCGAAGCGCAGCGTGTCGACGCCGCGCGCCGCCATGACTTCAATCGGGAGGCATCCCTCGAAGAACCTGGGCTGGTCGAAGTCGTGAAGCGGCGCTTTCTCGGCGGAGACGAGCGCCTCGTAAAACCGCTCGTATTCCTCGCGTGTGAAGGGGCAGTTGAGGTAGTCCCCTTCACCGTCATCGACGCCACATGCCTGGCCGGCCTGGCCGTCCGCGTTTCGCAGGCTGCGCCCCCAGCGTGAAGCGCGGTAGACCTTCGTCATGTCGATGGTCTCGGCAAGGACGATAGGACTGATCGCGTCGTAGAAGTAGAGATGATCGCTCCCCACGAGCGACGCGATGTCCGCCGACAAGGCAGCCGACGTCAGCGGACCCGTGGCTACCACGACAGGGCCGTCGACGTCCGTCGGGATCCGCGTGATTTCTTCGCGGCGAATGGCGATCGATGGATGGGAGGCGACCGCGGCCGTCACCTCCGCTGAGAATCGCTCGCGATCCACCGCAAGCGCAGCGCCCGCCGGCACACGCGTGGCGTCGGCCGCGCGCATCACCAGCGATCCAAGCCGGCGCATCTCCTGTTTTAGAAGACCGACGGCGTTATCGAGCTTGTCGCCCCGAAACGAATTGCTGCACACCAGCTCCGCCAGGCCGTCGGTCTTGTGAACCGCCGTCGGACGGACCGGACGCATTTCGTACAGCACGACGGAAACGCCGCGCGCGGCGGCCTGCCAGGCGGCTTCGCTGCCCGCAAGGCCGCCCCCAACGATATGGATACGAGCCACGGGATCTCTCTATCAGGCGGGCGTCAACTCCTCGGACCTGACGTACGCGCAGTCTTCATTATTACAAATGAGCTGCCGGCCGTGACGCTTGGTGATCTTCTCGACCAGGAACGGCGCGCCGCAGTCCGGACATTTCTCGGGCACGGGCCTGTTCCAGAGCGTGAAGTCGCAGTCGGGATAATTCGCGCAGCCGTAGAACACCTTCCCTCGCCGCGACTTTCGTTCGACGATGTCACCGCCGTCCTTGGGACAGAGAACGCCCGTGGACTTTTGCTTCACGTAGCGGCAGGTCGGATAGTTGCTGCACGCGGTGAACTCGCCGAAGCGCCCGTGCTTGAGCACCAGATTGGAATCGCACTTCGGGCACTTCTCGTCGAGAATCTGATCGGGCCTCGCGGCGGTCATGCCCTGCTTGGTCGCGATCAGCTTCCGCGTCGTCTTGCAGTCCGGATAGCCGGTGCAGGCCAGGAACTGGCCGAAACGACCACGCTTGACGACCATCGGCTTGCCGCAGTTCTCGCACGTCTCGTCGATCTCGCCTTCGGCGCCGGGATCGGGCGTTTCCAGTTCGCGCGTGTTCTCGCAGTCGGGATAGCCGCTGCACGCCAGGAACAGACCGAACTTGCCGGCCTTGATCACCATCGGCTTGCCGCACTTGTCGCACGTGACGGGAGGATCCGGCTCGTACCCTTCCTTCAGGTTGAGCATTTCCTTTTCGGCGCGCTTGAGATCCTTCTTGAACTTCGCATAGAAGCTGTCGAGCGTACTCTCGTAATCGTTCTTTCCCTGCTCGATCTCGTCGAGCTGTTCTTCGAGCTTCGAGGTGTACTCGACGTCGAGGATGTCGTCGAACGCCGGGCTGAGGAGCTTTTCCACGAGCATCATGCCGAGGAGCGTCGGCTTGAAACGACCCTCGACCTTGTTCACGTACTCGCGCGTCTGGATGACCGAGATGATCGACGCGTAGGTGCTGGGACGGCCGATGCCGTTCTCTTCGAGCGCTTTCACCAGCGTCGCTTCACTGTAGCGCGCCGGCGGCTGCGTGAACTTCTGCTCCGGCTTCAGCTCGCGCAGCGTCAGCTCGTCGCCTTCCGACAGCGCCGGCAGCAGCCCGGCAGCATCATCATCGTCGGCGGACGCAGCGTCGGGGCCCGGACCTGCCGTGCGATCCTCCGCAACAGGCTCCTGGTTGTAGACCGCCATCCACCCGGCGAACTTCGGGACCGACCCTTTCGCGCGGAACAGATAATCGCCGGCTGCGATGTCCACCGTCGTCTCATCGAACGTTGCGGGGGGCATCTGGGACGCGACAAACCGATTCCAGATCAACTTGTACAGGTAGTACTGATCGGCTGTGAGGTGCGCGCGCACTTCATCGGGGTGGTACTGCATCGAAGTCGGCCGGATCGCCTCGTGCGCATCCTGCGCGTCCGCCTTGGCTCGATAGTAGTTCGGCTTCTCCGGAAGGAAGTCGGGTCCGTAAGTCGCCTCGACGAACTGTCGCACTTCAGTGAGCGCCTGATCCGACACACGCGTCGAGTCAGTACGCATGTAGGTGATCAGACCGACGGAGCCCTCACCCGGCAGCTCGATGCCTTCATAGAGCTGCTGCGCGATCATCATCGTTTTCTTGACGGGGAAACGAGCGGCCTGCTGCAGCTTGCTCGTAATGAACGGCGGGACGGCGCTTTTCTTGCGCTCTCGCGTCGTGACCGACTCGACGATCCAGCGCACCCGACGGAGATCCGCGAGCACGGCGTTCGATTCGGCCTCGTTGCTGATCTTGATGTTCGCGCCGTCCTTTTTCTGCAGGCGCGCATCGAATTCGGGAGGCACCGGTCCGGCGAGCCGCGCCGTGAGATTCCAGTATTCCTCCGGCACGAACCTCTCGATCTCGCGCTCCCGATCGCATACGAGCTTCAGCGCGACCGACTGCACGCGCCCCGCGCTGAGCCCGCGCCGCACCTTGTCCCACAGCAGCGGGCTGATCTTGTAGCCGACCAGCCGGTCGAGGACGCGACGCGCCTGCTGCGCGTCGACCATCTTCTTGTCGATCTGCGTCGGATGATCGAGTGCGTTGAGGACACCCTTCTTGGTGATCTCGTTGAACATCAGCCGCCGGATCTTCTTTCTGTTGCTGCCGCCCAGTTCTTCCGCGAGGTGCCAGCCGATGGCCTCACCTTCTCGATCGGGGTCCGTGGCGACGAAGATCTCGCTGGCCTTCTTGGCCTCTTCCTTCAGTTCCTTGAGTACTTTCTTTCGGCTGGCGATGACCTCATAGGACGGCTCGAACCCATCGTCCACATCCACGCCCAGCTTGCTCTTGGGCAGATCGCGGACGTGGCCCATCGAGGCGACGACCTTGTAGTCTCTGCCGAGATATTTGTTGATGGTTTTCGCCTTTGCGGGCGATTCCACCACGACCAATGCCTTTGCCATAAACCTGACCCTACGTTACACCCTTTATCCGAGCCGCTGAAAACGACCACCCGCCGATCGCGCTATCTGGCCGTGCAACTCCCATTCAGTGAGCCTGACGAGCAATTTCGGCCCGGAAAGCCCCGTCAGCGCCACCAGCTCGTCGAGCTCGTACGGCTCGCCGACGGCCATCCTGGCCACTAACGGGTCTATTTTCAACGAATTACGGACCCTGCTCGGGACGGGCCCCTCAACCCTGCTCGGGACGGGCCCTTCGACAACACTCAGGACGGGCCAGCCCAGCTCGTCCAAGATATCGTCCGCTGTCTCAACGACCTTTGCGCCGTCCTTCAAAAGCGCGTGAGAGCCCCTGTTACGCCCGCTGAGGACGCTCCCAGGCACTGCCATGACGTCTCTCCCCTGCTCCAGGGCATATCGGGCTGTAATCAACGAGCCGCTCCGCTCCGATGCTTCGACGACGACGGTAGCCAGCGAGATCCCACTGATGAGTCGGTTTCTCAGAGGGAAATGCTCCGGCAACGGGGGGGCACCAGGCCCCAGCTCGCTGACCAATGTCCCGTTTTCACAGATACTTACAGCGAGCTGCCGGTGCTCGGCCGGATACACGACGTCCGGTCCGCACCCCAGAACCGCGATCGTGCTCCCGCCGGCGGCCAGACAGCCCCGATGCGCGGCCCCGTCCGCTCCCCGGGCCAGCCCGCTGACGATGACCATGCCGCGTCCGGCGAGTTCGCCTGCGAGTCGTGCGGCGACTTCCAGCGCGTATGGCGTGGCTCCACGAGATCCAACGATCGCGACGGCCGGACGCGACAACGCCGCCACAGAGCCCCGAGCCCACAGCACCGGCGGCGCATCGACGATGGCCCGCAGCAATGGCGGATACCGCTCGTCATCCCAGGGGATCGGAGAGACAGCGGCCGTGGCTGAGGCGGCGAGCAGCGCGGCGGCGTGCGCGCGTGCCGCTGCCGCCAGCTCTTCGATCGCGACATCACGATCGCTGACTGACGCCGCGATCACCTCGCCGAGACCGATGGTTCCGGCGCGAGAATGTTCCCGAAGATCCTTGAAGATTGCGGCCGCGCGGGACCGGCTGACACCCGGAATCGTGGAAAGGGCAACCGCACTCAAGAGGTCCATGAGGGTCCTCGGTGCGGCAACCGCGGGCGGCTGGCCTCAAAAAGCTCAAGGGCCGTACCGCGGCTGCTGCAGCATGCGGTCCGACCCTCTGTCCTTATTATAGGGCTGCGGCGTGTCCGTGAGCAAGCACGCTAGGTTACGGGTGTCGTCCAAGGCTTACGAAATCCGGCGTGAAATTCAAAAACTTCTCGGAGCGGCGGGCGGTTGCGCGTGGTACGTGCATTGCTCAGTACTAGCGTCTGGCTTTGCCTCGGGCCGGTCCTTGGTAGGGACCAGGGGCACTTCGCGCGTGACCATCGGAAGCTGGTAACCGTTGGCGTAGAAGGGTGTATAGTGAGCTGAAATCCCATGCAGCGGCGAGTAGTTTTTGTGTTCTCGGCGTTGTTGCTGATCGCGTCGACCGCGGCTGCCGACGATCGCTCGAAGGCCAAAGAGCAGGTTGAATTCGGCGTCAAGGTAGCGCAGAACGGCCTGTGGAACGAAGCGCTGTATCGTTGGAAGCGCGCGGTCGAAATCGATCCGTCGTACGCCGCCGCGTGGAACAACCTCGCAATCGCCTACGAGCACGAGGGCCGCTTCGAGGAAGCCAAGCAGGCCTACGAAAAGGCGCTGCAGCTCGACCCGAAGAACATGCTCATCCGGCAGAACTACGATCTTTTCAAGGAAATCAATGAGCGCACGAAACGCCGCAGCGCTCGCTAGCCTCGTGGTGCTGGGCAGCCTCGCGATTGCGGGCTGTACCGGCTTTTACGAGATTCCGATCGAAACGCCGATCCAGCCGAAGATGGACGTCTCCGGATTCCAGCGTGTGCTGGTGGCCGGATTCATCACCGGCGGTACGGAGGACGTCGACGCGAATCTCGAGACGGTCCGTCTGCTCCGCAGCCAGCTCCGAACGAAATCCTCGCTTCGCGTGATCGAGGCGGACGTGCTGCCACTCGCCGAAATCGCCGCAGACCAGCAGAAGGAGCAGAAGGAGAACGCCGCCGCCTCGGGCGAGCTGCAGCCGGTCGCGCAGCTCGCGTCGAACGGTACGTCGAATGGGTCCGTTCAGCCGGTCCCCGAGCCACGGCAGCCCGAGAAAGTCGCCGAGCCAAAGATCAAGAACGAGAAGGACCTGCAGAAGTACGACAAGATCTTCGCGGACACGGCGTACTGGCGGAAGCTGGGCGAAGAGTATCAGAACCCGCTGATCGTCACGGGGACCGTACTCTTCACGCCCCATCAGTCGTCGGGATTCGTGCAGCAGAACCGCGAGGTCTACGACTCGTTCGGCCGCCGCACCGTGATCCCCGTGCGCACGTACATGGAGCGCAAAGGATTCATCCTGGCGCCGAAGTTCATCTTCATCGACGGACGCACGGGCGCGATTCTGTACTCCGAAGGATTCCGCGAAGAGATTCTCTACAACGCGCAGCAGAACACGCCGGCGCTCTCGTCGTACTTCGAGCTGATGGATCGGCTGGTCCCCAGCTTCCTGAGCACGCTCAGCGCCCAGAAGGTCCGCGGCACGCGCGTACTCCTCAAGTAATCGGGTAATTGCGGAATCGGGGAATTGTGTAATCGAGCGCAGATTACCCGATTGCCCGATTCCTCAATGGTTTACAGTCCCACCGCTGTGTGCTACCCTATAGTTTTGCCCTCCCTGCAAGGAGCGTCAGAGGTGTTCGCAATCATTCAGAGCGGCGGCCGTCAGGTGCGGGTGGCGCCCGGAACCGTGATTACCGTGGACCGCATCGATGCTCGTCCGGGCGACGAGGTCAGCATCGACCGGGTGCTGCTTCTCGAAAAGGACGGCGGCGAGGTGGTC
>Ga0114129_10002524_pt1 | contig 25421 bp, 22 predicted proteins | sample RhiMetdeltSRZDD1_FD_80071 | JGI IMG/M metagenome (GOLD analysis project Ga0114129, IMG submission 80071) | Populus rhizosphere microbial communities from Tennessee, USA - Rhizosphere MetaG P. deltoides SRZDD1 (version 2) (version 2) | ecosystem: Host-associated > Plants > Roots > Rhizosphere >...
CGTCGAGGCGATGCTCTACCGGACGGCGGGCCTGATCGATGGCGCGGTTCACAGCAGCCCGGCGCCTGGCGCGACGCTTTCGGCGCTCGAGGAGTTCGCGATCGAAGCATCGATCCTGAAGGTCGCGAGCAGCGAGATGATCGACTACGTGGTCGACGAGAACGTGCAGATTCACGGGGGCAATGGCTTCGTTCGTGATTACCCGGCCGAGCGGGCATATCGCGATGCCAGGGTCAACCGGATCTTCGAGGGCACCAACGAGATCAACCGTCTGCTCATTCCCGGGATGCTCGCGCGCCGCGCGATCAAAGGCGAGCTCCCGCTCATCGCCGCCGCCAGGAAGCTTCAGGACGACCTGCTGACGGCGGCGTTCGGCGACGCTCCCGGCGATTCGCCAATGGACAGTGAGCTGAGCACCGTCCGCGCGATGAAGAAGGTCGCGCTGATGGTCCTGGGAACGGCGATGCAGACGTTCGGCGAGAAGTTGAGCGATCAACAGGAAGTGCTCTCGGCCGCGGCCGACATCATCATGGACGTCTTCGCGTCCGAAAGCGCAGTTCTTCGTGCACGGGGCGGCGATTCACTGCGCCAGGATGCGGCGCGAATCTTCGTCAACGACGCCGCAGCACGCGTCGAGATCTCCGCTCGTCAGGCGCTGGCAGGAATGGTCGAAGGAGACACGCTGCGAACGCTGCTGGCCGCGCTGCGGCGCGTGTTGAAAGTCACGCCCATCAATACCGTCGCGCTCAGGCGGCGGATCGCTGATGCCGTCATCGAGCGGAGGGCCTATCCGTTCTGAGCTCGTTCACACCGACCGCCAAGGAAACAGGAGATCAGAAGATCAAGAGACTCTTTACAAACATTACTCTTGACCTCCTGATCTCCTGTTGAGGATGGCCGGGACGTTCTCGAGCCCGTTTCGGGCCGCTAGAGCGGCTTCGGTTCGTCGGCCGCAGCTCCTCTCACTCGGACTCGCCAGAAGGTCCGCAGCTTCTCCAAGCCCTGTTCCGCCAGCGAGTAACTCACCGGGACCAGCAGCAGCGTCAGGAACAGGCAGAGGGTCTGGCCGCCGACGATCGTGACGGCGATGTCCGCGCGTTGCGTCGCGCCGGCGCCCACGCCGAGCGCCGTCGGAATCAGCCCGGCGACGATCGCGGCCGTCGTCATTAGAATCGGGCGCAGCCGCGTCAGCGACGCCAGCACGAGAGCCTCGTGCAGCGGCAGGCCCTGGCGACGGAGCACGTTCGTGTAGTCCACCTGGAGGATCGAGTTCTTCTTCACGATGCCGAGCAGCAGCAGGACTCCCAGCGCACTCCAGAGGTTCAGCACGCGTCCCGTCAGGTAGAGCGTCAGCACCGCGAAGGGAACCGACAGCGGCAGCGCGGTCATGATCACGAGCGGCTGGACGAAGCTCTCGAACTGCATCGCGAGCACGATGTAGATGAAGACGCTCGCCAGTGCCAGCGCCAGCACCATGTTCGCGGTCGTCTCGTCGAGGAGCTTCGCCTGGCCGCTGAAGCGCGAGGTGTAGCCCGCCGGCAGATCCAGCTTTCGCACCTCGGCGCCCACGTCGCGAATGGCGCCATCGAGCGGCTGACCCGGCCGGATGTCCGCGTAGAGCATGACGGAGAACTGCCGGTTGGTGCGCATGATGGTGGTGGGCCCGAAGCCACGCTCGAGCGAGGCCACGTTGTCGACGCGCACCGGCTCCCCGCGGGTCGAGGGCACCATCAGGCCCCCGATCGCGTTCACCTCGGAACGCTGATTCTCACGCACGCGGATCTTGACCGGATATCGTTCGCTGCCCTCACGGTAGCTCGAGATCTCGTCCTCGCCGCTGACCATCAGACGCAGCGCGCGGGCCAGATCGCCCAGGCGAACCCCGAGATCCGCGGCGCGCTGCCGATCGACGGCAACGCGGAGCTCGGGATTGCTGAGGTTCACGTTCACCTTGGCGTCGATGAGTCCAGGCATCGCCCCGACGCGCGGCAGCAGCTTCAGCGCGTAGTCGGAGAGCCTCCGGAGATCCGGTCCCATGAGGTTCAGCTGAATCGGATAGAAGACCGACTCGCCGCCGCCGAGCGGTGTCTTGATGTTGATAGTGGGCTTGTAGCTCGGATAGGCCGCCATCAACTTCCGGACGGCGTCAGCAGCCTGATCCTGCGTAAGCCGCCGCTCGCTCACGGGCTTGAGCAGGACGAAAATGTGCGAGTGGTTCACGCGCTCGAAGATTGTCGGCATCACGTGAGCGACGCCCTCGATCTCCAGCAGCTTGGGCGTGAGACCGGTGACGATCTTCTCCATGCCTGCCAGCGACGTTCCTTCCGGCGCGTCGACGACGAGCTGGAACTCGCTCTGATCCTCGTTGGGTAAGAACGATCGTCCCACGAGCGAGCTCAGGACGAACGTCGACGCAAACGTGACGAGGCTGGTGGCGACGATCGCCCCGCGATGCTCCAGCGACCATCCGAGGGCCCTGGCATAGAACCGCTCCACCGCAGCGAGGAACCCGATGCTGTGGCGATCGAGACGCTGGATCCGCCCCAGCACGCGCGCGCTCAGCATCGGCGTGAGCGTCAGGCTCACGAGGAGCGACACCATCACGGCAAAGGCCATCGTCAAGCCGAATGGGTAGATGAAGCGCTGCGTGTACCCCGTCATGAACGCGACGGGCATGAAAATCACCACGAGGGAGAGGGACGTGGCGGCGACGGCGAGCGTCACCTCGCGCGTGCCGTCGATCGCCGCCTGGAACGGCGGCGTTCCCTCCTCTTCGATGTGGCGGAAGATGTTCTCGAGCACCACGATCGCGTCGTCGATGACGATACCGACCGCGAGCGTCAAGCCGAGCAGCGTCATGCTGTTGAGCGTGAACCCGCCGGCCCGGATCAGGGCGAAGCTCGAGATGATCGAGGCGGGAATCGCCAACGAGGCGACGAGGACGACGCGCAGGTTCCTGATGAACGCCATGATCACCAGGCTCGCGAGCAGGCTCCCGAACACCAGGTGCTCTTCGAGCGATGCGATCGATGCATGGATGAAGGTCGCATCGTCGCGCGTCACCGTGATTTTCGCCTCGCGCGGCAGCGTCCGTTGAAGCTGCGCGAGCTTGGCCTTGACCCCTTCGACGACCTGCACCGTGTTCTGACCCGATTGCCGCCGGACGTCGATGATGACCGTCCGCTTCCCATCGAACAGCGCCGAGGTGCGCGCCTCCTCGGTGCCGTCTTCGACGGCCGCGACGTCGCGTACGCGAATCGGCGTTCCCCCGGCGTTCGCGATCACGATGTTCGAGAACTGGGCGGCGGATTCAATCCTGCCGAGCGTACGCAGCGTCAACTCGGCGTCCCCCTGTTCGATACGTCCGCCTGGAATCTCGACGTTCTCCGCGACGACGGCATCCCGCACGCGATCGACGGTCAGACCATGCGCGTTCAGCTTCTCGGTGTCGAGCACAATCTGGATTTCACGCATGCGCCCGCCGGAGATCGTCACTTCGCCGACGCCGTCGACAGTCTCGAGGCCACGGCGCACGATCTTGTCGGCGATTTCCGTCAGGGCGCGGATGCTGAGCGACCCTGATACTGAAAGGCTGATGATGGGATCCGAGTCGGGATCGACTTTGGTGATGACCGGCGGCTCGACTTCAGGCGGCAGATCGCGGATCGCAGTCGCAACTTTCTCGCGCACGTCCTGTGCGGCGTCGTTGATTTCCCGCTCGAGCACGAACCTGATCGTGATGCGAGCGTTCCCCTCCATCGCGCGGACGGTCATCTCGTCGATGCCGGAAATGCTGCTGAGCGCCTGCTCCACCGGTTCCACGACGGAGCTCGTCAACTCCTCGGGACTGGCGCCAGGCAGGCGCATGAGGACCTGTACCGTCGCGGGATCCGCCTTCGGCAAGAGATCGACACTGAGATCGCGAAACGAAAAGATCCCCGTGACGACGAACGCCATCACCAGCATCGTCGTGAAGGCGGGACGGCGGACGCAAAACTCTGCGAATGACATAAAAACGCGTCGGTGGTACGGTAGTTCGGTGGCTCGGTAGTTCGGTTTCGTAGAAAAGGGACGGAACGATCGCAGTACGACGAGCTACCGAGCGACCGAACCACCGAGCTACCGATCTCTGTTCATTTCACCTTCATCCCCTCGCTCAACTGCTCGACGTCCGCGGCAACGACTGACATGCCGGGCTCGAGGCCTTGAAGGACTTCGACTCGCTCGCCCGTTCGATCGCCAAGTACGACCTCGCGGCTCGCGAGCTGGCCCGCCTGGACGACGAAGATGCGGTTCGTGCCGTAGCGGTTTTGAATCGCCGCCGCAGGGACGGTCACCGCGCGATCGATGTGATCGGTCGTGATCTGCACGCGCGCGAACGTGCCCGGCTTGAGCCGTCCGTCGGCGTTCGGCACCTCACCTTCGATCGCAAACGCGCGAGACTTGAGGCTCACCGATGGACCAATGCGTACGACCTTGCCGCTGAACGTCTGCGTCGGATACGCGTCGGTCCGAATCGCGAGATCGTGACCCGTCTCAATCCAGGGCGCGAATCGCTCCGGGACCTCGGCGGTGAGCTTCAGCGGATGCAGACGAACGATCCGCATGACAGGCGTCTGCAACGCGACGAATTGTCCCGGAGAAACGAGCCGCTCGGCCACGAATCCTTCGAACGGTGCGCGGATCACCGCGTCGCGCAGCTCGCGTTCGGCGAAGTTGAGCGCGGACGCACGAGCGGCGATTTCAGCCTTGAGCTGGCGCGCTGCCGCAAGAGCCGAGTCATGCGCCGCCTTCGCCGTCTGAAGCTTCGTGGTTGCCTCGTCGAGCTGCGATTGCGGCAACAGGTTGCGCGACGCCAGCGTACGCGCGCGTTCGAGCTGCTGTTGCGCGTCGGCAAGCTGCGCCGCGGCGCTCACGACTTCCGGCACCTTTTCGATTGGCGGGAGATCCTCACCGGCAGACGCTCCGAAACGGGCGCGCGTCTGCTCGAGACCGGCCCGTTGTTCCTCGACCTTGTAGCGCAGCTTCTCCTGGTCGAGCTCGATGAGCGGATCGCCCTGGTTCACACGGTCGCCGAGATCATGGACCAGCCGAGCCACTCGTCCGGCGACTTCAGCCGATGCGGTGACCTCCTCGCGCGCGGCGAGCGTGCCAACGACGTCCACCTGGCGTTGTATCTCGCGCAGCTGCGCCGTCTCGGTGGTGACGGTTCGCGCCACGGGCGCCTCAGAGGCTTCGGCCCGCCGCGGGTCGCGCGAGCATCCGCTCGAGATGGCGCTGAACAAGAAGGCGAGAACGACAATGAGACTGCGCATGGATTGTCGATCGGTCAAGAGAACATAGATATCATAGGGCCTGAGACGTTCAGTACGAACCTGATGTCGAGGGAGAAGCCGGCGCTCGGCCATCTTTTCTCAACGCGCGTGGAGCCCCACACCCAGCACCCCACCGCGCGGAAGACGCGCGGCGGGGACCCCGCCCACGCGCTGCGGCGCGACTCGCTCCGCTCGCTCGCCGCGGCTGCAGGCGCTACCGTTTTGCTCGCGACGCTGCTGGCGGCGGCTTTCGCAGCCTGCACCCCTGCCGCCCAGCCATATGCGGAGGAAATCGGCACCTGGAGGGCAAACAAAGACCGCTACATGCGGTCATCGGACTCGCCGGTGCCTCCGCCGGAGCGAGCGCGGTTTCCTGGACTGACGTACTTTCCCGTGAGCCCCGAATACCGCGTGCCGGCAGCGCTCACGTTGATTCCCGACAACGTCGTGATCGAGATGTCGACGTCGACCGGACAGCGGCGTCAAATGCGGCGTGTCGGCACGCTGAAGTTCACCCTCAAGGGGCAGTTGCTGTCACTCACGGCGTTCGTCGAGATGCCGCAGAATGACGTGCGCCATCTCTTCGTCCCATTCGGCGATCTGACGAACGGGACCGAGACATACCAGGGTGGCCGTTTTCTCGATCTCGATCGCACGGCGACCGGCATTTACGACCTGGACTTCAATCGTGCCTACCATCCATTCTGCCTCTTCAACCCGACGTACGACTGCCCGGTGCCCCCGCGCGAAAACCGACTGAGCATACCGGTGCGCGCGGGCGAGAAGCTGCCGCCGGAGGGGCACTGACGCAAGGGACACTGACGCAGACAGAAGCGAGAAGCTAGAAGCCAGAGTGAACCATGTCACGATCATTTTAGCTTCTCGCTTCTGACACGTTTCATGATTTCAGCGATTGTCTTCGATTTCGACGGCGTGTTGTGCGATTCCGAGCCGCTCCATCTACGCGCCTATCAGCAGGTGCTCGAGCCGCTCGGCGGGACGCTGACGACCGACGAGTACTGCTCGCGGTACCTCGGCTTCGACGATGACGGCGTGTTCCGTGTATTTGCTGCGGACCGCGGATGGACCCTGAGCGACGCGCAGATCGCACAGCTCATCGCACGGAAATCGAGTGCGGTGGACGCGATGCTCGCAGCTGGAGACGTCCTGTATCCCGGCGCAGCGGCCTGCGTCGAGCGAATGGCCGCGAGCTTTCCGCTCGGGATCGCATCCGGCTCGTACGAACATGAAATCGACTCGATTCTTCGTCGCGCCCGCCTCCGCCAGCACTTTCGTTTCATCGTCGCGTCCGGCGACACGCCGCGCGGGAAGCCTGCGCCCGATCCTTATGCACTCGCGGCGCGCCGTCACGCGCGGCCGCCGTACGCCTGCGTTGCCGTCGAAGACTCGCGCTGGGGAATCGAGTCCGCCAAGGCCGCCGGCCTCCGGTGCATCGGCATCACACACACGTATCCGCAGGCCGAGCTGACCCAGGCGGACGTTGTCATCGATAGTTTGGAGGAGCTGACGCCTGGGCTCGTTCGGCGGATCTGACGCTCAGCCGAAAGCCGTGGACGTGTAAAATCGCAGTGTGCCTTTCGCCCTGAACCTCCAGGCGCGAGTTGCGCAGGTGGCCGATGAGCTCCAGCGCGCGATCAACGCGCCGGGCGAAGAGCTCGGTCCGGCGGCGCTCGCCATCGCGCGTGTCGAGTATCCGTTCCTCGACTCCGCCGCGTACCTCCAAGCTCTGGATCGGATGGGCCGCGAAGCGTCGTCACGCATCGGACACGGCGCGCTGCAGCCGCAGGACGCGGTCCGCGCGCTCAACGAGTACTTCTACGACGAGCAAGGCTTCCGCGGGAACCGCGAGCGCTACGACGACCCGCGCAATAACTTTCTCAACGAAGTCCTGGATCGAAAGACGGGCATCCCGATCTCGCTCGGGGTCGTCTATCTCGAAATCGCACGACGGACGGGCGTGCGCATCGTCGGCGTGAACTTCCCGGGGCACTTCCTGCTCCGTGTTCCCGAAAGCACGGGAGACGCCGGCCGGCGGTCTGCGTCCAGAGAGGACGCGGTGATCATCGATCCATTCCATGGCGGCGCGCGTTTGTCCGAATCCGACTGCCGCCAGCTGCTGCGGCAGCACGTGGGCGAAGAGGCAGCATTCGACAGCAGCCTTCTCGAACCCGCCACACGCCACGACATCGTCATCCGCATGCTCGTCAATCTCAAACGACTGTACGTGCGGATGCGATCTTTTCCGCAGGCACGATTCATCTCCGATCTCTCGCTCACGATCGATCCCTCGGCGATCGCCGAGCTGCGCGACCGCGGTCTGCTCGCATATCATCTGGAGGACTTTGCCGCCGCTCTGCGGGATCTGGAGACGTACCTTCGCCTCCTGCCCCGGCGCCCGAGATTCGACGAGATGACCGGCGACGCGCAGGGATCACCGGAAGAGCCGGACACGCAGATCTGGGAACACGTCAAGACGCTTCGGAAGAGAGTGGCGGGGATGAACTGATCAAACGACAGTACGAAGTCAGAGTACGAACTCAGAAGGCACCTGGCCCAACGAGGAAAGTCGACCGGCCAAATTCACGAGCACAGCGTCAAAATACTCTACGGTAGTTCGGAATTCGGAATGGTGGATTCACCGTTTTGAATATCTGGCGTACTTCGAACGCGCGCCTTCCAGCCCTCCAATCGTCCCTCCGATCATAGACCTCCTCGCACCGTTGGTTCGGCACTCGACGCGCGCGTCTCGTACCGCCTGTGTCGAACCGCGTGACGAGCGTCGCTGACATCTCGATTCGCCTCGTCGTCGTAGTCCACTGGCACATTGGATGCTCACCTCGCGCTTCGAGTCGGACGTCGTCCCCCCGTGGTCCGAACTTCGGATTCTCGCTCTCAAGGCGAAGGAGAGAAATCCCATGACCAGAGTCCTCGCGCTGATCGGGCTGTGCCTCGCGCTGGCGATGCCGGCGGGAGCGCAGGTTCAGAGCGGCACGATTGCGGGTGTCGTCGCCGACGAGCAGGGCGCGGCGCTGCCGGGCGCCGTGCTCACGCTCACGAGCGTCGATCGAACCGCGACGTTCACGACCGAATCTGATGGCCGGTTTCGCTTTCTCAACCTGCCGCCGGGCACGTACAGCCTGACGATTGAGCTCCAGGGTTTCTCCAAGCTCGTACGCGATGGCCTGGTCGTCTCCGTCGGCACGAACGTCGACCTGCCTCTCACTCTCAAAGTCGCGACCGTCGCCGAGACGGTGACGGTAACGGGAGAAACACCCACGATCGACACGAAGGCCACCGGCACGTCCACGAACTTCACTCAAGCGGAACTCGATAACATTCCCACCTCGCGCGATCCCTGGGCGCTCCTCCGCACGGTGCCTGGCGTCGTTGTCGACCGCGTCAACATCGCGGGGAACGAAACAGGTCAGCAATCGAACTTCCAGTCGAAAGCCACGCGACCCCAGGATGCCGTGTGGACGATGGATGGGGTCGTCGTGACCGACATGGCGGCAATCGGCTCGTCGCCGACGTACTTCAACTACGACAACTTCCAAGAAGTTCGCGTCTCGACGGCGGGTCAGGATCTGAAACAGCCGACCGGCGGCGTCGGCCTGAATCTGGTCATCAAACGAGGGACCAACCAGTTCCGAGGGAACGCCCGCGGATACTTTACCCACGATTCTCTCGAAGGGTCGAACGTCCCCGACGAACTGAAATCTGCCGGAGTAACGCCGGAGACCGCCGATCACAATCGGCAGATCTCCGACTACACGCTGGACGCCGGCGGTCCGATCGTACGCGAGCGGGCGTGGTTCTACGGGTCGTGGGCAAATCAGGACATCCGGCTGGTCCGCCGCAGCGGCAACCTGATCGATCGCACGGTCCTGAAGACGTTCGACGCGAAGGGGAACTGGCAGATGACGTCGAAGGACATGTTCAGCGTCCTCTGGTTCCTCGGCGCAAAAGAAAAGTACGGACGATCGCCGGGGATCACGGGAATCAATGACGCAGAGACTGCCACGTGGAATCAGGGCGGCGCGTACATCCCGGATCGCCCGAGAGGACTGTTGAAGTTCGAGGACAACCACACGTTCAACTCGAGCCTCTTCGTGACGGGCAAGTACGCCTACTACAATACCGGGTTCGGCCTCGTCCCGAAGGGCGGCCTCGACATGAATGGCAGCCAGAGCCAGGTCCTCGGCCGCTCGTTCGGCAGCTATCAACAGAGCCTCAACCTGCGGCCGCAGCACACGGTCGACGTCGATGCGAACTACTTCAAGGCTGCGATCGGTGCCGAACACGAGCTGAAGTTCGGCGGCGGCTTCCGTCGCGTGGATTCAACGATCGGCACGATCTGGCCGGGCGACATGGTGTATGGATTCGAAGACTCGCCAACGAATCGCTACGTCCGCATCTACCGCGAGGCGCTCGGCACGGATCGGATCGAGTACCTCCATTTCTACGGCGGAGATACGATCAGCAAAGGACGGCTCACGATCGACGCCGGCGTTCGGTACGACCGCCAGTGGGGCAGTTCGCTGCCCAGTCAAACGCGCGGTAATCCGTCGTTCCCGAACATCATGCCGGGCGTCGTGTTCGACGGCTACGATGCACCGTTCACGTGGAACGATTTCTCGCCACGCGCAGGTCTGACCTTCGCCCTCGACGATGCGAGAAAGACCCTTTTGCGAGCCACCTTCAGCCGGGCGGCCGGACAACTCGAGGCAACAATCGTCGGGTACTCGAATCTCAGTGGCAACGCCGGATACATCGAGTACCCGTGGGTCGACAGCAACGGCGACCATCTCGCGCAGCCGGGCGAGGTCCAGATCGATCGACCCTTCATCAGCTTCGGGAACGGGTTCGATCCGTCGAATCCCACGTCGGTCCAGTCGGTGGATATCGTCGATCCAAACCTGAGGGCGCCGCACACGACGTCGGTTGTCGTCGGCATCGACCGGGAGCTCGTGCCGAACCTTGCTGCATCCGTGAACTACAGCTACACGCGCACGACCGACGTGAACGGCAACTTCACGTTCAACTACACGCCATGGATTGGCGTGACAGCAGCTGATTACCGGAACGGCCCGAGGCTCACCGGCACGCTGCCCGACGGTACGCCGTACGACGTCCAGACGCACATCGCGAACGAATCAGTGATCGAGGCCAACGGCTTCGGTACGATGCTGACGAACCATCCCGGCTACTACAGCTATTACAACGGCGTGGAGTTCGCGCTCACCAAACGCCTCTCGAACAGCTGGATGGCACGCGTGGGCGCCTCCTGGAATTCTGCGCGGGAGTGCTACGACGTGGCGGCCAACGAGCTCGGGAACCCGACGCCCGTCGACACCGCAACACTCGCCCACTGCGGTCCATTCACCGTACGCAGCGGCGGCAGCGGCTCGGGTGACATCTTCATCCACGCAAACTGGCAGGTGAACGCGAACGCGTTATACGTGCTCCCGCACGGGATCAACGTCGCGGCGAATCTCTTCGCACGCCAGGGTTACCCGTATCCCGTCTACCGGACAGTGTCACTCGGCTATGAAGGGAGCCGTCGTGTGCTGCTCTCGCCAAAGCTCGACACGATCCGCCTCGACGATCTGTGGGATCTCGATCTGCGCGGATCGAAGACGCTGAATTTCGGTACACGCAGCATCGAGTTGATTGCCGATCTGTTCAATGTTTTCAACGCGAATACGGAGCTCGTACGTAATCGCAATGCGGGCTCGACGGTATTTCAAAGCCTCACGCAGAATCTCAGCCCGAGGATTCTCCGTTTTGGTGTACGAGTTGGCTTCTGAACTAACAGGCCGCCGAAAAAGGCCGGCCTGATGAATCCCGAGCATGGACGTGTTCAATCTGACCAACGCGAACACCGTGCTGTCGCGCCGTCGCAACCAATACACGTTCAACGGAACGACCGCCGCCGGATCGACGCCCGACAACGCGAACCTGATCAGCAGCATCATCTCGCCACGCGTCATTCGCTTCGGCTTGCAGGTGAATTGGTAAGAAGGTGCTGAGGTGCTGAAGTGCTGAACGTGCTGAGGTGCTGAAAGCTGATGGTGCCCTCAGCACTTTCAGCACCTCAGCACCTTCAGCACTTTCTGCTTGGATCTCGCAATTCAAATCCTTGAACTGGCCCCTGTTTTCTCATCGTTCGCCCCTCGCCCTCTGCAACACACAACTCGTTGAACCCTGAAGTCTTAATCACCGGCGGTGTTCGCGGACGCCCGGCACCGTTCGGCTCTGGGACGCCTGGCACACGTACTGCTCGCCTGAAAGATTTCGCACGGGGCTTCATGCATGGAGGGTTCGATGAGGGTACGTTTGACCGGGCTGCTGATCGCGATCGTGCTGACCGGCGGATCAGCATGGGCGCAATCGCAGACCGGAGAGATTTTCGGGAAGGTGACCGATGAGTCGGGCGCGGTGCTGCCCGGCGTCACAGTCACGATCACCGGCCCGGTGTTGCTGCAGCCGCTCACCGCAATTACCAGCGATACGGGAACATTTCAGTTTCCGCGGCTCGATGTCGGCACCTACACAGTCAAGTTCGAACTGCCGGGGTTCAAGACCGTCGTCAAGGAAGATATCCGCGTGACGGTCGGCTTCAACGCGAACGTCAGCACGCAGCTTGGCGTCTCGACCGTGCAGGAGACGGTGACCGTCACGGGTGAGAGCCCGGTCGTCGACACGAAGGAGACCGGAACGAAGCAGACCTTCACGCTCGAGTCGCTGCAGAACATCCCGTCGGCGCGCGACCCATGGGTCATTCTCCAGCAGACCGCGGGTATCGCGATGGACCGCGAGAACATCGGCGGCAACATGTCGGGTCAGCAGTCCAACTACATCTCGCGCGGCGGGAACACCACCAACAATAAATGGTCGCTCGACGGCGTCGACATCACCGACATGTCCGCCACGGGCGCCTCGCCGAGTTACTACGACTTCGACGCGTTCCAGGAAATGACGATCAACACCGGCGGCGTCGACGTGACGCAGCAGACCGGCGGGGTGGGTATCAACCTGGTCACGAAGAGCGGCAGCGATCGCTTCCGCGGCTCCGGGCGCTTCTACCGGACGAACGACAAGTTCGAATCCAACAACATCACCGATGATCAGCGGCGGCAGGGAGCCTCATCGGGAAACCCGATTCAAGACATCCAGGATTACGGGTTCGAGGTGGGCGGTCCAATCAAGCGGGGTCGCGCGTGGGCCTGGGGCAGCTTCGGAAAACAGGACATCGACGTCGGCGTCATCAACTTCTTCCAACCTACGACCGCGTGCCAGCAGATCAAGGCAGACCTCGCGGCCGATCCGCTGTCGCACTCGATCAGCGACACGAATGATTGTTTGAACACGGACAACACGCTGCTGCAGACCACGAATCTGAAAGCGGAAGTGCAGCTGTTCAAGGGCAACAAGCTGAGCCTGTTCAACAATTTTGCGAAGAAGGTTCGGAACGCGCGCGGCGCCGACGATTTGCATCCAATCGAGACGACGCAGCGGCAGTCGGCCGTGAAGAGCTCCTTTGGCCAGTGGGGCTGGATCACCGGGCCGAATCCGACCTACAAGTTCGGCGACCAGTGGGTGGTCAACGATAGGCTGCTGCTCGATGTGCAGTACGCGCACGTCGGCAACAACTTCATCCTCGACTTCCATGAGGATGCATTGAGCGACGTGCAGCCGACATTGATCGTCTCTACTGGATTGAACGGCCGCTCCGCATCGCAGAGCGTGTTCCTGCGTCCCGTGAACAGCCTCAACTTCAACTCGAACTACTTCATGCCATCGTCGTTCTGGGGCGACCACGCCTTCAAAATCGGCGGGTACTGGCGCGACGCGTACAGCGAAAGCATCGGCCACACGGGCGGTAACGCGGTTGTTCGGTTCCCGTCGGCTCTCACGAACGACTGCTCGCTCGCAGCGACGGGTTGCAACGTGAACCTGACGCGCGACAGTCACACGATTTACCGACTGACGAACATTTCCGTGTACGGGCAGGACACGTTGACGCATGGACGCCTTACGCTGCAGCTTGGCGTCCGCTACGATCGCAATCACGAAGAGGCGCTCGCTGCCACCGTGCCGGCAAATCCGCTCGCGCCCGACTGGCTGCCGGCCGCAACGTTCGGTGGAGCAGACACGGGCGTCGTGTTCAACAACTTCTCGCCGCGTCTCGGCTTCACGTACGACCTGAGCGGCCGTGGAAAGACGCTCGTGCACGCAAACGCCGCCCGCTACTATGGTCAGGTGGGTACCGGTAACCTGGCATCTCAGATCAATCCACTCACAGCCGTGACCGCGAGGTATCCCTGGGTGGATGCGAACGGTGACAAAATCGCGCAAGCAAATGAGGTGATGGTCAGCAACAAGCCGCTGGCGTTCAGCGGCAACTGGGATCCGCTCAACCCCACCGCGGTCGGTACGGCCAACACGATCGATCCGAACATCAAGAACGACACGACCGACGAATTCATCGTCGGCGCCGACCACGAAATCGGTCGGGGATTCGCGGTGGGTGCGAACTACATCTGGCGGCGATACGGGGCCTTCCAGTTCACCGATACGCTTGGCCTCGAACCGTCCGACTTCAGATCGGTACAGGTCACTCCGACGTGCACCATCTCAGGCGCGCGGTGCGAGACGGTGACCTACTACGAGCCGGTGTTTCAGCTGCCGACGGTCACGAGGCTGACGAACTTCACGAACGATCAGTACCGCCGCACGTTCAACGGCTTCGAGCTCACTGGCCGCAAGCGGATGGCGAATCACTGGATGATGAACTCGAGCTTCACCTACAACAGCACGATCGTGCACAACGGATTCGCCGGCACGTACGCGAATACCGGCACCGGGCTGATTCAGGAGGATCCGACGAACCGCGCGCAGCGCGACGGGTTCCAGTACGACTACCTGACGGCGGGAAGCGGGCTCGGGAACGTATACGTGAACGCGAAGTGGCTGTTCAAACTGAGCGGCCAGTATCAGGCGCCCTACAGCATCAACGTATCGGCCTTCTACAACGCCCGTCAGGGATATCCCTTCGAGGCCGTGATTCGTCAGGGGTCTCGGCAGAACGGATTGGGCCAGATCGACATCCTGCTCGATCCGGTCGGCGAGAACCGCCTGCCGAACTATCAGAATCTCGACTTTCACATCGAGCGTCCGATCATCTTTGGCTCGACGCATTTCGTGCCGTCGCTCGACATCTTCAACGTGACGAACAACAACACGGTTCAGGCGATCCGCGGCGTTCAGAACGCGAACAACGCCAATAACATTCAAGCGATCGTCGCGCCGCGGGTCATCCGGTTCGGCATTCGCGTCAATTGGTAGGTATCTAGGCGCGCCGTAGGCGCGCCCCCGCCGGAGCGGAGCGGGGCGAAGGGGCCCCGCGAGCGACGGCGATGGGGGGTCCGGCGGGGCGAAGCCCCCCGGTGTAGGTTGGATGGAGGAGGCAGGCAGGGTGGCCGTCGAGGCCCCCCTGCCTGGTTTGTACGGGCGGGCCGATCTGACGCGGCCCGCCGTTTTTTTTTGCTGTCGCAAAAAAGTGCTGAAAGTGCTGACGGTGCTCAAGGTGCTAAACGTGCTGAGGGTGCGGGTTCAACACTGTCAGTACCAGCGCCTTCCGCACCTTCAGCACTCTCAGCACCTTCAGCACTCCTAGCACCGTTAGCACCGTTAGCACCTTCAGCACCGTTAGCACCTTCATCACCTTCCGCTCCCCCATCCGAGCATCGCCGCAAACCGCTGGAAGAGACCAGGGTCGTGTTGCGCGAGCGTGGCCTGCTCGAGCGTGTCGAGACACGCGTCGATGTCGGGCGCCACTGCCATCGAGAGCTTCCTTGCGCTGCTCGATGCGGGATCCGAATCGCCTCCCACGATCAGAATGGGTTTGGCGCGGCACTCCGTCATCACGTCGAGGCAATTCTGCGGACTGTCGTCGACGTGGTAGTCCAGGCGGAGTGCGGCTGCGGCCGCGCCGCGCGAGCCGGCGATTACGAGCACGCTCGGGAGATCGAACCCCTGTTCCACGAGCCAGCGCTGCGTCTGCCGCTGAACGGTCTCCCCTTCGGTCTCGGGCCGCTGCGTGATGAAGAACACTTCCCAGCGATGACGGAGCGTGAGCTCGTGAATCCGTTTGACCGCTCCCTCCTTTGTCGGTGCCAGTGTGGTCCAGAAGTCCGGCGTGGATCGAATGACGCTCCACACGGCTTCGCGACGACGACGGGATTCGTGCGCGTCATCGTCACGCGCCGACGCGCCAGGCTTCGGCGCAGCCGCGTTCTGGGCAGGTTCGGTTTCTCCGGCCGGGACCGCAGGCGCCGATTTGAACAGCCGGCGCTCGACCTCGCGAAACGCGCCGGCGAAGTCCGCGAGCACGCCGTCCATGTCGAACCCGATCCGGAGCGTCACTGGTCGACGTCCAGTCTCTTCGTGTAGCGCCCCGCCGCATCCGGCTCCGTCTCGATCAGGATCACAGCGGCGTCGCGGTACGTGAGCCGGCGATCGGGCTTGCCATCGAAGTCCTGGTCGAATGCAAGCGTCCGGATCGTCCCGTGCTCGTACGTCTCCCAGCGATCGGGCTTTCCGTCGCCGTTAGAGTCCTCTTCAGCGCCGATGAGAGGGCCGTTCAGACCGGAAGCCGATGGATTGATTTGAAAGTGCTCCCAGCGATCGATCTTCGACTCGTTTCCGGTCGACGAGATCTCGACACGTTCCAGGTTGCCGAGTCGATCGCTGTAGGCCCAGGCATCCGGCTTCTCGCTGCCGGATCTCGAGAACCCGACCTTCACCAGACGGCCCTCCTGGTCGTAGTACTCCCACCGATCGATCTTGCCGTCCTCATCGCGATCGGTGCGCGACTGGATCGGCCGAGCTCCCTGCATCTCGGTCCATGTATCGATTCGGCCGTTGTGATTCCTGTCGAAGGTCAGCACGATCAGCCGGCCCGTGTGGCGATCGTACGTCGCTTTCGTCGTGGCGCGGAGCCGTTCGACCTCCCGATCGGCGCAGGCGGTCAGCATCAGCGCTACTGAGACGACTTGGAGCCGGGCCGTCTTCATCCTCACTCGCTTCCATCCCCTTTCACCTTGGCGACTTCATCGTACAGGTACGCCGACGCGATGATGCCGCCGTGGAAGTTGCCGAGATCGAGCTTTTCGTTTGGCGCGTGCGCGTTCTCGTCCGGGAGACCCACGCCGAAGAGCACCGAGGGCAAGCCGAGGATCTGCTGGAAGGTGGCAACGACCGGAATCGATCCCCCTTCGCGGTTGAACACGGGCGTCTTCCCAAACCCTTTCTCAATCGCGCGCCCGGCCGCTTGCACGAAGGGGTTGTCGAAGTCCGTCATCCACGGCTTCCCGCCGTGCATGCGGGTGATCGAAACCTGCACGGTTTTGGGAGCGATCTTTCGCACGTAGCTCTCGAACAGGCCGGCAATCTTGTCAGGGTCCTGATCGGGCACGAGCCGCATGCTCACCTTTGCCATCGACACGGCCGGGATGACCGTCTTCGCGCCGTCACCAGTGAATCCCGAGAGCAGCCCGTTGATCTCGAATGTCGGTCTCGCCCAGACGCGTTCGAGCGTGCTATAGCCGCTTTCGCCGAACAGCTTCGGCGCTCCGAGTTCCTTTCGATATCGCGTCTCGTTGAACGGCAGCTTCTTGAACTCAGCCCGCTCCTCGTCCCGCAACGGCCGGACATCGTCGTAGAACCCGGGGATCTTGACGCGGCCCCCCCGGTCTTTCATCTGCGCGAGAATCTGACACAACACCATTGCCGGATTCGCAACCGCGCCGCCGAACGAGCCGGAATGAAGATCCGTCTTCGTTCCTCGCAGATCGAGCTGGAAGTAGACGAGGCCGCGCAACCCGTAGCAAATCGACGGAATTCCGCGATCGAACATCGGCGAGTCCGAGATCACGACGACATCTGCCGCGAGCTCGGCCTTGTGGTCGCGAACAAAGTCGTCGAGATTCGACGATCCGACCTCCTCCTCGCCCTCGAGAACGATCTTCATGTTTACGGGCAGGCGTCCCGTTTCCTTCAGGTGCGCCTCGATGGCCTTGAAGTGCATGAAGACCTGCCCCTTGTCGTCGGCAGCGCCGCGCGCGTAAATCTCGCCGTCGCGGACCGTCGCCTCGAACGGCGGCGACTCCCAGAGGTCGACCGGATCGACCGGCTGCACGTCGTAGTGGCCGTAGAAGAGAATCGTCGGCGCGCCGTCCGCACCCAGCCAGTCGCCGTACACGACAGGATGGCCGGGCGTTTCGATCAGGCGAACGTTCTGGAGCCCGATGCGCCGCATCTCTTCGACCGTCCATTCCGCGCACCGGCGCACGTCCGCCGCATGCTGCGGAAGCGCGCTGATGCTTGGGATGGCAAGGTAGTTCTTGAGCTCGTCAACGTAACGATCGCGATGCGTGTTGATGAAGTCGATGATCTTAGTCATAAGAAGAAGGTGCTGAAGGTGCTGATGGTGCTGGTGCTGATGGTGCTGGTGCTACTGAAGATGGTAGAAACTGCCGACATGGCGTTCAGCATGTACCGCAGAATCCGCACCGACAGTGTTCGGTTCGAACGACCTTTGCTGAGAATCGGCGCGAATGCGACGAGGCACAATTCGTGCGAACCGTTAGACGCGTGGGAGCACGGAATCATCGAGAGCTAGTGGCGTGGCAGCTCGCGAACTCGTTGCGGCAATTGATAGTAGGGCACACCGACAATGGGCCGATATTGAACGACTTCCGCTTTCGTGATCAGATCCGCGACGCCGTGTCGTCCGCCTGTCGGAATACATCAGAAGACTTCTACAAGTATCGTCATTCAGAATTCAAACGATACCTCAATATCGCTCGAGGGTCGCTAGGGGAGACGCTCGACGCGATCGAAGACGGGCTTCAGCGCAACTACTTCTCCGAAGAGACGGCCAGGGAGATGACTAACCTCTGCGATCGAGCCATGATCGCCAATCTGCGTCTGATGCAAACGCTCTGACCTGCGTTTGACAACCCCAGCACGTCCAGCACGTCCAGCACCTTCAGCACCGCACCGTCAGCACCCTCAGCACCGTCAGCACCTTTTCTCGATCGGCAGATCGTGCCTGTCCCCCCATTCCTTCCACGATCCAACGTAATTGCGGACACGTGGATAGCCAAGAAGGCGCAACGCCAGGTACGAGTGCGCGGCGCGGTACCCGCCTTGACAGTAAGTGAGCACTTCGCGATCGGGCGTCACGCCGGCTGACTCGTACATCGCCTTCAACTCGGCGGCGGGCCTGAACTCGCCGGTCGGTGTCAGATTGCGTGTCCACTCGATGTGCACCGCTCCCGGAATGGCGCCACCACGCTGAGCCCGTACTGTCGTGCCGCAATATTCACCGTCGCTGCGAGTATCGAGAATCACGGCATCAGGCCGGCCGAGCGCAGCCTGAACGTCGCGCCAGGTCGCAATCGTGCTGGCCTCGCGCGAACCGGTCCAGTCGCTCTTCGGCGGCACTGATGCTTCGCGCGAAATTGGCAGCCCCGCTCTCGTCCACGCCCCAAAGCCGCCGTCGAGCAGCCGGACCGATGGATGACCGAAGTACTCCAGGAACCAGAAGGCGCGGGCGGCGCGAATCCCCGACTGCTCGTCGTACACGACGACCGGCCTCGATGGGTCCACGCCGTGAATCGCGAGGACGTGCTCGATCATCCACATGAATGCATTGAGCGGAGCGGGATCCGTGTCGATGAGGCTCAATCCCCAGAGATCGACGTGAATCGCGCCCGGCACATGCCCCGCGACGTAGGCTTCAGGCGGTCGGAGATCCAGGACCAGGGCGCCCTGAGCCTCGCCTTGCGACACGAGCTTCGCCAATTCCTCGGACGATATCAGAAGGTTATCGTTCGCGTAGCCCTTCATGGCCGGACATGGTACTACGCGGACGGCGGGCGCCTCACAGAACCCGCAGCCTTATCCGCTGAACGGCATGGTCGGTTCCCTTGTCGAGGATGAGATTCGCCCGTTCTCGTGTCGGAAGGATATTTTCTCGCAGATTCAGCAGGTTGATCGACCGCCAGATGCCACGTGCGACTTTCCGCGCCTCTTCGTCGCTCAGTTCCGCGTAGTGATGAAAATACGACGCGGGATCTCGAAAGATCGTTTTGCGCAGCGTCATGAAACGTTCGACGTACCACTTTTCGATTTCGTTCACGTCCGCGTCGACGTACACGGAGAAATCGAAGAAGTCCGAGACGAACACGCGCTGCGGTCCCGCCGGCCGCAAAGGACCGGTCTGCAGCACGTTCAGACCTTCGAGAATGAGGATGTCCGGCTGCCGCACGACCTGCCATTCCCCTTCGACGATGTCGTAACGAGTGTGGGAGTAGACGGGGGCCTTTACCTCGGCAACGCCGGCCTTCACGTCCGCGACGAACTGGACCAGCGTGCGAAGGTCATAGCTCTCGGGAAAACCCTTCCGCCGCATCAGCCCGCGTTCCTCCAGTACGGCATTCGGCAACAGAAAGCCGTCGGTCGTGACGAGATCGACTCGCGGATGATCCGGCCAGTGCGCCAGCAGCGCCCGCAGCACGCGGGCGGTGGTGCTCTTCCCGACCGCGACGCTGCCCGCGATCCCCATGATGAACGGCGGCCGGCTCCCGCCGGTGCCGAGAAATCGCGCCGTCGCGGCGTGGAGTTCCTGGGTTGCCGCGACGCGCAGGTTGAGCAGACGCGAGAGCGGGAGGTAGATCTGCGCCACCTCGTCGACCGACACCGGATCGTTGACGCCGCGCAGCCGATCGAGGTCGCGCGCGGAGAGGGTCAGCGGCGTCGCCTCGCGGAGCCGTGCCCACTCGGCGCGTGTGAGCTCGACGTAACGCGCGGGGGTGATCAGGTCAGTGCGAGATTGAGTCATACGGCACCCGATGTCGTTCCTGCCTCATTTCATCAACCAGACATATCGGACGACGAACAAGACCGCGAACAGATGGACCAGCCAGTGCGAATCCGCCGAGCGCCCGGTGAGGACGCTCAACAACGAGTATGCAATGAAGCCGAACGCAATCCCGTCGGTGATGCTCACCGCGAGCGGGATGACCACGATCGTCAGAAACGCCGGTATCGCCTCAGCCGCGTCGTCCCAGGAAATCTCACGCACGCTCCGCATCATCAACGAACCGACCAGCACGAGCGCGGGCGCGACAATCGGATACAACACTCGCCCGCCGTCGTCCGCATAGCCTCCGCCGATCATCCGCACGAGCGGGAACAGGAACAGCGACAGCAGAAACAGCACGGCGGTCACGACGTTCGCCAGACCTGTTCGGCCGCCCGCCGCCACGCCCGTCGCGCTTTCAATGTACGCAGTCACCGTCGAAGTTCCAAGGCCCGCGCCGATGACCGTTCCGATCGCGTCCGCGAGCAGCGCCTGGCGCACCCGCGGCAGCGTCCCGTTGCGCATGAAGCCGGCCTGGCTCGCAACGCCGACGAGCGTCCCGACCGAGTCGAAGAGTGCAAGGAAGAAGAACACGAAGATCACCGGCAGCATCGATGATGACAGCGCGCCGAAGACATCGAGCTTCAGCAACGTCGGCAGGATCGATGGCGGCGCCCCTGCGAGTCCTGATATCGAACCTGTCCGAAGGCGAGGCCGACCGGGGTCGAGGCGAGCATCCCGATGAGGATCGCGCCCGGAGCTCGCCGGGACAGGAGCGCTGACGTGACGACCAGGCCGCACACGGTCAGCAGCACCGGCGGCGAGTGCAGGCTCCAAGCGTAACGAACGTGCCAGGCGATGCGACGATCACGCTTCCCCACTCGAGGCCGATGAGCGCGTGAGAAGCCCGATCCCGACAGCAATCGCGTGCTTCAATGAATCCGGGATTGCGGTGATCAGGCGCTCGCGGAGTCCGATCCCGGCGGTGCCAATGAAAACCAGGCCCGCGATCGCCACCGCCCCGAACGCGATCGGCCACGGAACGTGCATCGCCATCACGACGGTAAACGTGAAATAGAAGTTGTGCCCCATCGCCGGGGCAACGGCGATGGGGTAGTTGGCCAGGAGGCCCATCCGCAGCGTTGCGACCGCGCTCGCGAGGCACGTCGCGATCATGACGGCCCGAAATCCATGCCCGCAGCACTCAGGACCGTCGGCTGCACGAAGATGATGTAAGCCATCGTCAGGAACGTCGTGAGGCCGGCGAGGACTTCCGTCCGGATCGTGGTCCGATGAGCGCTGAGATTGAAGAAGCGATCGAGCACGGCCGGAAGTATACCGAGGACACTCGTAGACGTCTGTTTAGGCACTCGGTTCGGAGAGGCGGCCGGTGGCTTGGGAGTTCGGTAGCTCGATAGCTCGGTGGTCGGTAGCTCGGTAGCCCGCGGGCGCGCCGGGACTCGGGGTCGGGGTTCGGGATCTGTGTACTCGTTAGAGGGGTTTCGGGATCCGCGAACATCCGCGAGAATCCGCGTCTCGTGATGGGGCCTGATTGGCGTAAATCCGCGTAACGGTTGACCGAAGATGCTTTGTTATGCAAAGTTATAAGGAGCCGCGAATGGACATCCCGCGCGCGCTGGCGCAGATCGAGCAGATTCACGAGCAACTGGCCAAGGGGGAAGTGTTTCGGGGATACCGATCGCTTCCGGTGGCAGCATCGGGCCTCATCGGCGTGCTTGCGGCCTGGTTCCAGCCGCGCGCGCTTGGCTCGCGCGATCCGGTCGGCTTCGTCTGGTATTGGGCACTGGTGGCCGTGTGCGCCGGCTTCATCGGCGTGAGCGAAATTGCCTACAACTACGTGATGCACGAAGACCGCGCCACGCGTCGCCGAACGCGGCGCGTCGTCGGACAGTTCATGCCAAGCCTCCTCGGCGGCGCGATTGTGACCGCAAGCTTCGCCCACCTGAGCGAGACGTTGGTGCCGCTGCTGCCCGGCCTGTGGGCGATTTGCTTTGGCATCGGCATCTTCGCGTCGCGTCCGTACCTTCCCCGTGCGAGCGGCTACGTGGGGCTGTTCTACTACGCCGCCGGCATCGCGCTGCTCTGGATCGCGCGCGGTCCCGAGCCGCTGGCCGCTTGGTGGGTGGGCGGCACGTTTGGCGCGGGCCAGACGCTCGCAGCCGTCGTGCTGTATTGGAACCTCGAACGAACCGAGTCGCAATGGATGACAGAGCCATGAAGAAGAAGAGACCGGAATCGCAGCCCGGACGTTTCGCGTACGAAGGACTGGAGCGCGTGCTCCACGAGAAGGCGCGTCTGGGGATCATGACGTCGCTCGTCACCCGACCCGAGGGTCTGTTATTCGCCGATCTGAAGCGACTCTGCGCGCTCACCGACGGGAACCTGAGCCGACATCTCGACGTGCTGCGTGAAGCCGGCCTGGTTGAAGTGTGGAAAGGGTTCGAGAACCGGCGGCCGCAGACGCTGTGCCGCCTGTCGGCGGAAGGCAGGCAGCGGTTCCTGTCTTATCTCGAAGAGCTCGAGCACGTCATCCGCGATGCGATGCCGAAAGCGGCGCGCCGTGTGGACCGCGTTCCCGATCTGCCGCCAGGCTTCCAGCCGGCGTGAGTTCACGGGGGAGACGAAGGACACGGACAAACCCTTCACCGCGGAGCCACCCACCGTCCCTCCTCTTCCCGAACGCGACCCTCGTTGCGCAACTTGATCAGATGCGCAAGCACGCTCTCGGCCGCTGCGGGCCGGAGGGCCTCGGCGAGACTTTCGTAGATTGCGGCGGCTATCCCGTCCGGTGTCTGACAACCAGCCCGCAGCGCGCGTAAGACCTGCGTCTCCCGTTCGGCTCGGTGACGAATGTACTCGTCGATGATCGCGCCGGGATCATCGATGATGGGCCCATGGCCTGCCAGCAAACGCCTTGACCCCAAGGCACGCACCCGTCGTAGCGACGACAGGTACTCGGCGAGATCTCCACCGCGACTTGCAGGAATGACCACTGTTCCACCGGCGCGAACGAGATCCCCGCAGTAGAGATCTCCTTCCCGTTCGTCGAAGAAGCAGCAGTGATCCGGAGAATGGCCCGGTGTCGCGATCACCAGCAACGTGGTGTCGCCGGCGTCGAGGCGTTCGCCGTCGCGAAGCGCCTCGCACGCGTGCGTCGCGTTCGGCGCCGCCTTCCTGGCCCGGAGCGCCGGCCATTTCGCCGTGAGGGCAGGGACGCCGGACACGTGATCGGCATGACCGTGAGTGATGAGCAGCAGCGTGAGCGAACGATCGCCGAGCGCCGCGGCGATTGCGTCGATGTGACCCGCCTTGCCGACGCCGGCATCGATCAACGTTGGGACCGAGCCGGTCAGCAGATACGTGTTATTGCCGGTGGGTCCCGTCCACTCCGAAGCGTTGTCCGCAGAGACCAGAATCATTGATCCGCGTTCATCGGCGTTGATCCGCGTCTCGTGAACAATCAGCGACCGTCCGCGTTTCGAGTTTCGCTCGAACAGAATCGGGAACCGGCACCGGTCGCCCGGCGGCGTAGTCGTACATCACCTGAACGGTCCGTGCGGATGCGACCAGATGGCCTGCCCCGTCGAGAATCTCGTACGCGTACGTGAAGCTCGTTCGGCCGATTCGTTCGAGATCGATTCGAATCTCGAGCACGTCGCCGTAACGTGCCGGGCGCTTGTAGTCGATTTCCGCCCGCGCGAGGATCACGCCCGGTTCGTCCGCAGGCAGTCCCTCCAGGCCAAAGCCCCATAGCGCTCGCCAGTGGAAGAACCGTGCCTGCTCCAGATAGGTCAAGTAAACGGCATTGTTCACGTGGCCGAGCGGGTCGCAGTCACGGAACCTGACTTCCAGTCGGTGTGTGAAGATCGGCGCCATCGTCGTTGAGAGCCTGTGATCCGCGAACGTCCGCGAACATCCGCGTCTCGCCGAGGATATCATCCGCTACAATCGGACCGTGCTCACAGCCACGACAGCCGAATCCTTCACCGACGAAGAGCGCCGGCGACTGGCGCCGTACTTTACGAATCTCGACGGTCACGTCTTTGCGCTGACGAACCTGCCGGAAACGGTCAAGGGTGCGTTGTTCGCGCGCTACTCGCGATCCGCGAAATCCCTCCGGCGCTTGTTCCTGGACGAGTTTCAGGACAAGGTGCAGGGCGCTTCCGAAGCGGCGATGGCCGCGGTCGGCCAGGACAGGGCGGACCGGCTCTATGCCCGGGTGTTCAACGAGTACGGCGACGACTCGGTCGCACAGCTTGGTGGCGCGCACATCGCCTGCGAGTACGTATCGAACGTTCTCACGAAGGTGCTCGAGTGGGGCAGATTGATGGCCTATCTCGAGCAGTCGACTCGATACGTTCCGTACACGGACAAGCCCCACGGCCGCTGGCGGTATCACATACCAGAGGAGCTCACACCAGGGCCGCTGCGCGACCGATATACGCGAGTGATGGATGATGCGTTCGCCACGTACGCGACGTCGATCCCCGTGCTGCAGGAGCACTTCGCGAAGCAGCACCCGAAGAGCCCTTCCGACTCCGACGGTATCCACCGCGCGGCCGTGCGCGCAAAGGCGCTCGACACGCTGCGCGGCATGCTGCCGGCCGCGACCCAGTCAAACGTGGGCATCTACGGCGCCGGACAGGCGTTCGAGGCGCTCCTGCTCCGCATGCGTGCGAATCCGATCGCGGAGGTCCGCATCTGCGCCGATGCGATGCTGACCGAATTACGCAAGGTGATTCCGGCGTTCCTCGTCCGGGTCGACGCTCCGGAGCGCGGCGGCCGCTGGACGCAGTACTTGGCCGACGCTCGCGCCCGGACGATCGATGCAGCCAGCGCGTATACATCGGTGGAGCCCGAGCCCCGCGCGGAGGTGACGTTGACCGACTTCGATCCCGACGGGGAAACGAAGCTGGTCGCTGCGGCCATGTACGCGTCCTCGAATCTCCCCGACGATCAGCTCCTCGCGATTGCGCGACGGATGTCGATCGACGAGCGCTTCGCGGTGCTGCGCGCCTACGTCGGCGACCGCACCAACCGCCGGCATCGGCCGGGCCGCGCATTCGAACGAACGTGCTACCGCTTCGACCTGCTGAGCGACTACGGTGCGTTCCGCGACCTGCAGCGTCATC
>Ga0114129_10002525_pt1 | contig 25416 bp, 21 predicted proteins | sample RhiMetdeltSRZDD1_FD_80071 | JGI IMG/M metagenome (GOLD analysis project Ga0114129, IMG submission 80071) | Populus rhizosphere microbial communities from Tennessee, USA - Rhizosphere MetaG P. deltoides SRZDD1 (version 2) (version 2) | ecosystem: Host-associated > Plants > Roots > Rhizosphere >...
GGCCTGTTCGGCCTCACGACCGACGCTCAGCCGCGAGACTACGTCGCCTACGAGTACGACCTGCCGGCACGAAGGGAGGCAATCGGGCGCGCGCTCGAGAAGCTGCGCGCCGCCGGGGCCCGGGCCGTCGTGGCGCTCACGCACCAGGATCTCGACGAAGACGTGCGGCTCGCGCGGGAGTTCCCGGCGGTCGGGCTCGTCGTCGGCGGCCACGAGCACTTCTTCCTCGAACGAAAGGTGGGGCGAACGGAGATCACGAAAGCCGACGCCGACGCGAAGACCGCGATCGTGCACGACGTTCGGATCGCCGCCGACGGGAGGCTCGACGATGCCTTCCGCGCCGTCACGCTCGGCGAAGACGTCGAGAAGGACCCGGCCGTCGACCGGGAAGTCCGGGGATGGCTGGACACGCTCGCGACCGCGGTCCACGATCAAACGGGTCGAGACCTACGGGACACCTTGGGCGAGACCGAGAACCTTCTCGAGGGCGTCGAGCCCGCAGTGCGCGGGCGCGAGACCGCTCTCGGAAACTTCCTGGCGGACGTGATCCGCGATCGGATGCAGAGCGACGTCGCGTTCATCAACGGCGGGGCGATCCGCATCAACGACAACATCCCTCCCGGCCCGATCCGCAACTACGACCTCGAAGGCATCTTCTATTTCGACAACAAGGTCGTCGCGTTCGAGATCAACGGAGCGGAGCTGCTCGATCTCCTCCGCACCTCGGTCTCGAAGGTCCACGCCGGTCACGGCCGGTTCCTGCAGGTCTCGGGCCTCCGCTTCCGCTACCACGTCGCCGGGACACGCGACGAGCCGGTCTATACGATCGAAGCGAAGGACGTCGAGATCGGTTCGCGCGGCGGCCGCTTCGCCCCGCTCGACCTCTCGCGCCGGTACTCCGCGGCCTCGCTCGACTACGAATGGGAGAACGGCTACCGCGACGGCTACAGGCTCTTCTCCAAAGGAAACGGCGGGACGAGCCCGCCACTGCGCGCCGGGGAAGCGCAGCCCTGGCGCGCCATGACCGAAGCGGCGATCCGTTCGCTTCCGGGGCGGAAGGTCACCAGCGCAATCGAGGGTCGGATCGTCCGTGTCGAGTAAACGGCACCTCGCGGATCAAGGAGTCCAGCCAGACCCGGGGATCCGCCTACGGCAAGCTCGCCTGCCAGATGTCCGCGTTCTCGTGGAGGCTCAGGAGATAGAGAGTCTTTCCGTCTCGGCTGGCGGTTAAGCCGATGTAGAGGCCCGTTGATGGATGCGGAAGGAGCAGGCGGCCGCCGGGGCTGGCGAGCTCGCTCAAGTAAAGCCCGTCCGCGTTCAGCAGGAGGAGGCGGTTACCCGGCACCAAGAACGTGGGGAGCGGGCGCCCCTGCCTGCCAGGCAAGCGGGAAGGACTGGGCGCGACATCGTACTTCCCGGTGTCGAGCGAGAAGAACGCGACGTCGGCCGGCGAGCCGTCCCGTCGGTTCAGCGTAACGATGAGCCTGCGGCCATCCACTGTCCATCCGCGAGCCTGAGCAGTGAGCCCGCGGGGAGGCTGTGGCAGCCGACTGGTCTTCGCCACGCCACCCTTCTCGTCGAGCTCGAAGAGAAGCACATCCGTGCCGTTGCTCGCCGCGATGCGCCCGCCCTGGGGAGACCAAACAGGCGTGTAAGGATTCTCGCCCGCGCGCGTCAGCTGCGTCAGCCCGCTCCCGTCGGGAAGGATCGTCCAGAGCTCCCAGGCGCCGCTTCGGTCCGACATGAATACGATGCGCCGCGCGTCGGGGGAAAACGAAGGGAAGCGGTCCCGGGGCGGGTCGTCGGTCAGCTGCCTCAGGCCGGAGCCGTCAGAGCGGATCAGGAAGAGGTCCTCTTGCCTTCCCCCCATGGAATCGAAAGCGAGAAGCTGCCCGTCGGGCGACAGGGTGATGTTCGAGACCTCCTGAGAAGTCTGGAGGATCTCCGCTGGCTGGCCCTGGACTTCCCCTGTTGCCGGATCGAACGCGAGCCGCGCGATCGAGAAGGTCGGTTCATTCACGACGTAGGCGAGGTGACGACCGTCCCGGGCAAGGGACAAACCATAGACTTCCCGTGCCGGCAGCGTCTGGGGCTCCGGCGGGCCGAGGATCTTTCCCGTCGCCTCGTCCACCCGAACCCTCCACAAGTTCATCGCGCCGTCGCGGTTGCTCAAGAAGTACAGAAAACGGCCATCCGCCGACCAAACCGGATTCCAGTCCAGCGCCGGGTCCTGCATGATTGCGACGGGCTTCTCGCCGGAAGCAAGACCTCCGTACGGAATCGTCCAGATGTCCCGCTGGCTTTTGGGAGACACCAGCCCCCAATACGCGATCCGCAAGCGATGGGGCGAGACGATCGCCTGCACGGCATCACCCACGAAAAGCCTGCGTGTCTTTCCAGATGCAACCTCCACCGCCCAGATTTCGCTCGTCCCAACGCGGCCCCACGGCTTCCAGCCGACCTCGGTCGTGAAAACGATCTCGCTGCCGTCGGGCGACCAGGTCGGATCGCTTCCGAAGGAAGTGAGCTTGCGCGCGTTTTCGCCAGTCGCTCCCATGAGAAAGATCCCTGCGCCACCGCACTGCGAACCGTAAGCGATGAGATTCCCGTCGGGCGAGAAAGCCGGCGAGTAGCTGTCTTTGTCGCAGTCGGAGGTCAGGTCGGTAGGCTTCTGACCCCCGGCTCTCTGAACCCAGATGTCCGCCTTTCCGGAAGTTCGCTTGACGAAGGCAAGGACTTTGCCATCGGGTGAGAGGGCCGGGGCGTATTCACCGCCGGCCATGCTCGTCAGCCGGTTGTAGGTCCGGAAGCTCGCCTCGCCGGGAGACGCCGGACGCGTGCCGCGTCGCCCGACGAGAAACGCCGCGGCCGCGACGGCAAGAACGCCCGTAATTATAAGGAAGGCCCGAAGCCTGCCGGAACGGCGCGCCGCGAGCACCGCCGTGGAGCCCGAAGTCTGCCTGAGCGACTCGAGCTCGTAGGCCAGATCGTGCGCCGAATGGAGGCGCCGTTCCGGGCTCTTCTCGAGGCAGTGGCGGACGATGCGCTCGAGGCCGGGCGACACTGACTGGTTGGTGAGGGAAAGATCCGGCGGGTCCTCCTTGAGGATCGACGCCATCGTCTCGCCGGCCGAGTCGGCGTGGAACGCGCGCTTGCCCGAGAGCATTTCGTACAGGATCGCGCCGCAGGAGAAGATGTCGGACCTCGAGTCGGCGGGTTTGCCCTTGATCTGCTCGGGCGACATGTAGCCCAGCGTGCCCATGACGACTCCCGGCTCGGTGCCTGCGGTCGCTGTCGGGAGATTCGTGGCCTGACCTGCTTTCTCAGCGTGCGTCAGCTTTGCCAGGCCGAAGTCGAGGATCTTCACGCGGCCATCGCTTGTGACGAAGAGGTTCTCGGGTTTGAGATCCCGGTGGACGATGCCCTTCTCGTGCGCTGCGGCCAGGCCCTGCGCGATCTGAAGGGCGTAGTCGATCGCTTTTCGCGAAGAGAACCGTCCACCCGCGAGCTCCGAGCGGAGCGTCTCCCCGTCGAGCAGCTCCTGGACGACGTAAGGCGCGCCGTCGTGCTGTCCAATATCGTAGACGGCCGTGATGTTGGGGTGGTTGAGGACTCCTGCGGCTTTGGCTTCCTGCTCGAACCTTCTCAGCCGATCGGTGTCTTGCGAGAACGACGCCGGCAGCACCTTGATCGCCACATCTCTTCCGAGTCGTGGATCTTTCGCCCGGTAGACCTCGCCCATCCCGCCCGCACCGAGAGGCGAGAGGATCTCGTAAGGGCCCAGTCGGGCGCCCGGGGAGAGTGGCATCGCGGCAGTAGGGAATCCTACCGCCCGCAACGCCGACCCTTCGCCTTCAGCGCATGGTTGACCTGAGAATCCGACGTTCGGGCGCGGGACGCAGCCGCTACCGCTTCGGCGGGCGCGACGGGCGCAGATCGATGCGCGAAGCGATCGCGCGATCGGGGAAGCGGATCAGATCCGCGACGGCCTCGGCCACGTCGTCGGAAGAGAGCATCCACGAGTGCTCCCGGTCGCCGTGGGAGTGACCGAACTCGGTCGCGACCGAGCCGGGCAGGATCGCCGCGACGCGGATTCCCTGGTGCCGCAAATCGAGCATCGAGGACTCCGAGAATCCGAGCAGCCCGAACTTCGAAGCGTTGTACGCGCTGCCGCCGGCGAACGCGTTGACCGCGGCCAGGGACCCAATGTTGACGATGAAGCCGCCGGCCCCCTTCTTCATGAGGGGGACGGCAAAGTAGGTCGCATAGTACGGACCGAAGAGGTTCGTTTCGACGACGGCGCGAAAGCGCTCCGGTTCGAGCTTCTCGATCGAGTCGAAGTCACCGATGCCGGCGTTGTTGACGAGCACGTCGAGGCGCCCGAAGGTATCGCCGACGAAGTCCACCAGAGCTTTCTGGTCCGTCTCGCTTCGCGCGTCGGCGGCCATTCCCGTGAATCGCGCGGACGGAACGAGCTTCTCAAGGCGACCGATCGCGGAAGAAACGCCCTCCGGTTTCCGCGCGGAGATCGCGACGGCAAAACCGTCGGAGCCGAGCCGGCGGGCGACGGCGAACCCGATCCCGCGGCTTCCTCCGGTGACGAGAGCGACCCGATCCGCTGCCGGCATGCGGGCATGCTAACCGAGGAGCCTTTGCGGCCGTCGGTGGCCGGCGGGCGGGATCAGAGGTCGAAGGTTTTCCGGAACTTCACCGTAACTCGCGTACCGGGCCGCTCGAATCCGCGCCCGACCTGTCGATCGTAGACGAAGAAAACGTCGGTTCCGGCGTCGATCAGCCAACGAAAAATCGCCTGGATGTTCGTCAGTCGGTCGACGTTGTCGCTCTGGATGATCACGGACGACAGGAGCCGGACGCTCGGATTCCAGTCCACGCGGGTCGAGAAGAGCGAGAGGTTGAAGTTTCCCTGCGGCAGCCGAACCGCGTTGTAGTCCTGGATGATCGAGAACGCGAGGTGCTCGTTCGGCTTGAAGAACAGGCGCCCGACGTAGCGATTTCGGTGGCCTCCGTAATAGCCGCCGAAGTTGAAGTTCGCCTGGAACGCCACGCTTCGCGACGGGTTCGTTCCGAAGGCGACCTGGTGCCGAACAAAATGGTAGAGGCCGATCGGAATCGTAACGGTGTCGGTCAAAACGAGCGGCACCGTCAGGTTCTCGTCGAAGACGTTCACGATGTCGTTGTCGCTGTAAGCGCCGCTCTGCCAGATGGCACGAAACGTGTACTGGTACTCGCGTTCGTTCAGTGAGCCGTCTTCGTTGTACTTGAACGAGTAAAACGTCTCGAAGCCCAGGTTCTGCAAGCCCAGCGCGTGCGGACGGGGTGTCACTTCGAGGTCCGCGAACGTGGAATGGATCCCGTTCTGACTCACGAATCCCATCTGGGGATCAAAGCTGCTCCCGATGTTTCCCCGCTCGATCCGTCCTGTTGCGTATTCACCGGAGTACGCGAGGTTGAGGTCCCAGGCGGAAGTCTCCCCCGATGATCCGGGGTTGCTGGTCCGGGTGTAGAAACCGCTCGCACTCCATTCCGGTGTGAGGCTTACGCCCGCGTCCGCGCCATAAGTCCGGGAGTGCCGCCTGGAAGAATCGTCGGTGGATCGTTCGATGTCCGTGAAGAGCGCGCCGACGTATGACGCGTGCCCCAGGTCCTGTTTGACGCGGCTGGCGAAGAAGTCCGAGCGCGGTTCCCCGGATGCTTCCCGGGTCTGTACGGCCAACGCACCGAAGTCCGTTGGCCCGAGCCGCCCCGTGAGCTTCAAGCCCGCGTCGATCGGGATCGGGGTCGGAGAGGCGGAATCGACGTTCGTCAGGCCGATCCGCCTCGAGAAAAAGGGCAGAGTCGTGGTCGAGCTGCCGAACGCGAAGATCTGCGAGCGTTGGAGAAAGAACGGCCGCTTCTCCGGGAAAAAGAGAGAGGCGCGCCCGAAGTTGAACTGCTGCGCGTCGGCCTCGGTTTCGGCGAAGTCCGTGTTCACGGTCAGGTCGGCCTCCGTGGAGGAGCTGAGCCCGTACCGGAAATCGAGCCCGGCCTTGCCGCGGAGGTCCGTATCCAGAGGGCTCTCGCGACGATCCACTACGCCGGCTGCGTATGGTGTGAGACTTCGGAGACGACGCGTCGGCATGGCCGGAATGCCGGACAGCTCGCCGGCCAGCGAGATCTTCGAGAGCGCGAACGGGCGCTTCCATCCGGTCCACCGGACGGTTTCGTTGCGGCGCCGCAGGATGCGTGAGAAGTTGAACCCCCAAACCTCTCCGCCGCCCGGGAAATTCAAGGCCGCATACGGGATCCGGAAGAGGGCTTCCCACCCCTGTGGAGTGCGCCGCACGCGGACATCCCAGACGGTGTCCCAATCGAGGGAGGGGTCTCCCTCTTCGGTGACGAGGCCATCCTCGCGGGCGCCGTTCGGATTCGTCGCGAAGAAGTACGCGTTCCGCCGGTCGTGGTAGGTGTCGAGCACGAAGGCGACGCGATCGTCGTTGCTCAAGTCGGCGTCGCGCCGCAGCTCGTGCGCGACGAGCTCCGCGACCGGCTCCTGCATGACGAATCGGAAGAGCAGGGCTTTCGGCGTCGCGAGAACGCGGCATTCCGTCGAGAGCGTGGCGGGGCGCCCTTCTTCGGGCTCCTGCTGGAAAAGGTCGCTCGCAGCCGGCGCTGCCTCCCACGCCGGATCGTCGAAGTCGGCGGCCGAGAGGTCTCGGGGTGCGACGCCCACGACCAGCGTCCGCGGCGAGGGTTGGCCCTCCAGAGGCGCGGCATGGAGCAGGAGGGCGGCGATCGGACCGCACAGCACTCCTCCGAACGATTTCCAAGAGACTCCCAAGCTCTCCTCTCCGGGCGCTTCGTGTGTGGCTCTACATCAGCAACGCGTGGAGTAGACCGAGAGCGCCTCCGGCCAGGACGACCCAAACTTCGCTGAGCTTGAAGGAGAAGAGCGCGACGAAGGCCGCTGTGGTCACGCTCAAGGCAAACCAGCTGGGAGCATGGCTCGAGCCCGCCGGAAGAAGGACTGCCAGACCAAACACGACCGCCAGATTCAGGATCACGCCGACGACCCCGGCAGTGATGCCGGAAAGGGCGGAGGTCAGGTCCCGGTTCTTCCGCAGGCTTTCGACGTAGGGCGCGCCCAGGAAGATATAGAAGAAGCAAGGGAGGAAAGTCACGTAGGTCGTCACGACCGATCCCAGGGACGCGCTGGCGAGTCGGCTCATCCCTTCGGGCCGGTTCCAGCCCGACATAAAGCCGACGAACTGGAGGACCATGATCAAGGGACCCGGTGTCGTCTCGGCCAGCCCCAATCCATCGATGGCCTGCGTCTGTGTGATCCAGTGATAGGACTGGACGGCCGCCTGCATGACATAAGCCAGGACGGCATAGGCGCCGCCGAACGTCACGAACGCGGCCTGAGTGAAGAATCGATACTGGCGGATGTGCAGGCTCGACCATCCGCGCCAGAGACCCAGGCCGAGGAGAGGTGCTCCCCAGAGAAGAAGGCCAACGAGCGCGATTCTCACGGCGCGCGGCCACGACCCTCGCGCCTTCTCGATTCGCGATTTGCTCTGCTCCGAAGCCGGATCGCGGTCCTCCTGCCGCGCGGCGTCTCCCGCGCCGAACTGGCGCGGCCAGATCCGTCCCGCGAGAAATCCCACGCTGGCGGCGCCCAATACGATCCAGGGGAAGGGTACGTGCAGAAAGTAGATCCCGACGAACGCGGCGGCGGCGATCACGACCAGACCGCGTGGACGCAAGGCCCGAGCGCCGATTTTGAGCAGGGCCACGATGACGAGCGCAACCACGGCGGGCTTCAAGCCCGAGAGGACCCCCGCAACTCCGGGAAGATTCCCGTAGGCTGCATAGATCGCGGAAAGACCCCACAGGATCAGAACGGAGGGGATTACGAAGAACGCGCCGGCGACGATGCCGCCCAAGGTCCCGTGCAGGAGCCAGCCGATGTAGATCGCGAGTTGCTGGGCCTCCGGTCCCGGCAGGAGCATGCAGTAGCTCAAAGCGTAAAGAAAGCGCTCCTGCGAAATCCATTTCTTCCGGTCCACGAGGTCGCGTTGCATGATCGCGATCTGTCCGGCCGGACCGCCGAAGCTGATGAAGCCGAGCCGGACCCAGTAGGCGAAAGCCTCCGAGAACCGGACCACTTTGACGTCCTCGATCAGTGGCTCGCGATCGTGAAGTCGTCGAACTGAATGACGGAGTCCGCCTTGGTCCAGAGGCCCACGCGTCCCGCCTCCTTGAAGGTCTCGTCTTTCGCGTCGAGGACCTTGGTGCCATCGAACCAGACGACAAAGTGATCGCCAACTGCCTCGAGCTTCAGAGTGTGCCAGGTCTTCTTCGCGACCTTGATCGCTTTGTTCTGGAACGGACGTCGCTGGCCCATCACAGTATGGTAGATCGTGCAGTTGTCCTCATCGGCGTTGCAGCGCGTGATGTAGTAGTTGCCGGCATCTTTGTAGCGCCACGCCATTCCGAATCCCTGATCGACCTCGCCCGAGACGGGTTTGGCTCGCACGGACAAAGTCACGTCTTTCCACGTTCCGTCCTTGACGACCGCGAGCGGAAAGCGGTAGTCCGTCGGGTCGGCGCTCTCCTGGACAAGCACGTGGTTGCTTGGTGAAGAGGTGTCCATCCTCACAACCCAGGCGCCCTGCGCCCCGCCTCCAGTTCGCGCGAACTCGAATCCGGCCGGCGGGTCGCCCACCTTGTCCGCGTCGAAATTGAAGGTCATGCTCCGGGGTCCCGCCTGCCCGAAGGTGAGAGCTGAAAACGCAAGAGCGATAAAGGCCATAGTCAGACGCATCAGAACCGTTGTTCCGACACGACCCAGCCTTCTCATCACAGAACCTCCTCCGGGCGCTGCCCGGTCATTTCACTGCGCACTTCGATAACGCGACCTTGAGAGCTTCCCCGATCTGCTCGGGACTCCCGACGCCCCAGAAATGCATGAAAAAGAGGCGAGGGCTCTCTGTCAGCATGTGCGAGTGAAGGGCCGTCACGGCGATTCCATGCGCCTCGAGCTCGCGAATGACCGGGTTCACCTCCGAGGCTGTCAGAACGAAATCTCCGGTTGTCGCGACTTGTGTCCCGACCCGCTGAAAGTTCATCGAGGTCGCCATTCCCATCGCGGGAGGGATCTCGAGGCCGGCTTCTTCGATCTTTTCGGCACGGGGCACGCCGACTTGAAGGACGCGTCCCGCGAGGGAACCCTTACGCCCGAGGACGGATTGGACCTGCTCGAACGTCCTGGAGTCCTCGGCTGTCGGCTGGCGGGGCGTCGGAGCCCGGACAGGCGTGCTCGTCTTCGCGAGCGCACGTTTGAGAGCCGTCGCCAGGCTGCCGGCATCGCCGTGTCCTTCGAAGTGCACGTACATCAAGCGAGGCGACTCGCCGACGAGATGGTTGTGAACGGCCAGAACGTCCATCGAGCCTGCCTGCAACTCCCGAATCACGGGCTCCACTTCCGTCCCGACCAGCACGAGATCGCCCATGGCCATGGCCTGCCCCTCGGCGCCGGTGCTCTGAAACCCGGCCCACGAGCCGAGGGCGAGCGCGGGCTCGACGGTTACGCCCGCGAGAGTCACTCGCAGGTCCGATCGAGGCCAACCGTACTTGTGAACGCCTCCCGGAAGATCCTTCCCCGTCTGCCCGAAGGTGCGATCCGCGGCGTCCCAGGGACCGCCGCCTTCGGCCCCCCGTGACGAGGCCGGGAAAGCGCCCAGCATAAAGAGTGCGGCGAACGCGAAAGAAGCGCGTTTCATCGTTTCTCCTTCGATCGGAACGATCCGATTCTTTGGAATGGCCGATAGAGTTCGGCGAAGAGCATGAAACCTCGGCTTATAGCACTTGCTCGTAGCTGGGCAACTGCTGGAGATCGACCACGGGAGGGCTTGCTTCTCATGACGCCGGAGTAACTGGGGGTTCGACGTGGAAGTGAAGACCCTTTCGACCGGAGATGAAGGTGCCCTCGCGGCGTTCCTGGCTCCGCGCGTCGAGAGCTCCATGTTCTTCCTGGCGAATGTACAGGCGTCGGGCCTCGTCGATCGGGGAGAGCCCCTGCAGGGCACCTACGTCGCCGCCTTCGAAGAGGGGAGAATCGTCGGAGTCGCTGCGCACTTCTGGAATGGAATGCTCGTTCTCCAGGCGCCCGAGCCGCGGGCGCTCGAGCCGGTCGCCCGGGCTGCGGTCGCGCGGTCGGGACGCGAGCTCCGCGGTCTCGTAGGTCCTCGCGGTCAGATCGAGCAGGCACGGGCCGCGCTCGGGCTGCAGGATCGAGCGACCGTGCTCGACAGCCGCGAAGACCTCTACGATCTCGACCTCGGCGAGTTGCGGGTGCCGGAAGGGCTCGCGTCCGGACGGTTTCTCTGCCGGCCGCCGCTGGCGAACGAGCTCGATCTCGTCGCGTCGTGGCGCGTCGACTACTCCGTCGAGGCGCTCGGGATAGGGGACGTTCCCGATCTTGCGGCGACGTCCGGCGAGGAGATCCGACGGCTGCAGGGCGAAGGCTCCCAATGGGTGCTCGTCGACGGCGGGCGCCTCGTGTCCTACTCCGCGTTCAACGCGCGGCTGCCGGACGTCGTGCAGGTGGGAGGCGTCTTTACTCCGCGAGACCTGCGGGGCCGCGGCTACGCGCGTGCGGTTGTCGCCGGCACGCTTCTCGCCGCGCAGGCCGAGGGCGTGCGCCGCGCCGTGCTCTTCACCGGCGAGGAGAACCGCTCCGCCCGCGCCGCCTACGTAGCGCTGGGCTTCCGGGTGGTGGGCGATTACGGCCTGGTGATCTTCTCCGACTGAATCACTCGCCCTGCCCCAACGAGTAGCCGCGCTCCCCATCGAAGGTGAAGAGGTTCTCGATCTTGATGAAATCGACTCCGGCCTGAGCGGCCCGGCGAAGGAGATCGGCGAGGGCCGCATGTGTCGTCGTCGCCGAGTTGCCCGCGAGGAAACGGCACTGCCAGTGCTCGGTCTGCATCGTCTCGGGGAAACCGTCGGGCCAGACCTTTATGCCGCGGTTGCTGATCGTCGTGAGGGCGAGGCCGTCTCCGGCCAGCGGGCGAAGGCGGCTCTCGAGCTCTTCGGCCCGGCCGCCCCAGTTGACGAACACGTCCATTCCGACGAGAGCCCGGTCGGACGCCGTCCGCTCGCGCAACGCCGAGTCGAAAGCCTTCGGAGGAGCGCTCGCGTAGACCACCGGCTTCAGCATCCCGGGTTTCGCGCCAAGCCTCTCGATGACGGCCTGCGCGAACTCGCGCGTCCCGACTTTCGTGGTGCTCGTTCCTTCCGTGTAGACGTCGTAAGTGTGGATGCCGTCCTCGATCGTCTTCAGCCAGGCGTTGTGGACCCGGCTGGCGACGTCGGGCTGGCCGATGTGGACGAGCATCATCACCGACGCGAGGAGAAGCCCGGACGGGTTGGCGACGTTCTGTCCCGCTCGCCGCGGCGCGGAGCCGTGGATCGCCTCGAACATCGCGCACCGATCCCCGATGTTCGCCGACCCGGCGAGTCCGACCGAGCCGGCGATCTGCGCCGCGACGTCCGAAAGGATGTCTCCATAGAGGTTCGGCATCACGATGACGTCGAAGGCTTCCGGGGTATCGGCGAGCTTCGCGGCGCCGATGTCCACGATCCAGTGTTCCTTCTCGAAGTCGGAATACTCGGCCCCGATCTCTTCGAAGACCTTGTGGAAGAGGCCGTCGGTGAACTTCATGATGTTGTCTTTCGTGAAGCAGGTCACTTTCCGGCGGGCGTGGCGGCGCGCGTACTCGAAGGCATGACGGACGATCTTTTCGCAGCCCGGCCGGCTGATGAGCTTCAGGCACTGGACCACGTTTTCGGTCTGCCGATGCTCGATGCCCGCGTAGAGGTCCTCTTCGTTCTCACGCACGATCACGACGTCCATCCCCGGATGAAGGGTTCGCACGAAGGGGTGATAGGCGACGCAAGGGCGCACGTTGGCGTAAAGACCGAGCGTCTTCCGGATGGTGACGTTCAGGCTCTTGAAACCTCCGCCCTGCGGGGTCGTAATCGGTGCTTTCAGGAAGGCCCGTGTGCGGCGGAGCGACTCCCAGGCCGACGGTTCGATTCCGGAGCTTGCCCCCCGGCGGTAAATGCGCTCACCGATCTCGATCTCCTCGATCGCGAGCTGCGCTCCCGACTTTTCAAGCACGGCGAGCGTTGCCGACATGATCTCGGGGCCGATTCCGTCGCCTGCCGCGACGGTAATGGGCGTTTTCTCCGTCATGGGAAGCCTCCGAAAGGCCGTGCATTATCACCGAGTCGCAGATGCCCGGTCTCCGAAGGCCCGAATCGGCCGGAACCGCGGCGGCGTATAATTGCGCAGGTATTTGCGCGAAAATGTCCTCGTCGATCCGCTATCGAGAGACGACTGATCTCACGGCATCGGCCGTCGATCTCCGCGACGGCCTCGCCCTCCGCTTCGATCCGACGCGCCGTCTGAACCTGCGTTTTCGACTCCAGTTCGACTCCGGCGAGGACATCGAGGCGTTGCGTTACGCGAGGCGCGTGATGATCCGGGAAGAGCGGACGCGGGGACTCGAATGGGAGGAGCCCTCGATCGAGGACGCCGTTTTCACGGTCAATGACGTTTCGTGGCCGGTGCTGGCGACTCAGGCCGCCTGGTGCCGGGAAAAAGTCGCGGAGCTGGTCGAGCGGGCGATCCGCGTTCGCCGGGAGCTCGTCGTGACCGCCCCGGAGGATCGGCTTCCAGGCGACTGAGCCGGTCGGACTGTCACCGACGGTAACACCTTTCCGCTGCGGCGCGCGACTCGGTCTCTCCCGGAATCCGTCCAAGTCTTTCCCTGCCCGGTGATTGGCGGCTTCGCCGCGGCGCGGCACATCCTTCGCTATCTTCACGACTGCGTGTCGGAGATCGGCCTCGTCGAGGTGTCGGGAGGCGTGCACGAGCCTGCGCCCCTGGCTGCCGCCGTGCCGCTCGATCTCCCGGACGGCTCGACCCTGACGCTTCGCTTCCTCCTGTCCGCCGGAGGACAGGAGGAGTTGGAAGCCTTGCGAAACGCCCGCCGCAGCCTCCTCCGCGAGGAATGGACCCGGGGACGAGATTCGGATGAGCCCTCGCTCGAGGATGCGGTCTTCTCTCCGACGGATATCCTGTGGGTGGTTCGCCCCGATCAGCGCCCTTTGTGTCTGCAGAAGCTCGAGGAACTCCGTCGGCGCGCCAATCTCCTGCTCTCGGAGATGGAAACGTCGGACTAGCCATGCTTGCGGCGGTCAGCGCGGGGGGTCGGCTCTCCAATCGTGATCGATGAGCGGACGAAATGTCCGCCGGCTTCTCCTGCTGGCTGCGCTCGGCGGAATCGGCTGGTGGATCCATGAGAAGCGCCCCACCGTCTCCGGCCTGGTGGACGACCTGACCCGACCGCTCATGGGTTCCCGGGCAGTCGTCAAGGAGTCGGAGCAGAAGCGGGTCGTCGCCGAAGCGAGTCAGGTCGTTTTGCACGACGAGGAGAAGCCGGTCGCCGCCCTCCGCGAGGGAATGAGCGACCTCGAAGTGCGCGCTCTTCTGGGGGACCCGGACGAGATCCTGCCGGATGGGGACAGCGCCCTGCGCCTGCGATGGGTCTACCGCAAGGTCGACCGGGTCCTCGTCTTCGACCGCCATCGCCTGGTCTCGATCGCAGTCCGGTAGGCGGTCGCCGCCGCGCCGAGGAGGCCGAGATTCGGCTCGGTCACCGCGCGGACGGGAATCCGGGCGAGAAGATCTTCCACCGGAGGCTTCGCGAGGAAGCTCTGGCGGAAGGATCGGCGGCGGAGCGCGGGAAGGATCTTCGGCGCGATTCCGCCCGCGAGATAGACGCCGCCTGTCGCCCGATACTGCAACGCCAGGTTGCCCGCCTCGGAGCCGTAGATCGACACGAAGAGGGACAGCGCCTCGCGACACAGGGCGTCCCGGCCAGACAGGGCGAAGCGGCTGATCACAGCGGCCCGATCGCCCTCGGCAAACGCCCGCGCGACAGCGGGCGTGTCGGTCGCGCGGTGATCGAACTTCACGAAATCGTAGATGTGGCCGAGGCCTTCTCCGGACAGGAGCCGGTCGCGGTCGACGCGCCCGAAACGTTTCCGGACGAAGCGGACGAGCCGGTCTTCCCGATCGTTGCGGGGCCCGAAGTCAGCATGCCCTCCTTCCGAAGGGACGGCAATTCCCTGGCCGCCGGCTTCGATCAGAACGGCCTGGCCGAGGCCGGTCCCCGCGCCGATCACGGCGATGGGGCCGTCCGGCTCGGCTCGACCGGGCACGAGAACCACGGATCGTCGCCGGGAAAGATGGGGGATTCCGAGAGCGGCGGCGATGAAGTCGTTGACGAGGCGGACCCGCGGGATCCCGAGGCGCCGCTCGAGGTGCCTCTCGTCGATCGACCACGGAAGCTTGGTCACTTTGGCGCGGCCGGCAACGACCGGGCCGGCGACGCCGAAGGCCGCAGACACCGGTCGGCGGCTCTCCTCCGAGAGAAAGTCTTCGGCGATCTCCTCGAGGCCCGGGAAATCTGCGCTCGGATAACTCCGGGTCCGGAGGAGAGAGAGCTTGCCGCGTCGCACCTCGGCGATCGCGAGGGCCGTCTTGGTCCCGCCGATGTCGCCTGCCAGGACCCGCATGTCGGGAACCTAGCAAACTGCCGGGCGAGGACGGGAAACCGGCATTCCCTGCGCAACGAAAAAAGGTCCCGGGTCGGGAGGTGGGCCCGCCCGGGAAAAAAAAGGCCCCGGGTCGGGGTGGGGCCGCCCGGGGAGCGAAAGGAGGAGGTTGAGGTTTTTGATCCTCGCTTTTCAGGAATTGCAAGCGGTCGGCCACGAAGCTCATTCGAGTAACCTGCTGTTGCTCAGTTACTTACGAGACGAGCCCGGAGATCCGACTGACGCGGATTGTCAGTCGCGCGCGGCCTTTGCTGACAGTGTCAGCTCGTGGGCTGCGGCCGATCGGGGCCGGGCGTCAGAGCTGGGAGCGGACCGGCAGGAGGATCCATTCGGTGAAGCGTTTGAACATCGGGCGATCGACCCACTGTTCGTACGTATAACGCCGTGACTTCTGGAGGTCGCTCTCGAACATCTTCTCGAGGCGCTGCGCAATGCCCGGATCGTAGACGGCGAGATTGATCTCGTCGTTGTATCGGAAGGAGCGATGGTCGAAGTTCGTCGACGCAACGGTCGCGAAAGTATCGTCGACGATCATCGTCTTGGCGTGCATCATCGTCGGCTGATACTCGTAGATCTTCGCGCCCGCTCGGAGGAGATCGCCGAAGCTCGAGCGCCCGCTCGCCTTGGTCATCGGGACGTCATTGATCTCTCCCGGCACCAGGATGCGGACGTTCACACCGCGCTGGCACGCCGCGCTCAATAGAGCGACGGCCGTGCGGTTCGGCACGAAGTAGGAGTTGGAGATCGAGATCGAGTGCTCGGCGGCCGAAATCGCCACGGCATAAAGGGTCTGATTCGCGGAGCTCGAGGGGCGCGGAAAGGACGGCACGACTGCCGCGACAACGTCTCCGGCGACCGGAAGGGCCGGAAAGTACTTGTCACCGATCAACAGCTCGCCCGTCACCTCGGACCAGTTCTCCTGGAAAGCGGCCTGCATCTGGGCGACGACGGGCCCTTCGATCTTGACCTGCGTGTCGCGCCAGTGCTCCGGGGAGTCGGCATTGCCCGCCCACATCTTCGCGATCCCGACGCCTCCGGTGAAACCGACCTTTCCATCGACGACCAGGATTCGCCGGTGGGTGCGGTTATTGATCACGTCGAGCATCCAGGGGCGGACCGGCCGGAAGAACTCCACGCGGCAGCCCGCGCGACGCAGGATCCCGAGGTCGCTCTTCGAAAAGCGCTTCGCGGAGCCGACCCCATCCAGGAGGAGACGGACCTCGACTCCATGGCTCGCGCGTTCGGTCAGGGCGTCGCGGAATTGCGCGCCGACCTCGTCGCTCCAGAAGATGTACGCCTCCATGTTCACGGACTTCTGCGCGGCGGTGATCGCGGAGAGCATCGCCGGCAGGATCTCGACACCGTTCGCGAGAATGGAAACGCGGTTGCCGCGGACCGCGCTCGGGACGTCGGTGGCCTGCACCGACGGAAGGAATGTCGGGTCACGGACGCCGAAGGCGTGCGGCAGGTCGTAGTCGACCTCCACCGGCCGGTTGAGAAGGGAGATCGCGACGGAGAACGCGAACGCGGCCGCCAGCGCGATCAGGTAGCTCTCGACCGGTATTCTGTAGACTCGCGGCTTTCGGGCGCGCCTTTTGCGTGGGGACATCGCGGACGGGTGCGCGGCGGCTATCGCGGCGCCTTCCGGTTCATCGGACGGGCAGGTCCGCGAAGAAACTCACGGAGGAAAGATACAACGGATGAAACACCCTAATCGATCGGCCGCCGTCGCCTCGCGGGTTTTCGCGCTTCTTCTGACGGTCGTTCCGTTGACGGGCTGCTCGACCCTCTTCTCCGAAAAGCGAACGACCTATGTCTATCAGCCGGACTACGGGGTCGACAGCTCCGAGTTCCGGCGGTCGCTCGACGTCCTCGGAACCGAGATGGTTCCTCAAAACCGCGCGATTCTTCTGGAGAACGGAGACGAGTTCTTCCCATCGATGCTCGATGCCATCCGCTCCGCGCGCACGAGCGTCAACATGGAGATGTTCATCTTCAACAAGGGGCAGATCGCGGCGGACTTCGCTCAGGCAATGGCCGCAAAAGCGCGGGAGGGGGTCGAGGTGCGGCTCCTCCTCGACGACTGGGGGTCGCACCCCCACGAGCTCGCGGACCAGATGGAACAGGCGGGCGTGAAGCTCAAATGGTACAAGCCGCTCCGGATCTACTCGATCTACAACGTCGGCAACCGAACGCACCGGAAGATCCTGACCGTGGACGGCATGATCGGTTACATGGGAGGCGTCGGCATCGACGACCGATGGATGGGAAATGCGCGCAACCCGAAGGAGTGGCGCGAGACGATGGTCCGGGTCGAAGGGCCGGTCGTCGCGCAGCTCCAGTCCATCTTCATGGAGGACTGGGTCCACACCACCGGCGAGGTCCTGAGCGGCGAGAAGCAGTTTCCCCTGATTCCGGTCTCGGGAGAACTGCTCGCGCAGGCGATCCGCGCTTCCCGCAGCGACTCGAGCTCGATGGCGAAGCTCCTGTATTACATGGCCATCCAGGCGGCGCGCAAGACCATCTGGATCGAGAACGCCTACTTCGTTCCGGACAGCCAGGTCCGGAGCGGCCTCGTGAACGCGGTCAAAAGGGGGGTGGACGTCCGGGTCCTCGTGCCCGGACCGCACATCGACATCCCGATGGTCCGAATGGCGTCCCGTTTCCATTACGGCGAGCTCCTCGACGGCGGCGTGAAGATGTACGAGTACCAGCCGACGATGCTGCACAACAAGGTGATGGCCGTGGACGGAATCTGGACCACGATCGGTTCGATCAACTTCGTCAGCCGATCCATGAGGAAGAACGCGGAGGCGAACGTCGCGATCTATGACCGCGGGTTCACCGCGATCGTCGAGACGATGATCCGGGCAGACCTGGAGAAGAGCAAGGAGTTCACGAAGAGGATGTGGAAGAGGCGCGGCCTTCTTTCCCGGTTCGCTGAAGCCTTCTTCTGGCTGTTCTCGGAGAACTACTGATCCACCCGCGACAAACCTAGGCCGCCGGCCCGGGACGGCGGTCGCCGCGGCGCTTGCGGCTCGGGCGTTGACCTGCAGCCGCCGTCCGGCGCTCGCTCGAGCCCGACGAGCCGCCGAGCGCCTCGATCAGTTGCATGTGCCACCCCTCCACCTCTTCGGGCCGGCACTCGTGCACGACTTCGTCCCCTTCCGCGCTGGTCCCCGGAAGCCGGTCGACCCGCTCCCATTCTTCCGGGCGGAGAGGCCGCGAGAGGCGCGCCGTGCAGAGGAGCATTCCCCCGGAGCCGCGGCCCCATGCGTTCTCCAGCTTGAGGCCGGTGACGCGGGGGAAGAGCGGAATCAGCATGGAAAAGATGAGAGCAAGAGCTGGGCCACCCGGTCTCCCGCCGTGCGGCGCTCTCCTATCCGGCGGGCCGGATTTTCGTCCACGGAAGTGAAGCGAGCGCCCCTCCGGCGGGCAAATCCGACGTTCCGTCATCCACTGGTTTAACATGCCGGGACCGGTGCTCGAAAAGCTACTCTCGCTCGACCGTCCGCTCGTCGTCTTCGATACCGAGACGACGGGGACGAACCCGCGTCTCGACCGGATCGTCGAGATCGCCTGCGTCAAAGTCCATCCTGACGGCCGCCAGGAAGAGTGGGTGAGGCGGTTCGATCCGGGCATGCGCATCCCGGCTGCATCGACCGCAGTTCACCGGATCACCGACCGCGACGTCGCAGGGTTACCCCGTTTCGGTGATTGCGCTTCGGAGCTCCTGGCGTTTCTCGACGGCTGCGACCTCGCGGGTTACAACATGACCGGCTTCGACCTGCCGGTGCTGCGCAACGAGTTCCACCGGGTCGGCATCGTCTTCGACGTGACGAACCGGCGGCTCGTCGACGGCCAGCGGATCTTCTTCGCGCGGGAGCCCCGCAACTTGTCCGCAGCGGCCCGCTTCTACTGCGAAGCCGAGCACGATGGAGCCCATGGAGCGCTCGCGGACGCCGTCATGACTCTGCGGGTCATCGCGGGGCAGCTCGATCGCTATGCGGATCTTCCGCGGTCGGTTGCCGAGCTTCACGAGCAGTTTTGCGCCGGAATCGATCAGGACATGGATCCGGAGGGTCGCATCCGGCTCATCAACGGAGAACCGACGATCAATTTCGGACGCCACCGAGGACGAACTCTTCAGGCGCTTTCCCGGGAGGAGCCGGGCGTCCTCAAATGGATCCTGAAAGGAGACTTCTCGCGATTCGTCAAGGAAATCGTCGGGAAGTTCCTTCCGAAGGACGAGAGCGCAGGCGCGGCGAAGATGACACCGCCTGCCGATCCCCGCCCGACGATCGGGAGCCTGTTCGAATAGCTCGAATCGGGGTCAGGTCTCAAGCCGGACTCGGGGTCAGGTCTTCACGACGACAGCGACTGACCGATTTCGACGGACTGCCCTTGCCACTTTGCCTTGCAAAGTGGCAAGTGGAGACCTGACCCCGTTTTTTACTTTCCGACGCGCTTGAACCTCAGCGTTTCGCCCGATTTCACGTTGCGGATCCGGATCGTGCCGGGCTCGATCTCGATCGTCCACTTGCCGAGCGCTCCGCGGATCGCCCGCATGCACGTGGATCCCACGGTCTCGCCCGCGAAGCCGTCCCCCTTGGCTCCCAGAACCAGGCCGCAGGCGGCGTTCGCTTCGTCGTCGGTGAACTTCCCGACGTCCGGCGACATCGAAGAGACGGTTGGGTCGAAGTGCGGGATGTAGCCGACATAGACGCCGTTACCCTGCGATTCGAGCCGAATGAGTCCTTGCTGCCGGACGTTCTCGCCCTGATACTTTCCCGTCGCCTGCAGGAAGAGGTCGTAGAGGTGGCTCGGGTCGGTCGTCACCGAGCGGATCGTCAGCCGGAGCTCGTTTCCGGGGGTTGTTCCCTCGTACGTTCCGGAAAGCATCGTCGCGATGTCGGCGACGTGGTTTGCGCTCGCGGCAGTGAGCGGAAGAGCCGCCAAGAGGAGAGCCGCCGCAAAGGTGGCGAATCGGGATGTCGATTTCATAAAACCTCCATCGTTCCCGGGTGCGAGAAGCGTTCCAAACCAGCCAGGAATCCTGTCGAAGTCTGGCGACTGCAAGTCTTTCAGATCCAGGATGATGAGAAGGCCGGGTCCGCCTCGGCGGCCGGAGAGCGGGGCGCTGGCGTCCTCCCGGGGAGACACGCGGCCCCTCCGGAGGAGACGGCGCGCAACCCCGCCAGCGTCTTGCGCATCGCGCGATCGAACGCCTCGTGAAGGGACTCCTTCGCGTTGTTCGAGCCCCGGTAGTTCGGCCGCGAGACCTCTTCGTTCGCCTCGAACTCGGTCAACGTCCGCCCGGCAGGATCACTGGCGACCACGGACCAGTCGGCCGCAGCCTCCCAGGTATTTCCTTCCTGGGTCGAGGCGAACCGGTGGATCTCGATGACGATACGTGCCGCCTTCTCGCTCGCCTCGGCGTTCCATCGACAGCCCGGGAAGGATCTCCGGATGGATTCCGAGACGAGAGACTGGACTCCCTCGCTGCCCTCTCGCCGCACACGCCGGTCGAGGACCTCGAGCTTCCAGGCTCCGAACCCGGCGGGGCAGGGGACGGTGGAATCCGGATAGGCCGCCGGTGAGAGACCGGTCGATCCGCACGCGGTCGTCAGAACCGCGAGAGCGATCAGAGTCACCCTGGATTTAGGGAACATCGGACTTGCGACCTCGTTCGTAAGCGCGGCGGATCACCGCAGTTTCCTCTTTCAAATCCTCGACCAGCTCGGGCGGCGAGATCGCCACGGCGTCCCGCCCATACCCCAGGACGAATCGTCTCGCCTCCTTCAGAGACTCGGCCGGGAGCTCGAGGATCGCCTCTCCGTCGGGGCCTCTCTCGATCTTCTGCTTCGGGTGGAATTGCAGTTCCCGCACCTCCTCGGAGATCTCCTTGGAGAAACGAACGCGGAACCGGAAAGGTTTTCCGCCCCCCACGAAGATGCCGAACGTATTCCGAAAGAACGTCTCGGGATCGAAGTCTCGCGGAATCGCGTAGCGCCGTTCGGTCGGGCGCGCGTTCTCGATCCGCGCCAGATAGAAATTCTTCACGCGATCGTCGGTTTCGTCGAGGGCGAGCATCATCCAGTCTCGTCCGAAGACGACGAGCGAATACGGTTTCACGATGCGCTCCTCGCCCGGCGGTTCTCCCGGCCGATGGTAGCGAAGCGCGAGCGCGACTCCTCTCTGCAGCGATTCGGACACGGCCTGCCACGTCCCCTCCTTCACCGGACGGAACGCCGCGGCGCGGAGGGCGAGTTTTTCCATGACGACTTCCGGTCTCACGCGGACCGCCGGCGGCATCAACTCCGCGAGACGTTCGTAACAGCTCTTGAGATCGCGCCCGAGCGGAGTCCCTCCGAAGAGCGAGAGGACCTGCGCCGCGACGCCGATCGAAAAGAGATCCCGCCCGTCGACCGGGAGAAAGGGAAGCACGTAGTCGCCGCGCGAGTAGAGGTAGCCGTTGTTGTCGCGATCGAACTCGATCGGCGCCGCCAATTCGTTTCGGAGATAGTCGAGGTCGCGTTGCACCGTCTTGGTGGAGACGTCGAGGGCCTTCGCGAGCCCCGTCGCGTTCGGATATCGCCGTTCTTTGATCTGATGGTGGATCGTCTGGAGACGTCGCCAGAGCGGCCGATCCTTGAAGGCGCCCTTGCGGCCCACGGCGCCGATTGTGGCAGAAAATGTCGCACCTGGTCGGGCGTTCGCTGCCCCTCGAGGTCATGGGTGATCCGGGCGTCGCCCCGCAAACTCCATCGGCAGTTCGCATTAGCGCGCGGAACCCGTCTGGCGTCAGGCTTGCTCCCTGATGGACCGACGTGGAAACAAGGGAGGACCTCTTCGACCGACTGCTGCGATGGGTCCACCGCTTGCTGAACCCGCCGCGGCCCTCTCCCACCTCGACGTCGGGCGGTCGTCGGCCGCGCCGCGTCCGGGATCGCGTCCCGATCTAGGGGGTCCGGTCTAGGGGGTCAGGTCTCCACTTGCCACTTTGCGGTGCAAAGTGGGAAGGGCAGTCCGACGGAATCAGGAATGGTGGCGATCAGTGAAGACCTGACCCCACTTCACTTCACGAGCGGCAGAATTTCTTTCGCTGTCCCTGCTTCGGAGCCGTTCGGGTCGAGCGACAGGTACTTTTCCAGGTGCTCTCGCGCCGCCGCCTTTTTGTTCAGGTTGAACGAGACCATCCCGAGCCAGAAATGCGCCAGCGCGAAGTCCGGCTTCGCTTCGACGGCTTTCTGGAGCAGGGTCTCCGCGTCCTTGATCTTCTTCTTGTTGTAGGCCTCGACGCCCTTGTTGTACAGGCTCTCGGGCGTGTCGGGGTTCGCGGTTTCGAACTTCGCCTGCCACTCCGCCGCTGCCTTCTTGTCCCCCGACTGCTGGGCGGCGCTCGCCAGGACCCCGTAAATCTGCGTCAGCGATGGGTCGAGCTCGACCGCCTTCTGGCCATATTCGAGCGTCTTTCCCCAGTCCTTCTTCTCGTACGCCAGAGTGGTCAAGGCCTGCCAGCCCTGCGGCAGGTCCGGGTTCTTCCCGACCGCCTCGAGGAACTTCGCCTCCGCTCCCGGCTTGTTGCCCGCATTCAAGAGGTCCACGCCCTCGTTGAACTTGAGCGCAGCCTGATCGATGGGGGAGAGAGCGGCGGGGGCAGCTGCCGCGGCATGAGCGGCCGCCTGAGTGGTCGACTGGAGCTTCGCATCCACGACGCCGACGTCGCCGACGGGCACCTTCTTGTCGACCTCCATGGGGACGAACCCGTCCTTCTCGAACTTCAGGTGATACGGAATCGTCGCGTCGTTCAGGATCGTTCCGTAGTCCCCCTTCTTGTCGCTCTTCAAGGTCACCTTGAAGATACGGAGGTTGGGGGTCGTCACCGTAATGGTGGCGCCATCGACCGGATTCCCCGAGGTGTCCGTGACCTTTCCCTTCAGCCGGGCCTGCGCCCCGGCCAGGACGAACGAGGCGATGCCGAACGCCGTGAGCGCGGCGAGAGCGCGAATCGTCTTTCCCATTTCATCCTCCAGCCGGCGGCGGGACGAACGCCATGCCGCCGGGAATGCAGCGAATTCTATGAAATCGAAAAAGGTTCTCTGCCTGCCGGGAAAACGGGCGGAACGGAAGGTTCATTCCGCCGGCGCGTGGAGGTCTTACGCCCCCGAGATCTGCGATCGCAGGCCGGACTCGGGCTCGAGCGGGATGGCTTCCAGAATCTCCGCCGCGAGCTTGTACTTGCCCATCGGCATCACGTGCACGCCCCGTGCGACCTGGTGAATCGCGACGGCGAGCTCCCGAGCGATCGCCAGCCCCTCGGCCTTCTCGTGATCGGCCCCTTTCTCCGCTGCCCGGCGCATGCGCTCCTGGATGGTCTCCGGCACCACGATTCCCGGGACCTCGTTCGCGAAGAACATCGTCTGCTTGAGCGATCGGAGCGGAATGAGGCCGATCAGGACGGGAATGGCGTGCGCCTCGTCGCAGGCGAGGAATCGTTCGAGCGACCCGGCGTCGTAGACCGGCTGCGTCTGGGCGAAGCTCGCGCCGGCTTCGATCTTCGCGCGCAGCTTCGAAAGCTCCACGTCCAGGTCGGACGCCGCGGGATTCGCCGCGCACCCGATCGCGAACTGCGTGACGGAGCCGATCGAGTTGCCGGCGAGATCCGCGCCGGCGTTCAACCCACGCGCCATGCGCAGGAGCCCGAGCACGTCGACCTCCGAGACCTGCTTGCCCTGCGGATAGTCCCCGATCTTCAGCGGATCGCCGCCGAGGCAGAGGAGCGCCTTCAGGCCGAGTCCCGCGGCGCCGAGCAGGTCCGACTGGAGACCGAGCACGTTGCGGTCCCGGGTCGTGATCTGGACGACTGCGTCCAATCCGACCTCCCGCTGGATGAGAGCGGCCACCGCGATGGACGACATGCGCAGTCGCGCCATCGGGTTGTCGGTGACGTTGGCGGCGTCGGCGCCGTTTCCCTTGAGCAGTCGCGCTCCCTCGATCGCGGCGGACAGGTCGACGCCGCGCGGAGGCTCGATCTCCGCGGTCACGATGAAGGCGTTCTCGTCGGCGAGACGACGCTTGAAGCGCGACGTCTCGATCACGGGGTGACCGATCTTCGGCGCCGGGCCCTCGATCACGACCGACGCTCGGCCGGTCGCCGCGGCGCGCTTCTTCCCGGACACGGCTCTCGCCATTGCCCGGATGTGCTCGGGCGTCGTTCCGCAACATCCTCCGATGACGGTTGCTCCCGATTCGACGAACGCCTCCGCGTACTCGCGCAGGTAGTCGGGCGACGAGAGATACACGTTGCGCCCATGGACGATCGTCGGATAGCCCGCGTTCGGCATCACCGAGAGCGGCGCGGAGATCGTGGCGGGCAGCCGGGAAAAGACGTCGTGGGACTCCTGCGGCCCGAGCGTGCAGTTCATGCCGACGACGTCCGCGCCGGCCAACGCCAGGGTCGAGAGCGCGCTGGCCGCGCTTTCGCCGAACGCCGTCCGGCCGTCGGCGAGGAAAGTCATCCCGGCAAGGATCGGGACATGGTCGGATAAATCCCGGACCGCGCGCACGGCCTCGGCCGCTTCGAGAAGGCTGCCGAACGTCTCGAGAAGGAGGAGATCGACGTCGGCCTCGAGCAGGACCCGCGCCTGTTCCTGGAAGATCTCGCGCACCTGGGTCATCGTCAGGGTGCCGTAAGGCTTGACGAGCGCGCCGAGCGGCCCGATCGAGCCGGCGACGAAGACCATCTCTCCCGCGGCCGCTTCGCGCGCCAGTCGGACTCCTTCGCGGTTGATCTTCTCGAGCGAGTCGGCCCACTCGTGAGTGGTCAGCTTCACGCGGTTGGCATCCCACGTGTTCGTCGTGACGATGCGTGCGCCCGCGTCGCAATAGTCCTCGTGAACGTCGCGCACCGCTTCCGGGTCGGAGACGTTCAGCGGCGACTTGGCCTGGTCCGGCGACGCCCCGCGGGAGACGAGGAGGGTGCCCATCGCCCCGTCGGCGAGCAGGACGTCTTCGGCGATCGCCTTGCGAAAGTCTTTCTTCATGAAATGCAAATGCCTCCCGAGGCGAGAGGCATCCGAACGGTCGCGGCGCCCCTCGCATCTTCTTCTCCCGACTGCAGGGAACCTTGCGGTCCCCCGGCCCCCCGGGCGGAGAATCCGGATTTGGCACCTGGCGAGCCGCGCCGCGACGCGCTGCTCCGGTTGCCGTGGGTTCGCGCCCGTCCGCGCGTTTCGCCGCGAGGCCGGGAGTCGGGCCGGTCCCTCACCCACTCTCGATGTGGCCGGCGGAAGGCTGCGAGGGCAATCCATCGGAGCCGGGCCGGCAGGGTCAAAGAGCTCACGCAACAGTAGACCTGCCCCCGAGGGGGTGTCAAATATCCCGACAACTTCCTCCCGCCGCTTCCGGGCGGTAGTCTCACTTCGTCCTCGTCGAGCGGGCGGTCTCCGGCCTCCGAAAGGAGAAAAACCGGATGAATACGCTGCTCGTTCTGCTTCTCGCGCTCCCGGGATCCGAGTCCGCGGTCCCCTGGCAGGAGCTCACGCTCTCGATCGAGAGAGATCACCAGACGTCGAGCGACACCGTGACCCTCTGCCGGATCCGCGTCACCAACCACGGTGGCCGCTCGTGGCAGGGACGGAAAATCGCGTTCGAGGCGCGGGCACTCGAAGGCGCGACCGTCGTTGCAAGCGAGCGAGGCCGCTTCGGATACGTGCTCGCGCCCTA
>Ga0114129_10002526_pt1 | contig 25414 bp, 30 predicted proteins | sample RhiMetdeltSRZDD1_FD_80071 | JGI IMG/M metagenome (GOLD analysis project Ga0114129, IMG submission 80071) | Populus rhizosphere microbial communities from Tennessee, USA - Rhizosphere MetaG P. deltoides SRZDD1 (version 2) (version 2) | ecosystem: Host-associated > Plants > Roots > Rhizosphere >...
ACGATGACTGACGACCTGTCGGCCGGCATCCTCGCGCTGATCGAGGAGGCCAGGCGCCGCTCCGGCGATGTCGGTGTCACCGAGCAGCTCGACGAGATCGCGGCCAGGCTGACCGGTCCGCTGCGACTGGCCATCGCGGGCAAGGTCAAAGCCGGCAAGTCCACCCTGCTGAACGCCCTGCTCGGTGAGGAGCTGGCACCTACCGACGCCGGTGAATGCACCCGGATCCTCACCTGGTACCGCCAGGACGACCGGCCGCACGCGACGCTCTTCCCGGTCGACGGTGCGGCACCGCGCGAGCGCCCGTACGTCCGTGAAGACGGCGCCCTGCGGGTGGATCTCGGTGGGACGGATCCGGCCGACGTCGACCACCTGGAGATCGGCTGGCCGACCAGCCGGCTGCGTGACCTGACCATCCTGGACACGCCGGGGATCGCGTCGATCTCCGCGGACGTGTCCGCCAGGACCGAGCGCGTGCTCTCGACCGACGACGGTCGGGTGCCGGTCGCCGATGCCGTCCTGTACCTGCTGCGCCACACCCACTCGACCGACATCCGTTTCCTGGAGTCGTTCCACGACGACGAGCTGGCGCACGGTACGCCGATGAACGCGGTCGGCGTGCTGTCCCGGGCCGACGAGATCGGCTCGTGCCGGCTGGACTCGATGGCGGTCGCGGACCGGGTGGCGCGACGGTACGCCGCGGAGCCCCGGCTGCGCCGGCTGTGCCCGGTGATCGTGCCGGTGAACGGTCTGCTCGGCCACGCCGCGACGACGCTGCGCGAGGCCGAGTACGCGCTGCTCACCACGCTGGCGAACGCACCGCTGTCGGAGATGGGTGAGCTGCTGCTCACCGCGGATCGGTTGGCGTCACGGCCGACCACCCTGCAGATCACCGAGATCGAGCGCGGGCACCTGCTGGAACGCTTCGGCCTGTTCGGTGTCCGGCTCGCGGTCGAGCTGATCCGGTCGGGCGCAGCGCCGACCTCGGTCGCGCTGAGCACCGAGCTCGCTGAGCGCAGTGGGCTGAACCGGCTACGCACCGTACTGACGCGACAGTTCGAGACCCGCAGCCGGGTGCTGAAGGCGCGTTCGGCGCTGGCGGCGCTGGACGACCTGCTGGGCTCGGGCACGTTCGATGCTCCGGACCTGGTCTCTCGCAGCGAGGAGATCGCCGCGCGCGCCCACGAGTTCCAGGAGGTCCGGCTGCTGTCCGATCTGCGCACCGGCATGGTCACACTGCCGGCGGACCGGCAGACCGAGCTGGACCGGCTGTTCGGCGGTACGGGACACGACCCGGCGTCGCGACTCGGTCTGCCAGAGAACGCCACCGGCGACGACCTGCGGCAGGCCGCGCTCGACGCACTCGCCTCCTGGCACGGGACCGCCGAGCACCCGCTCACCAGCCGTCACGACCGGATCGCCGCGCGGGCCGCGGTGCGCACCCTCGAGGGCCTGCTAGATCAACCCCTCGCGGACGGCGTAGGCGACCGCATGTGACCGGTTGCGCAGCTGCAACCGGGTGGTCAGGTCGTGCAGCACGTTCTTCACCGTGCGCTCGCTATAGCACATCCGCCTCGCGATCTCGGCGGTGTCGTGGCCGTCGGCAACCATCCGTAGCACCTCGGTCTCTCGAGGGGTCAAGCCGGTGAAAGTGAGGCCACGGGGTGTCAGTACCTGGCGCTGCAGCCGGCCGAGCTCGGTGAGCAACCGGCCGAGCAGGTCGTGCGGGATGTCCCCCTCACCGGCCGCGACGCGGACGATGGTGCGGGCCAGCGCGTCGCCGGTGGCGTCGCTCCGGCGCAGCAGCCCACCGACACCGACCTCGGCGGCAGCTACCAGCGCGGCCTCGTCCAGCACGCTCGCCACGAGCACCAGCCGTGGTGACTCGCCACGCCGCAGCGCCCGCATCATCCTGGTCGCCTCGTCGTCCACGGTGTCGGTGACGATGACCGCCACCATGGCCTGGTCCACGTCCATCTCGCCGACCACCGTGACCTCCGGCCGGGTCCGGAGCTGGCTGATCACCCCTTCCCGGGAGATCGGGTCGCATCCGTGCACGTACGTGACGATCGGCCGGTCCATCGAACTGGTCATCGAAGCCCTCCCCCTGACGGCAGTTTCGGAACAGCCTGCACGGCTACCCTCAACGAAGGCTCAACAGGCGCTCAACACCGTCCGATGCTCAGCCGGCGACGACCTCGTGCCTCACCTGGGCCGGCGACTCCGCGCGAGCGATCCGGCGTCCGAGGATCCCGAAGGCGAACATCACTGGCAGGGCCGCGCTGCCCATCGACGTGACCTCCAGGATCCCGAGCGAGAGCGGGATGACCAGGGCCAGCAAGACCGCCGGCAGGACAGGCCGGAACCTCTTCAGCAGCAGGGTGATACCGAGCGCGGTCGAGCCCAGCAGGTTCAACAGCAGGCTGGGCACGGTGACGAGCCAGGCGAATGTGAACAGCATCGCCTCGACGCCGTCGCCGTTGTAGTCACCGGTCCACTGGGTCCAGTAGTCCAGGAAGACCGCTACGCAGGACAGCGTGTACGCCGTGATCGCGATCCGCCACGCCCACTTCTCGAACCCGGCCGGCCGGCGCCGGCGGTACACCACCACGGCGCACAGGGTGTAGGCCAGGAACACCGGCAACCAGATCTTGCCGTACGTGATGTAGACGATGTCCGGGTCGGCCCACCCGAGCAGCGGCTGCAGCAGGTCGGCCGCGGGCTCCGCCCAGGCGGCGGTGAGCGGGAGCTCCAGGTCCTCCTTGCCATCCTCGGTCGCGAACCTGGACAGCGCGTGCAGCTGTCCCACGACCAGCCCCACCCAGGCCATCACCCACGCGAACCGCCCGATCCGGCGCTGCGTCTGCACAGACTCGAACATGTGATTCCTCCGTCCCCCGGCGCCGGGTGGCGCCTGCGCCGACCACGCTAGGAACGGGGGGCCGCGGTCGTCGTCGGCGTACGGGTTGGTCCGTATCTCCACCCCTGGTTTGACGCCCCGCACACCGGCAGCGGCCGTAATCTCGAAAGGTGCCGCTTCGCCGCACCGACGTGCTCGTACCGGCCGCCATCGCCGCGGTGGCGGTCTTCGAGCTGCTCATGGTCCGGCCCGACGGCTGGGGATACGGCCTGGTGCTCGAGACGGCCACAGCGCTACTACTGGTCTGGCGCCGCTATTGGCCCCTGGTCGTCTCGACCACTGCGGCAGGCATCCAGCTGCTGATCCCGTGGTTCGGCCCACAGCTGGACGACCTGGCGACGCCGATCCTCACACTGGCGTTGATCTGCTACACGCTCGGCCGGTGGATCGCCACCCTGCGCGGGCTCGTCGGGATCGGGCTGCTGCTCGGGATGTTCCTGGTCGACTACGTGTTCGTCGACACACGCTCGCATGATTTCACCGACGTTGTGTTCGTCTCGACCCTCACGCTCCCGCCGTACATCTTCGGGCGGATCTCCCGCAAGCTGGCGCTGCAGTCCGAGCAGCTGGAGCGACAGCAAGCGCTGATCCGTGACCAGGCGGTGCGTGCCGAGCGGGACCGGATCGCGCGCGAGCTGCACGACGTGATCGCCCACTCGCTGAGCGCCATGGTGGTGCAGACCGCGGCGGCCCAGGATCTTCTACGCCGATCGCCCGACCGCGCGGACACGCTGCTGCAGTCGGTCGCCGACACCGGACGCAAGGCGCTCGAGGAGACCGGCCGGCTGCTGCACCTGATCCGCGACGACGTCGACGAGCTCGGCCTGCGGCCCGCACCGGGTCTCGCCGACGTGCCGACCCTGGTCGAGACGTTCCGCGAGAACGGGCTGAGGGTCGAGGCGGATCTAGCCCTGCCGGCGGCGCCGCTGTCCGGTGGAGTGGACGTCTCGGCGTACCGGGTGGTCCAAGAGCTTCTCACCAACGCCCTGAAGCACGCCGGCGGCCCGGTGCGGCTCGGGATCGAGTCGGCACCCGACCGGCTGCGGATCTACTGCGAGAACCCGATCGGCGCCGCGCGGACCGTCCCCGGATCCGGCCTCGGCCTCCAGGGCATGGCCGAACGCGTCGGCCTGCTGGGCGGCACGCTCGACCAGCGCCGGAGTGCCGATGACCGGTTCGTGGTCGACGTGGAGATCCCGCTCACCCGGGAGGCGGCGTCGTGATCCGCGTGGTGATCGCCGACGACCAGGAGCTGGTCCGGACCGGCCTGCAGCTCGTGCTCGAGGCGCGCGGCTGTGAGGTGGTCGGGCTCGCGGGCGACGGCCGCGAGGCGGTCGACATGGTACGGCGTACCACGCCCGACGTGGTGCTGATGGACATCAGGATGCCGGTCACGGACGGGATCGCGGCTACTCGCGAGCTCACGGCGACCGGCCTCCCGAGCAAGGTGCTGATCCTGACGACGTACGACCTCGACCGGTATGTGTACGACGCGCTCGCGGCCGGCGCAGCCGGGTTCCTGCTCAAGGCCACCCCGCCCGACCGGCTCGCCGAGGGCATCCGGACCGTGTGTGCCGGCGAGTCGCTGCTCGCGCCGAGCCTGACCCGCCGGCTGATCGAGCAGTACCTCCGCCACCCGCCGGTCGCGTCCGACGCGCCGACCCGGCTCGGCGAGCTGACCGACCGGGAGCGTCAGGTGCTGGTCCTGATGGCCCGCGGGATGTCGAATGACGACATCGCGGCCGAACTGGTCGTCGCGCAGGCGACGGTCAAGACGCACGTGAACCGGGTGCTCGCGAAGCTGGGCGTCGCCACCCGGGTGCAGGCGGTCGTGCTCGCCTACGAGCTGGGCCTGGTGCGGCCCGGCGGATGAGCTCAGTCGGTCGGGTGCTCGGTGTGCAGCATCGGCAGCTGGTGGGCATGCTCGCCGAGCTGCTGGACACCGGTGACCAGGCCGCCGGTCAGGTCGCCGGCCGCGAACGAGGCCTGCATGGTCAGTGCCGCGAGCCCGCATTGGGCGTCGGACAGCTGCCGCTTCGCCTGCGCGCCGGTCACGATCTCGAGCCGCCGGCCGGGCGGGTCGACGTACACCAGCACGCTGCGGTCCGGGTCGTCCAGCTGGCTGTGCAACCGGATCGCGAACGGACGGGTCTCGGAGTCGGCCGCGCCGACGTACACGGAGAAGTGCAGCCCGGAGGCCGCGTCGGCGTTGCGGACCGCACGCGCGATGTCGTGCTGCTGGTCCGGTGTGAATGCGTCACCAGCTGGCACTTGCGCCTCCCGTCGTCCGGGCCGTCGTCCGGGCGGTCGTGGCCTTGCCGGACGTCGGCCCGGCCTCGAGCTCGGGTGCGTCCACCGGGTCGCCGTCGACCTGCGGACCGCCGATCCACACCGGAGGTGCCCACCAGGACAGCCCCGGCCGGTACCGCGGGCCGCTGGCGATCGTCCCCGCGAACACCAGCAGGCCGACCACGGCCATCACCAGCAGCGGGATGCCCACGAACACCAGCACCGTGTCCCCCGAAACCTGTGCAGTCACAGCGCCACCTTAAGGGTTGAGTGGACGCAAGTCTCAAGCACCGGCCCGCCGCGCGGGCGCCGGACCCACGCGCAACCTTGAAACCGGGGCACTCCGATCACCTTCATGGGTGGCGCTCAGCATGGCGCCACCCGATGTGCCGCCATCAGACGCGCTGGGCTAGAGCGAGAGCGCGCCGACCAGCTTGCGCAGCCGGGCGTTCGACGGCAGGTCGTCCAGCAGTACGACGGAGCCGTCCGGGCCGCCGAGCGGGATCCGCCAGTTCGGGTACTCGTTCTTGGTGCCTGGCTGGTTCTGCGTCCGCCGCTCCCCCACCGCATCGGTCAGCGCGACGCCGACCAGCAACGCCGGCGTGTGCACGACGTACCGGTGCAGGGCCGCGATCACCCGCTCCGGGTCGGTGTCGTCCGCGCCGAGCAGCCGCCGGTTCCGCAGCACCGCCAGCCAGTCGTCGCGTTCCGCCGCGTCCACCGCCAGTTCCTCGGCCAGCGGGCGGGTCAGCAGCCCGAGCCGCTCACGCAGCTCGACGTGGTCGCCGGCCAGGTACGCCGCCGTCGGCGGCAGGTCGTGCGTGGTCACGGTCGCCAGGCACAGCTCGCGCCAGCGCTCCGGCGCCAGCGGGTGGCCGCCGTGGTGGTGGTCGCGCTCGAACCAGAGCACCGACGTGCCGAGGATGCCTCGCTCCGTGAGGTAGTCCCGTACCCACGGCTCGACGGTGCCGAGGTCCTCGCCGATCACGACCACGCCGGCGCGGGCGGCCTCCAGCACCAGGATCCCGATCAGCGCCTCGTGGTCGTACCGCACGTAGGTGCCCTCGGTCGGCGCCTCCCCGGCGATCCACCAGAGCCGGAACAGCCCGATGATGTGGTCGATCCGCAGCCCGCCACCGTGCCGGGTGACCGCACGGACCAGGTCGCGCCACGCGGCGTACCCGGTCTCGGCCAGCTGGTCCGGCCGCCACGGCGGCTGCGACCAGTTCTGGCCCTGCTGGTTGAACGGGTCCGGCGGCGCGCCGACCTGGATGCCGCCGGCAAGCACCCGCTGCAGTGCCCAGGCGTCGGCGCCGTACGGGTGCACGCCGACCGCGAGGTCGTGCACGACGCCGACCGGCATCCCGACGGCCAGCGCGCGCGCCTGGACCGCGGCCAGCTGGCAGTCCAGCTGCCACTGCAGCCAGCAGTGGAACTCGACCGCCTCGGCATGTTCCTTGCGGAAGGCAACGACCGGCTCGGACCGCGGGTCGGCCAGCTCGCTGCTCCACTGCGTCCAGTCCGGCCCGTGCACGTCCGCGATCGCGCACCAGGTGGCGAAGTCGACCAGCCCCTGACCCTCGCGCTTCTTGAACGCGGCGTACTCGGCGGCCCGGCCGATCGACGGCGGCACCCGGAACAGCAGCTCGAGCGCCTCCCGCTTCAACGCCCACGACCGGTCCCGGTCCAGCGCCTCGGCATCGTCGTTGAGTTTGCGGGCGCGTTCGGCGAGGGTGCGGATCCTCTTGCGCTGATCGCCCTTCAGCTCGGCGAACTCGTCCACCGCCTCGACCCGCAGGTACAGCGGGTTGCCGAACCGCCGGGACGCCGGCAGGTACGGCGACGGCTCCATCCGGCCCGCGGTCTCCGCGGCGTGCAGCGGGTTGACAAGCACGAAGCCGGCGCCGAGCTCGTGCCCGGACCAGGCGGCCAGGTCGGCCAGGTCCGCGAGGTCACCGGTCCCCCACGACGACCGTGACCGGACCGAGTACAGCTGCAGCACCCAACCCCAGGACCGCCGGTCCGTCCGCGGGAACAGCCGGTGCGGCGTCACGATCAGCGTGCACACGGCGAGGCCGTCCTCGGTGCGCGCACACAGCCGGTGGTAGCCCAGCGGCAGGTCTCCCGGCAGCTGGTACGTCGCCTCGCCGACCAGCCGCCCGTCCACCCACTGCGGGTCGACCCAGTTGTACTGCTGCGGTACGTCGCGGCGCTGGCCACCGTCCTCCAGGTCGACCCAGACCTCGGCCCCGGTGCCGTGCGGCAGGTGGACCGCGAACCACGGCGTCCAGCCCTCCCGCATCACCAGCGTCGGCGGCAACGGCCGCCGCCACCGGTCCAGCCGCTGCTCCATCAGTGCCGACTCGGCGCGCTCCGGTGTCGACGCGTCCACGCCGAGTGCGGCCAGCACCGCGGCGACCGTCTCCGCCGGTACGACGACGTGCCGGCCCTGCCAGTCCCAGTACTCGGTCGCGACGCCGTACGCGACGGCCAGATCGACAAGGGCGGGAGTCGGGTCTGTCACGACAGCGAGTCTGCCGTATCCCCGAGCAACGCCACCACGTCCTCCGCGCAGCCCCAGCTGAGCGTGATCCCGGAACCGCCGTGACCGTAGTTGTGGACGACCGGGATGCTCCCGGCCGTGTCGCGCTCCAGCCGGACCTCGGGCCGGCCCGGCCGCAGTCCGACCAGTGCCTCGAGCACCTCGGCGCCGGCCAGCGCGGGCACCACGTCCGTGCACCGGCGCACGATCGACGCGGTGAGCTCATCGTCGACGGCTGTGTCCCACTCGCCCGCGTCGAGCGTGCCGCCGAGAATGCAGTCCTCGGTCCGCGGATGCACGTAGGCCCGGCCCTCCGGGTGCGCCTCGTCCCGCACCGAGAGCGTGAGACCGGGGTTGACCACCCGGACGATCTGGCCCCGGATCGGATAGCAGCTGTCGTCGCCGACCAGCGCCCCGGCGGCCAGCCCCGCCGAGTTCACGATCGCGTCCGGCGCCAGGTCGGCCAGCTCGCCGAGCCCGGTCACCCGGCGCAGCACGCGCTTCCCGCCCCCGTCCAGGAACCGCCGGTGCAGCCAGGGCAGGTACACCGGCATCTCGACCAACGGCACCCGGAACCGCAGCCCGTGACCGTACCCGGGCGGCAGCTCGTCCGGCCGGGCCGGGCGGATCGCGCCGACCGCCTGCTGCCACGGCTGCTCGTCCGGCGGCTGCCGGTACAGCACCAGCGACTCCCGCATCACCACACCCGGCACGGCCTGCGCGGCCTGCTCCGCCAGCACGTCGTACGTGCGGGAGCCCCAGCGGGCCACCGCCCCGGGAGGCCCGGCCGAGGTCGGGAACCAGACCGCGGCGGCGAGGTGGGAGGTGGTCGCCTCCATCCGATCGGCACTCACCACGATCACCTCGTCGCCGCGCTCGCGCAGCAGCATCGCCGCGCTGAGTCCACTGATACCGGCACCGAGGATCACTACGCGCACGGTCGTCAGCCTAGAGGGACGTCAGCCGCCGGACCTGCGGCGGGACAGCGCGACGACGGCGGCGACCAGGATCGCGCTCGCCACCACGAGCGTGATCGCGACCGTCGCGACGTTCTCGGTCAGCTGGTACAGCGCCGCCGGCCAGACCACCAACAAGGTGCCGCAGGCAACGATCGCGTATGCCGCGGAGCGGTACCGAGCGTAGGCCGCGAGCAGCGCGACCGCGCCCGCGGTACCGACCGCGAGCGCCACCCCCGGCGTACCGTCCTGCACCAGCCAGCACAGTGCCGACGCGAACACCGCGGCACCGGCCAGCGACCACGCCGTCGCGCGGTGCCGGACCAAGCCCAGCACGCCGAGCACCGCGGCGACCAGCAGGAACCCGACCCCGCTGAGCCCGGCCGTGTCGGTCCGGCTGCCGTCGGCGTCGATCACGTCGAACACCAGCACGAACACACCGGCCGTCAACGCCGCCGCCAGCGAGGCCAGCAGCAACGGGCCGGCGAGCAGCCGCAGCCCCACCGCCGAAACGGCCACCGCGACCGCGACACCGGCGAGCAGGCCTGCGGTCTCCTCGATCACCACGAACGTCGCGAAGCCCGCGACCGCCGACCCCAGCGCCGCCAGCGCGGACGCGAGCTGGTCTCGGTCCCGCAGCCGCGCGAGGACCACCGCAGCACCGAGCAGCACCACCGCCGACCCGGCGCTGACCGCGATCCGCTGGCCGCGGCCCATCTCGTTCCAGTTCACGACCACCAGCAGCGCGACCGCGCCGAGCAGCAGCACGCCGCCGACGTATCCGAGCACCTCGGTCAGCACCGAACCCCCGGCCTGCTCGGCGTGAGACTCGTCACTGTCCGCCCGTACGGCGTCTCGCAGCCGCGCAGCCTGGTCACCGGTCAGCACCCCGTCGTCCACGAGCCGGCGCAGCTCCGCCTCGAGTCGCGTCATCGTCATCTCCGTGGTGACTGGCCTCTTGAATGGCCCACTAACCTGCATGGGCCACTGGTCGCAGGGGCGCCTGGCGGAGACGCTAGCGTAGGGCGGCGATATGGATACACAGCTACTGATCTCCCTGCTCGAATGGACCGACGACGTCGTCATGGTCCCCGCTCGGATCGCCGCCCTGGTCATCGGCTTCTTCGTGCTGCGCTGGCTGCTGCACAGGGTGATCAACCGGATGGCGCGCCGTACTGCCGGCGGCACGGTCCCCGGCGTGCTGGCCCGATCGCGCCGTGCAACCAAGTTCGTCGAGGAGAACCTGCTCAGCGAGCGTCGCCAGCAGCGGGCCGAGACGATGGCCTCGCTACTGCGCAGTGTCGCGACCACGGTTCTGGCCTCGGTGCTGGTCGTGATGGTGCTGGCCCAGCTCGGCTTCGACATCCTGCCGGTCGTCGCGAGCGCCAGCATCATCGGTGTCGCGCTCGCGTTCGGCGCGCAGACGCTGGTGAAGGACTTCCTGTCCGGGATCTTCATGATCCTGGAGGACCAGTACGGCGTCGGCGACTTCATCGACATGGACGAGGCGTCCGGCACCGTGGAGGCTGTCGGCCTGCGGGTCACCCGGCTGCGCGACAACGACGGCACCATCTGGTACGTCCGCAACGGCGAAGTGATGCGCGTCGGCAACCTCAGCCAGTCCGACGCCCCCCGCGAACCAACCCCCGCGCCCACCCCCGAGCCCGAACCCACCCCCGACGCCGACCACACCCGCGAACCCTGACACCACCCCACAGCCACCGCAGGCCCCGCCGGTCGGTCGGCCCCGGGTCGGGTGTCGCTCACCCCTCCCGGCGATCATCGGTCAGTTGTTCCCGATCTGTGGATGACCAGGCAGCAGATGACCGATGATCGCCAAGGCAGGCAGGGGCGGGGACGGAGGGGCCGGGCGGGTGCCCGGTCCGGGTCGCCTGGGTGGGGTCAGGCGGTGAAGGTGACGTCGACGGTGATGGTGGTGCCGGTGAGGGCCTGGCTGACGGGGCAGTTCTTCTTCGCGTCCTCGGCGAACTCGGCGAACTGGTCGGCGGTGATGCCCGGAACCTTGCCGGTCACCTCGAGCTTGATCCCGGTGATGCCCTCGCCGGGCTGGAAGGACACGTGCGCGGTGGTGTCCAGCGCCTCCGGCGGCGTACCCGCTCCGGCCAGCGCGTGCGACAGCGCCATCGAGAAGCAGGACGAGTGCGCTGCTGCGATCAGCTCCTCCGGGCTGGTCCGGCCACTGGCCTCCGGCTCCGTACGCGCCGCCCAGGTGACGTCGTACTGGCCGAGGCCGGACGACTCCAGGCTGACCTGGCCGCCACCCTCCAGCAGTGAACCTTCCCAGTGGGCCTTCGCGGTACGGGTGGCTGCCATGCTCAACTCTCCTCGCTCGATGTGGGTGTGACGTCGATCGCGCCCGGATACGTGGGCTCGTCGGTATTGACCATGCTGTGCGCGGCCATCACAAAGTAGGTCCAGATCTCCTGGTCGCGGTCCGGCTCCAGCCCGACCTCGTCCAGCGCGGCCCGCATCAGCTCCAGCCAGCGGTCCCGGGCCGTCGGCGTGATCGCGAACGGTGCGTGCCGCATCCGCAGCCGCGGGTGTCCGCGCTGCTCGGAGTAGGTCCGCGGGCCGCCCCAGTACTGCTCCAAGAACATCCGCAGCCGCTCCTCGGCCTCGGCGAACTCGTCCGCCGGGTACATCGGCCCGAGGATCGGGTCGTCGGGCACGCGCCCGTAGAACGCGGCGATCAGCTTGTGGAAGGTCTCGGCGCCGCCGACGGCGTCATAGAACGTCTGTGCTTCGGTCATCGCCGATCAGTCTCTCAAGTGCCTGGTAAGGGCCTCCCGCTCGGCCCCGGTCAGCTCCCGTTTCGCCTGCGTGGTCGCGTCCACGGCGACCAGCACCGAGGTCGCCGTCGCGTACACCGCACCCTCGGCGTGGTCGACGATCCGGGACCCCAGCGTGTACGACGTGGTGCCGACCGACTCGACCCAGACCTCCACGTCGTACGGCGGGTGGCGCAGCAGGATCGGCCGCTTGTAGTCCACCGTCTGGTGAACCAGCACGATCGGGTGCGAGCTGAAGAAGTCCTCCGCGGCCGAGCCGACCACCTTCGCCAGGAACGCGATCCGGGCCTCCTGCAGGTAGTCGAAGTAGCGCACGTTGTTCACGTGGTCGTAGGAGTCGATGTCCGACCAGCGCACCAGCATCGGGTAGGTGTACGTCATGCCGCCACCAGCCGCTGCAGGGTCTCGCGCTCGGTCTCGCTGATCCGGCGCGGGCAGTTCGCCTGGAAGTTGAACGGGACGAGCTTGGTCCGCGCCTCGACGTACACCGTCCGCTCCGGTACCAGGTCGAGGATCTCGTAGTCGACGCTGAACCAGGCGGCGCGGATCTCGCTCACCCACAGCTCGATCCGGACCGGAGCCTCGCGGAACAGCAGGGGCGCCTTGTACGTCACGTCGTGCCGCGCGACCAGCAGTCCGCTGTCGCTGTCTTCGTGGCTCTCACCGCTGAGACCCGCGGCACGGAACAGCAGGTCCACGCGGGCGTCCTGCAGGTAGTCGACGTACCGGCTGTTGTTGACGTGGCCGAGCGCGTCCATGTCGCCCCACCGCAGCGGGCACTGGTAGACGTGACGGTTGTTGTGACCGGGCACACGCCGATCCTGCCATCCACAACGAGTTGACGCGTCGGTAATCTCATCTCCGACCCAGTCAGGCGGCGCAGGAGGACGGCAGATGACCGAGCAGACCACCCGGGTGGCCGTGGTGACCGGGGCGGCCCGCGGCATCGGCGCGGCCGTGGCGCGGCGACTGGCGAAGGACGGGAACGCGGTCGCGGTGCTGGACCTGGACGAGGCGGCCTGCGCGGACACCGTGAAGGCGATCACCGACGCCGGTGGTCAGGCGATCGCGGTCGCCTGCGACGTCAGCAAGTCCGACCAGGTCGAGGCGGCCGTCGAGCGGGTGGTGGCGGAGCTGGGCCGGCCCGCGATCCTGGTGAACAACGCCGGCATCATTCGCGACAACATGCTGTTCAAGATGACCGACGACGACTGGGACGCGGTGCTGTCGGTACACCTGCGGGGCGCGTTCCTGATGTCGCGGGCGTGCCAGAAGTACATGACCGGGGACGGCTTCGGCCGGATCGTGAACCTGTCCTCGACGTCCGCGCTCGGCAACCGCGGCCAGGCCAACTACGCCGCCGCGAAGGCCGGGATGCAGGGCTTCACCAAGACGCTCGCGATCGAGCTGGGCAAGTTCGGGGTGACCGCGAACGCGATCGCGCCCGGGTTCATCGAGACCGACATGACCGCAGCGACCGCGGCCCGGGTCGGGGTCGACTTCGAAGAGTTCAAGAAGGCCACCGCGGCGACCATCCCGGTGGCCCGGACCGGTACGCCGGACGACATCGCCGCCGCCGCGTCGTACTTCTGCAGCGAGGAGGCCGGATTCGTCTCCGGCCAGGTGCTGTACGTCGCCGGCGGCCCACGGGACTAGCACAGCGACTGGCACAGCGACTAGCAGCAGCCGCCACTGAGAGGGACAGATATGCCGCACACGTTCGACGGGGTCGACGAGGTCGTCGCCGCGGTCGGGACCCAGCTCGGCTGGACCGACTGGCTGGAGGTCACGCAGCAACAGGTGGACCAGTTCGCGGAGGCGACCGGCGACCACCAGTGGATCCACGTCGATGTCGAGCGCGCCGCGAAGGGGCCGTTCGGCGGGACGATCGCGCACGGTTACCTGACGCTCAGCCTGATCGCCCGGTTCGGCGGCGAGCTGTTCAAGGTCCAGGGCGTCTCGGCCAGCCTGAACTATGGCGTGAACAAGGTCCGCTTCCCGGCGCCCGTACCGGTGGGGTCCAAGATCCGGGCCGGTGCCACCGTGGCCGATGCGCAGCGGCACGACAACGGCGTCCAGGTGTCGCTGCAGTGGGTGATCGAGATCGAGGACAACCCGAAGCCCGCCTGCGTGGCGGAGACCGTGGTCTTGCTGGTCCCCTAGGTCCCAGACGGCTGATTCCTTGAGTGCCACAGATGAGGAGCGCACGCACGTACTGAGACACTGCCCGCATTGAGGCCTGCCTTCAACAGCGAGCCTCGCAAGCCGTCCCTGGAGACCACCATGGGTGCGATAGTCGCCAGCACTGAGATCGGCCGTTCGCCGCACGAGGTTTTCGCCTACGCCGTCGACCCGGCCAATCTTGCGAAGTGGCAGGAGAACGTGGTTTCCGCGACCCATGACGGAGTGCTGGGCCCGGGGGCACGGGTGGTGACGCTTCGCCGCCTGGGCAAGCGGGAGCAGACCATGACAATGGAGATGACGACGTACGACCCTCCTCAGGGCTGGTCGATGAGAGGTGTTGACGGGCCAGTGCGCCCGCTTGTGAACACTCGGATCGAGCCACTGGATGATGGCGCCAGGAGCAGGGTTACGGTTGAGCTCGACTTCGAGGGCCGCGGCATCGGGAAGGTGCTGGTTCCGCTCTTGGTTCGGCCGGAGACCCGCAAGGGTCTGCCGCGGAATCTCGAGCTGCTGCGCGGGAACCTCGACAGCTGAGGGCATCTCACAGGTCCCGGGTGACGCCGAGGTGGGTCGCGACCCGCCGGTAGCCGAGCCAGTCGTTCACCGCGAGCATCGGGCCGTTCCGGTCGTCGTTCGAGGTCGACGCGGACACGATCCCGGCGGCCGCTGCACGCCGCAGCGCTACCGCTTGACCAGTTTGGCCAGACCGCGACCGCGGTGCGCCCGGACGGTTCCGGTCATCCCGGACCAGGCCCGGTCGCCGTCGACCTCCACCGAGCTGAACGCGGCCACGGTGCCGCCGACCATCGCGGCGACGCTCAGGTCGTGGTCGATCATCGGGCCGTTCCAGATTTCGTGCAGCCACGCGTCGTACTCGATCGCGTCCGCGGGCGCGTCGCTCGGCTCGTCCAGGCTGACGGCGGCGTCCGCCAGGTACATCGGCCGCGGCCCGACCTCCGACACCGGGACCAGCGTCACGTCCGGCGGCGTCGGCGGCTGCTCCGGCAGGTTGCGCAGGTCCACGCTCGCGTAGTGCATCTCGCGGTTCGGCTCGTACCCGCGGCCTGCCGCGACCGCGACCGAGTCCTGCGTGACGAACGTCTGCACGCGGCGCACGCCGATCTCGGCCAAATGTCCCTCGGCGGCGTCCAGGAGCGTGCCCCCGAGGCCGCGCATGCGGTGCTCCGGATGCACGTACACGTTCAGGGTGCCGATCCCCGGCTCGCTGGTCCAGGTGTTCAGCCCGCACGACCCCCAGCCGACCAGCTCGTCACCGGACACCGTGACCCAGCCCGCGAACCGCTCCGCCGGCGGCGAATCCGCGATCGCCCGGCGCACCTGGGCCGCGGACATCAGGAGATAGGGGAAGACGGTACGGCGCAACGCCGCCACCGCCTCGGCGTCCTCCGGAACAGCCGTCCTGATCGTCACGCCCGGACCTTAGCCGCCAGTCCGCGGCCGAACACCTCACTTCCGCGGGAGGGCGGTAATACCTGGTTATACTCGAAGCATGAAGACTGCGATCTCTGTACCTGACCTGCTTTTCGATCGCGCCAGCAAGCGAGCTGTCGAGCTCGGGATCAGCAGATCTGAGTTCTTCGCCACCGCGGCCCAGCGCTACCTCGACATGCTCGACGACGAGTCACTCACGCAGCAGATCGACGATGCCGTCGACCTCGCAACCGAGGACGACACGAACCGCGCGGCCGCCGCCGCGGGCAAGCGACGCCTTGCTGCGGACGTCGAGGAGTGGTGATCGAGCGCGGCACGATCCATTGGGTCGACCTGGGCGAGCCGCAGGGGCACCGACCGGCGAAACGACGGCCGGTTCTCGTCATGCAGGCCGATCAGTACAGCAGAAGCCGACTGGACACGGTCATCGTTGCCGTCGTCACGTCCAACACCCGGCTGGCGACGATGCCCGGCAATGTGTTCCTGCCCGCGGCTGCCACCGGTCTACCCAAGGACTCGGTCGTCAACGTGACCGCACTGGTCACCGTCGACAAGGACGTCCTGGGTAGCCGGGTCGGCCAGGTTCCGGACTCGTTGCGCGCCGAGATCGACCGCGGACTTCGTCGCGTGCTGGCGCTGTGAGGATCTTCAGCCAAGGAAGGGTTGGACGGCGCTGAGGACGCCCGCGACGCACCCGACGACAGCGATCGTGGTCGCGATCGCGTCCCGGTGCCGGACGTGCCACGGCGCCAACCGGCCCTCCACCTTCTCCAGCACCGCCACCATGTTGAGCAGCGCCGCCTGCCGGTCGGCGGACGAGTCGGCGGTGTCGTACTCCGCCAGCATCGCGACCACCGTCATGCCGAGGATCCGCTCGTCGACCGAACGGAGCCCCTCGAGCATGGTGTCGACCTCGATCATCAGCGAGCGGCTCAGCTCCGCGCGGCCCACCGCGCTGAACAGCAGCCGGCTGGCGTCCCGCTCGAGCTGCGGCGACGCGACGGACCACCGTCGCCGCAGCCACCGTGCGACCCCGATCGCGACCGCCGCGACGATCAGACCGTTCGCCACGAGTGCGATACCGGTCCACGAGGCGCCGGCGACCACGACGACGACCACGACCGCTGCGAGCAGGACACCTGCCAACGCGAGCCGCACCATCCGCGGCCGGACCCGCTGCGCGGTTACATAAGAGTCACTGCCCGTGGGCAGCGTCGAAGGTATCGACTGCCACTGGCCGGGCGACTGCGTTAGTGTCCCCTGCGCGGGCGTGACCGGTTCCGTCCTCTCCGCCGCTTCCGCCGGCGCGGTGTAGCTCGTCTCCCACTGCTTGGCCAAGGTGCTGATCAGGTCCAGTACCTCGGTGGCGGACCCCGGCCGCTCGCGGGGATCGAGCGCCAGGCATGCCGCGATCAACCCTTGCAGCGGTGACTCGGGAACGTGGATCGGCTCCTGGACCCGCCGGTACAGCAGGTCCAGCATGTTCTCTGCCTCATCCGGCAACCGCCCGTACAGGCTGCGGTACAGCAGCATTCCCAGGCCGAAGATGTCGGACTCGACGCCCTGCTGCTGGCCGGTGATCTGCTCCGGCGACATGTAGTAGGGCGTCCCCGCGACCTGCCCGGAGCGGGTCAGCCCGGTGCTCTCCTCCAGTACGCCGAGGGCGCCGAAGTCGACGAGCTGGTAGCCGCGGTGTGGCTGCCGCAAACGTTCGACGGTGTGAGGTCGCGGTGCAGGATCCCGCGCGCGTGCGCATAACCGAGTGCCGAGGCGACGTCGCGCCCGAGTCGCAGCGTCTCCGCGACGTCCAGCGGCCCGGTGCGGTCGAGCATCGCCTCCAGGCTGCCTCCGGCCACCCACTCCTGGACCAGGTAGAACCCGTCATCGTACTGGAACAGGCCGTAGCTACGGGCGATGTTCGGATGCTCGAGTCGAAGAGCGAGCGCGGCCCGCTGCCGCAGTTGTTCGCCGCCGTCACGGAACACCTTGAGCGCGACCTGACGGCCGGCGAGCTGCTCGTCGTGCGCGAGGAACACGTCGGCCACCGCACCACGGCCGACCAGCCTGTCGACCGTGTACCTGCCGAGTCTGCTGCCCGGGCTCAGCTCGGCCACGCCCACCTCCCGCTCCGGTGTCCGCTCAGCGTAGTAGGCCGGGCAGCGCACCGGCGGACCAGTCAGGCGAGACCGCTGTTGAGCGTCAGCCCGCCGTCGACGACGATCGTCTGGCCAGTGATCCAGCTCGCCTCGTCGGACAGCAGGAACCACACCACCGAGCCGATGTCGTCCGGCCGGCCGAGCCGCTTCATCGGGTACGTCGCGGCCACCTCGTCCTCGCGCCCGGCGTACAGCGCCGTGGCGAACTTGGTCTTCACCACCGCGGGCGCGACCGCATTGACCCGGATCGCGGGTGCCAGCTCGACCGCGAGCTCGCTGGTCACCCGGGACAGCATCGCCTTGGTCGCGCCGTACCAGCCGAGTCCCGGTGACGGCGCCAGCCCGGCCACCGACGAGAGGTTCACCACCGCGCCGCCGTGCTCGCCCATCCAGGCGTCCCGACAGGCCTTCAGCCAGGCGATCGTCGCGAGCACGTTGGTGTCGACCATCTTGGCCGCGACCGTCTCCTCGAGGTCGAGCAGCGGCCCGTAGACGGGGTTGATCCCGGTGTTGTTCACCAGCAGGTCCACCGACCCGTATGTCGCGAGCGCGGCCGCGATCACCTCGGCCCGGTGCTCCGGATCCGCCGCCTTACCGGCCATCGCGATCGCGTGCTCCGGACCGCCGAGCTCCTCGACCGCCGCGTCCAGCGTCTCCTGCGTCCGCCCGGTCACCACCACCCGCGCCCCATCCGCCACCAACCGTCGCGCGACCGCCAGCCCGATCCCCCGCGACCCCCCGGTCACGATCCCCGTCCGCCCTGTCATTCCCGAACCCATGCGAACTCCCTCCACCACCACTTGGCGATCATCGGTCGGTTTGCGAATTTCTGTGGATAACCGGTCAGTCTGCAGGCCGCGGTCACCTGACGGCGTTATCCACAGAAATTCGCAAACCGACCGATGATCGCAACGGGTGCGGGCAGCAACGGGAGCGGGGCAGCAACGAGGTGCGGGGCACGAGACCCGCTCGGGGGTCAGCTGAGGCGTTCGAGGATGACGGCCATGCCCTGGCCGCCACCGACGCACATGGTCTCCAGGCCGAACTGCTTGTCGTCGTACTGCAGGCCGTTCACCAGCGTCGTCATGATCCGGGCGCCGGTCGAGCCGAACGGGTGGCCGAGCGCGATCGCGCCGCCGTGCACGTTCAGCTTGTCGAAGTCGATGCCGAGTTCGCGGGCCGAGCCGATCACCTGGACCGCGAACGCCTCGTTGATCTCGACCAGGTCCATGTCGTCGATCGTCATCCCGGCCCGGGCCAGCGCCTGCTTCGACGCGGCGATCGGTCCGAGACCCATGATCTCCGGCGACAGCCCGGACACGCCGGTCGCCACGATCCGGGCCAGCGGGGTCAGGCCGAGCTCGGCGGCCTTGGTGTCGGACATGATCACCACCGCGGCGGCGCCGTCGTTCAGCGGGCAGCAGTTGCCGGCGGTAACGGTGCCGCTCGGGCGGAACACCGGGTCGAGCTGGCTGACCTTCTCCAGTGTCGTGCCCGGCCGAGGCCCGTCGTCGGTGGTCACCACGGTGCCGTCGGGCAGCGTGACGGGGACGATCTCGCGCTCGAAGAAGCCGTTCTTGATCGACTCCTCGGCACGGTTCTGGGAGCGGACGCCGAACTCGTCCTGGTCGGCGCGGCTGATCCCCATCAGGTTCGCCACGTTCTCCGCGGTCTGGCCCATCGCGATGTAGATGTCCGGCACTTGGCCGTCCTCGCGCGGGTCGTGCCAGGGCTCGTTGGTCTCGGCATACTTCTCGGTCCGCCGCAGGGCGTCGGCGAACACCGGGTTGAACGCGCTCGGGTCACCGACACCGGCGGAGCCGAAGTTCGCGTACCGCGACACGCACTCGACCCCGGCGCTGACGAACACGTCGCCCTCGCCGGCCTTGATCGCGTGGAACGCCATCCGCGCCGTCTGCACGGAGGAGGCGCAGAACCGGTTCACCGTCGTCGCGGGCGTGTCGTCCCAGCCCAGCTGTACGGCGATCCGGCGGGCCATGTTGCCGCCGTGCTCGTCGTGCGGCTCGGCGCAACCGACCGCGACGTCGTCGACCAGCGCCGGGTCCAGGTCGATCTTCCCGGTCGCGGCCTTGATCATCTGGACCGCGAGGTCGTCTGGCCGGATGTTCTTCAGCGAGCCCTTGAAAGCGCGCCCGATCGGCGAGCGGGCGGTGGACACGATCACTGCTTCCGGCATCAGGGCACCTTTCTACAGGCCGAGGTCGCGGCCGATCAGCTCTTTCATGATTTCATTGCTCCCGGCCCAGATCTTGGTGACCCGGGCGTCCCGCCAAGCGCGCGCGACGCGGTACTCGTTCATGTACCCGTAGCCGCCGTACAGCTGGACGCAGGCATCCAGGATCTCGTTCTGCACCTGCGCGCTCCACCACTTGGCCTTGGCGGCGTCGATGGCGCTCAGCTCGTCGTTGCTGTGGGCAACGATGCAGTTGTCGACGTAGGCCTGCGTCACCTCGGCCTTGGTGACCAGCTCGGCGACCAGGAACTTGTTGTACTGGAACGACCCGACCGGTTTGCCGAACGCCTTGCGCTCCTTGATGTACTCGATCGTCTCGTCCAGGATCTGCACCGCCTGGGCGATGTTCGAGACCGCGGCGCCGACCCGTTCCTGCGCGAGCCGCTCCATCATGTAGATGAAGCCGCGGTCCACCTCGCCGAGGACGTTCTCATCCGGCACCCTGACGTTGGAGAAGAACAGCTCCGACGTACCGGACTCGGTCTGGCCGACCTTGTCCAGCTTGCGGCCGCGGCTGAACCCCTCCATGCCCTCCTCGATCGCGAGCAGGGTGATGCCCTTGGCGCCCTTCTCCGGACTGGTCCGCACCGCGGTGATGGTGAGGTCGGCCATGTCGCCGTTGGTGATGAACGTCTTCGAACCGTTGACCACCCACGAGGAGCCGTCCCGCTTGGCCGTGGTCTTCAGCGCGGCCAGGTCCGAGCCGCCGGACGGCTCGGTCATGCCGATCGCAGTGACCAGCTCGCCGGAGCAGAACCTCGGCAGCCAGCGCTGCTTCTGCTCCTCGGTACCGAGGTCGACCAGGTACGGCGCCGCGCAGTCGTAGTGGATGCCGAAGCAGCTGGACAGCGAGGCCGAGACCTTGGACAGCTCCTCGGCGAAGATCGCGTTGAACCGGTAGTCGCCGACGGACGAGCCGCCGTACTCCTCAGGCACGTCGAGGCCGAGGAAGCCCTGCTTGCCGGCCTCCAGCCAGATGTCGCGGGGCAAGGTCCTGGCCTCGAGGAACTCGTCCATTCGCGGCACCAGCGTGCGGTCGGCGTACTCCTTCGCGCTGGCGCGGAAGGCGCGGTGGTCCTCATCGAAGATGGTGCGCTGCATGAGGCCCTCCGGGTACATCGGGAACCGTGGACTAAGCGCTTGCTTAGCATCGCCAACCTCGGGCATGGTGTCAACGTGTCCGCGATCACGAACGCCGAGACCGGGGCGTCACGACAGCCACAGCCTGCCCCGCGGCGGCTGCTGGCCGCGGCGATCGAGGCCTTCGCCGAGCGCGGCTACCAGGCGACCACGACGCGCGACATCGCCTCCCGCGCCGGCATGAGCCCAGCCGCGCTGTACGTGCACTACCCGTCCAAGGAGCGGTTGCTGTACGAGATCAGCAGATCCGGACACGTGGACGTGCTCGAGGTGTTGCACGCGGTGCCAGGCGGTCGGCCCTCCGAGCGGCTTCGCCACATGGTCGAGGCCTTCACGACCTGGCATGCCGAGCACCACACCATCGCGCGCGTGGTGCAGTACGAGCTGGCCGCTTTGTCCGCCGACCACCTGGCCGACATCGCCGCGGTCCGCCGCGACATCACCGCGGCATTCGAGGACGTGCTGACCGCAGGGCTCGCCGACGGCTCGTTCGAGATCGCGGATCTCTCCGGTACCGCGCTCGCGCTGATGTCGCTGTCGATCGACGTGGCCCGGTGGTTCTCCGACGGCCGCCGGCTGTCCCCCGCCGACCTGGGTCGGCTTTATGGGGACCTCGCACTCCGGATGGTCAAGGCTTAACGTGTGACCACTCGCGGGTCCGTGCACCGCGCCCCACGAAGGGAGCATCCCATGCTGAACCTCGCTGCCCTGCTCACCGACGCCGCCCGCAAGGTTCCGGACCGTGAGGCCGTGGTCTGCGCAGACACCCGGATGACGTACGCGCAAGTCGATGCGCTCTCGAACCAGGTGGCGAACCTTCTGGTCGCGTCCGGTCTGCAGCCCGGCGACAAGGTCGGGCTGACCTGCCCGAACCTGCCCTGGTTCCCGGTCGTGTACTACGGCATCCTCAAGGCAGGCTGTGTGGTCGCGCCGTTCAACGTGCTGCTGAAGCGGCGCGAGATCGCGTACCACCTGAACGACTGCGACGCGAAGGCCTACTTCTGCTTCGAGGGACTGCCGGACCTGCCGATGGGCACAGAAGGCTACGCCGCGTTCACCGAGACACCGGGGTGCGACCACTTCTTCGTGCTGCCGCTGGACGCGACGAAGCCGTCGGCGATCGAGGGTACGACGACGCTGCCGCAGGCGATCGCCGACCAGCCGGCCACGTTCGACCCGGCGCTCACCTCGTCCGAGGACACCGCGGTGATCCTGTACACCTCCGGCACCACCGGTCAGCCGAAGGGCGCCGAGCTGACCCACGGCAACATGATCATGAACGCGCAGGTGCTCACGAACATCCACCCGCGGGCCGAACATGACGTACTGCTGATCGCGCTACCGCTGTTCCACTCGTTCGGCCAGACCGTGCAGCTGAACGGCGGCTTCCTGACCCGGGCGACGCTGGTGCTGCTGCCGCGGTTCGAGCCGGGTGCCGCGTTCCGGCTGATGCAGGACGAGAAGGTGACCGGGTTCGCCGGCGTGCCGACGATGTGGTGGGCGCTGCTCAACTACAAGGACGACTCGGGCTCGCTGGACTTCGACGCGATCTCGTCCCGCCTGCGGATGGTGGTGTCCGGCGGCTCGGCACTCCCGGTCGAGGTACTGACCCAGATCCGAGAGAAGTTCGGCATCCCGCTCCTGGAGGGGTACGGCCTGTCCGAGACCTCGCCGGTCGCCACCTTCAACCAGCTGGACCGGGAGCCGAAGGCGGGCTCGATCGGCTACCCGATCTGGGGCGTCGAGGCGAAACTCATCAGCATCGGTCCGGACGCCGAGTGGAACGACGTCGAGGGCGAGGGCCCGGGCGAGATCGCGCTCCGCGGGCACAACATCATGAAGGGCTACTACAAGCGCCCGGAGGCGACCGCGGAGGTGATCCGGGACGGCTGGTTCCGCACCGGCGATATCGCCCGGCGCGATGAGGACGGCTTCTACTTCATCATCGACCGAGCCAAGGACATGATCATCCGCGGCGGCTACAACGTGTACCCGCGGGAGATCGAAGAGGTCATGATGACGCACCCCGCGGTCAGCCTGGTCGCGGTCGTCGGCATCAAGGACGAGCGACTCGGCGAGGAGATCAAGGCGTACGTCGTTCCGAAGGACGGCGTGGTCGCCGACCCCGACGAGATCGTTGCCTGGTGCAAGGACCAGATGGCCGCCCACAAGTACCCCCGGGTGGTCGAGGTGGTCCAGGGCCTTCCGATGACCGCCACCGGCAAGATCCTCAAACGCGAGCTCCGCGACAAGTAGCCCACCAACTTCCGTTCATCGGGCCCTTGTGACCCGGCGCGTCGCCGTTCATCGGGCCCTTGTGACCACCGCCGGTGTGCACGGACTGACAGAAGACACGACGAGGTCCCGCCCGGAGGGGATTCGGGCGGGACCTCGGACCTGTGACGTCAGGCCTGCAGCGCGGCCTGGACGTCGAGGCTGATGTCGACCTTGTCGCCGATCAGGAGCTTGCCGCCCTCGAGCGGGACGTTGAAGTCGATGCCCCAGTCCTTGCGGCTGATCGAGGTGTGCGCCTCGAAGCCGATGACGGTCTGGCCGTACGCGTTCTGGTCGATGCCGAGCAGGTCGACGTCGAGCTCGACCGCCTTGGTCACGTCCTTGATGGTCAGGTCGCCGGTGACAACCCAGCTGTCGCCGTTCTGCCGGACGGCGGTGCTGGTGAAGGTCATCTTGGGCCGGGACTCGACGTCGAAGAAGTCGCCGGAGCGCAGGTGGCCGTCGCGCTGCTCGTTGCGGGTGTCGACCGAGGACAGCTCGATCGTGGCGGTGGCGCGGCCGTCGAGCGGGTTCTCGGTGGTGACGATCTCGCCGGAGAACTCCTTGAAGGTGCCGCGGACCTTGGTCATCAGGTGCCGCACGGTGAAGGCGACCTCGGAGTGTGCCGGGTCGATCACCCAGGTGCCGGCGACGAGGCCGGACGTGGTGCTGGTGGGAACGGTGAAGGTGCTGCTCATCTGCGGTGGTTCCTCTCGGAGAGGTCGGTGTCGATGGGGGCGTCTCGATCTAGTTCAATATTTAACTAGAAGCATAGACGATCTGTGTCAACAGTTCAAATATCAACTACATTCCCGGTACACTGGTCCCGTGACAACGACGACCGACACGCGGTGGCTGAACGCGGAACAGCAGGTGGCCTGGAGGGCCTACCTGCTCGGCACTGCGCGACTGATGGCGAAGCTCGACGACGACCTTCGCCAGTTCGGCTTGGGGCTCAACGACTACGAGATCCTGGTCCGACTCTCCGAGGCGCCCGACCGGCGGCTCCGGATGGCCGAGCTCGCCGACCGGCTGCACCAGAGCCGGTCCCGGATGACACACACCGTCGGGCGGCTGGTGGGCGCCGGGCTGGTGACCCGGAAGTCCTGCGACAGCGACAAGCGCGGCGTCTGGGCCGAGCTCACCGACGCGGGGCTCGCCCGGCTCAAGGAGGCGGCGCCGACCCACGTCGACGGCGTCCGCGAGAACCTGGTCGACATCGCCGACCCCGCTGACTTCGCCGCGATCGGCCGCGTCTTCGACGCCGTGGCCGAGAAGATCGGCGAACGCTGATCCACCGCTGGCGCGACTGGAGCTAGGAGTGGCCGCGGCGGAGGTCGGCCTCCAGCTGGGTGGCGGCGGTTCGGAGGGGTGGGAGTAGCTCGCGCCGGATGGCCTCGGACGAGCCGCGGCTGGTGCGGGCGGACACGTTCATTGCGGCGACCACCGTGCCGGCCCCGTCGTGGATCGGCACGGCCATCGATCGCAGGCCCTCCTCCAACTCCTGGTCCACTACCGCGAAGCCCTGGTTCCGGATCCGGGTCAGCGTGCTGCGCAGCTTGGCCGGATCGGTCACGGTCCGCGGCGTCAGCGCCACCAGCTCCACGGTCTTCAGGTACTCGTCCAGCCACTCGGCGGGCTGGTGCGCGAGCAGCACCCGGCCCATCGAGGTCGCGTACGCCGGGAAGCGCGTCCCGACGCTGATCGCTACCGTCATGATCCGCTTGGTCGGGACGCGCGCGACGTACACGATGTCGTGGCCGTCGAGCAGCGAGACCGAGCACGACTCGTGCACCTCGGCGACCAGTGCCTCCAGGTGCGGTTGCGCGACCTCGGGCAGCGAGAGGCTGGACAGGTACGCGTACCCGAGCTCCAGGATCCGCGGCCGTAGCCCGAACAGCCTCCCGTCGGTGCGCACGTACCCGAGCTCGACCAGCGTGAGCAGGAACCGCCGGGCCGCGGCGCGGGTGAGTCCGGTCTTGCGGGCGACGTCGGACAGGGTCAGCTCCGGGTGCTCCGCGTCGAAGGCGCGGATCACCGCCAGGCCGCGTTCCAGCGACTGCACGAACTCGGGCCCGCGGGTCATGACGCGTCCTCCCGCAGAACCCGCTGCGCGATCCCGAAGGCGCGGTTCGCGGCCGGCACCCCGGCGTACACGGCGACCTGGAGCAGCACCTCGACGATCTCCTCGCGGCTGACGCCGTTGCGGACCGCGGCGCGGATGTGTATCGCGAGCTCGTCGTCGTGGTGCAGGGCGGCGAGCATCGCGAGCGTGATGCAGCTGCGGGTGCGCCGGTCGAGGCCGGGGCGGCTCCATACGTCGCCCCACGCATACCGCGTGATCAGGTCCTGGAAGTCGGCGGTGATCTCGTCGGTGCCGTCGACCGCCCGGTCCACGTGCGCGTCGCCGAGCACGTCACGCCGAACGGTCATGCCC
>Ga0114129_10002528_pt1 | contig 25398 bp, 18 predicted proteins | sample RhiMetdeltSRZDD1_FD_80071 | JGI IMG/M metagenome (GOLD analysis project Ga0114129, IMG submission 80071) | Populus rhizosphere microbial communities from Tennessee, USA - Rhizosphere MetaG P. deltoides SRZDD1 (version 2) (version 2) | ecosystem: Host-associated > Plants > Roots > Rhizosphere >...
AGGGCCGCAGGCGAGTCCCTTCACACGCGCGCAGCCACAACAACAGAGTCCGCCGCGCGTCGGCGGCGATGACGCGATACCAAAGACCGTGCGTCGGGAAGAACCGAAGGTCGGGCGCAACGACCCGTGTCCTTGCGGGAGCGGCAAGAAATACAAAAAGTGTCACGGAGCGGCCGCTTGACCGGCAGCTATCCGTCGTCAGTCATCATCTTCAGTCAAGGCCGACGTTTGTCGGCCTTTTGTGCATTTGAGGAGCTATGAGCGAAATCAAGTCGGTCGACGAAATCAAAGACATCTGGAGCCGGCTGACTTCGATAAGCAGTGCCGCCGGCGCCGGTGAACAGCTCCAGACCGCGCTGACGTTCGACGACATCCTGCTCGTCCCACAGCATTCCATTGTGCTGCCGGGTCAGGTCGACGTAAGCACGCGGCTCACCCGCAAGATCCGGCTGAACGTGCCGCTCGTCAGCGCGGCCATGGACACAGTCACCGAATCGCGGCTCGCCATTGCGATGGCGCAGCATGGCGGACTCGGCGTCATCCACAAGAACCTCTCGATTGCCGAACAGGCATCGGAAGTCGACCGCGTGAAGCGGTCGGAGAGCGGCATGATCGTGGATCCGATCACCCTCTCCCCTTCCAACCGGATCTACGAGGCGCTGGAGCTGATGAAGAAATTCAGCATTTCCGGCGTGCCGATTACGGAAGACGGCAGCAAGGAAGGGCGCTTGTGCGGCATCCTCACGAACCGCGATCTGCGTTTCGAAACGAACGTGAACCGCCCGATCGCAGACGTGATGACCCGCGATCCACTCTTTACGGTACCGGTCGGTACGACGCTCGATGCCGCGCGTGAAATCCTCCACCAGCACAAGGTCGAAAAGCTGCTAGTCGTCGACCGCGACTATCGACTGAAGGGCCTGATCACGGTCAAGGACATCCAGAAGGCGGTGAAGTACCCGAACGCGTCGAAGGACTCGCTCGGGCGCCTCCGATGCGGCGCCGCGATCGGCGTCGCGAAGGACACGATGGAGCGCGCAGAGCGGCTCGTCGCGGCAGGCGTCGACGCGCTGGTTGTCGACACGGCGCACGGGCACCATCAAGGCGTGCTCGATATGGTCGGCGCCGTGCGCAAGCGCTTTGCCGATGTCGACATCGTCGCCGGTAACGTGGCCACGGCAGAAGCGACGCAGGCGCTCATCGCCGCAGGCGTCGACGCCGTGAAGGTCGGCATTGGCGCCGGCTCCATCTGCACGACTCGCGTCGTCGCCGGCATCGGCGTGCCGATGATCACGGCGATCATGGAGTGTGCCCGCGCGGCCGATGCCCATGACATCCCGGTGATTGCCGACGGCGGGATCCGTTTCTCCGGCGACATCACCAAAGCGCTGGCGGTGGGCGCCAGCACGACCATGATTGGCAATCTGTTCGCCGGCACCGACGAGAGTCCGGGCGAAATCATTCTGTATCAGGGTCGGAGCTACAAAGACTACCGCGGCATGGGGTCGATCGGCGCGATGCGGCGTGGCAGCCGCGACCGGTACTTCCAGGACGACTTCGATCTGGATGCCGTGGCTGCGAGCGAGAAACTGGTGCCCGAAGGGATCGAGGGGCGGGTCGCGCACAAAGGCAGCGTCGCCGCGATGATCCACCAGCTGGTCGGCGGACTGCGCGCCGGAATGGGCTATTGCGGCTGCCGGACGATCGCCGAGCTACAGCGCGAGGCGAAGCTGATTCGCATCACGCCTGCCGGCTTCCGAGAGAGCCACGTGCACGACGTTGCCATCACGAAAGAAGCGCCCAATTACCGATCCGAGTGAATTGGGTCATCGGATGATCGGGTGATTGGGTCATCGATTGTGAGACTACGGGCGTCGCCGGCACCGTGCTGAAAGCGCACCTCGATCGCGCCAGGCCACCCGTTCGGCAGCTTGTCCGCCCATTCGATCGTCAGCACCGAGCTCACCGCAATTTCGTCCAGGCCTAGATCGTCGATTTCCCGCGAGTCGTTCAGGCGATACAAATCCACGTGCACCAGCGTCACGCGCCCGCTCCGATATTCCTGAACGAGCGTAAAGGTGGGGCTGCTCACCTCCTCCGGCGATGCGCCGAGGCCTTCGGCCATCCCGCGCACGAACGCCGTCTTTCCTGCCCCAAGATCGCCATAGAGAAGGACGACGTCACCGACCGAGAGCCTTGCCGCCAGATCACGGCCGACGGCAGCGGTCGCACTTTCTGATTCCGTCGTGATGGGTGTCTTCAAGCTCGAGAATTCGCAGTCTTTGCGGGCTTTGCGGTCTTTTGCGTCGATCGTTGGTGTCGTCAAGTTGAATTGCTGCGCTCCACGACCTTCCGGCGTGCGGTCAGCTCCATGACGGCGTCGCCGAGGTGCCCCGCGACATCGGCGGCGGTCATGGCCACTTCCCCTTCGTCGGCTTCGGCCAAATCACCAGCCATGCCGTGCAGGTAGACCGCCAGCTTGCAGGCCGCCTCGGCGTCGAGCAGCTGCGCCAGCCACGCAGCGATCATGCCGGTCAGGACGTCACCCGTACCGCCGGTGGCCATACCGGGGTTTCCGGTCGGGTTGATGAACACTTTTTCGTCCGGCGTGGCGATGAGCGTTCGGTGCCCCTTCAGCACGACGTACAGGTGGTGCGCCACCGCGAAGTTCCGCGCGATCTCGAGCCGGCTCGACTGCACTTCGTGCGTCGACATGCGCAGAAGACGCGCCATCTCGCCCGGGTGTGGCGTGATGATGACGTCGCGGCCCTCCCGCCCCGTCAGCCGATCGGGATCCTCGCTGAACGCATTGAGTCCGTCCGCGTCGATGACCAGCGGCGTCGTCGCGCGATCGACGAATTGTCTGACGAATTTCTGCGTGCTCTCGGCGCGACCGAGGCCGGGACCGATCGCCACGACGTCGCGCGCCCATTCCAGCACGCGGTCGACCGCCTCTGGATCGAGCCCGTCGCCGCTCTCCGCCAGCGGCTCGGTCATGTACTCAGCGCCCATCGCCGCAATGACGGGTTGACAGGATCCGGGCGTGGCAATCGTGACGAGGCCGGCGCCGGACCGCAGCGCGCCGACCGCCGCGAGATGAGCTGCTCCGGTCTTGCCGCGAGACCCGGCCACGACGAGGACGCGGCCGAAATCGCCCTTGTGGCTCTCAGGCGTGCGCGGCGTCACGAGCTCGCGCATCGACGCCCGCGTCAGCAGATCGACGCGGGGCCCTTCCACCGAGTCCAGCACGTCGCTCGGAATCCCGATGTCGGCGATCACGATGTCGCCGGCGCGTGTTTCGCCAGGTGGCAGCACGAGGGAGAGCTTCGGTGCGGCGAGCGTCACCGTCAGACCGGCATCGATGGACGGACCGATCGGCTCGGCTGAATCGGCGGAGAGACCGGAAGGCAGGTCGATCGACACCACGGGAATCCCGGACGCGTTGACGTCCGCGATGACCGACTCCATGAGTCCGGAGACGGGCGCATTGAGGCCGGTGCCAAAGATGGCGTCGACGATGAGCGTGCAGTCGGTGACTTCAGAAAAATGCAGCTCCCACGCCTCGCTGTCGGCCACTTCGACGACGGTGAGACCGAGTCGTCCGAGAATCTCGAGGTTCGTGCGCGCATCGCCGCGCACGTCGGCGACGCGTCCCATCAGAAACACGGAGACGTCGACGCCGCGCTGCGCGAGCGTGCGCGCCACGACGAACCCGTCGCCGCCGTTGTTGCCGCGCCCGCACAGAACGGCGACCTGCCGTTCGAGGAGATCGTTGTACATCGCCTCCATGGCGGCGACGGCCTGGCGTCCGGCGTTCTCCATCAGGACGAGCGACGGGATGCCGATGTCGTCGATCGTTCGGCGGTCGGCTTCGCGCATCTGCGCGGAGTTCAATACACGCATCCGGGTGCTTCGCTGCGCTTCGTTACCACAAAGGACACAAAGGACACGGAGGATATTACCTTACAGGTTTTCCTCTGTGTCCTTTGTGACCTTTGTGTCCTTGGTGTACTCTCGGTTTCATGGCTGCTACTGTCAACGTGAACGGCCGCGTGTCGGATCAGGAACACGCCTCCATCTCCGTCTTCGATCACGGGTTCCTGTACGGCGAGGGCGTGTACGAGACGCTGCGCACCTACAACGGCCAGCCATTCCTGTTCGACCGGCACATGAAAAGGCTGCGGAACTCAGCCGAGATGCTCGCGCTGGCCGTCCCGCTTTCCGATGCCGCCATCGACGCGCGCTTTCGCGAGACGATGAGGGCGGCAGGCCTCGGCGATACACCGGACCGCGAGGCCTATATTCGCATCCTCGTGACGCGCGGGATCGGCGAGCTGACGTACGATCCGGCCGCCTGCCCCACTCCCTCGGTGGTCGTCATCGTCAAGCCGAACGTCAATCCGCCCAAGGAAGTCTTCGAACGCGGCGTGAAGGTCGCGCTCGTGCCGGTGGTGCGGAACCATCCGGGATCGGTCAATCCGCTCATCAAGTCGAACAACCTGCTGAACAACGCGCTGGCGATGCAGGAAGCATTTCGGCGCGGCGGATACGAAGGGATCATGCGGAATTATCGCGGCGAGCTCGCCGAGTGCACGCAGTCGAACTTCTTCATCGTGAAGAACGGCGCGGCGCTCACGCCGCCGATCGACGCGGGTCTGCTGCCGGGTATCACGCGCGCCTTCATGTTCGAGGTGGGCGCCGAGATCGGGATCCCGGTGCGCGAACAGGTGCTTCGAGACGACGACCTCTTCGGCGCCGACGAATGCTTTCTCACGAGCACGACTCGCGAAGCCGTGCCGATCGTGCAGGTGGACGACCGGACAATCGGCTCCGGCAAGCCCGGTCCCGTCACGCTCGCACTGCTCGACGGCTTTCGCGCGAAAGCACAGAAGTTGACGCGGATGGCTGGCACGGCTCGCTAGACTGGCAGCGGCCCTAAAGGGCTGCGCTACGTGAATCTCGAAACGGGCTCACCAGTCGTACCGCACGCCGATCTGCCAGCTTCGGTTGCCGTTCGTGCCGAAGACGCGTCCGAAGTTGTCGGGCAACGCGAACGATACGCTTGGCGTCCCGGCGTAGTGGCTGTTGAACAGATTGAACACTTCGAAGCGCACCTGCGCCCGCTGCGTCCCGACGGTCGGAATCGACCGCACCAGCGCGAAGTCGACGGAAAACGAATCGTCGTAGCGGAACGTATTGCGTGACTGCGTGCTCGCGCCACCCACGTCCACACAATTCGCCGTTGCGCCCGCTTGACGGCAGGTGGTCTGGTCGAAGGCTGTAATCGGAATATAGATGCGCGCCGTGTCAGCCGGTGTACTGGGATAGCCATCGATCTGCGTCCCAGTGAACTTCGGGTCGATCACGTTCGCGCGGTCCTGGCCCGAGCCATCGAGATTGCAGTCGCCTCCGTTCGCGCTGCACAGGATCGTGAAGGGGACGCCGTCCCGGTACTGAGCGGATGCTGACAGCGACCAGTCGCTGATGGCAGCGCCCACGAATCCCGGGCGCTTCTGCCACGGCAGCGCGTATGAGCCGTTCACGCTCGCGACGTGGCGCATGTCGAACCGCGACGGGCCATACAGGTCCGCCCTCCGCAGCGCCATGCCGGCAGCGCGATCGACCAGGAATGTGCGATCCGCCGCCTCGTTCATGGCGAGGTAGTTGTCCCCGCTGCCGAAGCCCGGATCCGAGGCCATGTCCAACGCTTCTGACAACGTGTACGACACCTGGAACTGCAGCCCGGCGGCCAGACGCCGATCGAAGCTGACCTGGAGGCTCTTGTAGTTGCCTTCCGACGCGTTCGCCAGACGGCTGATGTTGCTGAACGCCGGGTTGGGACGCCGTGCCTGCCGATTGGCAAACGTCGCGTCGGCCGTGGGAACGGCACGATTCAGGATGAGTGTGGCGGGCACGTCACGCGACGCTGTGCCGACATACGACGCGCGAAAGGACGACCCACGGCCGACGCGCCGCTCGACCGTCGCGTTCCATGTGTGCACGTGCGCCAGGTGGAAATCCGGGTCCACTTCGCTCTTCGAGATCGGACCCGATTGCACCTGTCCCGCATTCGGCCCCAGCAGCTCCACGCGAAGCGGCTGTGCTGTGGGCAGCAGCGTGACCGTGCGGATCTGCGGCTCCTGGAACTGCAGCGACCGCAGAAAGAAGAAGTTCACGCGATCGAAGGACAGGCCGTACGCGCCCCTGACGATCCACGCGCCGTCGCCCTTCACGTCCCAGACGGCGCCGATGCGCGGCGCCGGTTTGAACAGATCGTTGCCGTAGCCGAAATTCGTGAGGCCGTCCTTTTCCTTCCACTCCGTGAGCGATTCGAGGCGCAGGCCGAGATTCAACGTGAGATTGCGACGCAAGCGGATGTCGTCCTGCACGAACAGCCCGAGATCCCATACGCGGAAATTCCGCTGTGGGTCGCCGACCGTCAGCGTGTACGACGTGGGCGTACCCGAGAGAAAATTCTCGATGCCGCTCCGGCCGTACCCGACTCCGAACGAGACGGTTCCCCGAACGTTGTCGCTCTGCACGCCGTTGTTGAAGGTTCGGTGAACGTCGTACCCTGCCTTCAGCGCATGGCGCCCGCGGCTGTGCGCGAGCGATCCTGCCGCCTGGAGGTCATACAGTTGCCGCGAGATCGGGTATTGGACGGATTGGGCGAAGAGCGTGCCGAACCCGGCGACCGTCACCGTCGGAAACTTCTCGAATCCTTCTTCGGTCGGCAGCTCGACCCGCCGGTACGCGTACCCAAAGCGGAACTCGCCGAGCGTTGTCGGCGAGAACACCCGGGTCAGAACGGCGCCGCCGGTGTGTGCGCGATCGACGATGTTGCCGCCGTTGCCGACGAAGATGCGGGTGATTTTGTAGTCCTGATTCCGGAAGTCGTAGCGACTCATCAGCCGGGTGGCGGGGCTGAAGTTGTAGTCGATCCGCCCGAACGTGTTGGGCGTGTCGTACCTAAAGGGGACGTTCGCCTGGTAGCGTCGGGGATTGATCTCGGGCCGGTTCGGCATCGGATAGAACGACAGCCATTCGCTGACAATCCGGTCCCCCGCTGCCGATCCTGTATTGACCGTGCGTTCGGTCGGCAGTGGAACCGTGCCGGTGGAGGAATTCGTCCCACGCCGCACGTTGTTCTCGAACATTGCGAAGTAGAACAGTCGATCCCGGATGGCGGGGCCACCAGCGGTCGCCCCGAACAGGTTCGTGCGGAAGTCCCCGAAGCAGCCGCCGGCAGGCGCCGTGGCGAGACCCGCAATCTGCTCGGCCGTGCACTTGCGCGGCTGGACCTCCGTCGCCTCCGACTGGAATCGCTGGTTGTCATAAAAGTATTCGAACGCGGATCCGTGAAGCTGGTTGGTGCCCGACTTGCTGATGGCTCGGACCTGCGCGCCACCGGCACGACCGAACTCGGCGTTGTAGTTCGCGGTCAACACCTCGAACTCGCGGACGCCTTCGACGCTGACCGGTGTGCGGTAATCGTTGTCTTCCGGATCGATGTTGGAGATGCCGTCGAGCTCGTAATTGGTCGAGCGCGCCGTCGTGCCGTTGGCCACGACGTTTCCGCCACCCGAGCCGAGAAACGCGCGGCCGAACCTGCCGCCGGGTGTGGTCACGCCCGGAGCCTTCGTCGCGATCCCGTAGACGTTACGCCCCACGGCATCCGCCGTTCCGAGCGGGACTTCCTGTAACGCGACTTCGTCGTACGTCCGTTTCAGCTCCGATCGCGTGATCTGAACGGATGACTGCGTAGCCTGTACCGTGATGGTTTCAGATACTGGCGCGATCGCCAGTCGGAAATCGACCACGATGCTGTCATTGACGCGCACCACGACGCCTTGCCTGGCTTCGGTGCGAAAGCCGCTCAACTCGGCACGAATGTCGTATGTGCCCGACGGCAGGAACGGCATCCGATACAGGCCCTCGCTTGTGGTCGTGCTCGCGAACAATGCGGCAGTGGCTGTGTTGACCGCAGTGACGACCACACCTGGCAGCATGGCGCCCTGACTGTCCATCACACGCCCTTCCACGGTCCCGGTAATCACCTGGCCGTTGGCGGAGCCGGTGATCGACAAGAGCATCGCAAGCGTCACGGTGACGACATGTCCGATCCCGCGCCGGCGACTGTGAAAGTGCTGAACAAACGTCATCCTGCCTCCATTACGCTCTGTGATTTGTCATTGGGCTTGTGCGAGCCGGGCCAGCCTGCGATTTATACTCCGGCCCTCGAGTTTTTGCCAGGGCTGACGATGGCGGAAGCGACCCTCAGGCGCTCGAACGAGGCGGGCGCCCGTGATTCTCAATGACAAATCGCTGAGCGACCTTCAGCGTCATCAGTTGCTGATCTTTCTGAGCTCGATCTAGGGCGAGCCGGTTTCGCCTCATCCGACGCATTCAAAGGCAAGGAGGCCTTGGATGCGGAGCAAAGGCGTTGTCGGGGTTCGCAGGGTTCGAGGGGTTCTGGGGGTTGTGAGAGTTCTCGGGGTTCTCCTGCTGCTGCCAGTGCCGGCGCGCGCTCAGACGACCGCGCCAATCACGCGCGCCGATGTGGCGGTGGCCACGGGATGGTTTGCGGCGGACCGCTCCGGCCCGGGCAGCTGCTGCTGGTCCTCGAGCCTGTTCCGGGGCGTGGCCGGCGGCTTCTACTGGACCGACCACGTGAAGACCGAGCTCGAGCTGGCCGCGCCGGGGCCGACCGAGGGCCACAGCTTCTTCACCGAACCTCTCGCCAACGGATCGTATCGCTACACCTCAGAACAACACTCGGTCACCTTCGGAAGGCTCTCGCTCTCGCAGGCATACCAGTTTGGCCACAACTCGACCTTTCATCCGTTCGTTCGCGCCGGCGTCGACATCGATCGCGAGCGCGATGAGATCGAATCCTACGCGCAGACGAGGAACGGCCTCGACGAACGGACGAGAGTGGCGAACGCGACGCGCGTCCGCGGATTTGGCGGCGTCGGCTTCAAGGCGTACTTCAACGAGCGGGCGTTTTTTAGAGGCGAAGCGCGTTTCAGTCCCGGCCGGAATCAGCTCGATCAGATGGCGTGGACTGCCGGCGTGGGCGTCGACTTTCCGAGCCGTCGACGCGCGGCGCCGGCAACGGCCGGCGCTCAGCTGCACGCGTCCGACGTCCCACCATCGCGGGCGCCCGAGCCCATCGAGCTGTGGCGCACCTACGCGTCGACGCTCAAGATTGGCGCGCGCGTCGACGTCGTCGCCGCTGGCGCCAACCGATTGGTCGGCGATCTCGTTGCGGTGGACGACTCCGCCATCACGATCAAGCCCAACGGGCGGCTCAGCGAAACGCCGCGGCGTATTCCGTTCGAGCAGCTCGAGGCGCTTGCGCTGCACACCGGTCCTGCTCCCGGCAGCCGTGTCGCGGCCACGGCCGCCGGTACGTTCGCCGGCATTGGCATGTTCGGTACGTTGCTGATGGTCCTGCTCGCGCACATTGACTAGGAGACTGCGATGAAGAACCGATTTCGAACCCTCACCACGGGAATGCTCGTCGGACTGTTGCTGTGGCCCACTCTCTCGTCCGCGCAGGACTTCTCCGCCTCGCGGGCGCAGGTTGAAGGGATTCCAATCGGTGCGACGATCAAGCTGCGGACGCGCGACGGCGAACGGATGAAAGCGATACTGATGGTCGTGGACGCATCGGGAATCGTCGTGAAGCCGGCGACGCGAATACCCGAGCCTTCGCGGCGGCTCGCGTTCGACAGCCTCGATACGGTGGCGCGATACGAGGACCGTGTGAATGTTGCGAAATACGTCACCGTCGGCGCTGCGATCGGTGCCTCCGTATTCCTGATGCTCCTTGCCGGCGTGCGTTAACGCTGGACAACGGATGTCGTCGCCGCCGACGCGAGGTAATCCCAGTGCCGGCCGGCGTTTTTCAGCACCGCGGCGAGGTCCTCGGCCAAGAGGTAACCCTGATCCACCAAGGCGAGCGCTGCCTTGGACACGAGCTCGACGTACTGATCCTTGTCGCGATATCGCTCTTCGATCGCTGCACGCGGATCGTTCGTTCGCTTCCGCTCGGCGGCCGTTCGTGGCAACGGAAGATAGGACCCCTGCATGCTGGACAGCACGTCGGTCGGCCCCGAACGATCGTTGAACAGGTTCCAACCGGTGTAGGTCGCCAGCGGCACTGACAGCTCGGGCATCCTCACGCCCGCGATGCCGTTTCCATCCGCATCGACCTGCGGCACCAGAATCGGGAACGCCGTCCCTATTCGCGGCGGTTCGATGCTCACGACGCCCTCGCTGATGAACTTCGGTCCGTAGTCGGCGCGATAGGCGCGATGGACGGCCCTGGAGGTCACAACACCCGGCACTCTCGGAAATCGAAGCTGGTCTGCTGGCACCAAAGTACCGTCAGCGATCCGCGGATAGCGGCTTGGCGGCGGCGCCGTGCCGTCAGCCGTCCACCGGTCCATGGCCAGGAGAAGGGCCTTCATCGCCCATCGATAGTCGAGCGGGTTGTTGCGCTGCTGACCGATGGTCTGCGTCGGCGGGAACGCTCCCGGCCCGTGCTGCCCCGCCGCGAGCAGATAAATCCGCACGTTGTCCATCAGCGGCACGTCCGCTGTGCCATCGACCGTCGTGTGAATGAGCGATGCCGCCCGACCCCAATACTCGTACTCCGAGTTCGTGTAGAAGATTTTCGGCAGGAGTTCTGGAGATCCCGCGTGCGTCAACAACCCGTCGGTCACGCCTGTCTCCGGATCCTTCTGCGCGGTATCGGTGAACGGGAAGATATCGGTCGGGTAGAAGAAATTGAGAAACGGATGACCATCGCGCGAGGGCTGGGCGAACCGGTGATTGAAGCTGCCGCGCCCGGCGCCGGCGACCTGCGCGATCACCCCATCGAAGACCTTGCGGTTGTCTTCGCTGCGGTTGAAGCCATAGTAGAGATACGTGCGCAGAAAACGTCCGCTCTGTGAGACACCGAACGCCGTCGCGCGGGTGATCGCGCCGGCGGGAATCGCGAGCGCATCTGCCGACCGGTACTTCAGCATCGAGACGACATCGCGGATCGCGGCCGGGCCGAGCCCGACGATTGCGGGGTTCTCGGACGTGTAGACTACCTCGTAGATCTTCCCCGGCTCGAACTTCGCATCCATCGCGACGCGCATCCGATCCGGCGTGAAGCGCCACTGATCCCGCGGCACGATCCGCCGCGGTCCGTCAACCGAGTCGCGCACCGTCAGCACATTATCGGGAGACGCCGGATCCAGCACCGCGTACGCGATGTGATTGCGATCGGCGAGCGAGTGGTCCGCTTCCCTTTCGGTGATCACGAAGTCGCTTCGCACAAGGCCGCGGATCGGACGGCCGCTGTCGGATGCGATCGGTGGGTACACGCGAAGGCCCGCGCGCGGCGGCACGTCGAATTGCCAGCCCACCCACAGCAGCGTGAAGCCTTGTCGCATCAGGAAGCCGTCGCCCATCTCCGCCGGCGTACTGGGATCCGCGCTTCCGCTGGCGTGGTTGAAGAACCCGAGCATGCCCTTGCCGCCGCGGTTCGAAACCTCGTAGAGGACTGCCCCGTTGCCTCGGGCGATGTTCTTCGGCTTGATCAGATAGAAGTCGGACGAGAACTCGACCTTCCCTGCGGCGTTTCGCGGCGCCTTGTCGAGATCGGTGACGATCCGGTTCGCGGGCAACGCTGGATCGACGGCGAAGAAGATCCTTCCTGAAAGCTTCTCGTAAGGTCCCGCGGCGCCGAAGGCCTGTCCGCCGAGGAGGTCGCCACGCGACTGGACCTCGATGCGCACGACCTCCGCAGAGGCTTCCGCCGCCGCGAGGATCGCGACCGCCAAGACACACGTGAGCTTTACGATGGGGCGCATGCGACCTCCCGGAAACCGATGCTCAATGACTACTTCGCGGGGCGAATACCGTCAACGGCCTCCAACCTTGGCTTGAGCTGAGCGAGATTCGCTTTCGCGAACGCCAGGTTCGCAGGCGAGAAGGCGATGTTCGGCAGACTCTCTCCGCCTTTTGCCGCCAGGAGCGCCATACGAAGCGCCGGGACGCCGACCATGTAATCGTGCGCGCTGAGGCTGTTCTCTTTCAGAATTGCGGCCGCTTTCGGATCCTTTTCCAACTGAGCGATCCGCTCGGCGGGAGTCATCGTCACCGACTTGCGTATCCGATCCTGATAATCAGGAAGAGAGACGACGTACTTGGTCATCGCCTCGAGCGCCGTGATCAGGTGATTGGCGCGCGGCATCGTGAGCTCGAATTTGAGGATCTCTTCCCGGGCCTCCGGGGTGAGCCGACCCTGTCCGATTGCGGAAGCCGTCAACAGGCCACCGAACAACAAGGCGACGAGACCAGCGACTTTCATGAGCCCGCGCATCGGATCCTCCGTTCGCTCACCAACTCGCCAATTCACTCATTCACCAATTCGGCCGATGCTTCATTTCGCCAAGGGATCCGGCCGCAACTGGAAATGCATCACCTTGCTCGTCGTTCCTTTGCCGGTTTCCATGTGAAACGGCGTTCGCGTGCTGATGGTGGCCCACAATCCCCTTCCCTTCCAGCCCGCCTTCGCATCGTCGATGCGACCGTCCATCCATTTCGTGTAGAAGCCGGTGGGGTACGGAACGCGTAGCACTACCCATTTGCCGTCCTTCAGCGCGAGCAGCCCTTCTGATGCGTTGCCTGTGTCGATCGGCGTGTTCGGGCCGAGCCCGAGCGTGTCGTGCCAGTCGACCCACGTGTAGTAGCTCGCCTCCGCGCTCCCGGGATCGGTGACGCCTTTCAGTTGCGGCAGCGGCTCGGGATACAGCGTCCAACCTTCGGGGCAATGCTGTCCGGTCGCCTTCGGACCATTCAGCGGGCCTTTGCATTTCCGGCGGTCGAAGCTGGCCATGTGACCGCTCGCGAGCGCGGTCCAGTACACACCGTTTCGGTCGACGTCTCCTCCGCGCGGTGAATAGCCGGGCATCGGCGGCTCGTACACTTCCGCGAGCGCCGTCTCGGGAGGATTCGTTCCCGGATTCAAGCGGACAACGGCGCCGGGGAAGCCGAGCACCGACCCCCAGATCGAGCCATCGGGTGCAGGCGCGACTGCGTAGAACGCGCTGCCGAAGCGCTTGTCTTTCGCCGGGTCGAGTGGCTGATTGGGCTCGACGTACGCGTCGCGCTTGCCGTTGCCGTTGGTGTCCATGATGAGCGCGGTCCAGCCCTGCGACTTCACCTCGTCGTGCGTCTCGTCGAACATCTTGGTGTTCAGCCAGCCGACCACCTGACCGCCGCCGCTCGTCCACAGCGTCCTGTTAGCGTCCTCCGCGAACATCAGATGATGCGTGGCGAAACAGGTGCTGATGTGCGTGATCTGCTTGGTTGCCGGATCGTAGACCGCGAGGTGACGATTCGCATTCGCGACCGGATAGAGCTTGGCCGATGGATGGCTCGATCCTTCTTTGCAGAAATCAGGATTCGGCCCAGGACGCACCGCGGACGTAATCCATACGCGACCCTTCTCGTCGAGCATCGGATTGTGAACGTTGTTCCTGCTGGTCCAGATCGCCTCTTCGCCCCAGTACGGAGAAGGCTGCGGCATGGTCGGCGACGTCCGCGGCGTGTTCGGATCGCGCACCGTGAGCTTCACCTGGCTGATCGTGTTGTGCACCGGGTCGAGGACCGGCAGGTAGTCCGCGCTGAGCTCCAACGAGCCATAGATGGGACCGTTGGCGTTGAGGGTGGGATTTCGGCGATCGGTCGACACTTCGTCGTGCAGGTACGCTTTCGGATCGGCCCAGTCCCATTGCGTGATGACGACGTTGCGTTCGATGCCCTGCGGGCGCGGCGGCGCAGGCGGCAGCTCGCCTCCCGCCATTCGATCGGTCCAGTCAGCGAACATCGTGAGAGCCCGGTCCTTGCCCAATGTGTTGAGACCGGCGGCCATCTGTGCACCGGCCTGTCCAGACTGGATGCGCCGTTCCCAAGCCTCCGCCGAACTGTGGAACGTCCCGAGCTCTTTCGGGATCTCGCGGGTCCCTTTCGTGCCCAGTTGATGACACGCCGTGCAGCCACCGGACTTCACGCGCTGTATCCAGTCGGGTTGACCTTTGATGTTCGGCGAAATGCCGTTGCCGCCGGGGGCGTTGCCGGGGAATTCACTCTTCTCGGGCACGCGGATCAACGAGAACCAGTACCCGGCGGGATAGTACTCCGCCGCGGCGCGCGCATTTGGCGCCACGACGGCCGTCAAGTTCAGCGCCTTGCCTGGCGCCGCCTTTACTTTGGGCGAATCGACCAGGCCGTACCCACGGACCCAGACGTTGTAGTTGGCTTTTGGAAGATCGGGCAGCAGGTAACGGCCGCGATCGTCGGTGACGACGATCCTGACGAACTTCGTCGGAAGATCGGCCGTCTCCGCAATCACCCACACGCCAGCCTCGGGTCCCTTCGTGCTCGTCACGACACCGCCGACATCGTCGGCGTCGAGTCGAACCGGATCCGCGTTCTGCTGCCCGGCGTCGATCGAAGTCTGCGACGCGGACAGCAGCCACACGAAGCCGGCCGCCACGACAATCGAGTACCCCAGTCGCGAAATCTTCCACATGGCGTGACTCCTTTATCGCGGATAGTCGGGCGAGGTCTTCACTTCGGCGATCTGCAGATTATGTCGAAGGTGATGCAGCGGAATGTACAGCAGCCACTGATGGGCGTTGAGAGCGCCGAAGAACGGGTTGGCTGCCGTGTGAGCCTTCAGCGGCGCCTCGGTTTCCTGCGCATAGGCCAGCGCCCGTGCCCGCTGCTCCCTGAAGCGCGCCATCAGTCGCTGGCGTGTCATTGCGTGCTGCGGTCTGATGGCCGCCGGCGCGTCGACCTTTGTCGAGCGGTTCGGCAGCGCCCGTCTCAGCACGTCGGTCTTGCTGAGCGTCGAGTCCCATTTCTCGTCGGCGGGGCCGGCGAGGCTCTTCGTCGCGGTCTCGAACAGGAGCGCCTCGGCGAGCACGATGTGCTCCGCTACTTCACCCACCGACCAGCGTTCCGGTCCGGGCTTGAAGGACCACTGCTGCTCCGTGAGGCCTTCAACCGCCTGCAGGAATTCCTTCTCGGATCTGTTCAACAGCTCGATCAGCTCCGCGCGCTCCGCTCGCGTCATCTTCGAGTCCGGTAGAGTTTGTGCGCCGGTGCCCGCCGTAATGGCCAGCAGGGTGGCGGCGACACAGCCGAATAACCTCATACGGGAACTCCTCGAAGGCGAGGCGATTATAGCTGCGCACCTGGCCTTCACGACATGGCGGCGAATCAGCGCGTCAATTCAGCGTCCACAGCGCGAGCGTCGAGACATCCTTCACGAACACACGGTTGCCGGAGATGGCCGGTGCCGCCCAGGTGGCGCTCTCGGCGACGGTATAGGTTTTCAGCGGTTCGAATCCTCCGGGCGCGCTCCGCGCGACGATCAGCTGCCCATCGTCTTTCAGCACGAAGAGCAAATCAGGCGTTTTGACGATGGCCGCATTGCCGGCCTGGCGCGGCGCCGAGCGCCACAAGGTCGCCCCGGTTTTTGCGTCCGCCCAGAAAAACTGACCGCTGTTGAGAGGCGACAAAGAAAAGACTGCGTCGCGCACGAGCACAGGGTTGCTGAACGACATCTGCAGTTGATCGTTCTCCCAGGCGAGCTCCGCGGTCCATTGATCGTTCTGCTTCACAACACGGTATGCCGTGAGCGGCTTGCCCTGCCCCGAGACGATGACGGTCTGGCCGTACAGCAGCGGTGTAATGGAGTTGGTGGTCGACCGCGCCTCGAACGGCACGCGCCAGAGCAGCTGACCGGAGGCGGCGTCGACACCCACGAGGCTGCGCTGCGAGAAGTTGATCACCTGCCGCGTCCCGCCGAATTCGGCGAGGATCGGCGAGCCGTAGGCGGGGCCGTCGCCATCCCAGTTCCACTTCACTGTGCCGGTCGCCGCGTCGAACGCCGTCAACGCGCCCTGGTTGTGGCCGCCGACGTGCAGGATCACCAACCCTCGATCGACCAGCGCTGACTGCGCGGTGTGGAAATGCGGTTCCACCGGAGGCGCGGGTTTCTGCCAGAGCTGTTTACCCGACGCCGCGTCGAACGCCGTCACGATGCCGCTCATCCCGAGCGTGAACAGCCGGCCGTTGGCAAACGTCGGTGTCGACTTCGGTCCAGGGCCGTGGCGTGCCGTGGCGGGATTCATGTTGAACTGCGCCGCGTATCGCGTCTCCCAGATGGTCTTTCCTGTCTCCGCGTCGAGCGCGCGCATCACTTCGTCCGTGTCCTGGCGCGAGAAGGCGTACACACGGTTGCCGACCACAATCGGCGTGGCGTAGCCGGTGCCGACTTCCACTTTCCACCGCCGCGTCAGGCTCTCGGGCCACGCGGCCGGCGCTGCAAACGACGCGAGCGCGCCGTCGCGGTTCGGGCCGCGCCACTGGGGCCAATCGGGCGCCGCGTTCTGCGCGACGACCACGGCCGTCAACGACGCGGCTGCAGCGATCGTTCCGATGAATATGCCGTTTCGTATGGGGCGTCTCATGACGAGCGGATTATAGCTTCAGCGAGGTGTCGTCTTCTCGCTTCCCTTTTGAGTTCTCAGTTCTAAGTTCTCACTTCAGGCTGCGTTTTTCAGCAGCCTGCGAGACGTACTCCGCGATCGGCGGGCAGGAACACATCAAGTTCCGATCGCCGAAGGGGTTGTCGATTCGCCCGACGCTCGGCCAATGCTTGTTGGCGCGAACGAACGGCAGCGGAAACGCCGCCTGCTCGCGCGAATAGGAGTGAGTCCATTCGCCGGCGATCGCACCGGCCGTGTGGGGAGCGTTCTTCAGCACGTTGTCCTTCGGATCGGCCTTGCCGTCCATGACAGCCTGGATCTCGGCGCGGATGGCGATCATCGCTTCGCAGAACCGGTCGAGCTCGTCCTTGGCTTCGCTTTCCGTCGGTTCGACCATGATGGTACCGGCGACGGGGAACGACACCGTCGGCGCGTGGAATCCGTAGTCCATCAGCCGCTTGGCGACGTCCAGCTCGTCGATGCCGCTCGTCTGCTTCAAGGGGCGGAGGTCGAAGATCATCTCGTGCGCCACGCGGCCGTTCTCGCGCGTGTAGAGCACTGGATAGTACGGCTCGAGACGCGTCTTCAAGTAGTTGGCGTTGAGAATCGCGTACCGCGTCGCATCGGTCATGCCGTCGCGGCCGAGCATCTTCATGTAGGCGTACGAAATGAGCAGGATGCTCGCGCTTCCCCACGGCGCCGCGGACAGCGCATGGATGCCGCGCTCGCCGCCGGTCGTGATGACGGGATGCCCCGGCAGGAATGGCGCGAGGTGTCCCGCAACTCCGATGGGACCCATCCCTGGGCCCCCGCCGCCGTGCGGGATGCTGAACGTCTTGTGCAGGTTGATGTGGCACACGTCGGCGCCAATCGCGGCGGGACTGGTGAGGCCGACCTGCGCGTTCATGTTGGCGCCGTCCATGTACACCTGGCCGCCGTGGCTGTGGATGACGGCGCACACGTCCTGGATGGCTTCCTCGAACACACCGTGCGTCGACGGATACGTGACCATGAGCGCGGCGAGCCGGTCCTTGTGCTCGTCGGCCTTCCGCGTCAAATCCTGAACGTCGATGCTCCCATCGCTCGTGCTCGCGACCACGACGACGCGCATGCCGGCCATCACCGCGCTCGCGGGATTCGTGCCGTGCGCCGACGAAGGGATCAGGACGACGTCGCGATGCATGTCGCCGCGCTCGCGAAAGTACGCGCGAACCACCATCAGCCCTGCGAATTCGCCTTGGGCGCCGGAGTTCGGCTGCAGCGACACTGCCGCGAATCCGGTGATTTCGCGCAGCATCGACTCGAGCTCGCGGAAGATCGCCTGATATCCCTCCGTCTGATCGACCGCAGCGAACGGATGAATCTTGCCGAACTCAGGCCAGGTGATCGGCAGCATCTCCGAGGCCGCGTTCAGCTTCATCGTGCACGAGCCCAGCGGGATCATCGACGTGTCGAGCCCGATGTCCTTCCGTTCGAGGCTGCGGATGTACCGCATCATCTGGGTTTCGGAGTGATGCGTGTTGAACACCGGATGCGTCAGGAAGGGCGACGTTCGAGACAGGTTCGCTGGATGGACAAGATCCTCGGCAGGCAGGTCGGGTTGGGCAGGTAAAGCAGGTGGAACGGGCTTACCGATCCCTGCCGCGAAGGCCGCGACGATCGCCTCGATGTCGTCGCCGTCGACGGTTTCGTCGAGCGCCACGTGGATGGTGCCGTCGCGGCGGTATCCGAGATTGATCTTCGACGCGACCGCCGCTTTCACGATCTGGCCGACGACCTGCGGCTGGTCCGGCACTTCGAAGCGCACGGTGTCGAAGTACTGAGCATTCACCTGCCGGATGCCGAGTGCCGCCAGCTGACGCTCGAGGAGCCTCGCGTACGCGTGCACGCGCGTGGCGATGCGCGTGAGGCCTTTCGGTCCGTGATACACCGCGTACAGGCCGGCGATGTTTGCGAGCAGCGCCTGCGCCGTGCAGATGTTCGAGGTCGCCTTCTCGCGCCGAATGTGCTGCTCGCGCGTCTGCAGCGCCATGCGATAGGCGGTGTTCCCGTGTGAATCCACCGAGACGCCGATAATGCGCCCCGGTGCCTGGCGCACGTGCTTCTCCAGCGTCGCGAAGAACGCCGCATGCGGACCGCCGTAGCCGAGTGGAACGCCGAATCGCTGCGAGTTCCCGTAGACGACGTCGGCGCCCATTTCGCCGGGCGGCGTGAGCAGCACGCAGCTCAAAAGATCGGTGCCGACGGCGACGAGCACGCCGGCCTGTTTCGCGCGGGCGATGAAGCCGCGCAGATCGTGCACACGCCCCGCTTCGTCTGGCGTTTGTACGAGCGCTCCAAAAACACGCTCGCCGAATGACACTGTCCCCAGCTCGGACGCCGGCACGACGATCACCTCGATGCCGAGCGGAATCGCGCGCCCGCGCACCACGTCGAGCGTCTGCGCGAAGCAGGAGTCGGCGACGAGAAACTGCGGCGCGCCGCCGCCTGAGGCGTCAACTCTCTTGGCCTGTACGCGCGCGAGCATGGTCATCGCCTCGGCAGCGGCAGTCGCCTCGTCGAGCAGCGACGCGTTCGCGATCTCCATCCCCGTCAGGTCGCGCACCATCGTCTGGAAATTGAGGAGCGCTTCCAGCCGTCCCTGCGCAATCTCGGCCTGGTACGGGGTGTACGGTGTGTACCAGCCGGGGTTCTCGAGGACGTTGCGGAGAATCACGCTCGGCGTAATGCAGTCGTAGTAGCCGAGGCCCAGAAAGGATCGGAAGATCTGGTTCCGTGACGCCGTGTGCCGCAGCTCGCGAAGGAACGTGTGCTCGCTCTGCCCGAGTGGCAGATTCAGAGGGTTCTTCAGGCGGATGCGCGGCGGAATCGCTTCATCCATCAGCGCGTCGAGGGAGGTCGCGCCGATCGCGTTCAGCATCGCGTCGCGTTCGTCTGCATCCGGACCGATGTGGCGGGACTGGAAGGGCTCGAAGTCGAAGATCACGGGCTACTTGATGAGGTCCTGATACTGCGTGGCATCGAGGAGCGCGCCCGCTTCGCCGGGATTGGTGAGCTTGATCGCAATCATCCAGCTCGCGTGCGGATCTTTGTTCACCGTTTCCGGTTTGTCCTTGAGCGCACCGTTGACGTCGACGACTTCGCCGGAGACCGGCGAATAGAGCTCCGAGACCGCCTTCACCGATTCGATCGTGCCAAAGGACTGGCCCTGCTTCAACCTTGCGCCAACTTCAGGCAGGTCGACATACACGACGTCGCCGAGCTGTTGTTGCGCGTAGTCGGTGATGCCCACCCTGCCGCGATCACCCGCAAGCTCGATCCACTCGTGATCCTTTGTGTATTTGAAACCAGCCGGGTACGCCATCGTCGCCTCACGGTCCGGCGAAAGCCGGACTCAACTTGGAACACGCGCCTAAGCGCTGCGCTACCTTGCCCTCTTATAGAACGGCATCGGCACCACGCGCGCGCGTGTCCGGTGCCCGCGGATGTCGACGTCGAATTCGCTGCCCGGGGCGGTATGCCCGGTCGGCAGATACGCCATGCCGATGGCCTTTTTCAGAAACGGCGTCTGCGTGCCGCTCGTCACGACGCCGGACTTGACGTCGCCGACGTACACATCGTAGCCATGGCGGCCGATGCCGCGCTCCAGCATTTCGAATCCCGCGATCTTCCGCTTCACACCGCTCGCCTTCTGCTCGCGCAACGCGGCTGCGCCGTTGAAATCGTCCTTCTTCCACCCGACGATCCAGTTCAAATCCGCTTCGACTGCGGTCGTTGTCTCGTCGATGTCGTTGCCATGAAGGCGCATGCCCGCTTCGAGGCGCAGCGTGTCCCGCGCCCCGAGGCCGCACGGAATCACCTCTGCGGCCTTTCCGGATTCGAGAAGCGCCAACCATATTTTGTCGGCGGACTGCGGCGGGACGAAGATCTCGAAGCCGTCCTCGCCGGTGTAGCCGGTACGCGAGACAGTCGCGCGCACATTGGCGACTTCCCCATGCGCAAACCAGTAGTACTTGATGCCCGCGAGATCGATCCCGGTGAGTGGCTGCAACACGTTGAGCGCTTCCGGGCCCTGAAGGGCAAGCAACGCGTAGCGGGAGCTCGCATCGACCGCCACCGCATCGCCGGCGGGTTTGATCTCGTCGGCGATCCAGGCGTAATCCTTCGAGATGTTTCCCGCGTTGACGACGAGGAGAAAGTGCGCGGGGGCGAGGCGATACACGAGAAGGTCGTCGACGAACGTGCCCTGCCTGGTGAGGAGCCCTGAATACTGCGCCTGGCCGACCGCAAGCTTCGCGGCGTCGTTGCAGGAGATCCGCTGCACCGCCGCGAGCGCGTCCTTGCCGGCAATCTCGATCTCCCCCATGTGCGAGACGTCGAACAGACCGGCGCGGGTGCGAACCGCGGTGTGCTCGTTGGACAGACCGGAGTACTCCACCGGCATGTCCCAGCCGCCGAATGGAACCATCTTCGCCCCCGAGGCGCGATGTCGAGCGTTGAGCGGCGTTTTCTTGAGAGGTGCTTCGGTGGCCTGTTCCATGGGGGTCGCGCGTGAGGGCGGAACAGGTAACGGTACTATGCGCCTTCTGCAGGGGTCAAGAATTCGGCCTGTCCACCGCAGTCGGTGCCCGTCGGACTGCCGTCGCAGCGGCCGCATGCACGCTTTAGCACATATTGCGGCATTATATGACTATATGAGACACTACTGTGCATAATGCGGCGCTTCGGGCGCGTTCTGGCAATGCTCTCGGTGGCCGGCGTCGTGGTGTGGGGCTTCATGGACCAGACCAGCGAGCCGCGTCAATTGCCGGCGGACCCCACGTCCGAGGCCGCACCAGCCATTCCGTTACCAAGCCCCGACGCTGCTCAACCCAACGCGCCCCAGGGTCCTGGTCAGGCCGATCTACGGGCGGGGCCGCAGCCACCCGCGGAATCGTCGAAGGGCGCCCAGGCCGAGGCTGAAACGGCCTCTGCCGATGCGCATCCAACGCCGGAAGAATTGGAGGAGCAGAATCGGCGCTTACTCTGGGCATCGAACCTGATGTTCGGGCCGTTTACGCTCGAGGGCGACACTCCGTGGTCGTCATCCGGGGGCGCCCCGAATGCGTCGGGGTCTGGCGGACTGTTCCCTTCGTCTGGCATGTGGTCCGGAATGCCCTTCGTCGCCGGGCCGTCGGCGGGGCACACGTCGGCCGGTTCCCCATCGGGAAGCCAGTCGTCGACAGGCGCGCCTCAGGGAGGCAGTGGTTCGGCACCTCCGGCGAACGCATCGGGCGACGCGCCTCCTCCGAGTGGAGGCTCGCAAGGGGGCGCATCATCTGATCCGCCGTCGGGCGGCTCGCCAGAACCGCCGTCGGGAGGCTCGGCAGATCCACCAGCGGGCGGCTCGGCGCCGCCGGGCGGGGCCGGGAACGGCAATCCGAGCGGCGGTTCCCCTTCAAACGGGCCGGGGTCAACACCTCCAAGCGGCGGCACGAACTCGAGCTCTCCCTCCTACTCGCCCGGTGACTCACACTCTTCGAACGGAAGCGTCGACCTCAGGCTGACAGTTGATGGATTGTCGCTGCTCGACCCTGACATACCGACCGGCCACGATTCCCCCGCCGAATCGTTCTTCTTCGACGTGAATGGAAATCTCCAGATCGCGTCGGCGCTGACTCAGGAGCCGCCCCTTCTTGTGGACGGCACACCTCTCGGCGATAACGGCGACGTGAACGCGCTGCCCGTCCCCGAACCCTCGACGCTCGTCCTCACCGCGTCCGCGACGCTCGGCTATCGCCTGCTGCAGCGACGGCGCCAGCGACGCGGGATTCGACACGCCGAAGCCCGCTAAGAGCTCCCGTTCAACCTCCCAATCACCCGCCCTGCAAGCGTGCCGGCAATCGCGCTGACGGTTGCGATACCAGCGCCGATGGCCAATGTCACAGGAAAGAGATTTCCGGGACCGATGATGCCCAATACGGCGACCATCGCCAAACACGCGCCCGCCGCGAGATTGCTGCCAGAAATGATCGATTCCTCGATCTGCCCGCGGGTGACCATGCCAAGCACAACTCCGGCTGCGAACAACGAACCGGCGGTGAACGCAACCGCTCGTCCTGAATTCAAAAACCAAGGCGGATAGTCGCCGCCCGGCTGGAACCATTCGCGCCAGACCACGATCTGCAGGAGATGCACCGCTAGGAACAGCGCGATGCCCAACACGAGAATCCGCCATCGAATCATGGGATCCGTTTGCTGAACGCCCCGACGATCCGCCGCTCACGATGATCGACCGATCGCCGGGGCCACGACATTACTTTGGTATTCCGATCAGCGATCCTTCGTATCCTCCAGCCAGGAAGCAATCGATAGCCCACGCGTTGCACGCGTCGCACCGCCAACTGGTCCAGACCTGCCACCACGATTTTGAGGAGCATCCGTTAGCTGTGTAGCAGAGATCGTGCACGTCGCAGCAGAAGCGCAGGACGGTGCCATCCAGCCAATGCAGATAATCGCATCCAGGTTCATTCGCCGATACGGTTGGCGCAAAGAATTGCACCACGCGGCTTGGCCATCCTGGTTGACGTTTCGCGACAAAGCCCTTCTGTTGAATTTGCGTCTTGTAGTGGTGGAAGGCTGACGCCTGCAAGTTCAACCACGTCATATCGGGCGCGAACGGCCACCCGCCATAGTCCTTCAGGTGCTCGGCCGCGATGAAGCCCTTCGTGAGGCCGGGCAGATCCCAGATGAGCAGCTGGTCCTCTGGAAACCAATTCATGATGCCGATGTCGACGCCGTCTCGAGCGAGATGACTGACGAACACTTCCCCATGCAGTATTCGACCGGCCAACAGGTTGCGATCCGAAACGGCCTTTCGGATCGTTTTCGCCGAAAGCCCGTTGCCCCATTCGGTCTGCAGTTCGACTGTTTCCTTGTGGACGTCGCGCTTCGCTGCGCCCTTTCGGCGAATGAGCTTGTCCTGCCATTCCAGCGAGGTCGAGTCGGAATCGACGCGATCCTTCCACAGACTGTAGGTCTGATGGTTCGCCCAGTCGAGCGTCGGCTTCACGTTCGGATCGCTGAATACCTGCAGCACTTTCCCTACCTTGCTGGTGTACTGCAGCACGTCGTTCACGCCGTCGATTCGATCCGCCTTGAAGCGGGCGAGCTCGTTTCCGTACGCGTCGTTGAGCTTCGTCACGAGATCGCCATCGAACGTGCGCTCTGCAATCGCCACGGCGTCTCCGAATCGCGTTGTCAGGCGCATCGTCTGCGCCTCGAGCGCGTAGTACGTCGCGCCTTTTTCCCCAGGTTTGCCGGCAAGCCGCTTCCCCGCCGGCGCAACGCGAACCGCCTGCGCGCCTTGCACCGGCGGATTCGCGCGCAGCCGCGCCGTCCACCACGGCGCAGGAAGCAGGACGCCCAGGGTTAGACATACGCCGAACGCGATCAACCTTTTGCGATGGATCTTCATCGCACCCTCCGTCGCCAAGGCTCACGCGCAACCTCGCAGCGTCGTGCTGCCCCGCCTCGTTCGCCGACTCGCCGGAGACGCCCGGCGCCGGCGGCGCATGCGCGCCGCGCTTCCCTTTACATCGCTTGCTCCGCCACATCCAGACACACCGCGTCCGCGGCGTCCTGCGATGGAGGCTCAGTCAGCTCGCTCGAGCCGGGATCTGCCGTGGCATAGCGGAGGTACGCCTGCAGGGTGTGATAGCTGATACCGAGCACACGACACGCCTCTCGCTTGTTGTTCATGCACCGATCGAGCATGAGCCGCGAGTATCGACTCGCCCAGACTCTCAAGGTGTCGTTTCTTCGCAGCGAAGGACCGAGGACCGCCGCGTAGTCGCCTCGAACCGACGGCGGCAGATCGTCCAGCTGAATGACATCCGACTCCGCAAGCGCGACGGCGCGCTCGATCAGCCGTTCGAGCTCGCGCACGTTGCCCGGCCAGTCGTAGTTGATGAGCGCCTGGGCCGCGGCGGTCGACAACTGCAGCGGTCGCATCCCTCGATGTCGTTGCAGAAAGTACAGCGCGAGCTCCATCACATCAGGGCGACGCTCGCGAAGCGTCGGCACGCGCACGTCGACGCCGCTGAGGCGATAAAAGAGGTCGGGTCGAAACAGATCGCGCTCGACGAGCCCCGCGAGGGCGCGGTTCGTCGCCGCAACAATTCGAATATCGACGCGATGTGTCCCCTGACCGCCCACGCGCTCGATCGCCAGGTCCTGAATCGCGCGAAGCAGCTTGGCCTGAGCCGACAACGACAAGTCCGACACTTCATCGAGGAACAGTGTGCCGCCATCGGCCGCCTCGAACTTGCCGCGGCGGCCTCGCACGCCGGTCGCGATGCGGTCCTCGATGCCGAACAACTCCGCCTCGAGAAGCGTCTCCACGAGCGCGGCGCAGTTGATCGCCACGAATGGTCCGTTGCGCCGGCGGCTCAATTCGTGAATCTGCCGCGCGACGAGCTCCTTGCCGACGCCGCTCTCGCCTTCCAGAAGGACGGTAAAGTCGGTCGCGGCCACTCGCTCGATGGACGAGCGGAGCGCCGCCATGACCGGCGTCGATCCGATGAGCGGCGCTGCGCCATCTCTCCGTACTCGAGTCGGTGTCCAGAGACCAGCCCGGACGAGTTGCAGGCGAGAACGCTCGATTTCCAACACCAGCGCGCCCAGGTGGGCTGCGAGGCCGAGCATTTGAAAGTCCCACTCGCCCAAGCCAGATTCAGGGCTGAACGTCGCTTCCAGCACGCCGGCGTTCATCGGATCCGAACCTGGCACTTCGACGGCGAACGATTCTGAGGCTGACGCATCCGGACGGCTGGCCCAGCGGCTTCCCGCCTGACGC
>Ga0114129_10002529_pt1 | contig 25398 bp, 24 predicted proteins | sample RhiMetdeltSRZDD1_FD_80071 | JGI IMG/M metagenome (GOLD analysis project Ga0114129, IMG submission 80071) | Populus rhizosphere microbial communities from Tennessee, USA - Rhizosphere MetaG P. deltoides SRZDD1 (version 2) (version 2) | ecosystem: Host-associated > Plants > Roots > Rhizosphere >...
AGCTGATAGCTGATAGCTGATAGCTGATAGCTGATAGCTGATAGCTGATAGCTGATAGCTGATAGCTGATAGCTGATAGCTGATAGCTGATAGCTGATAGCTGATAGCTGATACGAGGTAACCAATGTCACTACACGGCACAAGCGTTCTCTTTTTCGCCGCTCCGCTTTACGAAGACCTCGAGCTCTGGTATCCCAAGATCCGCCTGGAGGAAGAAGGCGCGCGAACGGTCGTGGCCGGCGTGGGTGAGCGCACCTACCAGGGCAAGCGCGGATATCCCCTGACGGTGGACGCCAACGTGGACGACGTCTCCGCTCAGGACTTCGATGCATTGGTCATCCCCGGAGGGTACGCGCCCGATATACTCCGTCGCTCGCAGCGGGTGCTTCAGCTCGTGCGCCAGATCCACCAGGCAGGCAAGCCCATCGCGTTCATCTGCCATGCGGGGTGGGTCCCGATCTCAGCCAACATCCTGCGCGGCAAGCGGGGCACCAGTGTCGGCGCGATCAAGGACGACCTGGTGAATGCGGGGATGCTCTGGGAGGACAGCCCGGTAGTGGTGGATGGCAATCTGATTTCGTCCCGAACTCCTGCCGACCTGCCGGCGTTCTGCAAGGCTCTGATCAGAGCGCTGGAAAGCGGGAGAAAGGGAGAAGGGGGGAAAGGGAAAGGGGGCAAAGGGGAACGAGATGAGCGAGGGGAGAGAGGAAAGACCGGGAGGGGCGCCCGCGCGGGTGCGGGGACTGGAGGCCTCTGAAGGTCACCGCTTCTCCCCTTTCACCCTTTCTCCAATTCCCCTGCCTTTATGCCCTTTCGCGACGCGCAGCGCCGGGTCGACAACTGGATCGATCAATTCGAAGAGGGGTACTTCCACCCGCTCACCAACCTCGCGCGCCTGGCCGAGGAGGTCGGTGAGCTGGCGCGCGAGGTGAACCACCGATTCGGGCAGAAGACGAAGAAGCAGGAGGAGCCCGAGGGCGACATGGGCATGGAGATGGCCGACATCCTGTTTGTTCTGATCTGCATGGCCAACCGGGAGGGCATCGATCTGGATGAGGCCTTCGACCGGATGATGGCGAAGGTGGAGAGCCGGGACGATACGAGATGGACCCGGAAAGCAGAGAATGAGGGAAAGGGGAAAAGGGAGAGTGGGCGTCGGTAGTTCGGAATTCCTACCCTTTCTTTCCTTCTCCCTTTCCCCCTTTCTCCGGTTCTCCGGCTTGTCTCACTCCCACGCTTTCGGCTCGCTCTCGATCTCGCGCAGCAGAGCCAGGTAGCTCTGGTAGCGGTCGCAAGCGATCTTTTCCTCGTCAACAGCCACCCGTATCGCGCAGCCCGGTTCGCTCACGTGCCGACAATCGGCGTAGCGGCACTTTTCGGCCGGGGCACGCATCTCCGGAAAGCACGCCGCCAGCTCGCGAGCCTCAATGCCCCACAGACCCACTTCGCTGAAGCCGGGCGTGTCCATGAGATAGCCGCCGCCCTCGAGCGGAATCATCACCGCAGAAACCGTCGTCTGGCGGCCCCGTTGCACTCGGGCGCTCAACTCACCTGTCCGCAGTCGAAGGCCGGGCTGGATTGCGTTGAGCAGACTCGACTTCCCCGCCCCGGACGGCCCGGTTACCACCGAACTGCCGTCGGAGAGAGCTGCGCGAAGACTCGCGATACCCTCCCCGGTTTTGGCGCTGGTTCGGAATACCTCGTATCCGGCCGATCGAAACCGCCTTTCGAGACTGAAGCCTGGCTCGAGATCGATCTTGTTCAGCACAACGGCCGCCGAGAGCGAATTCGCCTCGGCTACCACCAGCAAGCGATCGATGAGCTGTGGAATTGGCTCGGGCCGGACCGTCGCCGTGACCACGAAGACGTGATCCACGTTGGCGGCGACGGGGCGAGAGCCTCGACTATCGGGAACCCGCCGAGCCAGCAACGACCTTCTGGGCTCCACGCTCGAGATACCAAAGGTGTCGCCGCCGGCCTCGGGCTCGAGTCGCACGATGTCCCCAACCACTACACGCGGCTCACCGCGCTTGACCTTGCCCCGGAGAACCGCGCGCACCGGGCCCTCGGCAGTGGCTACGCGGTAGACGGCGCCGTCGCGCTCGAGGACGGTGCCAAAACCTGGGCCTACCACTCGCCCGGGGCCTGGCTGATCGCTTCGTCCAACGCGGCTTTCACATCGAACAGGGAAAGTGCTTTGAGGCGCTCAGCTGCTTCTTCCTTTGTCTTTCCCCAGACCAATACTTCGCTCTCGAGATGCCCGACCGGATGGTCGCCGGCCGGCGACCAGCGAACGAACAGCAGGGCGGCTCCAAAGCGGCCACGCTGGTCCGGTTCTTCATCGACGTAGATGGCGACGGAGTAGGCATGGCCGTCGCTCCCGCCGAAAGCGGCAGCGCGCTCGTGCTTCTCCATGTAGCCACCGAGGGTAAACTCGCTCACCGCCCGGGCACCGACTCCTTGACGACGTTGCCCAATATGAAGGCGATGTTAGCCGGCCGCTCGGCCAGGCGGCGCATGAGATAGGGGTACCACTGGGTGCCGAAGGGAATGTAGACCCGGACGCGGTGGCCTATCCGGCGGAGCCGCTGTTGCAGGTCGCGTCGCACCCCGTACAACATCTGAAACTCGTATCGGTCCGATCCGACGCTGTTTCGCTGGATGAAGGCTTGAGCGTGCTTGAGAATCCTCGGGTCGTGAGTGGCAATGCCGGGATAGTTGCCGCGAGTCAGCAGCAGCTCCATCAGCTCGACATAGTTTCGGTCGACGTCTGCCTTGTCCGGGAACGCAACCGACGGTGGCTCCAGGTAAGCTCCCTTGCACAGCCGGACCCGGGCACCCATGTCAATCAGATCCTGCACGTCCGCCCTCGACCGACGGAGCATGGCTTGAATCACAACCCCACAGTTGGATCCGAACCGCTGGAACAGGCGCGACTTGAAGAAGCTCAAGGTCCGCTGGGTGTAGTCCGACCCCTCCATGTCCAGACGAACAAATCCATTCAGCTGGTGGGCTCGCTCCAAGATGCTCACCACGTTGCGAAGACAAACCTCTTCGCTGATATCGAGGCCCATCTGGGTGAGCTTGACCGAGACGTTGACCTCCACGCCCGCAGTCGCCATGTGGTCCAGCATTTCGATGTAATGACTGCAGGCGGCTGCCGCATCGCTCTCCTGCGTGACGCTCTCCCCTAGAAGGTCGAGGGTCGCAGTGATGCCGCGAACGCTCAAATCGCGCGCGGCCGCGACGCCCTCGTCGACCGTTTCTCCAGCGACGAAGCGGGAGGCGAACTTCCGGGCGAGCCCGTTTCGCCGCACGAAATTGAAGACGCCCTGCCGCTCGGAGAGCCAGAGCAAGCCCTGACGCATGATCACAGACGGTCTCGTATATTCTTGCAGTTATTTGGGTTACGGCACAGACTCACGTTGCCCCGAAGCTATTCACCTGCCCTCTACCCTACAAGCCGGGAGGGTCCGCGTTCCCGATCGATCTACCGAAACCGCCGGGAATCCCTCGACGTCGTGGTTAAAGGCTCTCCTTTCGACACTGCAAACAATGCTCCTGGCCTCCCGGCTCTCCTCCACTCGCGCCGCCGCGGCGCGACTTCCCACGATCAGCCTCATCTGGCTGATCGCTGGTGGCTGGGCGGCAGTCACGGGTCTGTCCTTCGTTATTGCATACGTCACCGGCGCAGCTCCGCTGCCGTCCGAGTTACCCTGGAGGGCTTTGCTCTCGATGGGAATCGTGAGCCTGGGGCTCTGGATCGGCGCGACGGTCGCCGCCTTCTGGGTCGCGCGGCAACTCACCGCAGAGCGCTACACCACGGCAACGAATCTCTGGGCCGAGCTGCTGACCGGGCTGGTATTCGTGCTGGTCGCGGCCATTGCCGAGCGATGGATCGCCGAGCGACTGCTGACGCCGGAGGAAGCGCCGCTGATCGCCTCACTCCTGCCAGGTCTGGATGCGCGGGTGCTCGGCTATGTGCTGATCGTGGCTTTGGCTCAGATCAGCCGCTATCTGGCTCTGTCGCAGAGGCGGGAAGTAGAAGCCGCCGGTCTGGAGGCGAGCCTGGCAAAGACCAAGCTGCAGGTGCTCAAGATGCAGTTGCAGCCCCACTTCCTCTTCAACACGCTCAATACCACGGCCGAGCTGGTCCACGCCGATCCCGCAGCCGCGGATCTCATGATCACGCGATTAGGCGACTTCCTTCGCCTGTCCCTGGATCACGCCGGACATCAGCTGGTGCCGTTCAGCCAGGAAATCGACTTCATCCGGGCATATGTCGACATCGAGCAGGTCCGCTGGGGCGATCGCCTGCAGGTGGAATGGGATTGCACTCCGGATACGCTCGATGCGGCGGTGCCGACTCTCGTCTGGCAGCCGGTGCTGGAGAACGCGATCCGGCATGGGCGAGACCCGGTTTCCGGGCAGGCCAGAATTCATCTTAAGGCGCGCCGTCGCGGCGACGATCTTCTCCTGTCTATTCGCGATTGGGGGCCCGGGCTTCCTGCCGGGGGACCCGCAGAACGCGTTGGCCTTCGCAATACCCGTGAGCGCGTCGCGAGGCTCTACGGTGCCCGCGCCAACTTCGCGCTTTCGGACGCACCCGGTGGTGGCGTGCTCGCCAGTCTCCGAATCCCCTACACCTCGTGCACGGCGGCGCACACGCCGGTGCCGCTCCGACCGGGCTTTCCGGAGCCGGCATGAGCGCGCTGCGTGTCCTGATCGCCGACGACGAGCCGATGGGACGCCAGCGCCTCTCCCGGATGCTTCAGGCTGAGCCGGATGTAGAGCTGGTCGCCGCATGCGCCAGCGGGCAGGAGGCGCTCGAGGCGATCCGGCGCCACGGCCCCGATCTCGCCTTTCTCGACATAGAGATGCCTGGAATAGATGGATTCGGACTCCTCGATGCACTCGAGCACGAGCGGGCGCCAACCATTGTGTTCGTGACTGCTCACGACCGCTATGCGGTCCGCGCCTTCGAAGTCCACGCCCTCGACTACCTGCTCAAGCCCTTCGATCAGACCCGACTGCACGCCGCACTCAACCGTGCACGCGAGCAGGTCCCCACCACCGGACCAGCCGACGCCGCCCAGCGCATGATCGCCCTGCTGGAAGAGTTGAATCAGCGACAGAAAGGCGAATTGGGGCTGGAGCGGCTCGTGATCCGGACACCGGAACGAACTTTCTTTCTCCGTACCGAAGCAATCGACTGGATCGAGGCAGCGGGCAAGCACGTCCATCTCCACGTCGGCAAAGCGACCCACCTATTGCGTGGAGGAATGACCGCACTGGAGCAACAACTGGATCCGGCTCGTTTTGTCCGCATCAGCCGATCGGCGATCGTCAATATCGACCGGATCCAGGAAATTCAGCCGTGGTTTCAGGGCGATCACCTGGTAATCCTGCAGGACCGTACGCGACTCACGTCAACCCGGGGGTATCGAGAGGGGTTGCAGAGACTGCTGGGAAAGGAGAACGGGAGAAGGGGAGGGGCCTGAGGTGCGCCCCTCCTGCCTCCCCTTCCCCCTTTCCCCCTTTATCCCTTTCCCCGCTTTACTGCTGTCCCTGCCCCGGTCCGCTGGTGGGGCCGTTGCCTTGCAGCTCGCCGCTGCCCTTGAACGCCTCGTACGCGACCAGCGCACCGCCGGCGATCAGGCCACCGATGACGCTGGTCCCCGCGACCGAAAGGTTGCGTTCCCGCAGGGTTGCGATGGCGCCACGAGGTACCACGACCTGCTCGCCGCGCCAATGTGTTTGCGAGTTGTGAGTGTCCTCCACCTGCCACACAGCCACGGTGATGCTGGACGAGTCACTGCGGACAATGTCCCCATCGATAGTCTGGGCGTCCGGGCCGAGCTGCGACACCATGCCCCGACCGCCCTCATCGGTGAGTTGAAGCTCGACGCGCTTGCCTGTCTCCGGGGAAGCGGTGCCAACCGGTGTTACCGGCCGGTAGGAATAGCACGCGGCAAGAAGACTGGCGAACGAGAGCGCAATAAGTGATCTCATTGGTTTGGGGAGCAGTTAGCCGGTGGCCGCTAGCCGCTCGCTCGGAGCTAATGGCTAACGGCCATGGCTAACAGCCTCCATCAATTCGCCAACGGTGTGGAGTTCACGTAATTCAGCACCGGGCACGGGGCTGGATCGTTCGGGTTACGGCTGGTCGACGTGATCGGCGTGCCCACCGAGCTGGTCGACGTCGGCGTATTTGGGTTGGTGTTGAGCTCGGTCAGCCCGTAGGGCAGCCGAGCTGCGATAGGCGAGGTTCCCGGAGCGCTCGACCCCGCGGGTACCGCCGGCGCCAGAGCAGGCAGGCAGGTCCGCTTGTAGTCGTTCCACACTTCGGGGTTGAGGAAGAGCGAGACGTACTTCTCTTCCATGATGTTCAGCAGCGAGGCCGGCGCCGGTCCGAGCGCCGGGAACTGAACCCGCGCGCCGTCCAGCGTTCCGTAGAACCGGTTCGCGCGAACGGCGTCGAGGTACGGCTGCGCAGCCGGTACGACAGTATTGGGATCACACCCCGCACAGTTGATGTGCCAGGTCGCTTCCGCCCCAATCAATTGAGCTTCGGCCCAGCTCAGCTCCTGTTGGCGGAAGTTCCCGCTCGAGTTCGTAAAGAGCGATCCGTCGATGAAAGAGCCAAAGAAGCTGTAGTTCCCGCTGGGAGAGCCGTTGCCCGCGTCACCCCCCGGTGCCACCTGCACGTCGGTTGCGCCCCCCGGCCGGAAGCCGTAGAAATCGTTCGGTGATCCATCGCAGTCAGCGCAGCTGAAGTAGAAGCTCGCGCGTGCGTCGTCTTCCAGCCCGCCGGCGATCCGGCGCTTGATGATGTTCACCAGCGCCGATCCGGGGGCCACGTCCGCCCGCGTCAGCGAGAATTGCCACCAGATGTTGTTGCCGTTAGGCGTGCCATCCGCATACCACTGGAAGTCGTCGTTGGGATTGCTGATGCTCGGCCCGCCGTTGTTGATCCCCGGCGGTCCTACTTCAGCCAGCGCGCGAGCGTAGTTCGACGGGTCCCTCTCGGCCAGGTGCATGTAATACCGCGCCTTGAGCGAGTGAGCCACCGCCGTATACAGTGTGGGCAGCTCGCCTTCCCGCCCCTTGTAGATCAGCTCGGCGTTGTCCTGGCCCGGGCCTAGGTTCGACGGACCGCTGGCCGGGAGGTAGACGTTGATCGCCGAGTCGAGCTCCGCGAGCACGTCCGCGTACACCTGCAACTGGGGATCGAAGTGGGGCGTGAGGGTGGTTGAGTCCGCCGCTTCCCGATACGGCACGTCGCCCCACAGATCGGCAGCGTACCCCATGATCAGCGCCTCGTACACCTTGGCGAGGCCGACGTAGAGGGAATCGTTCAGCTTCCGCGCGATCTGCGTCATCTTGCGGACGTCGAGCAATCCCCCGCCGCCGGTGAGTGTTCTGGTCGAGCCGTACACCGCACCGAAGTACGTGTCCATGTCCTGCGGCTTCGTGGTATAGCGGTCGAAGCCGATAGACTGGCGCGAGTTTCCGGAAACCTGCTGAACGTACTGAACCGCGTTGCGGGCAAGCTGCCCCTCGCGTTGCACCACCTGGGCGGCCTGGATGCCGAAGTACAGCGCCCCAGGCCGGGTCAGCTTGTCTACGTTGTTCGGGTCCGTATCGATGCCGGGGCCCGAGAGGTAGTCGCTGCAGGCACCTGCTCCTGACACGAGCGCGAGGCCGAGCGCGACCTTCAGAGCGTTTCGCATGGATCGACTCTCCTGTGGGCTCGGCCCGTCAGCGGTTTAGCGTGAGAGAGAAGAGGAACGACCGGGACTGCGGGTTATTGAAGTAGTCGAGCCCCCGGACCGGGGAGGCGGACCCGAGCAGCGACGTCTCGGGATCTACCCCGGTGTAATCGTTCCAGCTGACGAGATTCCTCCCCGCCACGCGCAGCTCGATGCTGCTGAAGCCAAGCGAGCGAGACACCCACGGCTTGTCGAGCGTGTACGCGAGGGAGACCTCACGGAGCTTGACGAACCCCCCGTCTTCCATGAACTGGCTGGTCGGCCCGTTGAAGACGCCGCCCATGTTGGTGAACCAAGCCTCGTCCAGCGGAACCGCAGTGTTCGCACCCGGCCCCGCCACCGCTCCGGGCATGAAGTCCTGACCGAAGGTCACATTGCCACCTTGCCGCCGAGCCTGTGACTCTGCCGTGGTACCGAAATGATTGAGCGCACCCTTGGTCCCGTTGTACGAGATGCCGCCGTGCCGGACATCGAGCAGCCCGCCCACAGCCACCTTGCCGAAACGGAGGTTGGTCCGCACCGAGCCGGTCCAATCGGGATTCGGATCGGCCAGCACGTACTGTCCGACGTTGTCGATGGTGGGATAGCCGTCTGCCTGAATGAACAGGGCTCCACTCGGTGCGCCCTGGCAGTAGCCGGCCGTGTGGTCGATGTCGACGTCGTTGATGATGAGACCACGGCCGCAGCGCACGAAGTCGGTGCCGTAGTACACGCCGATCGGCTGGCCGACGATGGCTACGCCCTGGATACCTGTGAGACCGTTGGTGCCGCCGCTAAAGGGGAACGGCGCGAATTGGACGCCGGCGAGGTCAATGGTCTTGCCCCGATTGCGGGCCCACTGGAAGCCCAGATCCCAGGCAAATTTCTGATTGGTGATGGGCCGGATATTGAGTGATACCTCCCAGCCCTTGTTCTGCAGTTCGGCCGCGTTCGCGGGGACTTCGCTGTAGCCGGTGCTGGTCGCGACGGGAAGGTTCAGGATGACGTCGGTGGACTTCTGGTCGTAATACGTTACGCTCAGGTCGGCCTTGTCGCTCAGCAGGCCCACGTCGACACCCGCCTCGAACTCCTTCACTCGCTCAGGCCCAAGCGTGGTGGTCGGCAGGTTGTACCGAGTCACCAGTCCGCCCACTCCGGCGAGCTGTGTTGAGGCAGCCGGCCCCCAGCCTCCATCCGTGATCGTCACAGCGTTGAACACTGAGGGCAGCAAGTAAGGCAGTGGCTGAGTGCCGCTCTGTCCGTACGCGGCGCGCACCTTCCCGTACGAGAAGAAGGAGCTCCCCTCAGCCCGACGGAAAACCCAGGCAGCGCTGCCCTTGGGGAACCAGTTCCGACGAGTGGAGGCACCGAAGGTTGACGCACCGTCGTTCCTGATGGCCGCAGTGAGGAACACTGCGTTATTGAGGTCGGCGGTGGCCTGCAGGAAGTACGACGACAGCCGAACGGTCTGGCGATAGTCGTACGGCGGCGAGAGCGTCGAGGTGTTGGTGAGATTGAACGGCTGTGGTGCGATCAGATCGACGCCAAGCTGCTGTCGGCTCTGGAATGTTTGGCTATTGAGGTTCTGGCCGGCCGTAATGGTGCCCTTGATGTTCTGGCTCAGGCTGTAGCTCAACGTGCCGGTGAGATTGTGGTCGAGCTGTGAGTTGCGGATGTAGCCCGCGTTGACCGCTCCTACACCGCCTGCGCCCGCGATCGTGGTATTCGACGTGGTCCACGGCCAACCCTGGGTCCGCTCGTCGTTGGCGTAGTCAAGACCCAGCGAATAGTCGAACTTGAGCCAGGACAGGGGCGTCCATTCAGCATTGATGCCGCCGAAGGTGCGCCCCACCTGGGAGCTTGCCAGCGCCGCGTTGGCGACGAAGAACGGGTTGTCGTAACGCCGGCTGGTCTTCTCGGAGCCCGGAGCGGGGTTGGGGAAACGATAGCTCCGGTGGAGTCCGAACACCGGATCCAGATACGGCAGGTTGTTGAAGTCGGGCGGCGTACGCCAGGCAGCGAGTGTGAGGCCGTCGGTGCTGTTCCTGGTGGTGAGGAAGCCGCCGTCGCCATCGGAATAGGCGACGTTCGCTCCAACCCTGAGCTGATCGAAGAGCCGATGGGAGCCGTTGAACCGAACAGAGATCCGCTGGTAGTGGTTGTTCGGCCCGACCACGATGCCGCGATTGTAGTTGTAGGCACCGGAGAGGAAGAACGTGGTGCGGTCATTCCCCCCCGACATGGTCAACGCATTATCGGTCTGCCAACCGGTCTCGAACATCTCCGTGGCGTGATCATATGTCGGCGTTCCGGGCGCGAGCTGGGGGCCCCAGCTGGCGGCCGCACCAAACGCGACCCCGCAGTTTGCCAAGGCCGGGTCGCTGCTCGAGACGCAGGCCGGTGCTGCGCCGCCGGTGCCGAGCCCGAAGGTCCGCTGGAGCTCAGGCAGCTGCGTGTGCTGGTCCATTGACCACTGGCTGCGGAGCGAGTACTTGGTCGGACCCGCGCGGCCCTTCTTGGTCGTGATCAGAATGACGCCCTGCCCTGCTCGCGAACCGTAGATAGCGCCGGATGATGCGCCCTTGAGGATCTCTACGTTCTCGATGTCGTCTGGATTGATGTCGATGAGGCGGTTGGGAGGGGCGGCGCTGGAATTGAGAGCTGCGTTTGTCGGATTGTTGTAATTGATCCCGTTATCGACCGGGACGCCGTCCACCACGAAGAGTGGCTGGCCATCGCCGGTGCCGGCGGTGATCGTGGTGAGTCCTCGGATCTGAATGAACGACGACGCGCCCGGATCACCCGAGCTCGAGGTGACGGTAACGTTGGGCGCCTTGGCCGCCAGAGCTGTCACGAGATTCTGCTCGGCGGAATTCTGGATCGTCGACGAATCGACGCTGCTTCGGACCGTACCAAGCTTTTCCACCTCTGATACGGTTCCAGCGCCGGTCACTACAACCTCGCCCAGCTGGAGCGGATTGTCCGGCAGGGCAAAGTCCTGTTGCGCCGACCCAGCGGCGAAACTGATCTCCGAGGTCTTGGCCTTGTATCCGATGAGGCGGGCCGTGACCGCAACCGGTGAGGTTGGTATCCGTGGAGCGGGGACCAGGATCGTGTAGGTCCCGTCTCCGCGAGTCGTAGCGCCGGCGCCGAGCTGCTCGATCGTCACCTGGGCACCGGACAATGGCGTTCCGGCGACGGTCGTCACTCGTCCGGTCAGGGTGGCGGGCTGCTGTGCCAGAAGTCCCGCCGGCACGAGCGCGAGGAGCGCCGCGCACAGACGAGTTCTCGCCCACAGTCCGCCGGTCCCAGCGATCCTGCCGAACCCTGCGATGCTCATAGGCACCTCCGTGGGGAAGCTGGAACGACATGGACGTACGCGATTGCGTGTGCTCCGGGATTGAGGGCTCCCGGTTGCCCTTCACCGCCGTACCCCGAGCCCGCGCCCGATCGTCAGGCGCGAAAGCGGTAGCCGGATGACAGAGCGGTGAGGATGTGACGAGGCTGCTTGGGATCGTCCTCGAGCTTTCGGCGAAGCCGGGCCACGTGGGTGTCCACCACCCGAGCCGTGATCACGGGATTCGCGCCCCAGACCTCTCGCAGCAGGTCCTGCCGGGAGGCGACAATGCCCTTCCGCCTCACCAGCGCGAAGAGCAGGCGGAACTCGGTCTGGGTGACCTTGATCTGCCTGCCTCCGCGGGAGACCGCCTGCAATGGCAGGTCGAGCGTGATGTCGCCGGCCGCGACTGTTGTCCCCGGCCAGGAGGTGTCGCTCTCCCGGTTCTCCGGTCGCGCCTGCGCAAGCAGTTGCTCGACCCGCGCGACCAGATCCCGGACCAGTTGCGGATCGGCCGCGACGCTGGCACCGCGCTCCTGCATCAGATCGAGACGGGGCACTGTCCCGGGAATCGGCGTTGGGACGGTAAGCTCGCGAACCGACCGCGTCGCCCCGTTCGCGCCCAGGCCTTCACCCACCGCAGGCGGCCACGATCGCGTCGTACCAGGCAATGCCGGACGCCGGTCGTCATCAATGATGAGGATTCGCGTATCGCCTCCGTGGCGGCGCCGACACAAGTTCAAGGCACCCCTCGTGCACACGCGAGGATAGACGACGCAGGCGATGAGCTAGAACAGGTTTGGAACGAAGCGCCGGCCTGCGGGAACGAGTCGCAGGCCGGCGGGAACGAATGACTGCAGTGAAAGCGTTACGGCGACGTCACGAATGTGAACGACGCGACGCGAGGGTGATCACGGATGGGATCGGACGTAGAGTCCGTCGAATGTGACGGCCCAGGTGCGGCCACCGTCCGAAGAGGACTCCCAAAGTTGGCGCACGCGCTCCTTGCCTACCTGCGACCAGGTGATGCGGTGCTCGATGCGCTTGCCGGCCGTGTCGATGGTCTCACCGGTCATTACCATCCGCCCATCCTGTATTCCGCCGTCGAGCTGCAGCAATTCTCCCCGGTCATTCACCCACGTTTGGTGCCACTGCTTTCGCGATGCGTCGTAGATGTTGTAACTGTTGCCCCGGCTTCCGCTCGCGCCGCGCCAATTTTCGTGAAGAACGCAGCCGCCCAGCGTGCGCTGAATAGTGTTTGCGCCGGCTCGCTTTCCATCCGGCGTGCTCACCTGCCAGTCGCCTATCCAGAAATCGAATTGGTGGTACTCGGCCGAGCTGCAAGGACTGGGCAATTGCGTGGAATGGGAAGGAGCCGGTGTGGGAAGCGGGAATGCGCCCAGTAGCGGAGCGACCATCAGCGAGCAAAGCGTCACTTCGATTGTCGACACCACACGCCTCCGAGTAGGGACAAGTCCCCTTACGAAGGGCGGACCTCGAGCGTTTCCCGCAAGCGCACCAGGACCTCTTCCACCATTTTCTCGGACACACTGCCGACGGACAGTCGGAACCAACCCGGCTCACCCTCGTACCCGAAGGCCTCGAACGGCACGACGGCAAGGCCGGCTCGCTCGAGCAGTTGACGCCGCACCGTCTCCGTGGCTTCGGGGCCGGAGCCAGCCATGCCCCCTGACAATCCGAATCGCACGCTCAGATACATCGCACCCGCCGGTGCTACTGCATCGACCGGATATCCCTCGTTGCACATCGCGAGCAGGCCGGCATGCAGACGGTTGAGCCGGCGCTCGAGGCCGTCGCGCATTGTCTGGCGAGCGGCCTCGACCGCCCCGGCAGCGGCTAACATTTCGGCGGTCGCGATCTGCACCGGGCGAGGCGCCCACGCGCCGACATGACCCAGGAACGCACTGAATTGAGCCGCGAGTGGCTCGGGCGGGCAGACCCATCCAGCTCGAAGGCCGGTTGCGGCAAAAACCTTCGAGATGCCGTCAACCACAATCGTGTACGGCGCAATTTCGGGCCGCAGCACGGATGGGACCACATGCTTGAGACCGCCGAACGTGAGCATCCAGTATACCTGATCGTAAAGCAGGTAGAGCGGCGGCTCATCGTCGGAACGGCGCTCATTTTCCTCGAGGACCGCGTCGCAGATGGCTCCCAACGTCGCGGCATCGAACGCGGTACCGGTCGGGTTGACCGGTGAGTTGAGCACCAGCATGCGCGCGTCGCGAAGGGCGGGCGCGATCATCCTGGAGGTGGGCAGGAACGCGGTGGCCTTCCCGCACTCGATCGGAACTGGGGTCGCTCCCGAAAGCGCACAGTAGTGATCGTTGTTCCAGGAGGGGACTGGAAAGACGACTCGGTCACCGCGATCGACCAGCAGCTGGTAAGCGGCGAACAGCCCCGGGCGGGCCCCGCCGGTGATGATCACGGAGGAAGCCGGAATCGAGAGGCCGAACTCCCTTAGGTAGAGGGCCGACACTTGCTCGCGAAGGATGGCGACGCCCGCCGACGGCGGATAGTTCGTCTCTCCCCGGCTCAAGGCGGCTTCGATCCGCTCCATCAACAGCCGCGGAATGGGAAATTCACGGGGATCGAAGTCGCCGATGCTCAGATTGCAGATTTTGCGACCGCTAGCCTGCAGCGCCCGCACTTCGTCGGCGATGGCCAGGATGCGGGATCCTTCGAGACCATCCAGCCGCCGCGCGACTCCCGTCACGATGCCGCCTTTCGCTTGACCAGCGTGAGAATGGTGTAGACTGCCACCGGCTCCGAGCTCTGATTGGTCACTTCCACATCCCAGGCCACGACGCCCTGGGGCACCTGACCGTCCACCGTATCCTTGGCCGTCTTCTGCTTACAGGTGAGGCGCGCGCGGATCGTGTCACCCGGATAGACCGGCTTGACGAAGCGAAGATTGTCGAGACCGTAATTCGCGAGTACCGGACCGGGGGCGGGGTCGACGAAAAGACCGGCCGCCGCCGACAGCACAAAATACCCGTGGGCGACTCGGCGCTCGAAGATCGATGCCTTGGCTGCCCCGTCGTCCATGTGGGCGTAGAAGAAGTCCCCGCTGATCCCGGCGAAATTCACGATGTCGGCTTCGGTGACGGTGCGGGCGTGGGTGAGCCAGGTCTCGCCAATGCGTAGCTCCTCGAAATGCTTCCGAAACGGGTGAATGCCGTCTGCCAACTCCTCAGCGCCCTTCACCCACTGACGTCCGACTGCGGTCAACGTCGCCGGCGTTCCCTGCACCGCCGAGCGTTGCATGTAGTGCAGGACACCGCGGACGCCCCCCATCTCTTCACCACCGCCCGCGCGGCCTGGTCCGCCGTGGATCAGGTGTGGCAGCGGAGAGCCGTGTCCCGTGGACTCCTTGGCGTTGTGCCGATTCAGCACCATCAGCCGCCCATGGTAGGCCGCCGTCCCCAGCACGACGTCGCGCGCCACGCCTTCGTCGGCCGTCACCACCGAGCCGCACAAACTGCCGCGGCCGAGCCGAGCCAATGCGACCGCCTCGTCGAGCTCCCGATAGGGCATGAGCGTGTTCACGGGGCCGAACGCTTCGATGTCGTGGGGCTCCGATTTCCGGAACGGCTGATCGCAGTAGTACACGATTGACGGGAAGAACGCACCCTTGGTCTTGTCCGCGCCGACGACGTCGAAATGCGCCGGATCGCCGTACACTCGCTCGCACACGGCGCCGATGCGCTCGGCGCTGCCGCCGACTTCGCCTACCTGGGCCCGTCCCGCCAGCGGTCCCATGCGGACTCCCTCCACTGACGGATCGCCGAGCGGGGTGCCGGCCAGCCGCTTGGAAAGTGCCCGGACCACATCGTCGGTCATGCCGTCCGGAACGAAGGTGCGGCGAATCGCCGTGCACTTCTGCCCTGCCTTTACCGTCATTTCCTGGGCGACCTCCTTGATGAAGAGGTCGAACTCCTCCGACCCGGGTGCGGCGTCGGGTCCAAGGATGCAGTAGTTGAGAGAGTCAGCCTCCAGATTGAATCGCACCGACTCACTCACGACCCGCGGATGGCTCTTGAGCTTCCGGCCTGTGACGGCAGATCCGGTGAAAGTGACAACGTCCTGACAGGTCAGGTGGTCCAGCAGATCGCCAACCCCGCCGCAGATGATCTGCAGCGCACCCTCGGGGAGTATGCCGGCGCCCACCATCAAGCGCACCAGGCGCTCCGCGAGGAATGATGTGACCGTCGCCGGCTTCACGATGGCGGGCATTCCGGCGAGAAAGGTCGGCGCGAGCTTTTCCAGCATTCCCCAGCAAGGGAAGTTGAAGGCATTGATGTGCACGGCCACGCCTTCGAGCGGCACGCACACGTGGCGGCCGAGGAATGTCCCGCCCTTCGAGAGGCGCTCCACCGAGCCGTCTACATAGAAAGTCTCGTCGGGAAACTCGCGCCGTCCCAGACTGGCGTAAGTGAAGAACGTCGCGATGCCGCCCTCGATATCGATCCACGAGTCCGCCTTGGTGGCGCCGGTGGCGGCCGAGACCTGATAGAGCTGGTCCTTGTTCGCCATCAGGTGCTGGGCCATCGCCTTCAGCATGCGCGCCCGCTGATGGAACGTCATCGGCCGAAGCTTGGGACCTCCCACGGTGCGACCGTACTCCAGCATGCACTCGAAGTCGAGCCCTTCGCTGGTCGCCTCCGCCACTTTTTGCCCGGTGACCGCATGGAAGAGATCGGTCGCCTTGCCGGTGCCGGTGACCCATTGACCCTGCGCGTAACTCTGCAACCGCATCGTTCTAGTCTCCCTCGCCAGGTGACGCCGACCGGGTCTCGTGCCAGGTCTGATACGACGTGGGCTGCGCCGGTCTGTCAGTCGGCAGCTCCCGCAGTGGCTCGCACGCGCGGAGTGATCGGTGCAGCCTGCTTGGCAGCGACTGGTAGAGCCGGGTTCCCTCGGTTTTCCAATCGAGCATCTGGTCCGAAACGCTCTTGACGACTCGGGCGGGATTGCCGGCAACAACGGAGCGCGCCGGGATGACCATGTCCGCCGGAACGAACGACAGCGCCCCCACGATGGACTCTGCCCCCACCACCGCGCGATCCATGACCACCGCGTTCATCCCGACCAGCGCATTCCGTCCGATACGGGCGCCGTGCACAACGGCGCCGTGTCCGATGTGAGCGCTGGTTTCCAGCACGACAGTGGCACCCGGGAACACGTGGATCGTGCAGTTTTCCTGGACGTTGCAGCCGTCCTCGATCACCACACCGCCCCAGTCGCCGCGGATGGCAGCGCCGGGGCCGACGTAGACATCCTTCCCGATGATGACGTTGCCGGTAACCGTTGCGTTGGGATGGATGAACGCCGATTCGTGGACTACCGGGGTGAAGCCTTCGAAGGAGAAGACGTTGCTCACCGCGCGCTAAACCCGCGCAATGATCGTCGCCATGCCCTGCCCGACGCCGACACACATGGTACAGAGCGCATGCTGCTTCCCGATCTCCTTGAGCTCATGTGCCGCCGTGAGCAGGAGCCGCGCGCCCGACATGCCGAGCGGATGACCGAGGGCGATGGCGCCGCCGTTGGGATTGACGCGAGGGTCCTGATCGACGAGCCCGAGCTGTCGCGTACACCCCAGCACCTGCGCCGCGAACGCCTCGTTGAGCTCGATCACGTCCATATCGCCGAGGGTAAGGTTCGTCTTGGCGAGAATCTTTTTGGTGGCGGGCACAGGCCCGAGTCCCATGATACGTGGCTCGACGCCGGCCACCGAGGTCGCCACGATGCGCGCCAGCGGAGTGAACCCGTAGTCGCGGACCGCGTCTTCCGAGGCGATCAGCAAGGCGCAGGCGCCGTCGTTGATCCCCGACGAGTTACCCGCAGTGACGCTGCCCTTACCGTCGGTGCGGAAGGCCGGCTTGAGCTTGGCGAGTCCTTCAATCGAAGAGTCGGCACGGGGAAACTCGTCCTGCTCGAACGCCCTCGGCGGCTCACTCCGACTGGCGCCCGGAACCGACACCGGCACGATCTCGCGCTGGAACCGGCAACGCTTCTGGCTTGCCGCGGTCTTTTGCTGCGACCAGAGGGCGAACGCGTCCTGGTCGGCCCGGCTGATCTTGAGCTCTTCGGCGACGTTTTCAGCGGTCTGCCCCATCGAGTCGACGCCGTACCGTTCCCGCATTTTCGGATTGATGAAGCGCCATCCCAAACTGGTGTCGAACAGCTCCACATTGCGCGCGAACGGCTGGCTGGACTTGGACAGCACGTACGGCGCGCGCGTCATCTGCTCGACACCGCCCGCGATATAGAGATCACCGTCACCCTGGCTCACGGCACGAGCGGCGTTGGCGACGGCACTCATGCCGCTGGCGCAGAGGCGGTTGACCGTCTCACCGGGGACAGACACCGGCAGTCCCGCAAGCAGGGCCGCCATACGGGCGACGTTCCGGTTATCTTCGCCGGCCTGGTTGGCGCAACCGAGCACCACGTCGGCAATGCGCTCCCTATCGATGCCGGGATGACGCTCGAGCAGCTTGGCAATGACGTGCGCCGCGAGGTCGTCCGCGCGGGCGTGGGACAGACTGCCGCCGAAGCTTCCGATCGGCGTGCGAACACCGTCAACGAGATAAACCGGCCTCATTTGCCACTCACCTGAAAAGTCAACGACCCCACCTTAGCCCCGGAAATGTAGATATATTGTTCACCCTTGTCAGCTTGCCTCACCAGCGCACACATCGTCGATGACCTATCGATTCATTCTCTTCGAAGTCACTCAGGGCGTCGCGAAAATAACCCTGAACCGCGCCGAGGTGCTCAATAGCATCCACGCCGCGATGTCGGGCGAGCTGCAGGATGCGCTCACCCGCGCCACGCGGGACAGCGAAACTCGCACGCTGCTCATCACCGGGGCGGGCCGCGGGTTCTGTGCCGGGCAGGACCTGGATGAGGTAAGGCCAGGCTCCTCAGTGAAGGATTTCGCCGCTCACGCCCGAAAGGTCTACACCCCGCTGGTCAAGGGCCTCCGCACCATCGCGAAGCCGATCGTGTGCGCGGTGAACGGCGTCGCGGCAGGCGCCGGCGCCAATCTCGCACTGGCGTGCGACCTGGTTTTAGCCGCGGAAGAAGCCTCCTTCGTGCAGGCGTTCGCCAAGATCGGGCTCGTGCCGGATACGGGCGGGAGCTTCTTTCTGCCTCGCCTGGTCGGGCTCGCACGCGCAACCGCGCTTACGATGCTCGGGGAAAAGATCAGCGCGACGCAGGCCGCGGAGATCGGGCTGATCCACCGGGCCTGTCCGGCCGCAACGCTCCTCGAAGACGCCACCAAGCTCGCGACCCATCTCGCAACCCAGCCGACCTTCGGACTCGGCCTCACCAAGCAGTTGCTCAACGCATCGCTGGTCAACGACCTCGATGCTCAACTCGAGCTCGAGGCAGAGCTGCAGGGGGCGGCCGGCCGCAGCGCCGATTACGCCGAAGGGGTTGCGGCGTTCCTCGCCAAACGAAAGCCAAGCTTCACCGGACGCTGACTGGTGCCAGCATCGGAGCAGGAGCTGATCTCGGTAGGTGTCCTGGGAGCCGGTGCCATGGGCAGCGGCATTGCCCAGGTTGCCGCGGTCGCCGGGCACGCAGTCATCTTGCAGGACGTCGACGAGGTGGCCATCGCCCGGGCGCGGAGCGGAATCGAGAAGGCGCTCAACCGCGAGGTCGAGAAGGGGCGTCTTACGTCGTCCGCTGCGGAATCGGTTGCTCGCCGCATTCACTATGCCGCCGGTCAAGATTCCGGCTGGTTTGCGTCCTGTGGGCTGGTTATCGAAGCGATCATCGAGCGGCTCGCTGCCAAGCGCGAGTGCTTCGCCGCGCTCGAGCAAGTGGTCGCTTCCGACACCATCCTGGCCACTAACACTTCGGCGTTATCCGTCACCAGCATTGCCGCTGCCTGCAGCACGCCTGAGCGAGTCCTCGGCCTCCACTTCTTCAACCCGGCGCCGGTGATGCCGCTGGTCGAGATCGTGCGCGGCCATGCAACGTCGAAACCAACCGTGGACGGTTGTTGCAAGCTGGTGAGCCAATGGAAGAAGACCGCGGTAATCGCCGCCGATACGCCGGGCTTCATCGTGAACCGGATCGCGCGGCCGTTCTACGGGGAAGCGCTGCGAATCTTCGAGGAAGGCATCGCAGACTGTGCGACGATCGACTGGGCAATGCGTACCTTCGGTGGGTTTCGCATGGGCCCCTTCGAGCTGATGGATCTGATCGGAAATGACGTAAACTTCGCCGTCACTACCGCGGTTTACGAGGGCTTCTTTTTCGATCCGCGCTACCGGCCTTCGCTCACGCAGCGACGGCTGGTCGATGCCAACCTGCTCGGACGCAAGACCGGTCAGGGCTACTACGATTACCGGGACGGCGCCGCCCGACCACAGCCCAGGGAAGACGAGTCGCGGGGTCGCTCGATCCTCGATCGTATCCTGGCCATGCTGATCAACGAGGCGGTGGACGCGGTGTTCTGGAGAGTGGCGACGCCGGCAGACATCGATGTTGCCATGGTTAAAGGTGTCAACTATCCCAAAGGATTGATCGCCTGGGGCGAGGAGCTAGGCTACGAAGCGACGCTCAGGAAGTTGGAGGCGCTCCAGGCCGAATACGGCGAAGACCGCTATCGGCCCAGCCCCTTGCTGCGGCAATTGGCTCGCTCCCGAGGCACGCTCCTTTCGTGAGCGCGCACTCCACGACCGCCGAGCGCCGAGCCAGCGCAATCGTTCAGCACATGCTGGCGAACGATGCGTTCAGTCGCTGGCTGGCCGTCGACGTCCTCGATGTCCGCCCTGGCGGGGTAACGTTGCGCATGAAAGTACGACCGGAAATGACCAACGGGTTCGGAGTGTGCCATGGCGGGGTGACGTTTGCCTTCGCCGACAGCGCGTTGGCCTTCGCCAGTAACACCGGAGGAAAGGTGACGGTCAGCATCGAAAACAGCATGACTTACCCGGCGCCGGTTCAGCTCGGCGACGTCCTCACCGCCGACGCTGAACAAGAGGCGACCAGCCGGCGACTGGCATACTACCGGGTGCGCGTTACCCGGGAAGACGGTGCAGTAGTCGCTCTTTTCCGCGGAACGGTGTACCAAACGGAACGCGATCACGATGCGGGGCTCGATGGGAGTGAGTGAGGCCCGCGCGCCGGCCGGCCACCAAGTGGAGAGCCCAATCGATTGGCGACGGGTGCTCTACCTCACCCTGGCCTCCCGAGCCCTTGACGACATCGAAGAAACCAATCTCGTCCCTCAGGGAAAGGTGTTGTACCAGTTTTCCGCCCGAGGACACGAGATTGCCCAGATCATTCTGGGCTCGTTGCTGACTCACCCCCGTGATGCAGTGGGCGCGTATTACCGCTCGCGGCCAATGCTGCTCACGCTGGGGCTTTCGCTGGAAGACGCGTTCGCGTCGCCTATGGGGAAGTCAGGCGGGTTCAGCAACGGCAGAGACATCGGCGTGGTTTGCAATCTGCCCCAGGCCAGGGGCGCCATCGTGCTCCCGATGTCCGGTGACGTAGGGTCGCAATACACCCCGGCTGCGGGATGGGCGCAGGGAATCGTCTACCATCGCAACGTTCTGAACGATCGAAGTTTCGACGGCGCGATCGGCGTGGTGCTGGGCGGCGAGGCGTCGGTCGCAACCAATGGCTTCTGGGCGGCACTCACCATGGCGACGACGTTGTCGCTTCCCTTGCTGTTCTACATCGAAGACAACGGCTACGGCATCTCCGTTCCAGCCAGCTTCCAGACGCCGGGTGGTGACATTGCAGCAAATCTCGCGGCCTTTCAGAACCTGCTGCTCCGGAATGGTGATGGGACCGACCCCGCGCAAGCGGCTTCTCTGCTCCAGGAAGCGGTCCACCATGTGCGCACCGGCAAGGGGCCCGCGCTGGTCCGCCTCACTGTGCCAAGACTCAGCGGCCACTCCGCACAGGATACGCAAGCCTACAAGGGTAAGGAGCGGCTGGCTCAGGAGCAGGCGCACGATCCGCTCCCCAGGCTCTACGACTTCCTTCGCGCCGGGACGGTGCCAGGGTCGGAGATCTCGGCGATCGAGGCTAAGGTCAAGACTGACGTGGATGCCGCCCTCGCGGCGGCATTGGCCCGTCCCGATCCCGCGGCCTCCGAGGTTTCTCGATTTGTGCGCACGGAAACGCGAGCTGACGGCACACCCGACGTTCAGCTGGTCGGAGGCCTAGCCCCCGCGGGACACAAGTTCCCTTCGACAACCACCGAGGCCCGACCGGAGCCGGCACGTATCAACCTGTTGACGGCGATCCGGCGAACACTGGAGCACGAGCTCAAGATCAATCCCCGGATGCTCATCTTTGGGGAGGACGTCGGGCCCAAAGGCGGCGTTCACGCCGCAACGATGGGACTCCAGGCAGCTTTCGGTGAGCAGCGCGTATTCGACACCAGCCTTTCGGAAGAAGGCATCATCGGGCGTGCGGTGGGGCTGGCGCTCTGCGGTCTTCTGCCCGTGCCGGAAATCCAATTTCGCAAGTACGCCGATCCCGCGACCGAGCAACTGAACAACTGCGGGACCATGCGGTGGCGAACTCACAACAGATTCGCCGCCCCGATCGTCGTCCGCATGCCGGGTGGGTACGCGCCCAAGTGCGGCGATCCCTGGCACAGTGTCTGTGGCGAGGTGCTTTGGACTCACGCTCCCGGTTGGCAGGTCTGTATTCCTTCCAATGCCGAAGATGCGGTGGGACTCCTCCGCACGGCGCTTCGCAGCAACGATCCGACGATCTTCTTCGAGCACCGGGCCTTGCTGGATGCGGCATCGGCCCGACGCCCGTATCCCGGAGATGATTTCGCGATTCCGTTCGGTCGGGCGAGGGTAGTCGTGGCCGGAGAGCGGCTCACCGTGGTCACCTGGGGTGCGATGGTGGAGCGCTGCGAGCGCGCCGCACGGGAGGTGGGAGACTCGATCGAGGTGATCGACCTTCGCACCGTGGCGCCCTGGGACCGAGACGCCGTGCTCGTCTCCGTCCGGAAGACTCGCCGCTGTCTCATCGTCCACGAGGACACGCTCACCGCGGGATTCGGGGCAGAGGTGGCGGCCGTGGTAGCAGAGGAGGCCTTCCTCAACCTCGATGCCCCAATCTCTCGGCTTGCGAATCCCGATGTGCCCACTCCGTACAACGTCGGTCTCATGAATGCGGTCCTCCCGAGCGTGGAGGGAATCGCGGGCAAGATGCGCCAGCTGCTCGAGTTCTAACGAGGATTGGGAATGGCGGAATTAGTCGACGTCGCGGTGCCGACGGACCAGGCGGAGGGAACGGAGATGGTCGTGGGAACCTGGTTCAAGCAGATCGGCGACGCGGTCACCGAAAACGAGCCGCTGCTCGAGATCAACACCGACAAAGTGACCGTGGAGATCGCAGCCCCGGCGAGCGGGGTGCTACGGGAAATTCTCAAGTCGTCGGAGCAGGCAGTCGAGCCGGGTGACGTCTTAGCGCGAATCGAGATCGGTGCGGCAGCCAGTGCGCCTGCGGCAACCCCGGCCAAGTCCGCCCCGGCGCAGGCGCCGACGTCATCGGGTGCGCCGGGAGTTGCCGAGCTGACTCCGGCGGTGCGAAGGCTGCTGGCCGAGCACAAGCTCGATGCTTCGGCGATTCGGGGCAGTGGGAAGGGCGGCCGAATCACGGTTCAGGATGTCGAAGCCCATATCGCAAGTCGAGCCGCGGCACCCCGAGCTGGGGGCTCTGGTCTCGGGTCGAGCCGTCGGGTACCGCACAGCGCGATGCGGCGCAGCATCGCCCAGCACATGGTTCAGAGCGTGGCGATGGCTCCGCATGTCACCGCGGTCTTCGAGGCGGACCTGTCGGCGGTCGTGGCTCATCGGGGAGCGCACCAGGCTGCTCTCGAGGCCAGCGGGACCAAGCTCACCTACACCGCCTACTTTGTGCGAGCGAGCGTCATTGCTCTGCAAGCTGTGCCGGAAGTCAACAGCCGCTGGCACGACGACGCGCTCGAGCTGTTCGAGGACTGCCACATCGGAGTGGCGACGGCGCTGCCGGAGGGTGGACTGATCGTGCCGATCATCCATCGAGCGCAGACGCTCGATCTGCGCGGCATCGCCGAGCGATTGCAGGATCTCACCCAGCGAGCCCGAGGGGGCGCTCTCACTCCTGCCGACGTGCAGCACGGGACCTTTTCGATCTCGAACCACGGGGTGAGCGGCAGCCTGGTTGCGAGTCCGATCATCATTCCTCAGCCCCAGTCCGCCATTCTGGGCATCGGCAAAGTGGAACCCCGGCCGGTGGTCCGGGAACGCGATGGGCGAGAGACGATCGAGGTGCGGCCGATGTGCTACGTCACCCTCACCATCGACCATCGCGTGTTGGACGGCTTCCAGGCGAATGCGTTCTTGACCCGGTGGGTAAAGGAGATCGAAGGCTGGCCTAAAGAGCCTTGAACTCTTCGAACGGCTGACGGCAGTGGTGACAGTAGTGGATGGCTTTGCAAGCAGTCGACCCGAACTCACTTCTCCGCTCGGTGTTGCTCGAGCCGCAATAGGGGCAGGCCGCGCGACGAATCGTCGCGGTCAAGGGCACCAGAATCTGCTCGGCTACAGCCGGTTCCGGTGGCGCAATCCCGTAGGCCTTGAGCTTTGCTTTCGCCTCGTCACTGAGCCAGTCGGTGGTCCAGGCCGGCGAGTACACCGTACGTAGCTCGACCCGCTCGTAGCCGTTGGCGCGCAGCGCGACGACGATTTCTTCTTCGATCGTCCGCATGGCCGGGCAGCCGGAATAGGTCGGCGTGACCTCTACGACGACAACTCCATCCGGGCGTCGCTCGACCTTTCGCACAATCCCCAGTTCCACGATGTCCAGCGCCGGGACTTCCGGGTCCGGCACGCCGTGCAGGACTTCGAGCAGGGCTGCTGCTTGCGCGTCGGTGGCGTTCACCACTTCGCTCCCGGATGCGAGCGGGCCAGGATCTGCATTTCGGCGAGGAGATGGCCCAGGTGCTCGGTGTGGCGGCCTTGGCGGGCGCCGGAATGCATGTAGCCATCGAGCGGCAAGGTGAGCGTGGCGCGAGAGATCACGTCGGAGACCACTTCGCGCCAGGCCGGTTCGAGGCTCGGTGGATCCGGGGCGATGCCATTCGCATGAGCCTTGTCCACCTCATCGGACGCGAACAGCTCACCGATGTAGGGCCAGAGATCGTCCAGCGCGTTCTGGGTTCGCCGGTGGCTCTCGTCGGTTCCGTCGCCCAAGCGGATCACCCATTCGCCGCTATGCCGAACGTGATAACGCGCTTCCTTGTGAGCTTTGGCCGCGATCCCGGCCAGCTCAGCGTGGCTCGAGTGCACCAGCTTCTCGAGCGACAACGCACTCCAGGCGTCGAACAGAAATGAGCGGACGATCGTGCGGCCGAAGTCGCCGTTCGGAAGCTCGACCAGCTTGACGTTGCGATAGTCGATGGCGTCGCGCAGATAAGCGAGCGCATCCTCGTCTCGTCCACGACCCTCGACTGTTCCCGCAAGTCGCAGAAAGTGCGATGCCTGGCCGATCAGATCGAGCGCCACGTTGGCCAGCGCAATGTCCTCTTCGAGCGCGGGCCCGTGCCCGCACCACTCCGAGAGCCGATGACCCAGGACCAGGCGGTCGTCACCCAGGCGCAGCAGGTATTCGAACAGCGGATTCACCGAACCCTCAGTAGACGCGGACGCCGCGGGGGGTCTTGTAGAACTGGGGATGGCGGTACGGCTTGTCATCGGCGGGATCGAAGAAGGGGCCGCTCTCTCCCGGACTCGATGCGATGATGGCCGAGCTGGGAACGACCCAGAGGCTTACGATGTCGCCCCGACGGGCATACACGTCGCGAGCGTTTTGCAGGGCCATCTCCGCATCGGGTGCGTGTACGCTGCCCGCATGCTCGTGTGGAGCGCCCTGCTTCTCCTGAGTGAACACCTCCCATAGCGGCCCCTCGCCGCTCGCGCCATCCGCCTGATCGGTGCTTGCCGCCATTTGCCGGTGGCTCAGGCCGCGCTGGCCGCGCCGGCGCGACGCTGCTTTTCGGCGTACGCCGCCGCGGCGTGGCGCACCCAGGCGCCGTTGTCGTGCGCCGCCCGTCGAGCCGCCAGGCGCTCCCGATTGCAGGGACCGTTTCCGCCGATGACCTGCTTGAACTCCGCCCAGTCGATCTCACCGAATTCCCAGTGCTTGGTTTCGGCGTTGTAGCGGAGCTTGGGGTCTGGCAGCGTGAGCTTGACGGCCTGGGCCTGCGCCACCGTCAAATCGACGAAGCGCTGGCGCAGCTCGTCGTTGCTG
>Ga0114129_10002530_pt1 | contig 25397 bp, 22 predicted proteins | sample RhiMetdeltSRZDD1_FD_80071 | JGI IMG/M metagenome (GOLD analysis project Ga0114129, IMG submission 80071) | Populus rhizosphere microbial communities from Tennessee, USA - Rhizosphere MetaG P. deltoides SRZDD1 (version 2) (version 2) | ecosystem: Host-associated > Plants > Roots > Rhizosphere >...
AACTCCGGACGTGTCCTCAACTCAAATCCGTCGGCGCCTCGAGTCGGGAGAAACAATCCAGGGTCTGGTGCCTGCGGCCGTCGAGAAACACATCCGCCAGCACGGTCTCTATTCGGTCGGCATGTCCACTATCCTCCAGAGCACGGCAGATCACTTGCATGGCCACGACTGAACGAGGGCGCAGCAGCTCGAGCAGAAAGCGATTGACCGGAGAGGTCGCGAGGGCGGTCCAGGCGGCACTCGACAAGAAGGCGACCGACGTCCTCGTCCTCGATCTTCGTCAGACGCCGGCGTTCACCGATTACTTTGTTCTCTGTTCGGGACAGCATCCGCGACAAGTCAGGGCCATTGCGGACGCCGTCGAGGAAGCGCTTCGCGCCGTCAAGGTACGGCCCTCGCACATCGAAGGCTACGACCGCGCCGAATGGATCCTGATGGACTTCTTCAACTTCATCGTCCACGTCTTCGTTCCACAGACGCGCCAGTTCTATTCGCTCGAGCGGCTCTGGGGGAACGCCGAACGGATCGACGTCAACGAGGAGCCGTCAAAGCCGAAACTGTGAATTGCGAATCCTGAATTGTGAATTGAGGGGCACCTGGCTGCTGCGCTCGTCCGGACTATTTCGGCCACCGTTCTCCACTGTTGTAGCGATCCACGAAGCCGCGAGTCGTCCGGTTTTCGACCGGAACTTCGATGCTACTCAACTCACAATTCACCATTCATGATTCGCCACGCAGCGCGCTTAGAGCCGCGGTCGACGGCGTACTTTCGATCCTGCTTGCGTCGCGCTGCGCGAGCTGTGAGGTGCCGCTCGACGAGCCGACGCGAGGCCCGGTGTGCGCGAGGTGCTGGGAGTCAATCGTCCACTTCACGCCCCCGCTCTGCGTGCAGTGCGGCGACCCGCTCCCGACCTGGCGCACAATCAGCCTCGCGGAAAGCACGTGTCCGCGTTGCCGCCGGCGACCGTCGCACATCTCGATCAGTCGAGCAATTGGCGCGTACGACGGCGCTCTGCGCTCGATCGTCCACGCGCTGAAGTACGATCGACGACGTACGCTTTCACGGCCTCTCGCCGCCCGAATGCGCAAGCACAACCAGGACATATTCGATGGCGCGGACGTCGTGGTCCCGGTGCCACTCCATCGAAGCCGTCGACGAGCACGCGGGTTCAATCAAGCAGAGGAGATCGCCCGCCACCTCGGGCTGCCGCTGCGGCACGCCGTGAAACGCATCCGGGCGACGCCATCGCAGACCGACCTTCCGGCCGGACGTCGGCACGCGAACGTGCGGAACGCGTTCGTATCCGTAGGGCGCGCGAGCGTCCGCAATCTCTGCGTGGTGCTGGTAGACGACGTGTGCACGACGGGAGCGACGCTGGAATCCTGTGCTCGCGTCCTGCGGGACGCTGGCGCGCGGGAAGTGCGCGCGATTACCGCAGCGCGCGTCGTGTCTCGATCGCGCGGATGACGTCCGACGCCACGTCAGACTTCGAACGTTCACCGTCGACCTGGAGCCAGGTCGTGGATGACGCCTGCCGACGATAGCTCGCCCGGACGCGGGAGAGCAGGGCCAGGTCGCGCTCGTAACGATCGCGTCCCGCCGCTTTGCGCCCGGCGGCGGTCTCCGGCGCGACGTCGAGCAACACCGTCAGGTCCGGCGACGGCAGGAACCGCTGGATGTCCGCGAGCCACGCCGGATCCAGTCCGTGCGCCTCCCCGTACGCGATGCTCGACGCGAGGTACCGATCGCAGATGACCGCCACACCAGCGCGGAGCCAGTCCTCGATCTGCGGCCTCCACTCGTAGCGATTCGCCACGTACAGCAACTGCATCACGTCGGGCGCATATTCGCGCTCGCCGTGCAGCGCGCGCGAGATCTCGCTGCCGATGAGAGTCGAGTAATCGGGGAACGACAGCAACTCGCACGGCGAATCCTGCGCGAGCAGGTGAACTCGCAGCAGCTCCGCCTGCGTCTGTTTGCCGCTCTGGTCGAGACCCTCGAAGGCGACGAGAAGGCCGCGTAAACTCATCGTTGAAACAGAGGCATGGCGTCAGAAGCTAGAAGTTGGAAGCTAGAGCGATCGCGATCACATTCACTCTAACTTCCAGCTGCTAACTTCTGACACGTGTCATCGTCAGTTCTCCAGCGCGACGAGGTCATCGATCGTCTGCCGTCTCCGTATCACCGTGTACGTCCCGTTCTCGACCAGCACTTCGGCGGGCATCGTTCGTCGATTGTAGTTCGACGCCATCACCGATCCGTACGCACCGACATCGAGCACGGCCACGAGATCGCCGACCTTCGGCGCGGGCACACGTCGATCGCGGCCGAGTGTATCGCTGCTTTCGCAGAGCGGACCGACGATGTCGCACACGATCTCCGGTGCATCGTTCGGCGCGACCGGCTCGATCCGATGGTATGCCTCGTACAACATCGGCCGAATCAGCTCCGTCATACCTGCGTCGAGGATGACGAACGACTTGCCATCGGGACGCGCCTTCACGTCGACGACCGAGGCGAGCAGAGCTCCGGCCGGACCCACGATATTGCGGCCCGGCTCGAGGACAATCGGCAACCCGCTCTCTCTCACGATGGGCAGCAAGGCAGCCGCATAGTCCTTCACGGTGGGCACCGCAGACCCGTCATAGGAGATTCCGAGACCACCGCCCAAATCGAGGTGCTCGATGGCGATGCCGTCGTGTCGCAATTCCCTCGCAAGAGAGACGAGAGCCGTTGCGGCATCCTGCAGCGGTTGGAGATTCGTGATTTGCGAACCGAGGTGGACGTGGAGGCCGACGATCTCGATCCCGGGGCGCTCGGCAGTCCGCCTGCAAATATCGCGCGCGTCGATGAGCGCGATCCCGAACTTGTTGGTATTGAGTCCGGTCGAGATATGACGATGGCTCTGCGCATCGATGTCGAGGTTGATCCGGAGCGCCACGTTCACCTTCGTTTGGCGCGCGCGCGCGATTTCGTCGATCCGCTCCAGCTCGCCGCCCGATTCGGCATTGATCGTCTTGACGCCGAGATCGATCGCCTGTTCCAGTTCGGCGCGCGTCTTCCCGACGCCGGTGAACACGATTTCCGGCGGGATGAAGCCGGCCCTCAGCGCGACATCGATTTCGCCGCCCGAGTTGGCGTCGGCTCCGCTTCCGAGGCTGCGCAGCAGCCGCGCGATGGCGAGCGTCGAATTGGCCTTCAACGCGTAGTGCATCGCATGCGGATATCCTGCAAACGCCTCGTCGACGGCGCGATAGCGGCTGACGATGAGCGCGGCGCTGTAGACGTAGAGAGGAGTGCCCTCGGCGGCAGCAATTGCTGAAAGCGGCACGCCGTCGCACGTCAGCGTGCCGTCGAGACGATGGAAGCCGGTCACGTGATCTTTGCAATACTATCGTGAATCAGTGTGAACGTGCCGTGGCTGGTGCCTCGTGCCTCGTGCGGGTGCGTCGTGTCGAGCCTCGTGACTGGTGCGAGGTGGCGCGAATTGCCGGACGCGAGCGGAATCGCACGACATGAATCTGGCGGCGCTAGGCACCGGGCGCGGTACGAGGCACCAGGCACGAGGCACCAGGCACCAGGCACGAAGCAAAAGCACGCGGCACGCTACGAGGCACGGCATCTTGGCAGTTCCCTCCCAGCATCTGTTATGATTCCCAGGATCCCGCCCTGGTTTTTCGATGCTGATGTCGCATGTCAGTTGACTCCGCGGCCGCGCAGACCACAACGCCCGACAGTCTCATCGAGCAGTGTCTGAGCGGCAATCAGGAGGCCTGGGAAACGATCGTTCGCCAGCACTGGCGGAAGGTCTTCAACGTCGCGTACAAGTTCGTCGGCAAGCACGACGAAGCGGAAGATCTGACGCAGGACATTTTTCTGAAGATCTTCCGGGCGCTGGGCACGTTCGATCGCCGGGCGAACTTTCAGACCTGGATCATCAGCATCAGCCGCAACCTGTGCATCGATCACTACCGCAGCGTGCGGAAGGAACGGCAGACGATCGCCCGCGAGGTCGATACCGGCGAGCTCCAGCCCGCCTCGACCGAACGCGGTCCCTATCACGCTGCCGAGCACCAGGATCTTCGCGGGCTGCTGCGCCAGGCGCTGCAGACGCTGCCCACGACGCTGCGAACCGCCGTCGTGCTGCGGGATCTACAAGAATTGTCGTACCAGGAAATTGCGGACCGGCTCGGCCTTCCCGAAGGCACGGTCAAGTCGCGCATCAACCGCGGCCGCATCGAGCTGGCGCGTCAGCTCAAGCGCCTGCAGGATAAACAGCCAGCCGCGCGCCGCAGACGCGGATCATCCGCGCGCGCGAGAACACGGCGATCCGGAGTGCCCGAATGAACCTGACTACCGAACACGCCAACGGAGTTGCAGTCGTGCGGATCGGCGAATCGCGTCTGATGTATCCGCTGCTCAGCGAATTCTCGTCCGCTGTCACACAGCTGATCGCGTCGGGCGAGAAACGGGTCGTGGTCGACCTCTCATCGGTGGGGTATGTCGACAGCGCGACGATCGGCTGCCTCATGGACCTCTATCGCCAGGCCAGCGCCGCGGGCGGCACGCTCAAGCTCGCTGGCGTCCAGAAGCGCGTCGAGACGATGCTGACGATGACCGGCGCGCAGAACTTCATCGAGGTACACCCCGACGAGCCAAGCGCCGTCAAAAGCTTCGGAGTCTAGCGTCATGCGCACCATCAAGATGACGACCGGAGCGCAATTACCAATCGACGGCGATCTGCTGACCGTCCTCGAGACGCTCTACCGGGAGATCACCGGCAAGCGCGAGCTGGATCGCACGTTCGAGGATACGATGCGCGAAATACAGCACGTCATCGACCAGATGACGAGCGACGAGCGCCGGCAGTACCTCTCGGAGAGCCTCTTCCTCAACTTCGTCTCCTACGAGAACGAGCGCCTCGGGGCGTACATGCGAAAGCTCACGCAGAAACGATGAAAGTGCCTGGGCCTCGGCTCAAGGCTCTGGGTATTAGGCTTGGAACAGCCTGGCGCCTCGAGACGTGAGCCGAACAGCCTACGACAAATCTCCATCGACGCCGTGTCCCTGAACTACCTCGCGACGCGCTTCACCTGTTCCTGGCCATGGTCGACGATGGTCATGCTGTGCGACGGCCGTATGGTGTGCGGGTGTGCCGATCCGTACGGCAAGCGTGTGCTCGGCGATGCGAAGACGGACTCGGTTTCCGCGATCTGGACCGGCAGTCGCGCCGCAACGTTGCGGCAGGATCTGAACGCCGGAGGATCGAAGTTCTGCGGCGACTGCGCGCTGAAGCTGCCGCTGAAGAAAGAGCAGCCGCCGCCGCAACGTGGCCTGGACGTTCCTTCACTGCCATCGCGTCTGTACATCGAATGCACGGCAGCCTGCAACATCTCGTGCGACCAGGCGTGCTGCGCGCCGGAAACGGGCATCACGCGCACGCGCAAGGCGGGGATGCTCGACTTCGATCTATTTCGGCGCGTCGTCGACGAAGCCGGGCCCTCGCTCGTCCGCATCGATTTCTTCAATTACGGCGAGGCGTTCCTTCACAAGCGCGCCATCGAGATGTGCGAGTACATCAAGTTGCGCTTCCCGCAGATCTATCTCTACACGAGCACGAACGGCCTCGCGTTCAACCAGGATCAGGTTCGTCGGCTGGTTCACTCGGGAATCGACGAGGTGACCTTCTCGATCGACGGCGCGACGCAGGCGAGCTACGTCGTATATCGAAAGAGGGGAAATCTGGACAAGGCATTGGCGAACCTGAGAGCTGCGGTCGACGAGAAGCAACGCGCGGCGCGCGACGTGCCGTTCATCAACTGGCGTTACATCCTCTTCGGGCACAACGACAGCGATGCCGAGATGCAGCTGGCTCGCACGATTGCGGCCGACGTCGGCGTCGACCGCCTGTGCTGGGAGCTCACGGACCATCCCGAGAACATGTTCTCGCGACGGTTCCTCGCGGGCTCGCCGGATCTGGCCGTTATCAAGCACGAGATCTGGGACGACAACAACCTCGGCAACGCCATCCCCGGCGCGACGCCGCGCGCGCAGATTGAAGTGAAGGGGCCATTCCCCGGCCTGCCCGCGCTCGGTCGCCCGGGCCGTTCGATCATGCTCAAAACGATGGTTCGAAACCTGTCGACTCGGCCGTTCCCCGCCCGTGCGAGCTACGGCCGACGGCTTGTACGGCTTGGCGCGCAACTCTGCGATCAGGATGGCCGCCTCCTCAACCGTGACTACGAGCGCGCCTGGCTGCCGGAGACGCTATCGCCCGGCGCAACGGCGCAGATTCCGATGACCATCACGGCGCCCGACAAACCGGGACGTTACAAATTGAAATTCGATCTCGTCAGCGAGGGGATCGATTGGTTCGAAGCCTGCGGGTCACCAACGACCATGAAGACGCTTGTCGTCATCTAGTGGCTAGTGGTCAACTCGAGAATTCAAGGCTCAGGATTGAACATCAATCTCGCTGTCGGGGAAAAGAAAAGAGCCGCGCTCGCGCGCGGCTCTTCGCGTCTTGCATGGAGGAGGCTCGCTCTAATTTGCCAGACGTCCGGCAGCCGCGGCGGCTGCGACGGGAACCACGGAAGGCTCAGCTGGAGCTTCGACGAGGCGCCATGCGTCGGTCTCCTGCAGAATTCTCGCGGCGAACGCGGTATGGAGTGCGTGGCCGCCGCGGTGGGCCACGAGATGACCAATCACGGGATGGCCGACGAGCGTGAGATCGCCGATCACGTCGAGGATCTTGTGGCGCACGAACTCGTCCTCGAATCGCAGGGCATTATTGAGCACGCCGGTCTCTCCAAGCACGATCGCGTTGTCGAGTGAGCCACCGAGCGCGAGCCCGCGCTGGCGCAGCATCTCAACTTCCTTCAAAAATCCGAACGTGCGTGCCGGGGCAATCTCCTCGACGAAGCTCTCTTCGGTAATGCTCATCGTTTTCGACTGGTGCCGCAGCAACGGGTGGTCGAAGCTGATGCTGTAAGTGACCTTGAAGTGATCCGAGGGATAGAGCGCAATGCGCTTGTCCCCTTGCGCGAGCGAAATCGGTCGGAGGACCTTCAAGTATCGCCGCGGCTGCGTCAAACGCCTGACGCCCGCCTCATTGAGAATGAGATACACGAACGGCGCCGCGCTGCCGTCCATGATCGGCACTTCCGAGTGGTTCAATTCGACGATGACGTTGTCGATCCCGACCGCGGTGAGCGCGGCGAGCAGATGCTCGACAGTCTCGACGGAAACGGCCTCTCGCATGAGACCCGTCTGGTACTGAATTCCTCCGAGGTGCGTCACCGTCGCCGGAATCTCCAGCCCATTGAGATCGGAACGTTGAAACCGGATCCCGTAGTCGGCTGGAGCTGGTTTGAGCGAGAGCGTGACCCGATTTCCTGAGTGAAGACCGATCCCCGTACAGGAGACAGGTCGGCGAAGAGTTCGCTGTGCGGTCATGGATGTTCGATCTGCGCGAGCCGAATCGGCCTCAGGGCGCAGCGACAGCCCCGAGGATCCGGCATCAGCTCAGCAAAGCCCCTGCCAGCTGGAGACCATGTTCGCCAGCACACCGTAAACAACTGACTCGAAACCACTAATGACTGTCATCACGCCGCCGTACCGCGCGAACGCTCGTTATTTGTGGCCTTACAGCCACATCGCCAACCGTCAATAGTGTGGCAGATTTACCACATTATTGCAGTCTCTCTGTCGCCGTCTTGCGGCATCCACGCGCTCAGAAGGCCGCCGCCGCGTCCCTGTTCCGCGTTGGCGCCCTGGCGGGCAGCGTGGCCTGCGGGCTCACCAGGATTCCCGCGAGAAACTGCCCTGTGAAAGAGTCTCGGTTCCTGGCGACGTCTTCAGGAGTCCCTACAGCAACGACCCGGCCGCCGCCCTCGCCGCCTTCCGGACCGAGGTCGATGACGTAATCGGCCGACTTGATGACGTCGAGATTGTGCTCGATGATTACAACGGTGTTGCCCTGATCGACAAGCTTGTTCAGCACGTCGAGCAGCTTGTGGGTGTCCTCGAAGTGCAATCCGGTCGTGGGTTCATCGAGAATGTAAAGCGTGCGCCCGGTGCCGCGCCGCGAGAGCTCCTTCGCGAGCTTCACGCGCTGCGCTTCCCCGCCACTCAAGGTCGTCGCGGACTGTCCGAGCTCGATATACCCGAGACCCACGTCCTGCAATGTCCGAAGCTTGTTGGCAATCGGCGGAAAGTTCTCGAGCAAGGGAAGCGCCTGATCGACGGTCAAATCCAGAACGTCCGCAATCGATTTGCCGCGGTATTTGATCTCGAGCGTCTCCCGATTGTATCGGCGTCCCTTACACTGCTCGCACGTGACATATACGTTCGGTAAGAAGTGCATCTCGATCGCGATGACGCCATCCCCCTGGCACGCCTCGCAGCGCCCTCCCTTCACGTTGAACGAGAACCGCCCGGGACGAAAGCCGCGCGTCCTTGCTTCCGGCAGCATCGCGAACAGCTCGCGGATGAACGTGAACAATCCTGTGTAAGTAGCCGGATTCGACCGCGGCGTGCGCCCGATCGGCGACTGATCGATCTGGATCACCTTGTCGAGAAGCTCGATGCCATCGATGCCGCTGTGCGCACCCGGCTCGTCCGCCGCGCGATACAAGAGCCTCGCGAGCGCGCGATATAGAATCTCGTTCACGAGCGTTGACTTGCCCGAGCCGCTCACACCTGTGACCGTGGTCAGCACGCCGAGCGGAATCGCAACCGTCGTGTCTTTCAGGTTGTTTGCACGCGCGCCCTTGATGACGACCTCCCCGCGATTCGTCGGCCGACGCGTGCGCGGCGTCTCGATGGCACGCTCGCCGCGAAGGTACGCGCCGGTGAGCGATTCGGCGCCGTCCTGCAGAAGCGTTTGCGGCGGCCCCTGGAAGATCACGTACCCGCCGTGCTCGCCCGCGCCCGGGCCGAGATCGATGACGTAGTCCGCCGTGCGGATCGTCTCTTCGTCGTGCTCCACGACGACGACCGTATTGCCCAGATCGCGGAGCCGGGCGAGCGTCGAGAGCAGCGCGCGGTTATCGCGCTGGTGAAGCCCGATCGACGGCTCGTCGAGCACGTAGAGCACGCCCGTGAGGTTGGAGCCGATCTGCGTGGCGAGCCGGATCCGTTGCCCCTCGCCACCGGACAGCGTCGTGGCGCTTCGGCCGAGCGTCAGGTACCCGACTCCAACGTCGTTCAGGAAGTGCAGTCGATCGCGGATCTCCCGAAGAATCCGGCTCGCAATGAGGCTCTCTCGATCGGTGAGCTCGAGCGAGTCGATGACCGTCACGGCGTCGGAGATCGGGAGCGCGACGTATTCGGAGATCGTTCGACCCTTGACGCGGACGCTTCGGCTCTGCGGCTTGAGGCGCTCACCATGGCACGAGGGGCAAGGTCGAAGCGCGCGGTACGGCTCCAGGTTTTCCTGCTCGAGCCACGTGCCCTCGTCGTACCGGCGCCGCAGGTTCGGTATGAGACCTTCGAACGTGGCGCCGAACGGGTCCTCGTCCCGGCTGCGACCCTTTTTCTTCGTTGCTGCTCCCTGCCGGCCGACGCCGACGTCGCCGCGCCGCGCCGCGGCGCCCGCGCCGTAGAACAGGACGTCCCTGACCTTCTTCGGCAGCCGGCGGAACGACATCGTGAGATCGATGCCGAACGTACGGCTCAGGGACGCGAGCGCCTCACGAACGAGCTTGCGATCGCCCTTGGCCCAGGGAGCGATCGCGCCGTCCTGAAGCGAGAGAGACTCGTCGGGGACGAGGCGCGCGGGATCGAAGTCGTACACCGCTCCGAGACCCTGACACTCGGTACAGGCACCGTGCGGCGAGTTGAAGGAAAACGCGCGCGGCGTCATCTCCGGCATGCTGACGCCGCAGTACGTGCACGCGAGGCGCCGCGAGAAGAGCCGATCGCCGCCATCGTACGTGTTGATGATCACGATGTCATCGGCAAGGCCAAGCGCGATTTCAACCGACTCGGACAGACGCCGCTCGATTCCGGGCTTCAGCACGAGACGATCGACAACGACCTCGATGGTGTGATTTCGACGGCGATCGAGCCTGATGTCTTCGTCGAGCGACCGCAGCTGTCCATCGACCCTGACCCGCGTAAAGCCGCGCGCTCGCAGTCCGGCCAGCTCCTTCTTGAACTCCCCCTTGCGGCCGCGCACGATTGGCGCGAGCACGTTCACGCGCTCTTCGTTCGGTGACAGCATCACCATGTCGATGATGCGCTCGAGAGATTGCGACGCGATCTCGCGCCCGCAGAGATGGCAGTGCGGCACACCGATGTTCGCGAACAGCAGCCTGAGATAGTCGTAGATCTCGGTGACGGTGCCGACCGTGGATCGCGGATTGGATCCGGTGGTCTTCTGTTCGATGGCGATCGCCGGCGAGAGCCCGTCGATCAAGTCGACATCCGGCTTCTCCATCTGCTCGAGGAACTGGCGCGCGTACGACGACAACGATTCGACGTACCGCCGCTGCCCCTCGGCGTAGATCGTGTCGAAGGCGAGCGACGACTTGCCGGACCCGGACAGGCCGGTAATCACCACCAGCTGGTCGCGCGGGAGGTCGACGTCGATGTTCTTGAGGTTGTGAACGCGGGCGCCACGCACCGCGATCCAGTCGTGCGCCATGAGTGCTTGCAGGGCGTTCTTCGAGGAGCCCAAAGGGACAATCTTAGCACGTGGGGGCGCGTCTTCGGCGGGGAGCTCGTCCGGGGCCGCGTAACCGGAGGAGGCAGAGGACACGGAAAAATCGTTCACCGCGGAGTCACGGGATTCTCGGAGACCTTCGAACGATCGCAGAACAAAAACTTCAAGTTCTCGGTGTGCTCCGCGCCTCGCGGTGAATGCTTTGTCCGTTCGCTCCGGCTCCTCGGAGCGGGCGGTCGAATCAGTGGCTCTGGCGCAGCCTGCTGTGACGAAATCCGTAGAAGAAATACAGCGCGAGACCGAGGATCAGCCAGTAGCCGAATCGCGTCCACGCCACGCCGGGCAAGCCCTGCATGATGAAGAGGCAGCCAGCAGCTGAGAGAATCGAAACCGGCCACACGAACGGCACCTTGAACGGGCGGGGGCGATCGGGATCCGTGTAGCGCAGCACGAGGACGCCGATGCTGACGAGCATGAACGCGAAGAGCGTCCCGATGTTGGTGAGGTCGTACGTCTCTCCCGCGTCTCCGACGAGGGACCACAGCGCCACGAACACTCCCGCCAGCAGCGTCGTCACAAACGGCACCTTCGTCTTCGGATGGATGCGCGCCGCCCATTCCGGGAGCAGACCGTCACGCGCCATCGCAAAGAAGATGCGCGGCTGGCCGTACTGGAACACCAGAAGCACGGCGGACATCGACACTGCTGCGCCGAGCGCGACAATCCAGCCGACGGTCTCATAACCCGCGAGCTGAAGGGCACGCGCAAGCGGATCGGCGACCGCGAGCTCCTTGTAGGGAACCATGCCCGTCAGCACGGCGCCCACGATGACGTAAATCAGCGTGCAGATCGCAAGCCCGCCGAGAATCCCGATCGGCAGGTTGCGCTGAGGGTCCTTCGTTTCTTCGGCCGCAGTCGAAATCGCGTCGAATCCGATGTAAGCGAAGAACACGATGGCCGCACCCTGATGGATGCCGGCGAAGCCGTTCGGGGCGAACGGGTGGTAGTTCGCTGGATTCAAATGACTGGCGCCGACGACGATGAACAGCCCGAGCGCCAGCAGCTTGATCACGACCATGATGTTGTTCGCAGTGGCGCTCTCGCGCGCCCCCTGAAGCAGCAGCCACGTGATCACCATGACGATCCCGAACGCCGGAAGATGGATGACGATGGGAATGCCCGCGATGCGCGGCGCCGTCTGGAGGAGTCCGTGGATTGAAGGATCAGCGCTCAGGAGCGCCGTTCGATAACCGGTGGTGAGCCACGCCGGCACCGTGATGCCGAACCCCCGCAGCAGCGTGTTGAAGTAGTCACCCCAGGAGATCGCGACGGCGACGTTACCGACAGCGTATTCGAGAATGAGGTCCCATCCAATGATCCACGCGACCAGCTCTCCAAGCGTCGCGTACGAATACGCGTAGGCGCTGCCGGCCTGTGGAATCATCGACGCGAGCTCCGCATAGCAGAGCGCCGCCAGCGCGCACGCAAGACCGAGGAGGATGAATGAGAGGACGAGCGCCGGCCCGGCGCCGAACCGGATGATCTCGCCGTTAGGACCAACCTGCCCCGCGGCAGCCGTGCCAATCGCGCCGAAGATGCCGGCGCCAATCACGGCCCCGATCGCGAGCATGATCAGATCGGCCGCGCCAAGTACACGTTTCAGCGAATGATCGCCGCTGGTGAGCAGCTCGGCGATCGGTTTGCGTCTGAACAGTTGAGTCATTGTTGGGCGGCAAGACTAACTGCCATGCCGCCGAAGGATCAAGTCAGTCCCGGTAACTGCTCCAAGAATGCCGCCGGTTGCTCGGGAGTTCGGTCGTTCGGTAGCTCGCGGCGGGTTCAGCGCGCGCTCCTTTTCGTAAACACGGCGCCGCGGCTCATCACGACTCGGGGTGATTAGTCTGGGAGCTCGATTTGAGAACGTCTCGTAGTGAACTACCGAGGTGCCGGACCACCGAGCTCCCGAGCTACGGGCCCGCCGAACTACCGAGCCACCGAACGACCGGCGGTGAAGTACCCAGTGATCGGCACGTCCAATCGATAGACAGTGTCGGAAGACGCCAGCACCAATCCACCGCGGGGATCGAAAGCAAGGCCGACGAGACCTCCACCCGCAACAACCTGCTCCGGAGTGGACGGTCGATCGGTCCGCAGACGGTACACACCTCCGCCGCCAGCCAGTGAATCGACGACGTAGAGATAGCCTTCTGAATCGAAGGCGAGTCCCTGCGGGCGCCCGAATCCGTCACAGAACTCCTCGACGTCGCCGGCAGGTGAGACGCGGTACACGGGATCGTGCGACGACAGCGTCGGAGCCGACACGTAGAGAAACCCGTCGGGCCCGAACGCAAGGTGGAACGCGGCGACGCTCGGCGGAATGCTCGCGAACAGCGTAGCCTTGCTGTCCCTGACGCGCAGGAGCGATCCGGAGCGGTCACCCACGAAAAGGTCGCCGTCGGGCCCGAATGCAATGCCGCACGCGACGCCAAGGTCGGTGGCAACCGTCGTGACGGACCCATCGGACGCTACGCAGTGGACGCTCCCGTCGAATCGACTCGAGACGTGCAGCCGGCCCTCGTCATCGAACGCGAGAGAGGTGGGGTTCGGTAAATCCGCAACGAATGGCTCTCGCGACCCGTGTCCTCGTACGACGTAAATCGAAACCGGCGCCTGCTGTCCGCGAGACCCGCTGAAAGTCACATACAGGTTGCCCCTCCGATCGAACGCGGGATTATCGACCAGGTGAAGACCCGTCGCGAGCGGCGCACCTATCTCCACGAAGGCCGTTCCTCCCGGCGCGCTCGTCAGCCTCACGGACGTTCGGCCGCCATCGAGTCCAGGCGGAACGATTGCCGTGAGACGCCGGCTCGACGCCTGCGACAATCGAGCGCCGACATCCCCCAGCTTCACTTCCGGCAGGTCGGGGTCGACGCTGAAGCCGCTTCCCGAGATGGTGAGCCGTCCACCCTCGACAGCCCAGAGTGGAGTGACGGCGGAAATCGTGGACGAGGGAGGCGAGCTCATGGTAGGAGGTGCCGTAATCCCGTGAGTGTAACAGCGCAGTCGAGAGAGACGGGTGAAGACGGGGCGCGGGTCCGGGCGGACCAAGTAGGCTTGCCCAGGGTGGGGCTGAAACCCAGCCCCGCCTCAGGTCTCGTCCAACTCCATATTCCAGTAGAAGTAGTCGCGCCAGCTGTCGGGAGCGTTCCGCAGGCCGACGGTGATCCGGATGGCCGGAGCACGATCGGGCCGCTTCGGCACCCGAATCAGGTGCATCCCCGCTTCCCCGGGTGTCCGCCCGCCCTTCCTGCGGTTGCACCCGATGCAGCAGGTGACGATGTTCTCCCAGTCCTTCCGGCCCCCCTGAGCGACCGGAACCACGTGGTCGAACGTCAAATCAGCAGTCGCAAACACCTGACCGCAGTACTGACACGTGTGGTCGTCGCGCGCGTAGATGTTGGCCCTAGAAAACGGCACGTAATCGATGTTGCGTTTGATCTTGATGTAGCGCAGCAGGCGAATGACCGAAGGCAGCCTGAAGCTGAATCTGACCGAGCGGACTTCGCGGTCGTATTCCGAGATGACTTCGACCTTCCCCTGGCACATCAGGGTAATGGCCTTCTGCCAGTGGACGACTTTGAGTGGTTCGTACGTCGCGTTGAGCAGGAGTGTCTGCTCCATAAGCCTGAGTTATTGTGCCCGAGAGGCCCGCGGCCTGTCAAGGCATTGAAGCTCGTAACAGGATTGTTTGCAGTTGGTTAGACGGACGTGGCGCATCACAAACAAAAGACTGTCGAGCGTTTCGACCGATAATCCGTGCATCACCATGTCGCAGTCCGGCACATGCATCGGGGTTCTGCTGGCCGCGGGGATGGTCACCGCCTGCGCGTCGTCGGGTTCGACACCTCATCCGTTTCCTCGACCAGGCGGCGCGTCCAGTGTGCCGACGATGCCGAAACCAGTGACCTCCACGGCGACGCCGGACGGCTATGCAATTGCCGGCACGGCATTGGGTCTGCGGGGCTCGCCGTATCGAAACGGAGGCAGCGATCCCACCGGGTTCGACTGCAGCGGGTTCGTCTGGTACGTCTTTGCACGACACGGGATTTCGGTACCGCGAACGGTCGCCGGTCAATTCAAGGCGGGATCGAGCGTGACCGTCGACGCGCTCCAGCCCGGAGATTTGGTGTTTTTCAACACCGGCGGATCAGACGCGACACATGTCGGGATGATCATCGGCGGCGACGAGTTCGTCCATGCGCCAAGCTCACGCGGAGAGGTCCGCGTTGGGCACCTCGGATCGAGCTACTGGAGGACGCGATACGCAGGCGCTCGGCGCATAGAGTAGACCCGAGATTTGGTTATCGCGTTGGCGACAGCAACCACGAACAGCCTGGGATCCGCGTTACCCCCGCAACCACGTCTACGCTGCGCGGTGCTGTGACTTCGTTCGTCGCCGCGCGCGATTGGCGGTGAACTGCCGGACATGCAGATCAACTTCGGTGTAGAGCACCGGTTGCGTTGGCGACTTCAGTGGCTCGATCTTGATGAGCGGATCGACCGGAGGCATCTCGAGCGCTTCCATGTAGCGCTGCGGGAATGACGGAAAGTTCCTAAACGTCGTAGCCATCACGCCGCCGAATCGCTGCTCGAGCCCGGCGAAGTCGTCTTCGAGGAACGCGTACAAGTCGGGATCCGGCTGTGACGCAAGATACGCCTCCACCATCGCCGCGACTTCCTCGTAAAACCTCGGACTATGTGTCCTGGGTGAGTCGCTGCCGTCGGCGCGGACGAACCGCCGGATCCCCGCTTCGCTGGGATCGATGTGATAGAGCTCGTGAACGATCGTATCGAGCTTCGCCACCCAGCTCGCGCCGCCAGGATACAAATCGGCCTTGCGCGAGCGCTCCAATGTTTGATCGCAGAAGCGAGGCAGACCGAACGAGATCAGGTATTTGATGATCTTTGGACCGACCCGCACGACCGGAGACTTCGTCACGAACCACTCGGAACGGCGAGTGAGCTCACCTGTCGAGCGATCTCTCCAGAAGTAGTAGCCCGGCTCGCTCGCGGGCAGCGTCAGACAATGACAAGTCGCGTAGGCGCCCTCTGCATCGGACCGACCGTACCTGCCGAACACGAGCACTTCCGAGAGATCGATGAACGACAGTTGCGGCGTCCGGCAGACGACATCCTGCATGAGGCGCGTGATGCGCTCGGTGTAGTTAATCATCCTGACACACGACGGCCCCGGAGGCACGGCTCATCCAGGCGCGCGTCCTCGCCGCATCAGGGAAGCTAATGATGAAGCGTGCCGCCGAGTGTAGAGACAATCTTGCCTCATGTCAAGGTGAGCAATCCCGCTTAATGGAAGAGGTACAGCGACTTAGAAGGAGAGTCGCTGTGCGGAAGCGTCACACGTTTCTAGTGCGAGCTGCCAGGCCCGCGACCCCCGGGGGACTTTGTTCCCGCGGCAGGGATGGTTTCGCCCGGGAGTTCTGTCGGCGGCCCGACAACAGGAATCGGTGCCTCCGGGACGAGTGTGGGAACAGGCGCAGGCGGCGCGCTGACCTCGGTAACGGCGGGCGGCGGGGTGACCGCGTCCATTCGCTGCAGGATCAGCTGCTGCCTGCGTCGAAGTCGCGCCGTCGGATGGCCGGGATCGAGAAGACGTGGATTGATGATGGCGCCCGCGAGGAGGGCGCCCTCGTGCGCCGACAAATCCGCAGCGGGCTTGTGGAAGTACGATCGCGCGGCGGCACCGGCACCGTAGATCCCCTCACCCCACTCGATCACATTGAGATAGATCTCCAGGATTCGGCGTTTGGAGAGCTCCGCTTCGAGCCTTCGCGCGATGAGCAGCTCGCGAAGTTTCCGAATCGGGTTCTTGGACGGCGAGAGGTAGAGATTCTTCGCAAGCTGCTGTGTGATGGTGCTCGCCCCGCGCGCGAACTCCATCCGCTCGAGATTGATCTCCATCGATTCTCTGATCTGCGCGTAGTCGACGCCATCGTGCTTCCAAAACGAGCCGTCCTCCGCGACGAGCACTGCGCGAATTAGGTTCGGCGAGATGCGCGAATAGTTGATCCAATGCTGCAATCGCCGAGGCGTTTCTCCCCTGGCAATCGCCTCGCGCTCGCGCAGCTCGATGAATGCGGTCGTCGAGGGATTCGATGTTCGAAGGACGCTGACGTTGGGCAGCGTCAGGAATGCGTAGGCGGCGCAACCGAAGGCGATCGCAAGGCTTGCGAGAATCGCCCGCAGAATCAGGCGCACAGGCACATTATAGAACCACGACGTTCCCCGTTCCCGGTTGCCGGTTCCCGGCTTGGAGCTTCTCGAGCTCGGCGCGAATCTGTTGGATCGCGTCGGCCGATGCCGGCGCCAGTGGCGCTCGCGGATCACCGGCCGAGTATCCCGCCAGCTGCATCGCCGCCTTCAACCCGGGCACACCGAACTCCGTCGTCACGAGACGTGCGAGCGGTGTCAACTGCCGCTGGAGCTCCCGTGCTTCGCGATGTCGTCCCGCGAGGAAATCGTCGAGCAAGCTCACGCAAAGCTCCGGGACGACACACGCCACCGCGAGAATTCCGCCCGTTGCGCCGAGACAGAGCGACGAGTAAAAGGTCGGGGCCGACCCTGCGATTACCGCGAATGATCGACTGACGGCATCCACGTATGCAGCGAACTGAGCGCCGTCGCTCCCGGTCTCTTTGATGCCGACGATGTTTGGGTGCTCGGAAAGCCGGCCAACCGTGTCCGGCGTCAGATTCACGCCGGTCACTGCCGGGTAGTTGTAGAGGAGCACGGGAACGGGAGAGGCGTCGGCAACCGCGCTGTAGTGCCGCAGGAACGCATCTCGCGTCATCCGGCCTTTGTAGTACGAGGGCGTGCGGACCAGAACGGCGTCCGCGCCGAGCGACGCCGCCCGAGTCGAGGCGGCAATCGCGGCTCGCGTCGACTCACGCCCGCTGCCAGCGATGAGCAGACGGCTGCGCGGCAACGCGTCACGTACTGCCGCAACGACTCGATCTGATTCCGTCTCGTCGAGAAACGGTGCCTCGCCGTTCGAGCCGAGCGCAACTATCCCACCGACGCCCGCGCGGACCCACTCACGAACGTTCCGCGCAATTGCCGTGGTATCCACCTCCCCGCCGTCGAAGGGGGTCGCCATGGGCGGGAACACGGCCGCAAGTGTCATGCGATCGAGCGTAGCGGGCGATTCAATCGGTTGTCAAACGACTCGCGAAGGTGTCCATCCGCTGTCTCGAACCGGCTCCAATCAGGATTCTGCAGTGTCGACGGGGATCAGTTCCAGCAGTTGCGCGATGCCGAGCGCCGGTGGGTCAGTGAATTGGTCGGCCGATCCCGTCCCCCAGACGATCTCAGTGCCCCACACGATTTCGGTACCCCAGACGATCTCGGTCCCCCAAACGATTTCGGTCCCCCAAACGATCTCGGTGCCCCAGACTATCTCCGCGCCCCAGGCGACACCCTCGCAGTTGGCGCCGCCGCAGTAGTTGCCCCAGACGATGTTATTCCCGGTACCCCAGACGATCTCGCGGCCCGTGCCCCAGACGATGTTGCCCGCCGTGCCCCAGACGATCTCGCGGTTCGTCCCCCATACGAGCGTGTCGCAGGCGCTCGTCTCGCACAACGTGCCCCATACGATCTCCGTGCCGGAAACCGTCTGGGTCGTGCCCCACACGATCTCGTTCGCCCATGCGGACGCGTTCGGCGCGAGTACACCACCGGTCAGTTCGAAGTTTCCCCAGATGATGTGCCGGCTCCAATCGGCAGACACGGGATACGGGTCGCCAGGCTTGGCGTCAGCGAAGAACCGAGCCAACTCCACCGCGCCCTTCGCGTTCAGAAAGCCGGCCCCTTGTGTGAGCGGGTCGTAGTCGTACGTCTGCGCCGTGAATTGAAGAATGGCCTTGGTCAGGTTCGGCGTGAGCGACGGGTTCGCCTCCATCATGAGAGCGACCGTTCCGGCCACCACGGGCGCCGCCATGCTGGTCCCGCTGAGACGCATGTACGGACTGTAGCTCGTGGCCACGGACCCATCGAGGAGCGATGCCGGCCGCGTCAAGTAAAGCTGGCTTGTGGGATCGCTCAAAGAAACAATCCGTGTTCCGGGAGCGACAAGATCGGGCTTGGCCTGAATATCGATCGCTGTCGGACCGCGCGAGCTGAATGGGGCAATGACATCGTCCGACCGGGTGAGCGTGCCCTGACTGTTCGATGCGCCAACAGTCAGCACCCAGGGTGCGTTGCCCGGGGCCGTGATCCCGCCGTACTGTGGCACGCCCTCAGCGTTGGTTCCGAGGTTGCCGGCAGCCGAGACGACTACCAGACCGGCATCCACGACCTGCTTCGCTGCCAGCGTCAGGGGGTCGGTGTTGAACGATTCGGTGACGGCCGCACCAATCGAGAGGTTGACGACGCGAAGGTTGAACTCGTTTTTGTGCTCGACGGCCCAGGCAAGCGCGGCAATGACGTCGCTCATGTATCCCCGGCCAGAGCTGTCGAGCACCTTTAGGCTGACGATGTCAGCGCCAGGCGCGACCCCTGCATACTGACCGCTCGAATCGTATCCGTTGCCGGCGATGATGCCGGCCACGTGGCTGCCGTGCCCGTTGTCATCGTACGGATCCTGCGCGCCGTTCACGAAATCCACGAACGCTGTGACTCGCTGACCTCTCTTGGTGACTTTCGACGAATGACGATCCATCGTGAGGTCGTCGTGCCACGTCGTCACCCCCGAGTCGATGACCGCAATGCCGACGCCGCTGCCGTCGTAGCCGGTCGCGTCCCAAAAGGTCGGACCTCCCGTCGCGGACGTGTGGTTTCCGTGATCCTGAACGAGACGATCCTCGTGGATGCCCGCGATTCCGATGTGCTCGGCGAGCTGGGCGAGCTGATTGTCAGGCAGCTCGGCGACCAGCGCCCCGAGCAGGCGGACCCGACGTCCTACCCGACCACCAAGCTTTGTGACCTCTGCGCTGGGATCCTGCTGGCCCGTAAGGGTCAGGATCACACGTGACCGTCCGACACCGCGATCGGCGCGGGCGGCGAGCACCTTATCGAGCTTCGCTCGCCCTTTCTCCTGACCCGCTTTGGCGAATGCCGGCGTCGACAACGTGAGCACACATGCGACGGCTGCCGCGTGGTTTCTCCACGATTTGATTCGCCCTCGAGAGACCATTGGATCCTTCTCCTCCGTGACCCGTCCATCTCCGACATCACGCGTCGAGCCGTTTTCAGTGGACGATCGCGCCCCAGACCACGTTGGCCTCGCGCCATCGGTCGCGCACGATCGACCAGATCGCCTGGTCGTCGTAGTGACCGTCCTTGAAGAAGCTGCGGCGGAGCACGCCTACCTTGGTGGCACCGAGCTTTGCGAGCGCACCGTTTCCACGTCCGTTGCTGACGGCGGCGCGAGCTTCGAGCCGAAGGACACCGAGGGCTTCGAACGCGAACTCAATCGCGAGGCGCGCGGCGGATTCGAATGCGCCCGTACCCCAGAAGGGCCGGCCGAGCGCGAAACCCCATTCCGCGGTGCTGAAGTCAGGTGCGAGCTGCCGGATTTGAACGAGCCCAATCGGCGGCTCGAGGTCTTCCCGCACGATTGCGAAGCAGACGTGACGTCCTTCGATTCGCTCGCGCTGCGACCAGGCAATGAACCGTTCGAATGCTTCGCAGGTCGTCGGCGGAGTCGACATGAATCGCGAGACCTCCGCAGCGCTCAGCATCGTTGCCAGCGACGACGCGTCGGTGCGGCACAACTCGCGAAGCGATATGCCACCGCCTGTCAGAATCGGAACGGACCTTCGCCAGTCGAGCGGCGCGCCCAGGTCCGCGGGGTTTACCGGAAGCAGCCCGGTCACCGGTGGCTCGCCGTAGCATGTCGTCGTCTGCATGGCTGTCTCCCCAACCTTCCGATCCGACCGCGGGGCCGACCCGTGATGCCGTCCCGCCGAGTCCGAATTTCGCCGGACGGTCGGATTGCGGGCGCATACGGCAGAGCAAGCGCAGCGCCACTACGGAAGGGCTTCTCTTTTGTGGCTGTAAGTGCTTTTAGCGGTGATGGTTATCTAGAAAACCGAGGGGCGGGATTGCGTGTGCGCATTCGGCACGGTGGTTCTAAATGGAACAGACACTCTCGTAATCGTGCTCGGATCATGAGCTTAAGTTGCTGGTGCGCGGGATGATAAGCGCCATGTTCCATTGCGAAACATTGAAGTGACCCGAGCGACTATTCTTGTTATTCGGCATGGCAGCGCCCCCCTCAAATGTTTCAAGTCACGCCGGCAATTTAGGGGTACGTAGCAGCAAATTGATAGAAAGGATGCTCGCCGAGATCGCAACGCCCGGCGCCAGGAGCCACGGCGCCTCGACCAGTACTCTGCCGGCGCCTGCCTCCTGCAACATGACACCCCAACTCGGCGTCGAGTCGGGGAATCCCAACCCTATGAAGGACAAGGTAGCCTCCGCGAGAATGAACGCCGGCAAGAGCAATGTCGCTTGAACGAGGAGGAACCCTTGCGTGGCAGGCAGCAGGTGCCGCAGCAGTAATCGCGTACGGCCACCCCCCGCTGCCCGTGCAGCTTCTGCGTACTCCTTCTGCCGCTCCGCCGCGACGATGGCGCGGACCCCTTTCGCGGCGATCGGCCATCCGATCACCGCGAAGACGGCAGCGATCGTCCAGAAAATCTCGGTCGGCGTGAGCACGAGCGGCAGTGCGGCGCGCAGCGTCACGGCGACATAGATGCCCGGGAGCGCGATGACTAAGTCTGAAACCCGCATGAGGAGATCGTCGATAAGTCCGCCGAACGCGCCCGCAACGCCCCCCACGAGCGCTCCGATCACGAGAGCAACGGCGGCGGCAGTCGCGGCCACGCCGAGCGAGAGTCGCGCGCCGCGGACGAGCCTCGCGAACACGTCGCGCCCGAGCGCATCCGTCCCCAGGGGAAACCACTCCGCATCGTCCACTGACGCGAGCCTCCCCTTGTGAAACCACTGCACTCGAAGCTGCCGGGTGCGGTCTTCGGAGTAGCGGCGCTCGAGGCGGTCCTCCAGACGAAGCGGATAGACGAACGGCGCGTGCCAGTCGCCGGAGGGGTCGATCACGTGAATCCGCATTGGCGGTGCGAGCACGTAGTCGCTGAACTGGCTCGCGGGATCATGCGTCGCGACGGAACCGGAGGTGACCGCCGTCGCGGTGATCCCGCCCAGGAGGACGGCGCCAGCGAATCGCGCATTCAGGAACGTCATGCAGTGTCCCCGACGCGCGGGTCGATCACCGCGAGCGCAACGTCGCCTGCCAGGACACCGGTGGCGAGGAACACCGACCCTGCCGCGGCGCATCCGGCAGCCAGGAACAGATCGCGATCCACGAGCGCCTCGTACATCAGCGCGCCAAGTCCAGGCCAGGACATGATGATCTCTACGGCGAACGATCCGCTCAGCACACTCCCGACGACGGCGCCGAACACACCCACCACTGGGGCGAGTGACATCCGCAATGCATGGCGCCAGATCACTCGTTCGGCTGACAAACCGCGACCCAGCACGGCGCGGATGCACGGCTCTTCGAGCGCATCCTGCATCGCACGCGATTGGAGGCGCTCGAGCGAGGCGGCAATTGGCAGCGCGAGCGCGAGGGTCGGAAGAACCAGATAGCGAGCTCGAGCGACGACGATGGTCAGCCAGTTGCCTGATTCAGACGTGTGGCCGATGCCGCCAACCGGCAGCCAGCCCGTCGTCAGCGCGAGCAGGAGAAGAGCAAAGGACGTCACCAGCGGCGGGACCGACAGAACGAGAACAGACAGCGCACGGGCGATGGTTGCAAACGCGCCTGCCCTTCTGCTGCCGGTTATCACCCCCAGCGGCAGCCCTATCAATGTGGCCAGCACGAGCGCGGACGTTCCAAGGAGGATCGTGTTACCCGCTCGCTCGGTCACGAGAAACGTCACGGGTCGGCGATACTTCAGCGACTCACCGAAGTCCAGGCGGACAGCGCGTCCGAGCCACTCCACGTACTGCACGGCAAAGGGACGATCGAGTCCGAGTCGATGTCGCTCGGCAGCTACGACTGCGGGATCCGTGTCGAAACTGGAGAGATGGTCGCCAGGCGCGAGTCGAACCAGGAGCAGCGCTGCCGACGACACGAAGACGACGAGCAGAACAGCCTGGAGGAAACGTTTCGCGAGGAATATGGCGAGGCTGCGGTGCACGATCTCGTTTCTCGGCTCGGCGCGTGGTGCGCCGTATCCAGTCTACCGAGCCGGTCCGGACACAGCCAACGACTCCGCGCTCCACAGCAGTTGCGGCAGCTGCTGCGCGGGAGTGGCATTCACCACACGATTCGTCGTTGCGAGGGTGACCTTCGGGGCCACGAAATAGATCGCCGGCAGCTCCTCACCCATGATTCGCTGTACTTCCGCAAAGGCGCGCTGCCGTTGGGCGAGATCGGATGCCGCTGCCTGCTGGTGCATCAACTGGTCGATCTGCTTTTCCCAGTCGGTCTCCGGCGACGCCTGTCCCGGATTCCAGAAGTGCGAGTCGCCGGAACTGAGCCAGAAGTCGAGATTCAACGCGGGATCGGTGGAGCTCGCCTGGACACCGAAATAGATGCTGTCGTAGTCCCCTTTTGCCCAGCGCTCGACGATGCCGCGCGGATCGAGCGTAACGACGTCGACTCGGATCCCGATCTGCCGCAGCTGCTCCTGGACGACCAATGCCGTCCGCCCACGGATGTGACCGGCTTGCGTGAGCAGCGAAAAGCGCACAGGGTTTCGGCGCTCGTCGTCGAGCACGCCGTCCCCATCTCGATCGGCGAGCCCCAGCCCTGCCAGCAGTTGGCGGGCCTTCGCCGCATCATACGGATACACCGGAGCGGAGGCCGAGTACCACGTTGCGTTCCCGGGGCTAACCGGACCGTGAATCGGAACCGCAGCGCCAAGATAGACGCCGTTCACGATCGCCTGGCGATCGACGGCATACGAGATCGCCTGCCTGAACTCGCGCCGAAAGAGCCACGGCGCCGTCGACGTCGCTTTCCTGGGCGCGGTCAGGTTAAACCAGAGAAAGTCCGGATCGAGCCCGGTCCCCGCCGGGATCATCCGCAGGGTCCCCGAGTCGCTGAGGCTGCGAAACGCGCTGTAGTCCTGTGGCCTGATCTCCCCATTGGTCATGAGATCGATCTCTCCGGCCTGGAGACGCAGCGCCTCCGCACTTTGGTCGGGGATTATCAGCAGCGTCAGTTTGTCGAGATAGGGCAGCTGTGTGCCGTTCGCGTCGCGGCGGAAGTAATAAGGATTCCGCGTGAACACGAGGCGCTGGCCGGCGATGTGCTCGGCGAGCACGAACGGACCGAGACCGGCGACATCCGTGAGCGGCTTCGACGGTGTCCACTCTTGTGCGAACGTTCCGGCGTTCAGCGCCGGTTCTAGTTTGTGCTTCGGCAGAATCGGCAGGTTATCGAGGATCTTCAGGCCGGGAGCGAACCGCGACGGAAAGCGAATCACGACGGTTTCGGGGTCGCTCGCCGACACGGCAAGCGGCTGCCCACCGACCTGAAGAGCGCTCGCGAGCGAACTTTTCAGCCGCGAATCATAGGCGGCTCGAAACGAGAACACGACGTCGTCGGACGTAAAGGGAGCGCCGTCGGAGAACTGCACGTTGCGACGGAGTTTGATCGAGTAGGTCAGTCCGTCCGATGACTGGGTCCAGCTCTCGGCCAACCCCGGCTCCAGTTGGTCGTTCGCACGATTGATTCGGGCCAGCCGCGTCTGCGTGAGCAGCGTCACGAACTCGATTGCTGCACTTCCGCCGTCCGGCAGGTACCGATTGTAGGCCGCAGGCTCGGAACGCATCGATGCGATCAGCTCGCCGCCACGGGGGATTGCGTTCGGTCGCGATGACGGCGTCGTTGTAACAGTAGGCGCCGAACGAGACCACCAGATTCCCATCGCGGCGGCGAGAACCAGTAGCGCGAATAGAAGCCGTTTGAGCGTCCTGGCCATAGATGAACAGACCGGCCAACTGATTGGCCGGTTGTGGGGCTGAGCTTTTCCTTGGTTTTTCGCGGACCTGAGGCTCGAACCACAGCCGTTCGCAGAGTCAGCCAACTTCTTGACTGGTTCGCACGCCGACGTGCGTCGAATTCCGCCTCATCTTAGGGCATTCGAGTGCAACTTGCAACCATGGATGACCATAAAGTTCGTTCGTGTCCGTTCACCTGAACGTGCCACCCGACCCTCTCTCGCCCACACCAGCTTGGCATCTGCTGTGCCTAGGGAACGGACGTCCCATCAGACTCCGAACTCGGTTTGCGGAACAGCACTGCCATGAGCCACATCGTCTCGAAGCTCTTTGCCCGCCGCGCGGCGGCCCTCGCCGCGGCTCTCCTGTCATTCGTCCTCTTCGCGGGAACCGCCGACGCCGGGCCGCGGAGCGCGCGACTGTCCCGAGATCTCGCGGACCGCCTCGCTGCAGCCGATACGAGCACCACTGACGTCATCGTCGGCGGCAGCGACGCCCAGCTGGCCGCGCTCGCGACGCGCTACGGCGCAAAGATCAAAAAGACGCTCAGGGGCGCCGCGGTTCTCACCGTCACCGGCGGGCAGCTCCACGCGCTCAGCCAGGATCCCGAGGTCGATCATCTTTCGGGCGACGTCCCGGTGCGGCGAATGATGGCGACAACCCCGCAAGCCATCGGCGCCG
>Ga0114129_10002531_pt1 | contig 25363 bp, 29 predicted proteins | sample RhiMetdeltSRZDD1_FD_80071 | JGI IMG/M metagenome (GOLD analysis project Ga0114129, IMG submission 80071) | Populus rhizosphere microbial communities from Tennessee, USA - Rhizosphere MetaG P. deltoides SRZDD1 (version 2) (version 2) | ecosystem: Host-associated > Plants > Roots > Rhizosphere >...
AAAGAAACTGGCTTACGAGGTCGGAAGAAAGATACCTATTCAATAGTTGAATTCTAGTTAATCAGTTCTTGTGTTTGTTCTCCCTAATTACGCCTTATAACAGCTCAAAATGGAATTAGCTATCTTGCTGTTTGCTCTCGTTTATATATTAGCAGCTGAAACACAAAGAGTGAATTGAAGTCACGCGACAGAGAAGAGATATTTGCTTCAATTCTAATGACATCTGGGTCTGGTGGAGGAGCAAGAATTACTAAGATAATGTTCAGTTCGTTTCTTACGCATACTCAGGTATTAGAATACTCAAAACTCTTAATTGGGCGAGGATTTCTAGAGTACGACAATATTAACAAGACTTTTAGAACTACCTCGAGCGGCTTTGAATTCCTGCATTTATACGATGAGATGAGCCAAATAATTAGCATACAGAGAAACTCTAATTCTTGATTGCCTGAAATTTGCCCATTGATATACTGGTACTACTGCATCATGAATTTGGATCTAATATGAGATACCTGCGTCATCGTCGTTTTTTCAATCTGTCCTCAGACTATTGGGTTCTATATTAAGCAACAAACATTGATGGGTGATGTTAATCTAGTATCTTTGGGTTAGAATAACGCTCTCGATTACCGCCTTTGTTTTCTAACAGATCAAGAAGCTTGCTTCCTGCGAATGGCTTTTGAATTATCTCTATTGGAAGATTGAAAAATTCTGCTGCATCTTCAAAAATATCCTTACTGTATGCGGATGCTAGTATAATCCGCTGATGCGAGTTGATTGACATTATTTTTCTTGCGACTTCAAATCCATCCATGCTAGGGATCTTGTAATCCAAGACTACCGTATCAAATGGCAAACACGAGTACATCGATTTTGCTTTATCATGCAAAGCATTCATTTCTTCATGATAAATTGCTAAACATTCTTGACCATCATTGGTAAGCGTCACATCATGTCCTCTTTCCCTGAGGAGCTTGTCGTAAATTCGAATAGTATCAATATCATCTTCCGCAATCAGTATGTTCAATAGAAGAGATAATTTGTTCTTACAGAATTAACATGTGATGTGAAATATGTTTGACATGAAATGTTGGCTAGATAATATAATACTTAGTACTTATTACGATGCAAAGATCCGTATGCACTTGATTGGCTTTCCAAATTAAAAAAACTTTTGAAAGCTAGATTATCTATTAGAAAGTCTAATCCCAGCATTTAGTCGAATGTATACATATTAGGTAACTATAAAAAGCACGTGTATTAGTAACTTGAATGATCTTTATTTTGGTATAATATTTTCACTAATACAGCCAGCACCTGACCATTGCACCTTCAACTTCAGTCATATGAGGATTCAGCTTACAAATATCCATTGCTAGTGGGCATCTATCGGCAAATCTGCAACCTTCTTGTAGAGCTGCCAAGTCAGGTGGCTTGCCCTTCAATGATTCTAAATTTTCTCGTTCATCTTTCATACGGGGAACAGCCGCTATCAGTTTCTGGGTATAGGGATGTCTAGGATTAGAGTAAATATGTCTGGAAGCGCCAAATTCTACAATTTGTCCAGCATACATAATAGCAACGCTATCTGCAAGCTCCGAAATCACTCCCAAATCATGAGAAATGAACAAAATCGACAATCCAAATTGCTTTTTGAGACTCTTGAGCAAATTTATGATTTGTGCCTGAACCAAAACATCTAAAGAAGTGGTTGGTTCATCTGCGATAAGTATCTGTGGCTTTAGCAACAATGCCATAGCAATGATTATCCTTTGTTTTTGTCCTCCGCTTAGTTCGTGAGGATATTTTTTAACTATTGATTCATCAAGTAGTACTTGCTGCAAAGCTGCCTTAATGCAAGCAGAGATATTTCCTGGGAATTTATGCTCTTCTAGAATTTCGTTCATTTGTTTCCCTACAGTAAATACCGGATTGAGGGAGTTCATCGCTCCCTGGAAAATCATCGCAATTTTCTTCCATCTAATCTTTTTGTCAAAATCAGAATTTGAAATTGAAAAAATATCTGTTCCATCCAAAGTAACTGATCCAGTCATAATTTTGCCAGGCGGCTGCACCGAACGTAACAATGCAGTCCCCAAGGTACTTTTGCCACAACCAGACTCGCCTGCCAAACCAATACAATAATTGTGAGTGAGTTCAAAACTAACACCATCAACGGCCCTTACGACTTCTCGTTCGGAGATGTAGAATACACTAAGCTTTTCGACAATAAGAGTTGATTCCATTTGAGTAGGACCTCACTACATCATAATTTCAATCAGACTCACAAATAATACGCCTAAATTACATCTACCAAAGGGTTCATAGAGGGTACTCAAGCCTCATTTGCTTAGATTTTCCAACTTATTTAATTTTGCTAGCGGACAGGATATATAATGATCAATCCTCATAAGACAAATGCGGTGCCTTGTAATTAATGAAAACTCCAATTTGTACATTCGATGCTAGGTCAGGAAGCCTATGTTCTCTATGCGAGAATAAATTGAGAACTGGAGAGTTAACACAAGAAGATGTAGAAGGATCGATTAGATTGACAAGATTATCGGCAAACAACCAAGATTTGGATAAATTGACACTCATGAGTTCAAAGAGGGTTGACGAGGAATTTCTCTTGTACTTTAGAGCTCCAGACATCAGTTTTTTAAGATCTAACGAAGGCCTCATTAGGAAAATACAAGAAGAATTTCACGGGAATGCTTGGCTTATTGAGGCTGATTCTTCACCTAGAAAGTTCTTAGAGAATCTCTTTTTCCCAATTAGGATAGGAAACTCAAATATGATTTGGCTGCCTGACGGTCATAAGGTAACCCAGGTGACTGTTGCCAAGAAAGACTTTACTAGGATTTCTGAAAAGGTAGAAAAAATTAGACACATCGCAGAAGAGATTAAAGACATTGAATTATTAGTTGAAGTGTTAGGAGACTAATAGTTGCCCCAAATTTCGGGTAACAGAACTTTTGCTAACTCGTTAGGCGAGAAACAGATAGGCGAGTATGTTACTTTCGCTGGATGGATTGTAGACATATCTCATATTGGTAAAATAGGGTTCCTTAAAATGAGAGATATGACTGGACTAGCTCAAGGAATTGCCACCGGAAGTATTCTTGACAAAATTAAAGAAATCTCGAGGCAGAGCTCAGTTACAGTCTGTGGAGTAATTGCTAAAACAAAGGCAAAGAACCTGTCTGTAGAAATCAATATTAAAGAAATTACAGTTACGGGAAGAGCCACTCAGCCTTTGCCTATTGATCCTACTGGAAGACTCGAGTCTTCATTAGACAAGAGATTAGATTGTAGAGCTCTCGATCTTAGGAATGAGAATGTTTCAAACTTATTCAAGATCCGATCCGAAGCACTTCATGTGATCCGCAAAGTACTCAGATCAAGAATGTTCATAGAAGTACAAACTCCAAAAATAATTGGGTCTGCGACAGAAGGTGGAGCTAATCTATTTGAATTTGAATATTTCAAGAAGAGAGCTTTCCTTGCTCAGAGTCCCCAACTATACAAGGAAGAGCTTGTTTTGGGGCTCGAAAGGGTATTCGAAATAGCACCCTATTTCAGAGCCGAATCTTCACATACTGTCAGGCATCTCTCTGAATTTATTAGTATAGATCTTGAGGCAGCTTATCTGGATTACGAAGATATAATTAATCTGGTAGAAGTGTTAGTATTGTCAACTTTGGCCGAGCTATCAGCTAGGTTCCCTGGAAAAATAATTGACTTCGGTGAATTACAGAAAAAAGGCTCGAGTGCAAAAATACCTCGGTTAACCTACGAGAAATGTATTCAAGAATTACGAGATACTGGCGATCAGGTAGAATTTGGAGATGATTTGTCTGATTTAGCCCTTAGAAAGTTGGGTGGTTTACATAGAGGACTATATTTCATAATAGATTGGCCTACAAACTTGAAGCCCTTTTACATTATGGAACATGAGGAAAACAAACTTTTATCAAAGTCTTTCGACCTACAGTATGGATACCTAGAATTGGTATCTGGGGGTTCAAGGGAACATAATCATGAGAAACTTGAAAGTAAAATGATTGACCAGGGACTGAATCCAAAAAGTTTCCATTATCACTTAAAAACATTTGACTGGGGGATGCCCCCGCATTCGGGGTGCGGAATTGGACTTGATAGATTGATGATGATGCTTGCCTCTACGGACAACATACGGGAAGTGGTCTTATTTCCCCGTGATACTGATAGACTTACTCCTTAACTATGTCAATCAAGATATTTCTTAAAGAAGTTTCCAGAACATAGGCACCGAATTTACAATCTAAGACGGAATAAATTAACCAGATTACGGGATTAATCTCCATATAGACCAGGTCCTCCATTGATGGCCTAATTCCATGTGTATGTGAATGATATATGCCGATAACGTTCAATTTTTTTTCCAGTGAATATTGATATGCAGCTATTAAATCCGGTTCTGCCATCTTGAAAGAATTGATAGATTTATTTGTGTTTTTCATATGATATGTCTCTCTTACCATTGATAATTGATCCTTAGCTACTCCAAGCAGAAGCGAACAAGCCTCAAATGGCGTATGCAGTGAGGCGTATTCTACTAGATCTTCGATATGTTTCTTGGTAATGACTAGCTTTTCTACTAAGGTCACAAGACAATTCTAAATTGGAGACTGTTATTATTTTTTCCTCGGTACATGAGCCATTGCTTATCAATTAATTTCTTAGCTCGCGTAATTAAGCATCATACGTTTACTTCTTTTAGACTTGATGTTATACATCCTACCATTTACTAATCAGGTTCTAACTAGTCACGGTCAGAAGGCCTTTCATGTCAGGGTGCAAAGTGCAAAAATAACCATATTCCCCTGCTGCTAGCTTGGAAATATCCAATGTGTAATTCCCTCCTGGCGCTATAATTGAAGAATCAAAGGTTTTCCCATCGTCTGCCAAACTTGTCACGGTATGCGGAACATTGTCCTTGTTCGTCCACTGTACAACTTCGCTAGTACTCACAGTTAGGTTGGCAGGATCAAAACTTGGATTGCCAATAGCTGACGCTCCAGGAAGAATCGTAATGTTTACCGTATTCTTGACGCTTGTTACCATTGTTGCATTGGTGGAGTTGCCGACGTCAGAATTCTGTTCCTGACTGGTTTGTTCTTGTGAAACCTTTGGAGTTACTAATCCAAATACGTAGAAGCTCGAACCACCAACAATTGCAGCTCCTATAAAAATTACCGCTATTGCCTTAAAATATGGTGTTCTTTTGTAAGACGCAACGGCGAGCACTGTAGCAGGGATTGAGATTATAAGCATCAGTCCGATGTATGCAAATATACTCGGTACTTGACTACTAACTGTTACTGCAGCGGCAAGGCCAAAAGTTACAAGAAATCCAAGTGTTATAAAGGTGGCAGACTTTGCTTTCGCCGATGATGGGAAACCGTCCTTAAAAAGCCCCGGCACGAGAATAATTAATCCGATAAACATTGTAAGTAAAGAAACTGCGTGCATTCCGTCCATAAACGTCTTCGCCAAACCTGCAAGTGAAATTCCAACACCTACGATTCCAATTACTGTTAGTCCAATTCCGGGAGTTAGAAGATCCCAATCTGTCATCGTTAATAATAGGAGAGTCTAAAATCGCATAATTAATCTTTTTCCTGAATTTATTGTTTCTTGCCGCATTTACTGCGATAATCGTTCGATTATGCAATTAAAAAAAATTCTATTATTCAATTTCAAATCTTCCTGTAGTGTATCTAGAAAATAAATAAAAATGAAGGTCGAATTTAGGACATATATTGTAGGCCTATCATTTGGAAAATGAACTAAACACTTTGATTGGTGCAATTTTCTAAGACTTATCATATTCGTCCACTTTTTCAAAGCACTTATATTCAAGCGAACGCACCTAAGGTTCGTATCATTAAATTTGAGGGTTAGAAAGTGCCTAATACTGGGATAGTTAAATATCATGTTAAATTAAAATTTGAAGTTGATGGTCTTGTAGAAAAGGCAGACATTATCGGCGCAATTTTCGGTCAAACTGAAGGGTTACTAGGACCTGAAATGAATCTCAACGAACTACAAAAAGTATCAAAAGTTGGTAGGATAGAGGTAAATGTTGACAGCAAGTCTAACATGGCAAAGGGTGACGCATTAATCCCTATGAGCACAGATATCTCAACTGCGGCTTTGATCGCTGCCGCGATAGAGAGTATAGATAAGGTCGGTCCCTTCCAGGCAAAATTTTCCTTGGTCGGAATTGACGATATTAGGGCAATAAAGAAAAAAATTATTGTGGACAGGGCAAAGAAAATAGTACAGGACTGGGCCACAAAAACAATAAGTGAAGGCGAGGAAATGCTAAGAGATGTATATGATGCCAGTAAACCTGGTAAGCTTACTACGTTTGGTAACGCACAGCTCGCTTGTGGAACGGGCGTCTTCGACTCTTCATTCATAATCTTAGTTGAAGGAAGAGCTGATGTGATTAACCTGCTTCGAGCAGGCTTCGATAATGCAATTGCCATCGAGGGAGCAAAAATAGACGAAAGTGTTACGAAACTAACAACCGGAAAGAAGGTTGTTGCTTTTTTAGACGGAGATAGGGCTGCTGACTTGATTTTAAAGGAGCTACAAGGACTTGTGAAAATTGACAAAGTTCTCAGGGCTCCTTCTGGCAAAGAGGTAGAAGAATGTACTCCATTGGAAATTGCTGACATACTAAAAGACGCATTGGAGTCTAGGGAGGAACAGCCAGGTTCACCTCATCAATATGTGAAATCAGAAAGAAAACAACAGAAACATGATGCAAGGGAGGCTGAATACAGACACGCTGATCATGATGATTCTGCTAAACAATTGATTCAAAATAGACCAGAGATCTTGACTACCGTGAGGGACGTATTTCCTCAAATAAACGAAACACTAGAGGCAATAGTGCTGGATGAATCTATGAAGACATTGTTGAAAATACCAGTATCTGAAATTATTAAGAAGTTGGATTCGGCGGAAGGTGGAAAATTGCTTGTCATGGATGGAATAGTGACTCAGCGTTTGATTGATGCGGCTGACAAGGCAGGAATTGAGTTTATTGTTGGGCATAGGACAGGTGATCTTAAGAAATCTAGTGATATCAATGTCATGACTTTTAGTCAAATTGGTATAAGCAATTAGAAATTAAATGGTCATTGTCCGGTTAGAGTATGTTCTTACAATTGCAAAATTATTAATGAAGGGAGCTGGCAAGGATTTCGTAGAAGCGACAAGTACAAGTGTAGCCACAGAAATCAATAAATCACAACAAGCCACATCTAAAATTATTTTAGAGTTAGAGAATCAAAACTTTATAGAACGCATTAAAGTGGGGCATGGATTTAGAATTCATGTTACTGAAAAAGGAATTCAGACCGTTAAAGATGTTTCATCTATGCTTGTTTCGGCCATTAATTTTTCACGGACAGCGATCATAATCGAAGGAGTAATCGTTTCAGGAATTGGCGAAGGAGGATATTATATGTCCCTTCCAGGATATAAGAAGCAGTTCGAAAGTAAGCTTGGCTACATTCCGTACGCGGGAACTCTCAATGTCAAAGTTTCGAGCAATCCATCTATAAGGAACAGAAAGAAAATTGAACGCATCCCGTATATATTAGTAAAGGGATATAATGACACAAAGCGAACTTACGGATGGGTCAAATGCTTCCCAGTAACTTTAAATGATATACATAATATTGATGCTCACCTACTAGTACTGGAAAGATCGCACTATGACGAGAGTTTAGTGGAGATTATTTCATCTGTACCACTTAAAGATACACTTGGATTAAAAAATGGAGACAAGATTAAGATCGAAGTCTCGAGTACGACTTCATCTTCCTAGATATCATAAATCGAAGAACCTAGTTCCTGTTTCAGTGAGGAACTCTTTATTCGAGGAATCGGGGTATTCAGTCTAACAACTTGTACGTTAAGACCACGCTTTCTGCAATTCATGGCAATTTCTTTTTCACCATGAGCTTGATCGTAGCCCAGAGCAATTATGTCCGGTTTTACATATTCTACAGTCTTATACAAGGTACCTTCAAACCCGACGATTGCTATATCTACGCACCTTATAGACGAGACTAACTCCTTTCTCTGTATTTCGTCATGATATATTATCCTTAACTTGTTAATTTTCAACGCCGTGGAGCTTCGAGCAACAACTACAACTAATACGTCTCCATAAGACTTGGCGGCCTTTAACGTATGCAAATGGCCTGGATGTAATATATCAAAAACACCTCCAACTAATACAACCTTTATAGATTCCCTTCCAAGGAAAGTTAGGGCAATTTCAGATCTCTCTATGAAGCCCAAATTTCGCAATTTGTTTATTCTAGACTCGAAAAGCTCTTTTGGTATGAGGGATCTATTTTTGGCATATTCGTATGGATTCGGAATCGATTCAAATTTAGCAGAATAAATCGAAACTAAAATCGACTTATCGATTGGATCCATCATTCAATTTCTCCCTATCTAACTATCCCTTTTCTGTCTATATCAATTAATCTTCGATGAGCCTTGTACCAACACTATTCCTTTTGACTTTTGAACAATGATGTAGCATCCAGTATTTCTCTTTCCAATAGGTAATCGAACTATCTCAATTCTCTAATATTTTAAATGTGGAGTTAAGTCAATAAGGCTAAAATTGTGTTTGATTCAAATTTTTACTGCGAACTTTATTTCCTTACATCTTTTCCTTAGGGAAACTGTTGAGATATCGGCAACTTGGCATATTTCTACCTGCCTGAGAAATTCATTACAGTTCTGGGATGCTAAATATATTACTGCACCGGCTAGGGCCCGAGGATTCTTTCCGATTGAAATTCCATTTTCTTGTACCAAAGAATAAATTCTCAATGCTTCTCTTTTTGTTTTTTCTGACAATTTCAATCGGTTAGCAATGAGAGTTACGTAATCGGTTCCATGGAGTACAGGAATTTGCAACGAAAGCTCTCTCAGAATTAATTTATAGTGAGACATAACGTCCTTACTGGAGAGATTGCAGACAGTAGCTATATCTGAAATTGTTTTGGGCGTTGCAGTTTCCCTGCAAGCTGCGTATATAGCAGCGCCAACCAATCCTAACGTAGATCTTCCTTTCGCCAATTTTTTTACAGCAGCTTTTCTATAGATATAAGCAGCACTTTCCATAACTGCCTGACTTAAGTATAGTTTATCACCGAAATTGTTGAGAAATTTTAATGCCTTTTCAAGATTTCTTGAGATGGAATCATTCAGCTGAGAGCGATTGTTCCAAGTCCGCAACCTTTGAATGCTAATTCTTTGAGTTGGATCAAGTACCTTCCCTCTCGCATCAGTATCATTCATTCCAATCAATGTCGAGAGCCCCTTGTGATGTATTGCAAGGGACTCAGGCATGCCTGTTCGGGCTCTATCACTATATCCTGTTCTGGCGCTGTAAGAGTTGTCCTCGTTATTATATAATTTCTCGGTAGAGACACATCCACAGGAACTACAAACATATTCGCTAGAAACCATATCAAAGATTACAGTTTGATTCTTGCATTGATTGCAGTAGAGAAGATCGTTATCACTAGCGTAATTGCGTTCCGACTTAAAGTGCTTTGTCTCCACTGGGCTATTCATCTGAATTGAACAAACTGTTCTTCTATTATCAATAGTTTTTCTAGAAATTAGAATATTCTATTGAAAGATAGCTTTATTTCAGAATATTTATTACTAGTCTAGTTATTCTAGAGATCCTATGAAATTAATATGCGCCATTGCATGAAATATTTAAACTATCCCACGAGTAGATTAGATTTGGCTAAAATGAGATCGCATTATGAGGATATTAAATGAAAATAATCATTTACGTTTAGAATTTATTAATTTAAAGTCAGGGAAACTTGCAATGCGGCATCGAGTTAAGAATAATCATCTTTTGATATTCATTTTACGTATTTTCGGCTCATCGGCATAAGCATAACCAATGCCAGAATAATCCTGGAGATATTAGTAGTGATCCCTGATCCTCTTCAGAATTTGTCATTCTTTAATAATGAATTCTAGCCATGCTCAGTTACTATTTATGCGCTATAGTGTAATTTGCCTAGTTTACATGCTCTCAGTTAGTTTTAGATGCTAAGAGGATATAATAAAATTATTGATGCAACAATTTTTTGAATTTAGAATTCAATGTCAAATAAATGCATGGGATGGCAGGTTCCGATCGAACCTATTGTTTCAAAACGTTCTCCGTTCTTACTGTATCTAACTTTCATATTAAGAGCGGCCACCTGGAAATCAAGATGGCACTAAATTATTTTTGAATGTTTATGGAATCGGAATTCCTCTAGTTCCTCTCATGCGATGCTCGCACAACATTAACCCCTCGAGCTAATAATTCAATGACTGATATTCTCAACAATTTGAAATTCATTTTATTTATAGTTTTTATACAGTGAAAACCTCTACAACAGGAGGTGCATAGATGAACACTTTATTTTTTGAGAACTTTATTTCTATCTGATAGTTTCACTCCTATTATATCCGATGTTATCCTTGAAATGTTCGAATATGAAGAATAGAAGCAGGTATGAGGTTATTGCGGCTATATTGAAATCTGCCAATAGAGAGGAGACACGTACGAAAATCATGTACAAAGCAATGTTGAGTAACGACCAATGTAAAATATATCTTGACTCCCTCTTGCAAAGCGGGCTTATACAAGAAGTCTATAATGGGACGAAGATGGTTTACAAAATTACTCATAAGGGTAACACATTTCTATCCTACTATGATCAGATGAAAGAGTTGCTTCCGGTCGGTCTTGAAGAAAACTATGCGGAAGAGTACTACAAGCTAAGCACTTGATCATAATAACTTACTTAATTGCAGTTCGTGTCGGGTTCTAGAAAAGTTAACACCGAAGAGTCCCTCTGATGGCATAACACATCGTAGAACTAAACTACCAAAGATGATCGCAAATTTTAGGTGAACATCGGCAAAAGATGAGAACTGTGATACATGCTCTTCCCTTTCTACAATAAGAAAAGACAAATCAAATCTACTCTTCATCATTGTGCACAAATCATAAAGAGTCAGGTCATTACCAATCATGTCTTTACTTAATTCATCCGTTCCCATGATATTCAGAATATGCTTTTTGCTATTAAGTTCTGGCGAGTCTTGCAAAGTTACCGCTGACTGACTCAAAATTTTTCGTCTAAAATTAGTTGTTTCCGTATTCTCACGAGTTCTGGGCGCAAATTCCAAATACTGAAATCTGGAGTCGCTAATGGGTGTAGTATCTCCAGCTGACTTTAATCTCCTGTTTAGATGATTAAGAATCCAATAATCTCGTATTAAAATAGCGCCATCCTTTCGTACAAATTTTCCAATTATTTTTTCAATAAACAGGAATGGTAATGAATACGATAGTATCCTGGGTTTTTCAATAATCACTATGCTGCCCTTTCCGTAATCTCCTTTTAGCGAAACGTCCAGATCTTTGTACCCGCTAGTCAAAGATACGTCAGTACTTCCACTCTCTGTACTTTTGTAAATCCAATTGTCCACATTGGTGAGAAGATTAGCGTAACTGAATGGTATGTACTTATCTAAGAACATAACCATATTGTCCTTAAGTGAGAACAAATATGTATTATTTTCTACACCAATCCCCCTCAATTTTCTAATTAATAACTTTCTAATCCGACTGTCTTCGAAGATATCGTTACTTAATTCCAGTACACCATCAACCATAAAATCTAAAGGCGACTCATCAATGCCCTCACTAACAAAGATAATTTTTGCCTTAGCCCTTTCGCGCCACGTCTGAAGTACTCGTTCATTATTTATACGCGACTCTTTGTCCATTAAAGACGCAATCGCATCCCAGCTGTCTATTACAATTATTGGACTTTTAATATCCATTAACTCATTAGTAATCCGTTCAAAGAGTGATTCGGGTTCATCCAAACGCGCATCTTCGAAATTAGGGTGAGTTATTTGCTCATCAGCGTTGTTATATTGACTTACGTCATCAGTAGCATTAGCGAATTCGGATAACCATGGATAATGGTCGAAAAGTTGTTTTGGAGAAGTTCTAGTCGAGATATAAAAAAAATTCTTTGTTTCCTCTAATGACCTTAAAATTGTGAGAGATAACGTCGTCTTTCCAGTACCAGAATTGCCCTTGATAAGCAAGGAGTAAGTCTCAAGCTTCAAAAACTTCTTCAATTCTGCCGGTAAACCTAGAAGATCATCCCTAGTCAATCGTCCCAATCCCCGTTTCAACATGTTACATCTTTATTAGCTATTGTATACGTGTTCTGTATTTAGATTTAATAGGTCTTTTGATCGACTCTGTAAGGATATTCCAATAGTCGAATCTTTTGTTTGCCCGCATTTACGCATGTAGCCAGTATCCTGAATTATTTGCAATGAAGTTGAGTAATAGAGATTCATGTGAAAAACTCCTGAATTATAAACTAGTTTGAGAAACGAAGCTACTTCTTGAATTTCGTGGTGAACGAGCTAATTTTTAGAAATAATTGAATGTAGTAACATTAAGTTCTCAAGTAATAGTCCATACTTAAGCTGACTTGTATCTTCGTTAGTTTAAAATAATGTGAGTAAGAGCAAATGCTTATGCTGGATGTGATAGTCGTTTCCAGGGAGTCTTTTTCCTTAAAAACTGAGCTTCTCGCGTTGGGTGTATTCAAGGATGAATTGAATTTTTTCAATCTCTCAAATCTATCGAGTGGACTGGAAAAAATAAGACAAGACTTATTTACGAGAGGTGAATTTAGCGCGAATTTTGGGAATACTTCCCTTTTACATTCTAATGATACGGACGTGGCAAGGAAAGTTCTATTGATTGGGCTAGGGAACAAGCAAGATTTTACCCCTGAATCAGCAAGACTATTGGCAGGAAAAGTTACTCAAAAGGTTAGAAGGTTAGGCCTGAAAGAATTCTCAATTTTTCTAACGAGTAAGCCAAGCAAGGAAATTGTTTCAGCAACAACCGAAGGGATCAAACTTGCAAATTATTCGTTTAACAAATACAAGACAGTCAAGGAACCAGATTCGGATAAAGAAATAGAAAAGTCATATATCCTCGTCGATGACTATAACCAAACATTAGTAAAGGTTGTAAAGGAAAGTTCGATAATTTCTGACTCAGTGAATTTCGCAAGAGACCTCGGAAACCTTCCACCTAACGAATGCTCTCCTGCAGAGCTTGCGAAATTAGCATTGGAATTAGCATCATCCTCTAGGATTAAAGTACGGATAATTGAAGCAACGGAGCTCAAACCTAATCAATTGAATGGAATCTTTGCGGTGGGAGCAGGAAGTAGCTCTCCGCCAAAACTCATCATAATAGAATATCTGGGAAGAAATGACGGGCAGAAAGATTTTCTTATTCTAGGAAAAGCCGTAACTTTCGATACGGGAGGCATTTCCCTTAAACCTTCAGAAAAAATGGACGAAATGAAATTTGACAAATGTGGTGGATGCAACGTTATCGCAATAATGAAGGCACTGGATCGCCTGTCTTTACCACTTGACATAATTGGCATAATCCCTGCTGTGGAAAATATGCCTTCGGGCAATTCCTATCGGCCAGGAGACATAATCAGAATGCACAATGGAAAGACGATAGAGATTGCGAACACCGATGCTGAGGGGAGGATAATCATGGCTGACGCTTTGTCATATGGAGTGGATACGTATTCACCTAAGGCAATAGTGGACATGGCCACCCTAACTGGAGCGGCGATTATAGCTCTTGGTTCAAATGTTGCTGCCTTACTTGGGAACGACCAAAAACTAGCTGATAAAATCCTGTCGGCGGCCAATTTGTCAGGGGAAAAGATATGGCAACTTCCTATTTTTGAGGAACATAAAGAGCAAATAAAAAGCACGGTGGCAGACATAAAGAATATCGGTGGTAGATCCGCCGGTGCAATTACCGCCGCTGCGTTTCTGTCCCACTTTGTTGGCAATACCCCATGGGCTCATTTGGACATTGCCGGCACAGCTTGGGTTCAAGAAGGAAGTATTGAGAAAAGCTACATTGTCAAGGGGGCCACAGGATTTGCCGTGAGAACAATTCTCAAGTTACTGACGCAATTTAAGATTTAAAGTTCACCTATACCGTTGTTCTATCATGCCAGTTATGCGAAATGATGAAATAGTTACACTTTTGATGGAAACCGGCGTGAGTAGCAGAATAGGGAATTTTCTGTCAGACGTTGACGATTTTTATAAACCATATTTTGAACGATGGCTAAAGAATCGAGATGGCTTCTTAACGATCTTAAACGGGAATATCGACTATGTAGGATCCGAAGAAGTTATGAGGTTTGGACCGTTTCACAATATGTATTGCCTCATTCGCAATATGCACCTAGTAGAAACTGATCTAAATCACGGAATGTTGTTGAATGCTTCGCCGTTTTATAGTGTAGTAGATGGAATTGTTGCTGAGCTTGGTTGGAGTGGAAGTGTTCTTGCTGAAAGACTCAACAACAACGAAGGATTATATCGTGCAGTACGGAAAAGGATACTTAATGAAGAGGTAAGATCTATTTCCGTTCGAGTGGTTAATTATGCTTGTCTTATAGAAAGTAAGGCTTGGGATCCAGTAGGGTTTGTATCTGCATATTTAATTATCGATGAAATAGGAGGTATTGTAAGAAATCTATTGGCAAATATACATCTGGGGGATAAGGTAAACACTTGAGCTTTAGTTTCGAAGCGAAATCTTTGGAAATGCGAATAGCCTAAACACTGAATTAGACAATCCACACAAATCATAAATGCCAGCACTGCTGCTTCCCAACCGCTCACGCAGATCAGTAACACAGCAGCGACGACAGGTTTGACTTCCGGGTTCGGAATGGGACCGGGTCGCACCCTGCCGCTATGGCCGGCTTGACTTGTTAACTCTCGAATCCTAATTTAACTTTATTGGGCCAAAACATAAGTCCGGATAAAGCTATATTGAATTTACAAAATCACACGGATGATGCAAGCTTGCTACCCTTGCTCTCACGTGTGTCAAATGGCGTGAACTGAAGAATTATAATATGTAATGGATCAAAATAACTCATAATAATGGGAGATGTTTCTTCAGCTTCTCATCGCGTTGCTGCTTTAAATGAGGATCTTTGCAAACCAAAAAAATGTGGGCTCGAATGTATCATTTACTGTCCAGTAAATAAGACTGGAGGTGAATGTATAGTTCAGCGGCCAGAGGATGGAAAGGCGGTCATTTCCGAAGAATTATGCACTGGATGCGGCATTTGCATAAAGAAATGTCCATTCGACGCTATTGTGATAGTCAATTTAGCAAAAGAGCTTGGGAATCATAAAATTCATCAATATGGTATCAATTCATTCCGCCTGTATCATTTGCCGACACCTAAAAAAGGGGCAGTTGTGGGTCTCCTGGGGAGGAACGGCATGGGCAAGTCTACTATTATAAACATTTTGTCCGGTAATATCAAACCTAATTTAGGAAATTACGCCAATCAATCAGAATGGCAGGATGTCCTAAATAATTTTAATGGCAATGAATTAAAATCACACTTCGAGAAAATTTCCAACGGAACGCTTAGTGTATCAATTAAGCCACAGCTAGTGTTTCAAATTCCAAAAACCTTCAAAGGCACTGCTCGTGAGCTATTGGATAAGTACGAGGAGAAGGGAAATACAGATAAACTCGTCAACGAATTAGGGTTAGTAGGCTCGCTGGACAATCTAGTCTCACAGTTAAGCGGAGGCGAACTTCAACGATTGGCTGTCGCGGTGGCTTGCAGCAAAGAAGCAGATTACTATTTCTTCGATGAGCCTTCCTCTTATAACGATATTTACCAGCGCTTAGCAGTGGCAAAAGTTATAAAGAAGATTGCTGACGAAGGAAAAAGCGTTACTGTAGTCGAACATGATCTGACTTTATTAGATTATCTTTCTGATTATATACATATTCTATATGGAGAACCTGGAGCTTATGGAATAGTATCGCCGCTGTTAGGTACCAGGGTGGGTATCAACAATTTTCTAGAAGGATTCATACCTTCTGAAAACGTTAGATTCCGCGAAAAGTCATTTAGATTTGACGGTTCGAGACAGTATCGGGATATTATACTTGAAAATCCCATTGCCGAATATTCTGCCTTGGTACGATCGTTTTCTACTTTTAAATTAAGAGCATCTGCGGGACGAATTCGAGAAGGCGAAATTATAGGATTGATAGGAGCGAATGCACTAGGCAAGACTACTTTAATGAGAATGATTGCTGGCCTTGACAGACCCGAAGAGGGACAAATAGAAATGAAGGCTAAAATCTCTTATAAACCACAATATTTAACCCAAGATTACAAAGGAGATACTCGTTCATTAATGCAAGCAGCTTATGGCACGGATATAGAGGGTTCTTCAGTTGAAGATCAGATTATGAATCCAATGGCAATGCGAAGGTTATATGATAAGCAAGTAAGCACGCTTAGCGGCGGAGAACTTCAGAAGGTTGCAATTTGTTGCACGCTTCTTCGACGTGCAGACATATATGCCTTCGATGAGCCAACTGCCTTTCTTGACGTGGAAGACAGAATAACTTTTGCAAAGTTTCTTCATCGTTTTATCAAGGCTGAGGGAAAATCAGCGTTAATAATAGATCATGATATGCAGTTGATTGATTTAGTAGCCGACTCCTTGGTTATATTTACAGGAACGCCAGGCGTAGAGGGCCTCGCTCAGGCTTCAATTGAGAAGGAGGAAGGTATTAACAGGTTTTTGGAGCTCCTGTCAATTACTTACAGAAGAGATGATACTACTGGTAGACCCAGGATTAATAAAGAAGGAAGCAGATTGGATAGGAAACAAAAGGACTCAGGTAACTACTATTACAAAAAAACAATAGCTTGATGTACATGGCCAGGATGCTAAAAAACACACTAAAAAATACTCTAGAAATAAACGAAATAGATCAACTTTATTCTTCTTTCGACAATGTAGGTGGGATAATAATAATCAAAATACCATCCTCATTGCACCAAAAAAAAAACTAATTGCAGAAACGTTGCTTAATAAGGTAAACGGGGCTAAGTCTGTCTTTTGTCAAACGTCAAAAATAGATGGTGACTATAGATTACGACAGTTAGAATATCTAGCCGGAGTGAATAGTACAGTTGCTTATTACCGAGAAAATGGTTGCACTTTTAAGGTGGACGTTTCTAATGCGTATTTCTCACCTAGGTTATCAACAGAGAGGAAACGCATTGCGCTATTGGTTAGAGACAATGAAACAATAGCAAATTTGTTCGGAGGTGTAGGCACCTTTTCAATCCTTATTGCAAGATCCAACAAGACTACAAGAGTTTATTCAGTGGATTCTAACTTAGTTGCTTATAATCTATGTCAGGCTAATTGCAGTATTAATGGAGTGAATGACAGGGTTGTTCCTCTATTTGGGGATGCTGCTCAAATTACAAGAAGTCACTTGAAGGAAAAATGTACTAGAGTTCTAATGCCATTGCCTGAGAGGGCGAAAGACTTTGTTCATGATGCTGTCTCTTGCTTAGCGAATGGTAAAGGTACTATACATTATTTTAGTCATGTCGGTGCTCATAACAAGAAGGATGCGTTGGAAAAAGGTGAAAGCGATGCGAGCGAGGCGTTTAAAAGATATAAACACATTATCACGTTCAGTCGAGTAGTTAGAGAAGTCGGGCCTAGATTTTACCAGATCGTTTCAGATGTACAGACCCATGAATAATGCAGGCCCACCTAATCATGTTTTATCTGGTGCAGAAGCCATGGTATAGCCTATCCAAGCCGTAATTGTCGCCAATATTCCTATAATAATCAATATAGTTAACTTCAGCACTATTTCACTCCACTGACTAACTAGCAATAGATATGCATAACCAACTAACGCAAGTATTGAAAGAAATAATAATGCAAATCCAGCAGGCTTGCTATTTTTCAAACGAACTCTCCCCTTAACGAAAATATCATGTTCATGAAAGCTCTAACGCCATTAGGAACGCATCTTCCCCGTCACGATAATAGGTCCTTAACCTAGATTTCACTTGAAAATTCAAGTTTTCATACATCTTGATAGCGGCATTATTGCTGGTTCTAACTTCAAGGTAAATTTCATCACATCTCCTTGAGACTATCCCACTGAGAGCTTCCTCCATAAGCACTTTACCGACTCCTCTACCTCTGACCTTTTCAAGTACGGCTATAGAAACTACATGACCTTTTTTTACAAAGCCGAGTTTTCTAAAATTGGAGAATCCATATTCGATCTTGCACATTACATATCCAATGATGTCATTTGAAATTTCCGCCACTATGAATGCCTCTGGCAATTCCCTAAGAATGGAATGGAAGAAATAATCAGAGTAATGTTCAGGCAATGAATTCAAATTAATTTCTATTACAGAAGGCAAGTCCTTCTCTTCACATCTATGAAATATACAATCACCGACTTTCCTTAAGGCAGCTTGCAATTGATCAGAATGAAACAGTATATAATTATTTTAACTTTGTCGAGATTTGATTGTATGTCAGTTCGTCGAAAAATTGAATAAAGCCAAGTTTGGATCAGAGATTACAAGGATTTTTTGGGCCTTACCGTTTATTTCCAACAATTTGGCAAGAGCATCGTGACTCCTAGGGAAGGTCTGAAATCCAAATTTTGAGCTAAGAAAATAGTGAGGGAGGGATGAGAGAATCCCCAGTTGATACTTTTGTTTAAGCTCATTCATGAACATCAAATCCTCCATCCCTTCCACATATACCTCATTAGTGTAAACATCTTCAATTGCGAGCCTTCCCTCTGCAAATCTTTGAAGTGCAACCGAGCCTAGTCCACTTCTATTTTCTGAAAAGAGTATTCCGGACCCTCCATCCCTAAGTACATGAACACAATTCCACAAGTTTCTAAGAGAGTCCGATAGGTGCATGTGCGAGTCAGCATCCCTATCGGCACAGATAATCATGGAGCGAGTATTATTGTAATCATTACAACAAAGCGATTCAATCCTTTTTATTCCGTTCTGAAATGATTCTAGTAAACCTCCCGCAAATAAGCTGTCTATCGATGTATTGCTAGTTGTCACGTGAATACATTTAGCAGACATATTTTTGCAATAATCCAGGGCAACTTGCAATGGTGGGGAATTGACGGCTGGATTTGGGAGATTTGTGGTTCTCGAGTTATACGCTTCCCTCATGTTATCCTTCGAACATTTTCGCAGCAATTTAGTTGGTATCCCACTAAAACCAAAAACTGGATCGAGCTTTACGGTTGATACAAAAACTGTTTTCGGATCATTTGCTCGCTCTAGTATTTCAACATCAGTATCCTTGACTTTCTCCAGTCTTTCGCCCTCTAATTTATTGGAAAGTAAGGAGTAATCCTCTGGAAAACACTCGATAGAAACGTTCGATACCGAATTTTTCCTTGCTAAACTCAAAAAAACTGAGATAGTTCTTGCAACCGACTTCGAACCTTCTGCCGCAAAAATGCGTACACCCTCTAAGGAAATCGATTCAGCTTGTTGAACCAAATATTGATCTTGAAGATTGTTAAACCTTGAATTTTCGAATTCGATTAAGTTCTCTACCTTGATGTCCAGAACTATGTCCCGAGATCCATATGTAAGCCATAGTTCGGGCATGTCTGCCTCTAGGTTAAAACAAAGTTCTGATCAATAGTCATGATTTGGCAGGAACTCTCATATGATCACAAATCAGCCTTCATAAATCATAAGATTCTTTTCTTCAAGCAATGTATGCAAGTTGTGAACGGCTCTATATACCTCGCTTTCTTTTTTAGCACCAGTACAAACTAATTTTCCACTCGCAAAAAGCAAAATTACTGTCTTTGGGTCTAACATACGGTGTATCAACCCCGGGAACTGTTCTGGTTCATACATGCTTCGAGGGAGAACTCTTGCAGCTAGTTCCAGATGAATCTTTCCCCCCAAACTCGCAGATGCAACAATATTCTGTATTTCTATTTGTGGTTCATTCTCAATTGGGATTCCTCCTTTTTTCAATTTTTGTACGACATTTTTAACTGCCTTGATTGCCTGTTCTTCAGATTTCGCCCCAGTACATACCATTTTGCCAGAACTGAATATCAGCGTTGCTGTTTTAGGAGACTTTAACCGGAATACGAGTCCAGGAAATTGATCGGGGTGATATTCTACATCGGGAAAGATTTGTGTTATCAAATTCAAATTAACAGTCTGATTGACTGTGGCTGAAGCTACGACATTTTCTATACTCACTATCGGCTTTGTCTGCGGCATACCAATTTGCCTTTATAAAGGGCAGTATATATACCTGTTTGACATCCCGATACACGTAAATATCGACTTAGCTTAACACAGGTTCTTACAACTTTTGCCTTCTTTACTTTCAATCCTAGAACGAAATTCCACTTAATTCTTGATTCAAAGTAGCTTTAGGCAACGAGTTACCTTATCTATAATTTCAGAAGGTGCTGGACCAATTCCAATACAAGTCAAAGTGCCAGGTTGTATTTGAGTAAGTCCCATGTCGTGAACTACTGCTACAGGTAACATCAATCTCTCAGCCCTATCCTTAATCTTACCAAGTTCAGTAAGAGTCTTTACTTTTACTACGACTTTTGCCTGACCTTGATTAAACCATGAAGTAACCCAATCACGATGAGAATTTCTTGCATTTTCGACTCCAAGAACCGCAGCGTGAGCAGCCTGGGATGAAATTTTACCGGCACCCATGTGCAAATCCTTTCTGATGACTATGACCTGTTTAAAGTTCAGTTTAATTACAGTTTGGTTAATAAGTTCTCAAATTAATTGTTTCTTCAATGCCATCTGAAGAATTTGATGTTGTGGTAGCAGGGGGAAGCGTCTCGGGATTATTCGCTGCACGAGAGTTAGCCAGCAGAGGAGTTTCCGTCATTGTACTTGAGGAGGATCATGAAATAGGTACTCCTGAACACTGTGGCGGCGTAGTCAGCTTACAAGGATTGAATGCTTTGGGGATATTGCCTGATGGAAATGTTGTTCAGAACAATATTATTAACGCTCAAATTAAAACTCGATCATCGCAGATTAGTGTAAACGCAGCCAATCAAAATGTGCTTGTCATAGATAGGCGATTATTTGATAAACAAGTCGCACGACAGGCACAGAGAGAGGGGGCGGTGATACGAACCAGGTGTTCTTTTAGATCTATCGAGGAAGACAGCTCTGATGCATTTATCGTTAAAGCTTCAGATGGAGATATCCATTGCCATTATGTGGTGGATGGAAGGGGTATTGGTTCGCTTTCTAGTATGATTAAGGGTAATATCATACCTTCTGCGCAATTTGAGATCTACGCAGAATGGATTATAGGCGACGAAGTAGAGGTATTTTTTGATAGTGATCTATATCCGGGTTTTTTTGCTTGGGTCATTCCAATTGGCGATGGAATGGGAAAAGTAGGTGTAGCCGGTAGGGCTATTAATGTCTCTAAATCGATAACAAATTTCATTAAATCAAGGGGAGACAATTTCTCTATAATCAGGAAGATATTCGCCCCCATTTGGGTTGGTGGCCCGATAGAGTCATTTGTACAAGGAAGAGTTTTGAAGGTAGGAGATTGTGCCGGTCAGACGAAGCCATCTACTGCGGGGGGCATTTACAGCTGCGGCGTAGCGGGAATCATCGCGGGCAGGACCATTTATGATTCCATTAGACGAAATGACCCGTCATACTTGCATAATTATGAGAGAGATTGGCGACTAATGTTTGAGAGTGAATTTAAGAAATTGCTTTTTGCACGCAAGATTTTAGAAAGGCTTGATAACCGAGCACTAGACGAAATCTTCCGGTCCTTTAAGTCGAATAAGCTACAGGAAACTATCAGGACAACTGATTTTGATTTCCACTCCAATGCTCTATCATTAATTCTTAGATCAAATGTGGCTATAGGATTGACGAAGGGTCTTGTGGGCAACGAATTCAGGAAGATTTTTGGACGCTGAAAACTCACAGGTTTATTAGGTTTTCCTAGCCATACATGTTAGCGAAGCAAAACATAGAATCGTTACCATTAGATTACCGATCTATTATGAATATTTTTCATTGATCCCAAGCAAGATATAAATTCGGACAATTTGGATCTTTCAATGTGTCAAAACCCCTACAGCTTCCAATTTGCACTTCATGTAATAGGCCAATTATGCCAAATGACGAATGTGTGAAGTATTACTGTCCTGATTGCGGATATGTTTTGATTTGGAGATGCGAAAGTTGCAGACAATTCGCCAGATCATACAAATGTGTTGGTTGTGGATTTGAGGGACCATAATTATGACTACATTAGTGGCTAGAATAAAGATACTACCTGCAGACGTGGCAGTAAATTTGGAATCACTGTTAAGTAAGGTAAAGAGCAATATTCCGAGTGGGATGAGTCTAAAATCTCATGGTGTGGAACCCATAGCCTTCGGCTTGAATGCTGTAATTGCAGATTTCACACTTAATGACTCTGAGGGTCAGATGGATTTGTTAGAGGAATCAATCAAAAGATCAGAGGAAGTAGGACAAATTGAAGTCATAAATGTTAGTCGACAGTCTGTCAACATTGAATAACAACTATGGGAATTGCCGCCAGTTAACAGTTTTGTGTGAAATCAACAATTTTTAATTGCTCATTTTAGCTATTCCGATTTTTACAGCCTAAAATAGAAGAAAGCATCTAACGCAAGTGCAATGAAAATAATAACAAGATAAGGCGCAGTTACTTTGTAAGCTTTCCAAGCATATGCTGGAGTGGTATTTTTTGTCAACTTATAATGGTAAAAAAGCATGAGTGATCCAGCTATCAAAGCCACTGTCAAATATAACATACCCAGACCGAAAAAATACAATGCAATAGAATATGGCAACAGTACTGCAGTGTTTGCTAGTATATAGTCTGCTGTCCGTTCATTGCCTACCAAAACTGGTAGCATGGGAATATTTACACTCGCATATTCTTCTCTAGTTTTGATGGCAAGGCACCAGAAATGAGGAGGGGTCCAGAGGAAGACTAGCAACCCTATTAGAAAACCCAATGTATCAATTGAGCCTGTCGTTGTAGCCCATCCAGCCATTGAAGCTGCGCTCCCTGCAAAACCTCCGATCACGATATTAGAGACATTGGTTCTTTTTAACCAAATAGTGTATATTACCACGTAAAAGAAAATTCCCAATGCGATCATACCAGTAGTAACTAAATTCAATGCAAAGAATGAAATGGTCAAGGATATTGCGCACAATGAGATACCATATATCAAAACATTTCGAGGAGATATTCTCCCCGACGGGATAGGTCTTTTCGCTGTTCTAGACATTTTGCCATCAATATCGCGATCGTAATAGTGATTCAAGGCGCTTGATCCCATCGATGCTAAAGCTCCAGCCACGCCCAGAGACAGAAGCTTAATGGAAGACACGTCCCACGCTACCATCGGAGTAGAATCGAACCTAGTCGCCGCCAGTGCACTCGTTATGGCTGTTATAACGAGCACAATTACGATACGCGGTTTTGTTACCTCAATGTAATCTTGTACATTCACAGAGGGGTTAATGTTCTCATCCTTGCATTTAATTTATTCGTTAGAGGATAATTTTGTCTGAGGTTTATCCTAAAATCGTGAAATAATCGCTATTCTGTTACCAGTTGTATTTTGCCTGGCCTTATCTCTGTGAATTACATTGTTGCTTGTTTGCTTACGGGTTGATGAGAGATTCTTTCCCAAGAATCAAGTTTGATAGTCCTATGATGCTATTCATGTGATTTATAAACCGGTAAAATAAGCCTCTATTAACAGATGGGTAGGAGAAGAAGCACAGCAAGGCCGCAGAAAAAAAGAAGATCTGTCGAAGGCAGATGTCCAAAATGTACTACCATAGTTCGATTCAATGTTAGTGGTCAAGTAGGCGACGAAATTTATGAGTGTACTGGATGCATGTCCAAATTTCATATAGATGAGCTATAGACTGCTGATTGGTATCACCGCACATAATTTGCTTGAATTGACAAATTTTTGAAAACCCTACGAAGTTACTTCAAAAAATGTAACTAGGCTCCAAAATTTTATATGTAGTTGAGGTAGAAATTAGAGTTATTCTTTTTTCTATTAACTTGGGTAGTGCGTGAACAGATAAAAATGGGCTAGGTATTCAAATTTTAGAAAGGGAAAGCAATTGACATCTTTCAATAGTTACCGGTTTTAATATCACTCACCTGGGGTTTTGATATTATCTACTTATTTCTCAGCTTTATAAATATGAGAAGGTTGCTAAAGTTCGAAATTGGCAAAACCTCCATTAACGATGAGTGTAAGAGGTAAGTTTCTTAAATATTGATGTTCCAAACTAGGGTGCATGGACAAGAAGATTGAGTATGTTGACAGAGTTTATCTTTACAGTAGTGGCATGTCTAACGAGATGGTTGAAAAGAGTGTCAAGACGCTACGGGATCACGGTGTTGATCCAGAAGATGTGGTAGTGATTCAAGTACCAGAGGGTGTGCCCGAAGGAAGTGTAATGGTGACAATTTGGCCACATTACCTTTCAGTTTCCAAGGTAAAAAAAGTGAGAGATGGGTCAATCTATGCTCCACAATTATTTAATATCGAACTTTAAGAATTTAAGATGGACCAAAAAAGTGGAGTTGAAAATTACATGTTGCGTGATAGTGAAAATCAATAACTGGAAGATTCTTTGGAAGTGATTAGCACTCATATATTCTTGATCAGAATAGATTTCTTTCTCATTAGTTAATTTTAACTTGAGTATTTGAGAAATTTGACATTGCATCCTAAGTAATTATGTATATTTTACCTCACATAAGCATGACAGCAATAATGTCTCTTCAAGAATCAACTGCACAGGCCGCGGGATCGAATTTTACTATCGGACAAAGTTGGGGTGCACTGAGAAAAGCATGGAAAGGCTATCGGATTGCCAAGGTTCAAGGAAATAATCCCAAAATGGTAGAATACGCCACAAAAATTAGAAAGATTCAGGGCGAATTGGGAGTTAGCGTAGCTGTATTCCCTCATCTAGGAATAACCTAAAAAGGTTATTCATCTTTTTTTTCAATTAATCGACAAGTCTGTCTGATGTATCGTCTTATCCAAGTTCTTCACGAGCATTTTTGGACTTTAGGGAAAACTACCGAAAATACGACCCTTGATTAATTTTAAGGTCCATTTAAAGAATCTGTATGCGTCAGCTTTTAACTTGACGGATATATCTTAATCGATATCTAATTATCTGGTAATGGC
>Ga0114129_10002532_pt1 | contig 25362 bp, 25 predicted proteins | sample RhiMetdeltSRZDD1_FD_80071 | JGI IMG/M metagenome (GOLD analysis project Ga0114129, IMG submission 80071) | Populus rhizosphere microbial communities from Tennessee, USA - Rhizosphere MetaG P. deltoides SRZDD1 (version 2) (version 2) | ecosystem: Host-associated > Plants > Roots > Rhizosphere >...
CAAGCCACTTCTGCTGGCATGAGTCCGAATCCTGACCTTGACATGTACCTTGGACAAGGCGTCCAAGGCTAGGGACCTTCCCAGTAGGCCGGATCGGTCAATCAGCATAAGTTCGATTCCATATAAGAATGAGGGGACCATGAAACAGCTTATGATCGCACGTTCGTCTTCTTTGTCGCCCGGATATCACGGCTTTCCATCCGACATTACCGGCAGGATCTTCGAAACAGTGAAACGCAGACAGGTATGCGAGATGGAAGACCTCGTGGAGGCTTGTTCCAGCTATAGCTGGAACCAAGTGTTTCTGGAAGTCGACCGTCTGAGTCGAACGGGCGAACTGCGGTTGCTGCCCAAGCGAGCCGGCGTATATGCGGTGACTCTTCCGGCAGCCTAAAAAAGTTTTGGCTTGTGAATTTCACCTACTGAGTGCTTTCAACTCAGGGTACATCAAGATCCAAACTGAAGACTGTTTATCGTTGGGGGAGCGCCCTCTGCGGTGCGCGTCTGGCTCGTTCATACAGCAGGAGCGCCTCGGGAACCCAAGCTGAGATCTGGTCCATGCGGCGGTCGTAGGTGATGTGCGAGAGGAGTAGGTCGCCGCTCGGTTCATCCATCCTCATCTTCATTCGCTGCCAGACCCGTAACATCTCCCAAGGATCGTACCCTGCTTCGGCCATCAGCTTGAGGCCGATCTCATCGGCTACCAACTCCTGATCCCGAGTGAAGAGGGCCGACTGCTGCGGCTCAGTCATGCCTTGTTGAACCATGTCCGTACTGCCGTGGCGTGCCAATGCATGCGCGATCTCATGACACAGTATCGCTGCGAGCCCCGCCTCGGTCTCTGCGATATGGAAGATGCCGGAGTACACCACGATGCCGCCCTCTGGCAGCACGAACACCCGGCGAACCCGGTCGTCTTCGACGACGGCAAGCTCCCAAGAGAACGGGACCGCCATCGTTTCAGAGGCGGACTGGCGTGCCGCGGCGATGACGCGGGCGGCGATGCGGACGATCGGATCGATAAGCGCGCCGTCACTCGACGGTTTTTGTTGCATCTTCTCGACCAGAATGCGATGGAGCGCCGAACCCTGTTGCGATTCTTCGGTGAGAATCGTCATCGTCGGCGCCCGATGCGCGCGGGGATACGACGAACAGCCGAGCGTCGTAAGGATACCGAACCACAGAAGCCACCGGTCGAGAGAACAGGTCATGACACACCCTAACCGATTTCATGCCCACAAGAACTGGGGGTTAGCCTAGTAGTTGATTCTCGGTAAGAGATCTACCTTGTAGTCTAAGCAGTTTTAAAAGAATTTTCCCAGAAGGACGTGTGACGGGATGGCGATGCACGACCAGTTGTCGCGACGGAAAGGGCGGTGCGGAAGAGGATCGAGCGGCATTGCATACTCGGGGGTCGTGCTGGCAATGTGGTGCGTCCTCTGGCCGGCCACGGTGCAGGCCGACGAGTCCAGGGTCGCGCTCGAGACGCCACAAGCGCAGCTCAGAGTCACGGGAACGCTCACGATGCTGGACACGTCGGCGGGAAAGGGGATGCTGATGACGGATCTCGAAAAGCCTATTTTTTTTCGGCTCGAGAAGCCCGAGCTGTTCGAGCGTCTGTCGATCGGCGATCGGGTTACCGTCCAGCTCGACGAAGAAGGACGCGCCGTCAAAGTCATTGAAGCGTTGCCGGCGGAGATCCACGAGCCACCGCCTCCTCCCAAATAGATCGGTGCACCGATGCAGAGCAGAGGGTCGTGGGTCATCGGCCTGATCGGGTGCATGCTCGCCGCCTGCACGTTGCCTCGTGAAGTCACCAAGACGCCGCGCGGCGCCATCGAGCAATTGTTGCTCACCGAGGCGCTGAACCGCAGTCTCGTCGAGCTGTCACTTCCCTTGTCACAGACCGACCCGCTGCACATGGAGGTGACCGGTCTACAGCCGGGGTACTTCACTCCCTCATTATCGTTGGCGGTCCCATCCGTCCCCACAGCCGTCACAAGCCCTTCCTCTTCTCCCTCGGGGCAGTTCACTCCTTCATGGGATCTCACCTTCATCAAGGACGTCGTCGCCGCCCATCTCGGCGTCCTGGGCTACCGCGTGTTGAGTAACGAGCAAGAGACCTCCTACCTCGTCAGAGTGGTCGTGCAGTCGTTCGGCACGAATCAGTCGTCGTCGTTTTTTGGCCTGCCTGCCATCCAAAGCGTCATCATTCCATTTTCGCTGCCGCAGTTGACGGTCTATCAAAATCTCGCGCAAGACGGCTATGTACGGTATGGGTTGGATGTCATCGAGCGGACGACCGGCCGCCTCTACTATTCCACCCCGTGGTACTCCCACCGCACGCACCACAATCAATACACGCTGCTCTTCTTCATCACCTTCCGCTCGACGGATTTGGACGAAGCGCCTTGAGCCGCTGGATGAAGTAGGGACAAAGGCCCCAGAAATACGCCTCACCATTCGGTTCCTGATGCTTTTGCAGCCACAAGCTCGAACTAGGGGTCCCCCTAGTAGGCATGCGCAGTGGCGCATCTTAGTGTGACTCGCCTTGCGACTCGTCTGAGCAGGAGGTCTCGTCGTGATCAGGACGACGCCGGTGGGATCCAACCTTTCCTTTGCCACGACATTTCATGAGCGTTTGCAGCTGGCTGCTCAGCCCTACCGAGATCGGCTGGATGCGCGGCTGCCGCTGCTCGATCCGCATCTGACGCTCGAGACCTATCGCTCGGTGCTGCAGCGGTTCTACGGTTTTTACATGCCGCTCGAAGCGGCGATGGAATCGTCCTGCGTTTCGGCCCTGCATGAAGACATGGCGCGTCGGCGCAAAACGGCATGGCTCGTTCAGGACCTGTTGACGCTAAAAGACACGCCGCAGGCCATCGCCGGTCTCCCTCTCTGCCCGGATCTCCCTTCGCTCGACAGTCATGCGCAATGGCTCGGGGCGCTCTACGCGGTCGAAGGCCTCACGCTCGACGGCCGTCTGATCGCGCGCTATCTACGGCACCAGTTCGGCGCGGATGCCCGCCGCTGCTGCCGGTTCTTTCTCAACTACGGTTCCCATGTCCGCCTCATGTGGGACGTTCTGCTGGACAATCTGGAGCTGGCGGCTGTCCGGCCGGACCACGAGCGAGCCATCGTCGACAGCGCTTGTCGTACGTTGCAATGCTTCGACCGATGGCTGGCCGCCGACGGGCATTCACACGTTCGACGATGAACAGTCGATGTCCATAAATGATGAGTGAAGCGGTCTTCGACAACCGCATGCTTTGGAGATGAACGCGCAGTGCGAAAGGCAGGGTGGGTTCTGAATCGTCGAAATACATTCAATATGACGGGATTGAACGTTGAACATTGGAAAATCGTTCTTTGAACCGAGGGCATGACATGATCGAAGACGTGGCGACGATCGTGAATGTCGACGACAGCGAAGGGGGGCGCTATGTGAGGCGGCGCATATTGGAACGGGCCGGCTATCGCGTCATCGATGCGAGTTGCGGTTCGGATGCCTTGCGCCTGCTGGCGGACGTCCAGCCTGAGTTGGTGCTGTTGGACGTGAACCTGTCCGACATGAGCGGCTTCGAGGTCTGCCGCCGAATCAAGAATCGCCCGGACCTGGCGGATACGATGGTGCTGCACGTGTCGGCCGCCCGCGTGAGCGGCAACGATCGGGCGGTGGGAATGGAAGTCGGATCGGACGGCTATCTGATCGAGCCGATCGAGGAGGAAGAACTGCTCGCGTCGATCAGATCCTTGCTGCGGCTGCGGGAGCGGCAGCAGGAGAATAAAGGGTTGCTGGCGCGGCTCACCAGGAATGAAGAACAATTCCGTGGCTTGTTCGAACAGGCCGCCGTCGGGATGTGCGTCGTGGGCCCCGACGGTCGTCTCCTGCGCGTGAACGACAAACTCTGCGGCATCACCGGGCGAGCCGAGCACGATCTGTTGAAGCAGGAGCTGTGCGACCTCACACATCCGGGCGATCGTGCCGAGCATGAAAGCCAGGTGGGAAAACTGTTGCTCGGCGGGCTCTCGGAGATTTCCATGGATCAGCGGCTGCTGCGGCCGGACAACGACACGTTGTGGGTAACGGTCACGCTCTCGATCCAATGGGATGCCGGAGGCCGGATCCAATCGTTGATCGGCGTCGTGGAAGACATCGACGCGCGCAAGCGCGCGGAGTTGGAATTGCGCAACCAGGCCATTCGGCAGCAACTGTTGAGCGAGATCATGGACAAATTGCTCCGCGTCGACGATCCGGCGGAAGTTCTGCAAGACATCTTTGCGTCGCTGCGCGTCACGTTGGGGCTCGACACGTTTATGGATTACGACGTGAGGCCGGACGACAGCGGCATCGAGATGACGTCCTGGTCCGGCATCCCCGACGAGGCGCTGGAGCCGCTGCTGTTCTTGAGATTCGGCGAAGCATTGTGCGGCACCTCGGCGCAGTCGCGGGACCCGATCGTCATCGACTATCTCCAATCCTGTACCGATCCCAAAGCCTCGCGCATGCAGGCGGTCGGCTCGACCGCCTATGCCTGCTTTCCGTTGATCGTCGGCAACCGCTTGCTCGGCACCTTGGCGTTCGCCAGCAGCAGCCGTCCATCGTTCGATCGCGATGAATTGGAGCTGCTGGAAGCCGTCTCCAATTACGTGGCGATGGCGAAAGAACGGCGCCGTCTGCTTCAGGAAACCCGCCAGCGAGCCGAGCAAGTGGCGGAAAGCGAAGAGCGGCTTCGCTTCGCGACGGAGGGGGCGGGAATGGGCACGTGGGATATCGATCTGCGCACCGGCCGCGTGGTGTGGAACCGGCAAAACATGCAGCTGCTGGGCTACCAGCCGGGGTCCTGCCGGGCGTCGATCAAACGATGGTGGGCTTTGGTTCTGGACGAGGATCGGGCATCGGTGCGCGATGCCGTGACGGCTGCGCGCGACAGCCGCGGCCTCTATCATGCCGAACATCGCATCCGACGAGCCGATACGGGAGCCGTTCGGTGGCTGGCGCCGTTCGGGCGCGTTCATTACGACGAGTCGGGGCGTCCTGCCCGGTTCGTCGGCGCGACCTTCGACATTACGGAACGGAAACAGGCCGAGATGCGGCGGCAGGAATGGACGAAGGAGTTGGAACGGCGCGTCAGCGAACGAACGAAAGAGTTGGTGCGGACGCATGACCGGCTCCGCGGCCTCGCTCAGGACCTGACGCTCACCGAGCAGCGGGAGCGCCAGCGCATCGCCGGGGAGCTGCACGACTACCTGGCGCAGATGCTCGTCGTCACCAGGTTGAAGATGACCCATGCCGGACAGATGATTGCGCCGGATCCGGCCTGCGCCGTGCTCAGGGAAGCCGATCAACTCATCGATCAATGCCTGACGTACACGCGCACGTTGGTGGCCGAATTGATGCCACCGACGTTGCGGCAGTTCGGCCTCGCAGCCGGATTGCGCTGGCTGGGTGAGCGAATGTCGCAGCAGGGCCTCGACGTCTGGGTGACGGTGCCGGCCGTGACGCCCCCGCTGTCGGAAGACCACACGAGGCTCTTGTATCAATGTGTGCGCGAATTGTTGTTCAACGTCTTGAAACACGCCGGCACGCCACGGGCCGCCGTCACTATGACGGAAGACGGGCAGGGCAGAATGCGGATCGTGGTGCAGGACGACGGGTTGGGTTGCGATGCGGCCGCCGTGATGGAATCGAAAGGCGACAAGTTCGGGCTCTTCAGCATCCGTGAACGGATGGAAGCGATCGACGGCTGGATGGAATTGGAATCGAAACCAGGCGCCGGCACGACAGTCACACTGGGGGTCACGGTGGGCAGCGACTCCGCCGCCTCCAGCGCCGTTGAATCTCCTGAAGTGATCGGCGATCGGCGATCGGGCATCAGCTCCGGTTCGGACCAGGTGTTGCGCCCGATGCCTGACGCCTCACGTCCGGTTCGCGTCTTGTTGGTGGATGACCACGTCATGGTGCGGCAGGGGCTGCGCAGCGTTCTGGACGGATATTCGGACCTGCACATCATCGCCGAGGCGGGCGACGGGGAGGAAGCCGTGACGCTGGCCAGGCTCCTCAAGCCTGATTTGGTGGTGATGGACGTCAACCTGCCTCGAGTCGACGGCATCGAGGCGACCAAACGCATCAGGAAGGATCTACCGGATACCTTGATCGTCGGCCTCTCGGTCAATCAAGCCGACCACGTGGTCAGAGCCATGAAAGCGGCCGGCGCCGACGCTTTTTTGACCAAAGAAAGCGTCGCCGACCACCTATACGAAACCATCGGTGCGGTCACCCGAAAATGAATGTTGAGTTGTGAATCGTTCCGGACCCCTCCATATCAACATTGAACATCCACCTTGGTTCCATGGCCGATTCGCCCTCCTACCAGGATCTCCTCAGCGAGAATGAGGCTTTGCGCAGGCGGCTGGCAGAGTCCGCAGCAAGAGTGGAACGATGCCGGCTCACCGAACAGCATCTTCAGGTGAACGAGGCACGATTGAGGCGGGCCGCGGATTCGGCTGGTGTGGTCGTTTACGATTTCGATCTCCGGCCGGGAGGCCAGCGCATCCTGCAGGGAATAGAAGGTCTGACAGGATTCACCCCGGATGAGGATTTCACCCTCCAATGCTTGAAGTCGCGCATTCATCCGGAAGATGCTTCGGCCTACGTCGCCGCGTTCGAAGAGCAACTTCATGACGGCGGCGTCATAAAATCGACGTTCCGCATCCTTCATGCCTCAGGAGAGTGGCTGCACGTCGAGTCGTCGCGCGAAGTCGTCCTGGATTACGAAGGCAAGGCCGTCCGCCTCGTCGGCGTCCTCGTGAACATCGACCAACGCGTGCAGGCCGAAGCGGCGGTGCGGGAGAGTGAGGCGCGCTATCGCCGGTTGGCCGACACGGTGCCGCAGATCGTGTTTACCGCCACTGCGGCCGGCTTGATGGAGTACGTCAACCGGACTGGACTCGATTACATCGGGTGGACGCTCGACGAAGCAATGGGCCTCGGCTGGCTCGCGGCGATTCATCCGGACGACCGCCAGATGTCGGCAGATCGCTGGCTCGAATGCATCAAGACGGGGACGCCGTATGAATTCGAGCACCGGTTGCGGCGGGCCGACGGCGAATATCGTTGGCAACTGGCCAATGCTGTTCCTGTTCAACAAGACGGCGGCGGGATCGTCAGATGGATCGGCACCTCCACCGACATCCAGGACCGCAAGAAAGCGGAAGAGACCCTGCGGCACAACGAAGAATTTGTGCGGCGCATCACCGAGGTCGCGCCGAGCATTTTGTACGTCTACGATATGGAACGGCGGTGCAGCGTGTGGGGAAACCGGGGGCTGTATGAGGGGTTGGGATATGGAGCGGGACAGCTGGCCAAGATAAGCGGCCATCTGTTGGAGACCTTGCTCCACCCGGACGATTGGGTCCATTATCAGGATCACGCGGAAGCGCTGCAGAGATTGGCCGACGGAGAAGTGGCCGAGTTCGAATGCCGTATGCGCCACGCCGACGGCACGTGGCGCTGGCTGCACACCCGCGACATGGTCTTTCGGCGAACGCATGACGGCCGCGTGCAGCAGATCGTCGGAGCCGCAATCGACTTGACGGAACGCAAGCGGGCCGAGGTCAAGTTGCGGGAGAGCGAAGAACGGCTCCGCTTGGCGCTGGTGGCCGGCCGGATGGGTGCCTGGGACGTGGATCTCGCCACCGACGAGACCCGCTGGGATGCCAAGGAATATGCCCTCCTCGGCTTGACGGACGGCAGCGTCATTCCTTCTCCAGCTGAGTTTTATCGCCGGGTTCATCCGGATGATCTCCCGCTCGTCAAGCGGTCGGTGCAGAGGGCCGTCGAAGAAACGGGTGCGCTTGAACACGAGTTTCGCATTCTGTCTCAGGAAGGGGCGGTGCGCTGGTTGGCGGCGAAAGGCCAAGTGCTGAAGGACGACGAAGGGCGGCCGGTTCGCATGGTGGGAATGAACTTCGATGTTACGGAGCGCAAGCGAACCGAAGACCGTCTTCGCTCGTTCGCGCTGGAACTGGAAACGCGGGTCGAGGAGCGGACGCAAGAACTCATGCAGTCGGAAAAACGCCTACGCGCGTTGGCGACCGACTTGAGCCTCACCGAACAGCGTGAACGCAAACGGTTGGCGATCGACCTGCATGATTATCTGGCGCAATTATTGGCGCTGGTTCGGATGAGACTCGGCCAGATCAAGCGTGTGACGCAGGCTCCCGAACAGGCCGTGATCGTCCAAGAAACAGAACATGTGGTGAATGAAGCCCTGACCTATACCCGCACCCTCGTGGCGCAACTGAGCCCTCCCGTGCTGCGTAACTTCGGGCTGCCGATGGCGTTGAAGTGGCTGGGCGAACAGATGGTGCGGCAGGAACTCTCCGTCGAGGTGCGGCAACTCTCGCCGGATCAACTCCAGCTGCCGGAGGATCAAGCCGTGCTCCTGTTCCAATCGGTTCGTGAGTTGTTGATCAATGTCCGCAAACATGCCAAAACAGACCGGGCGGTCGTCACCCTCGAACAGATCGACGACAGCCTGTGCCTCGCCGTGCGAGATGATGGTGCAGGTATGGACTTGACCGGGGTCTCCGCCGTACCCGAAACGTCGTCGGCCACCTCGTCGAAGTTCGGCCTCCTCAGTATCCGCGAACGCATGCTCGCCCTTGGGGGGCGATTGGAAGTGGACTCCAAACCGGGGCAAGGCATGACGGCCAGGCTCATTCTCCCGTTGCGCGCCGCGGCCACGACCGAGGACTCAGGAGTGAGGACTCAGCCGGCGCGCTCCATCCCGGAGCGCTCGCGGTTGAGCCCTCAGTCCTCAGCGCTTGCGAGTGACTCAGCCTTCAGCGCTCAGCAGGCAGCACTCCGACAACAAGAGGCGAATGCGATTCGCGTCTTGTTGGTGGACGATCACGCCATGGTGCGGCATGGCTTGAAGGGTCTGCTACAGGAGCGTCCGGGGATCCAGATCGTCGGTGAAGCCTGGGACGGCGAAGAGGCGATTGCGTTCGTGGACAGGCTTCGGCCACACGTCGTCCTCATGGATGTGAACATGCCCAACATCGACGGAATTGAAGCCACACGCCGCATCAAGGCCGCCTTCAAAAGCGTCGCGATCGTGGGACTCTCGGTGAACGCCTCGCGGGAGGTCGCCGAGGCGATGCGCACAGCCGGCGCCGACGAGTTTCTGTCGAAGAATGCCCCGGCCGATGCCATCTATCAGGCGCTTTGCGCCACGGCCTGTCGGGCGAAAAGTGAGCCCTCGGGGATAAGGGATTAAAAGAATCGCCGCCTTCCCCTCAGTCCTTCCTACGGTATCTGGGCGGTACTAGTCTTGAGTTGCACGGAGCTGACTCCGTAGGGCGTGATGTAGGCCACGACCTTGTCACCCGGCTTCAACTGGCCGCCCACCTGTGTCCGTGGCGTCAGTTGCAGCACGGTGGCGCCCTGATCGTTCCTGATGACGATGACGCTAGGGAAGACTTGCACGACCTCTCCCTCCACCTGCCCTTGTTGGGCGGCGCCGGAAGCGTCCAAGCTCGCCGGCATCAGTACGGCTACGAATGCAACGACGATTACGCCTTGCGTCACGGCCCGTTTTCCTCAACGCGGCACTTGTTGATTGGCCGCATCTTGACCCGTGCCTGGTTGTTGCGTCTGTGCCTGCCGCTGTCGCTCTTGATCTTCTTTGACCGCTGACGCGCTCCTCAGAATCATGATGGTCTTGGCATGCCCATTCGGAAAGATCCAGGCATCGATGCGGTCGCCCGGCTGCAGCTGGCCGAATTTCTGCGTGTCGGTCCCGACGTGGATTTTTCCTTCGGCGCCAGCCTCATCCTTCACGACAAATTCTTCTCCGTTGATCGCGACTATGTCAACGATGAAATGTTTCGGATCTTGAGTAGCGCCCGCCGCCGGCCGGGGCAGAAGGAAGAACATCGAGGCAAACAGAGCAAGACCGAATAGGAGTAGTTTCATAAGAGCCTCCTGTGCAACCTGACTTCACAGGGCTGACAAGCAATAGACGGACCGACCGTTCGACGATCGGACCCTTAATGACACTTCACCTAGAATCAAGGGGATGGAAGGCAGGTGCACCGGAAATTCTCCTGCAGTCTTGAGATTCAAAGGACAAGCTGTCCCCGCAGCATAGCCCGTCCGGTTGAAGCCGATTCAGTAAAACCATCGGACTCCGAGGAGAAAATTGAAGGAAGAGGCGTTCCAACTGTCGTTGCGGACAGTTCCAATATGGGCGTGGCCGTCGTTGCGTTTCCAAGCGAGTTCCGTATTCAACGCGACAGTGCGGGTGATGAAGTAATCCCCCCCTGCGGCCAGACGGAAGGCGAAGGTATTGCTTGGAGAAATGTTCGTGCCGAATCTACTGTCTTCGGAAAAGCTGTTCACATTCACACCCAATCCCATCGACCCATAGGGGTAAACCGGCCCGAAGTGGCCGGGCCGGATTTCAATGGTCGGCAGCAACGACACGGTATCCTGTGACCCGAGATCCACTCTGGGACGTTCGGTATCGACCGCGCGCCGCTCCCATTCGAGCATAAGGCCGACCATGGCCCAATTGGTCAGGGCGTACATGCCCTGAAAGTTCAGGGCTGAACCGGTGGAAGTATCGGTGTTCGAGCTGAGCGATTGCGTGAGCGTCGTCGGTCCCACGCGGCCGCCGAACATCCATTGCCCCGGGGTGACGCCGCCGGGAGTCCAAGTTTCGGCCAGCACGTCGGACCAGGGCCCAACGCCGGCGCTTACGATGACCAGCACAGCAAGCCAATGCTTGTAGGACATCTCTCCTCCTCTTAACTCTCGTCTCTCGGCCCCTCACTTCTTCTACGTGACCGGAGGTCGTCGGCCCATCAAGAAACTCACCGCCGCAAAGATCAAAAACACGATGAACAGCACATAGGCGATTTGGGTGGCTGTCCCGGCGACGCCGGTCAAGCCTAACAGCCCCGCAATAATCGCCACGATCAGAAACGTCACAGCCCAACTCAACATAGCGGACTCCTTTCGTCAGGCACGTCAGAGCACTGAAGCTACCGGAACATGGTCGTATCCTGCATGGCCTGGAGACGTTGTTCGATTTCCTTCGCTTCACGCTCACGGTTAGTGTTATGCAGAATCGCGGCAAGTACCTCCAACGTGGCCGTGAATTGCGGGTCTTCCCGCCGAAGCCGGCTTTCTTCCAAAATGGCCAAGGATTTGTGAATCAGCTGTTCGGCCTCTCCGAGCTGCCCTTGCACGGCATAAAAACTGGACAGGGTTTTCAACGACAAGGCCGTGCGCACATGTTTTGCGCCAAACTCTTTGAGATTGATCGCTAAAGCGCGTTTCAGAAGCGGCTCCGCTTCTCGATACTTTCGTTGGGTGGCGTACAGGATCCCAAGGTTTTGAACCGTCGCACCCACACCGGGGTGGTCGCGTCCCAGTCCTTTTTCTCCGATCGCCAACGCCCTGTTGAACAGAAGCTCCGCTTCGACGGCCTTGCCCGTCGTCGCATAAACCACGGCAAGGTCGTTGGCTGCATCCGCCACCCGCAAATCCTCGCTCCCATATTTTTCCGCCTGTTCCAACGCCGCAGTGAGAAGCCGCTCCGCATCTGCCAGCCTTCCCTCTTGCAGCGCCTGCAGTCCTCCCTGGCGCCAGACATTCCACAACGTCTCTTGACCGGAGGACTCGACCTGCCGCACACCCAGCGTAGCGGCAGCTACCAGCACGGTGAGGAAAACCGGTTTCAACCACCGCATGAAGACCTCTCAAGCGTTGACGCGTTCCATGGCCGCCCGGAGGCGAGCCACATGGTCGCGCGTCACTATCTCGGCCAGGCAGGGATCACAATAACCGTCGATGATGTGGTAGTCGTATGATTGAAGGGCACCGCGAGCCATGAACGTCGTCGGATCGACCCAGCGATCCAGCTCAAATTCCAACTCGTCCTTACGTGGCTGAATCTTCCAGCAGGAAGGGCACATGAGCACCGGCACAGGATCTTGACTGTCCATACTCTGTCAACCTACACCTCCCTTGTCGCGAGCCTTAACTAGGGCCTCTCCCAGATTCATCTCATCGAGACCCTGGATTGCCGTAGGACGCGGCATACCAGCGTTCACTCAGTCTCATTGCTTCAGTCCTGGCTAGAAATAGAGATGCACCCCCACGCCGTACCAGGACACGCGTTGGGGATAAAACTGTCCATCAGGCGAAGGCCCCGCAAAGTATTCCGCCAACAGCTGAATCTTGCGATCGCCGATCCGCGCATTTTCGAACTGCACGCCGGCCATGACGGATCGGCCGATTTCCCAGTTCGTCCGTTCGTTGCACTGGAAATCGGCGTATGCGACCGGCCGGAGTCGCCCCCCGAGAAACGTGCGCGAACTGACGAGTTCGATTCCCCATTGAGTAGTGGCCCGTCCCAAATCTCCCGGTTGCCGATGGACGATCACCCCGGCGCCCCCATAGACCCGTAGCCAAGTGAAGATGTCGTACGACAGCTTCAGATCCAGCTCCTCAAAACTCAAGTTCAGCCGGGTGACCCCCGGATTGCTCAACAGAAACTCGTCGCCCAAATGGGAACTCTGATGTTGAACGCGCGCAAAGGCCGAGAACGGTCCATTTCGATAGCTGCTCAACAAGCCGACCCGATAGTCCGCGTTAACCAAATCGATGGAGGAGGTGCTCACGTCGAAAATGCTGAACACGCCGGCCTGGACGCCGAATTCCCACTCGCCGCCGAAAAAGGACTTGTTCCGATAAATGGCGAAAGTTTCGCCGAAATTGGCGGCAAACACACCGGCGAGATCCAGGCCCTGCGTGAAATGTCGATAGCTACCGCCGAATTGGGGCCAGCGCGGATCGGCATGGAGCGGAGAAAAGAGGACGCCGTGCGGCAGCCATTTGGATTGCGGCTCCGGAATGGTCGTCTGGACGGCTTCCTGGATCGGCGGGGTCGAAGAAGGGTCGGCGGTTCGAATCTCAACGCGCGCAACACCCGGAACCTGTTGTATGGCCGAGACGATCTTGTCGCGATCGATGTTGCCGAGCGTTTTCGCCGTCACGACCACGACGCCGTCGCGAACCTCCACGGACGCGTCGGTCACGCTGAATTCATGTTCCAGGATGGCGGAGGCATACCCGGCGATAAACTCATCGGACGCCAGCGCCAAGTCGACTTCGCCGCAGGCGCAAAGCAGCATGAGAAGAAAAAGCGCCTGCCGAAGTCCTTTGGCCATGCCCGCATGCCCTCTGCCCGGATGCTCACAGCCTTCAGCTTACAGCTCTTGGACTCCGGATTCTGGCCGGCAGCTGATGGTTGAGGACTGACCGCTCCTAAAAATGGAAATTCAATCCTATCGTCACCATGTGGCCGTTGTCGTCGAATTTCTTGTCTACGATATTTTGATCTTTCGAGGCAATCTTTTCGAGCCAGATGTAGCGGTACGTACTGTCGACCGACCAATGGCGGTTGAAAAAGAACTGCAAGCCGCCACCGGCATGGAGCCCGAATCGATTTTGCGTATCGTCGAACCCGCCCGGCCCCTTGACCGTCGTGTAATACCAGCCGCCGCCGCCTAAAATGAAGGGCGCGAGCCGCGTCGTGCCAAGGGGATAGATCAACGCAGACACTTGCACGGGATAACTGTGGACTCTTGTATCTCCGAAATCGTTCCGGCGGTAATCCGCCGACCCTTCAATCGCAAAATAGCGCCAGGGATACACCCGCACCTGGCCACCGCCGTACCATTTTCCACCGGCGTCCTTCGGATCATAGTACGTCGCTCGGCCTCCGATGGAAACAGGACCGATGTCAACCTGGTCGAACAGACCTTCGTCGGCCCACGACGGAGTCATCAGCGGTCCCACAACGGCGACGAGGAGGGTGAACGTGAATGCCGACCCTCGCCAATCACATGAAAGCATCATGGTCTCTCTCCTTTCTCATGCTCTCAAGCAATCTTTCGGCAAAATGCGCACAAAAAAGCGGACCGGGGACGTTCTCCCAGTCCGCTCTTCCAGGGTCTTAAAAAAAGTCGCTTCCGGCTGCCTTGTTGAACATCCTGCCGACCTGTCAGCCTTCGGATGTTCAAATTCAGCCTTGGAGATCGTGAACGAGCCTACTTATTCATTTTGGCCAGACCGGTTTGCGCATCGACATACACGGTATGGCTCTTGTTGTTCTGATCGATGACTTCGATCTTCCAAATAGTCCGGCCATCATCTTTACCGAGGTCGGCCTCTGCAGCCTTACCCGGTACGGCCTTCGTAGCGCTCTTGATCGCCTCTTCCATCGTGATTTTCGCACTGGCTATCAGTTCCTTGTTCGTCTCAAACAAGGCCCAGGCAGGCCCGGCCGCCAAGGCCCCGATGATAAGGCTCGACAAGATGAGCTTGCGCATAAGGTGACCTCCATGACGGGTCATGTACGCTGAAGCAGACTCAGCGGACCGGTTCCCGTTCGACCTGATCCGGTTTGTTGCCCTGAAACCACTTGTCCGCCCAACCTGAAATATCGTCCTTCTGTGCCCCATACCGTTCTTGGACCTTGCCTAAAAACTTCTCGTAATTCCCTTCGATCTGCGTCAAATCATCGTCAGTAAACTTGCCCCACTGCCGTTTCAGCTCTCCTTTGAACTGTCCCCACTTGCCTTTAAACGTATCGGCATTCATCGGGTCCCCCTTCCGTTTATTGCTATTGGTTCGAAACCTTTCTATCACTGTACCGTGTAGAGGACGTTGGAAATGCTGGACGAATCCCTAGGGTGAAGACTCGCATTCCCTAGGCGAACCACGGATCAAAACAAAAGAGACGAGAATATCGAGTCAGCTCGGAGGTAAGGCGCCGGCGGTCTGGGTGTCGATCACATTGAGCCGATTACGGATGCCTTTGACGCCTATCACCGTTTCGGCCAAACGAGTGGCTTCGCGCCGGGCCAGCTGGTTGATCGACGATCCTTCAAGCGTAACTTCCCCCTTGGTGACATGCACGACGATCTGGCTGTTGGCGGTCAGCTGGCTGCTCTGCATAGCTTGGGTGACGGCCTGTTGCAGTTGTATGTCGCTCGGTGCTTGTGGTGCCGAGTCCTGTACAAGGTAGAGACGACTGAATGAGCCGGTCGGTTCAGAGACTCCGAAAAGTCCCGGAAACGTCTGGTTCAAGGCCATAAATGCCAGCATGACTGCGATCTTCATCATGCGCCTCCTTCGCACGGCACGGTGGTTTTACTGGACGGTGCCCTTTACGAACCTCACGAATTGGCTGAACCGCCGGTTTGCAGCTTGAGAGGCACCGCCGTATTGATCTGCATGACGGCCAACGATCGACCTCGTAAGTCATAATGGTTGCCTTCGGCCAGGAGCGGCGCCCGCGCCGGAATGATCTCCTGGGTCGTATCCAAAATGAGTTGCCATTGGAGGTGCGTCGTATGCGGGGGCAACGTAAAGGAAATCGGCTCGTGGTGCGCGTTCATGAGTATGAGGAACGTATCGTCATTGATCGTACTGCCGAGATGGTCTTTTTCTTCTATACGATCCCCGGCCAACCTGACTCCAAGGCAGCGAACGTAACCCAAATTCCAATCCTCTTCGGTCATCTCTTCACCGTCGGGACGGAACCAGGACAAGTCCTTGATGTCCGCCCCGTAAATGCTGCGGCCCTGAAAGAATTGACGGCGCCGGAAAACGGGATGCGCCGCCCTCAACATGATCAAGCCGCTGGTGAAGGCAAAGAGGGCTTGTTCCTCGTTCGTGATTTCCCAGTTCAACCAACTGACCTCATTATCCTGACAGTAGGCGTTGTTGTTGCCTTGCTGCGTGCGGCCGATTTCATCGCCGCCGCAAATCATCGGAACGCCTTGCGACAACAACAGGGTGGCGAGCATGTTGCGTTGTTGGCGCGCGCGCAGCTCGCGGACGGCGGGATCGTCGGTCGGACCTTCGACTCCGCAATTCCAGCTCTGGTTGTCGTCCGATCCATCCTTGTTGTCTTCTTGGTTTGCCTCGTTGTGCTTGTGGTCGTAGGACACGAGGTCGCGCAGGGTGAAGCCATCGTGCGCCACGACAAAATTGATGCTGGCAAAGGGCCGCCGACCGCTGGCTTCATACAGGTCGCTGCTGCCGGAGAGCCGATAGGCAAACTCGCTGACCTGACCACCGTCGCCCTTCCAGTAGCGCCGGATCGAATCGCGATATTTGCCGTTCCATTCGGCCCAGCCGGCGGGAAAATTCCCGACCTGGTACCCGCCCTCACCGACGTCCCAGGGCTCGGCGATCAATTTGAGCTGCGAGAGGACGGGGTCCTGTTGGATGATGTCCAAGAAGCCGCCCAAACGATCGACATCGTGCAACTCTCTGGCAAGGGCGGAGGCCAGATCGAAACGGAATCCATCCACGTGCATCTCGAGCGCCCAGTAGCGCAGGCTGTCCATAATGAGTTGGAGCGTCCGTTGGTGCTGGACGTTGAGCGTATTGCCCGTGCCCGTGTAGTCGATATAGTATCGCGGCTGCTCCTGCACCAGGCGATAATAAGCGGCATTGTCGATGCCGCGAAACGACAGCGTCGGACCCAGTTGGTTGCCTTCGGCGGTGTGGTTGTAGACCACGTCGAGAATCACTTCGATGCCGGCGCTGTGAAAGGTCTTGACCATGGTCTTGAATTGATTGACACCGAGTTCCGGCTGCGCCGCGTAGCGTAGTTCCGGCGCGAAGTATCCGATGGTGTTGTATCCCCAATAATTGGTCAGTCCCTTATCGAGCAGATGCTGATCGGCGACGAAGGCGTGGACCGGCAACAGCTCGATGGCGGTCACGCCCAAACGCTGCAAGTACTCGATCACCGGCCGCGTCGCCAAGCCGGCATAGGTGCCGCGCAGCGCCTCATGGATCAGCGGATGGCGCATCGTAAAACCGCGCACGTGTAGCTCGTAAATGATCGTTTCGCTCCAGGGACGCCGCAGCGGCTGATCGTCTCCCCAGGTGAAAGCCTGTTCAATGACCACGGATTTGGGCACCTGCGAGGCGTTGTTGCGTTCGTCGAACGAGAGATCCTCCTCCGGGTCGCCGACGCGGTAGCCGAACATCGAGTCCGACCACTGCAAGGCTCCATGCAGTGCCTTGGCATAGGGATCGATCAAGAGTTTGTTGGCGTTGAAACGATGGCCGGCCAGCGGTTCGTACGGGCCGTGGACGCGATAGCCGTAGAGTTGGCCGGGACGGACTTCCGGTAGGAAGACGTGCCACACCTGGTTGGTCCGCTCCTCGATCCGGATGCTATGCGTTTCCTTTTCTTGATCCGGACGGTCGAAGAGACACAGCTCGACCCCGGTTGCGTTCTCTGAAAATAGAGCGAAGTTGACTCCTTCACCGTCCCAAGTCGCGCCCAACGGATAAGGATGACCGGGGCGTGCGGTGATCCGCGCCATGCTACCTCTCTTTCGTGCAGGTTGAGTCTATGAACGAACTACCAGAGCCGCCGGGAGGCTGCTGCAAAAAGACCATTCCCCAAGACCCGCGACGCGAAGAATAATGAGCGTCATGTTTGCGGACAGGCGCGAGTCAGTGAGCGCCCAGGGCAGCCTTTTTCAACAACCTCTAGGGTTTGGCAGGTCTTCCGCATGCTCTTCCTCTACGCCGTTAAGCCCTCGCTTCTTCGAGCAGGCGTCCTTAGGCACCCTACCCCGGGGATGAATGGATCGGCACTAGGACTGTCCCCAGTAGTGACCGGTAGGCGGCCCAATTTCTGCATGTTCGTTGCCTGCTGTAGAACAAGCTCCGGCAAGCGATTAACGAAGCGACCGGGCTAATTGTATTGAATCTTCGTAACGGAATGTAGGAAGATACAATGGTGCTGGTATGAGGCTAATGGTTTCATCTGAAGGGGTACATCCTGACCTGAATCGAGGGCCTATGAACGAGATCTCTTTGCGTAACGCCAAAGTGCTGCTGGTCGACGATCATCCCTTGGTCCTCGAGAGCATTCGCCAATTGCTCGAACCGCATTTCACGATCGTCGGGACGATTCAAGATGCCGGCGAGCTGATCGGCAAGGCTATGGAATGCCGGCCGGACGTGATCCTACTGGATGCCTGTATGCCCGGCATGACCGGATTTGCCGCGACGAAGCAACTGAGGAAGCTCCTCCCGTCGGTGAAGATCATTCTCGTGACGATGCTGACGGAAGCCATCTCGGTCAGCGAGGCCTTCCGCGCCGGGGCAAGCGGCTATGTTCTGAAACAATCGGCATCCGATGAACTTCATGCGGCTATCGAGAGCGTGTTGGCCAACAAGCGATTCCTTTCCAAGAAAATTGACCCGGACGTGCGCGAGGCGGTCGAGCATGAATGGTTCAGACCGGAAGGATTTTCCAGCGATCTCACGGCCCGGCAACGGGAAATCTTGATCCTGTTGGCGGACGGCCGATCAACCAGGCACATCGCACAGGAACTCAACATTTCGATGAAGACGGTGGAATTTCACAAGGCCAACATCACCAGGAAACTCGGCGTGCACACCACCTCGGACCTGATCAAGTTCGCCCTGGCTCAGGGCATCACCACGCTCTGACAAGGAAGAGCTGAGGAACCGAGTGCTGAATTCTGCGGCAAATTCAGCGCTGGGCTCCCGGAACTCACCATCACTCAGGACTCAGCACTTTATTAATGGATCGACGTCAGTCCTGCCGCGATGGCGTACTTCGTCAATTCGGCCGCCGTCCTCAGCCGCAGTTCCTTCATAATCCTGGTTTTGTGAAATTCCACCGTCTTCACCGAGACATTGAGAATCGAGGCAATTTCCTTCGTGGCTTTTCCCTCGGCCACCAGTTGCAGGACTTCCCGTTGGCGCGAGCTTAGCGTCTGTGCGAAAGCGACTTTCGATTCCCCAGGCGACGGGCCCGAGGGATTGACCGCCTGATCCACCAGACTCTGAGCAACCATCGGTGACACGAAGGTGCGGCCCTTGACGACCTCCCGAATCGCCTGAACCAGTTCGGAGCCGACCGATTGTTTTAACACATAGCCGGACACGCCTACCCGGAACGCCTGCGTGACAAAGCTCGGCTCCGAATGCATCGTCAGAACGATGATCTTGAGATTCGGATTGTTCTTTTTCAGTTGTTGCGACGCGTCGAGGCCGTTGAGCAGGGGCAGGGAAATATCGACGACCACGATGTCCGGCTGCAGCTTGGCCGCAGCGGTCACGAGCGAGCGGCCGTCCGCGACGATGCCGACCAGCTCATATTCCGGCTCCAGTAGTTTTTGGATACCCTCCGCCACGAGCACATGGTCATCAGCCAGGAGAATGCGATATGTATCGGGCATAAGCTACCCTTCTCGTAACGGGTGAGGATCAGCGATGTCCGCTCCCCTTGAAAGAAGTGTACCCGGGTTATGCAATCCGACTCAAGGGAATCCACTGGGGGGCACCAAATATTTTTGGCTAGGGATCGACCTAGTTGCAAGGTGGGCAGCGGCGGCTCAATCCTTCCCACTTTCGTTTTGCCAAGGGCTCTTGTGTCATGGTATTTAATGGACCGACCAAAGCAGGACGATGGACCCTCTCGGCAACTCACCATTCATAGGTGAACGATGAACACCCGATCATGGGCTCTGCCCCTCTTGTGTCTATTATTGTGCCTTGGCTTCCTCGGTACAGGCTGGGGTTGTTCAAAGCGCGCGGTGTCTTCTTCGGGCGATCAGGCCGTGATAGCCAATGAACCTCAACCAGCTCCCCCCGTGGAAACCGTCATGCCGGAGCGCCTGGTCACAGCCCCCGAGGAGAAACCAGCATCCAGAAAACCAGTGCCTATAGAAACGGCGCGAGAAGCAGCTCCTGAAGTCGCCTCCCCACCAATTGCCGTCCCTGCACCGCCCGCCGCTGCCGTTCCGATACCTCCTGCCGCCACCTCTGCAAGCGATGATACGGGCCTCGCTGACATCCATTTCGATTACGATCGGTATATGATCAGAAGAGACGCGCAGCCGGTGTTGGAGGCCAACGCCGGGTGGATCAAGAGCCACGGCAAGTCGATCCTCATCGAAGGACATTGCGATGAACGGGGGACGCTGGCCTACAACTTGGTGCTGGGAGAAAAGCGCGCCAGGTCGGCCAAGCGCTATCTCGAAGACCTCGGAGTCTCGGCATCCAGGCTGAAAATCATCAGCTATGGCGAAGTGCGGCCTCTTTGCAAAGATTACGAGGAGACTTGCTGGCGACGAAACCGCCGCGCGCATTTCGCGCCGCAGTGAGCACTTCTCCAATGTCTCATTACCCAGCGCTCAGGACGCAGTTCTCAGCTCCTTCATGCCATCTATGCGCAGTTCTGTTTCTCTGCCTTTGTGTTCTCTTATTGATGCTGGGAACCCCGGCAACCCTTCTCAATCCCGGCTCCCTGCCCGATCCGCTGGGGGCATCGATACTGGAGGGCTTCTCAGTTCCTCCCTCGCTGATCAGGCTCGTGCCGTCGCTCGAAGTCTCTGTCGTCACAGAGACGCCGTTGTTTCTGCACGTTCCGATTCTCGCCTCCGTTCTGTTTCATCCTCCTCTTTTCTAACCCTCACCTCACACTCGGCGTTCCGGCTACATCAGACCTGATCAAATTCGCCCGTGCATTCCAAGCCATCACTCGACGCGCTCGAGGGCTGGGAATGTCGACGTCACTGGAAGGAGACGGATCTCATGACACGAACATGCCTTAAGTTGACTTTGACGCTGGTTCCGATACTTTCAGCCTGTGTATCTGAGCCGGTGCCCCAGAGGCCGGCCACAGTGCGGACGATTCAGATTTCAGATTGGGTAACACCGAATGCGGTCTACGCCAAATCGGGAGAAGAAATCCGTTGGCAGAACCTCCGCACGAATCCCGTGCGAGTCGGGTTTCTCGGCCGGCGCTTGCTGGATGAATTGGGATGCAAGAAGGGGGTCACCACTCTGCTCGGAGAAGTCAACGATCTGATTACGATTGCCCCGGGCAAGTCGGTGAGTCTCTGTCCCACTCGTTCCGGTGTGCTGCAATATAATGTGTGGTTCGACGCGGAAAATCCCCGTGGCGCGATCAGTCCGACCGCGACGGTTCATGTGGATGCAGGCGGTTGACGATACGGTAAACGCGCAGATGTCGGTATCGCAGCTCCGGTCGTCGAACAATGATTGCATCATAGGGACGGGACATGTAAAGGTGAACTGCCCGGAAGGCTATCGGAGTGGCACAGCTAGGCGACTTCAGGCCGAAGTATATGAGGGGTGATTCATGCGTTTATCGCTTCGATTCCTGCTTCCTCTGGCAGTGGTGCTGGCCGGGCTGGCCTATGCAGTCATACCGCTAGTCGATTCCCTCACGTTGAAATGGTTCGTCCAGGACCTGCAGATCCGTTCCGAACTCATCGGCCGAACAGTCGAGGGCCCTCTGGTCGATCTCCTGGCGGCGGATTCCAAAACGAAGTTGCTGAATTACTTTCACCGCATCGTACAGGACGAACGGCTCTTTGCCATCGGATTTTGCGACCGGGACAACCAGTTGGTCTACAAGACTCAGAGTTATCCGCAGGCGATTGGGTGCAAAGGACCAGACAGGATAAGTCCGGGCGAGACCGCCCTGCTGAAGTTGGAGCGGGGGGCCGTCCATGTCTCGGCCGTCGGCATCGAGGGAAACGGGCGAGTGTGGGGACGCCTGATGCTGGTCCACGACATGAGCTGGGTCGAACGAAGAAGCAGCGATACCAAATGGTATCTGTTTTACCTATTCGCCGTGATCGGCGCCGTGATCTCGCTGGTCACCGTGCTCGTCGCGCATTTGAGTTGGCGGGGATGGGTATCGGGCGTTCGGTCGATGCTCCGCGGCGAAGGGCTGATCGCCTTGATCAGAAAAGATCAGCGTCATGGTCCGGAATTGCAGCCCGTCGCCCAGGACCTCCGGGCCCTCATTCACGATCTGGAAGCAGACAAGCGCATGCGCGACGAGAGCCAAATGAGCTGGACGCCGGCGACGCTGAAGGCGATCCTCCATGATCATCTGGCCGGTGACGAGGTGCTCATCGTCTCCAACCGCCAACCCTACATTCATAATCGAAAAGACCAACAGATCGAAGTGCAAGTCCCGGCCAGCGGGGTCGTCACCGCCCTGGAGCCGATCATGCGCGCCTGTTCCGGTGTCTGGATCGCGCACGGGAACGGAAACGCCGACCGTGAGGCGGTCGACGCCCGCGGACACGTTCGTGTTCCGCCGGAAAATCCCGCGTATGAGATCCGCCGGATCTGGCTGTCGCCTCAAGAAGAGGAGGGCTATTACTATGGGTTTGCCAACGAAGGAATCTGGCCGCTCTGCCACTTGGCGCACGTGCGTCCGGTCTTTCGCTCTTCGGATTGGGAGCAGTACAAGCAAATCAACGAGCGCTTCGCGTTGGCCGTGATCGAGGAAGCCAAGACCGACAACCCGGTCGTACTCGTCCAAGATTATCACCTGGCGTTGGTGCCGAAGATCGTGCGGGATCATCTTCCGCATGCCACGATCATCGCATTTTGGCATATTCCATGGCCCAATCCCGAGCGCTACGCCATTTGTCCCTGGTACCGGGAAATCCTTGAAGGTCTGCTGGGCAGCAGCATCCTGGGATTTCACACCCGCTTTCACTGTAGTAACTTCATCAACACCGTCGATCGCTCGCTCGAAACGAGGATCGATTGGGACAGCTCCACGATTTCACATGCCGGCAAGCTGACCGCCGTCAAACATTACCCCATCTCGATCGAATGGCCGAGCCGCTGGTTGCCGCAACAGCCGTCCGTGCAAAGCTGTCGCGCTCACATCCGGGCTATCAACGGACTTGCTCACGCCCACCGAGTGGGAGTTGGCATCGAGCGTTTGGATTACACGAAGGGCATCCTCGAGCGTTTCCTGGCCGTCGAGCGGCTGTTGGAACTGCAACCGAACTGGATCGGCGCCTTCTCCTTCATCCAGATTGCGGCGCCCAGTCGATCCAAGATCGATCAGTATCAACAGCTCACGCAACAAGTGGTCGCCTTGGCGGAGCGCATCAACCAGCGCTTTGCTCGGGAAGGCTATCGACCGATTTATCTCCGGATCGAACACCACGATACGCAGCAGGTGACGGCCTATTATCGGGGCGCCGACTGCTGCATCGTCAGCAGTCTGCACGACGGCATGAATCTGGTCGCCAAGGAATTCGTCGCGGCGAGGGACGATGAACAAGGCGTGTTGATTCTCAGTCAGTTCACCGGCGCGGCAACCGAACTGCCGGATGCGCTCGTCGTCAATCCATATAATATCGATCAATGCGCGGCCGCCCTGCACGTGGCCCTGACGATGCCGCTGACGGAGCAACGGGCCCGCATGCGCAGCATGCGGGGCATCGTGCAGGAATTCAACGTGTACCGCTGGGCCGGACGCATGTTGATGGATGCCGCCCGCATGCGGCAGCGGGCGCGCCTCGCGAGGCAAACAGGAGCGCGAGACGTGCGTACAACCACGGGAGGGCAAGCGTGATCTCTCTCCGAACAAGAGCGGCTGGCGCGTCGTCGATCTAGGAGAGTCGAAGAGCTGGTAGATTAGCGACCTTGGAGAAAAGCGGAAAATTTCGTATAATTAAAAAGTTTATCGCGAGTGGGCGGGCGAACAGCGCGGCCGGCAGGGGGCATCCGGATGAAGCGATGGTCCGCAGCATGGTGGGAGCGGCTTCGTATCCAGCATAAAGTATGGACGGTGCTTCTGCTGCTCTGCGTGCCGCTCGTCGGAGGTCTGGCGACTCACCTGTATTTTGTTCAGCAACTTCTTACTCTCCAGCAACAGCGACAAGAGTTGATCCTGGCACATGAACATGTGCACCTGTTGCTCCGTCTCGTCGTCGATATTGAGGACGGCTTTCGCGGATATCTCCTGACTCAACAACCGGCCTTTCTCACCCCCCTGATCGAGGCGGAGACAAAGATCGATCAAACTTTGGCAAACGCTACCAGAATGTTCCAGGGATCGTCCGCTCGTTCGCTCAACCTCGAGCCCATTGAACGGCAATTGAACGTTCTTCTGCGATCGAAGCGCGGATTGATCGACGATATTCAACAAGGACAGGCCGCCAAGGTCTTCGCCTACGTTCGGTCCGGAGAAGGACTCCGGCTGTCCGATCGGCTTCGGCAGGATCTGAGAATGATCGAAGACCGTTTGGAGCAAGGACGCGAAGCCTACAACGCCCAGACCGAGGTCTTGTCGCAGCGGACGTTCATCGGATTGTGGATCGCGCTGGCCGGGGTGATCGCCCTAGGATGGATGGGCTCACGTATCCTGGCCGGCTCCTTGACAGACCCCATTATCCGACTGCAATCGGCCACGTCGCGCTTCGGCGAGAAGGCCGACCCGGAGAAAATCACGGAGCTGCTGGCGCCCCTGCGAACTACCAAAGATGAACTCGGTCAGTTGGCCAATGCCTATCTCGACATGGCGCAGCGGATCGGCGCCCACGTCCGTGAGCTCGAAGTCCTCAATACGATCGGGCAGGAGATCAACACCATCGGTCCCGACGGCCTCGACGGGGTGCTGGGGCGGATCATGGACCGGGCGGTCGAACTGGTCCAAGCCGATGTGTGCCTGGTGCTGCTCCGCAACGAACGCATGGGCTGTTGGATCGTCGAAGCCGCCTCGGATGAGTGGGATGAACGCCTGAAGAAGTCGGTCATGCTGTGGGAAGAGCTGCCGGTCTGCGTTCAGGCCTACGAAAGCCGCGAGACCGCCGTGGGGGATCGTTTTCGAAGCGATGGGGATCCTCAGGTCGTCCGTCGAAATGTGATCGGCGACAGCATGCTTGCCATTCCACTGTTGGCGCAGGGAGTTCCGTTCGGAGTGTTGGCGCTTGTCCGTGAGCGGAGCCGACCGTCCGAGGGGTGGAATCAGCGGCTGGCCAAGGGACTGGCTCTGGAAGCCGCCCTGGCCATTTCGAATGCGCGGCTGTACGAAGCCGCGCAGCAGAAGCGAAGGGGACTGCAAGATCGCTTGCGGCATCTGGAAACCCTTGCCGAGACCCTGGCGCATGACTTGAAAGGTCCGGGGGCGCGGATGGAGGAGTTGGCGAGACTCCTGTTGCAGGGATTTTCCAGACAAATCGACGAGCGGGCAGCCAAATGGTTGAAGCTCATCCAGGAAAACGGCAACGATCTGGTGCAGCGCGTCGAGGGCATTCTCTCCGTAGCCCGCGTAGGCACGGGGCAGGCATCCGTGACAGCTGTGGATCCCACACTCGTCATTCATGACGTGCTCAAGACACAGGCAGGAGACATCGAGCGACTTCGGGCGACCATCCACATTGAACCGGGTATTCCGCTCGTGGCCTGTCACGGACCATATCTCAGGC
>Ga0114129_10002533_pt1 | contig 25362 bp, 20 predicted proteins | sample RhiMetdeltSRZDD1_FD_80071 | JGI IMG/M metagenome (GOLD analysis project Ga0114129, IMG submission 80071) | Populus rhizosphere microbial communities from Tennessee, USA - Rhizosphere MetaG P. deltoides SRZDD1 (version 2) (version 2) | ecosystem: Host-associated > Plants > Roots > Rhizosphere >...
ACGATCGAGTCGTCCACGACCACGACGCGCTTGCCGCGCACCACGTGCGGAACCGGGTTCAGCTTCAGCTTCACCCCGAAGTGCCGGATGGACTGGGACGGCTCGATGAACGTCCGCCCCACGTAATGGCTGCGGATGAGCCCCAGGTCGTAGGGAATTCCGCTCTGCTCCGCATATCCGAGCGCAGCGGCGACGCCCGAGTCGGGGACCGGGATGACCACGTCGGCGTCGGCGGGCGCCTCGATGGCCAGGCGCTTTCCCAGCGCCTTGCGGGTCGCGTAGACGCTGCGCCCGAACACCTGCGAATCGGGGCGGGCGAAGTAGATCAGCTCGAAGATGCACTTCCCGCTGCGCTGCGGCGGGATCTTCTGCACCGTGCGCACGCCGTTCGCGTCGGCGACCACCATCTCGCCAGGCTCGACCTCGCGCACGAGCTGGGCCTCGATGAGGTCGAACGCGCAAGTCTCGCTGGCGAAGACCGGAGCGCCGCGCAGCTTTCCCAGCGCGAGCGGCCTGAACCCCAGCGGGTCGCGCACGGCGATGATCGAGTCCTGCGTCAGGAAGAGCAGCGAGTACGCGCCCCGCACTTGCGCCAGCGCGCGCTGGATGCGCTCGACGACCGTCCCTTCCCGCTCCCGCGCGATGAGGTGGAGCAGCAGCTCGGTGTCGGACGAGCCGTGGAAGATGGCGCCCTGCGCTTCGAGCGCGGCGCGGAGCTCCTCCGCGTTGACCAGGTTGCCGTTGTGCGCGACCGCGAGCGGGCCGGCGGAGCCTTTGAACACGAAGGGCTGCGCGTTCTCGATGAGCGATTGGCCGGCCGTCGAGTAACGCGTGTGACCGATCGACACGTTGCCCGGCAGGCGGGCGAGCGTCGCCGCGTCGAAGTTGTCGGCGACCAGGCCCATGGTCTTGTGCACGCGGATCTCGCCCGCGTCGAGAGCGGCGATGCCCGCCGACTCCTGCCCCCGGTGCTGCAGGGCATGGATGCCGAGGTAGGTGATGTTCGCCGCCTCCGGGTGCCCGAAGACGCCAAAGACGCCGCACTCGTCGTGGAACTTGTCGTCGTCGAGCGGGTCTGTGAGGACCTTCAGCTGCACGGCGTCTCCGGGAAGGGCGGGGAAGGAAGCGTACAGGCCTGGGATCCGCCCTGCAACGACCTGAAAACAACCCGCGACGACAGGTACTTCCAGCGGTTTGCGGCGGGTCCCGGCGCGCCCGCCTCAAAGCCGGGCGAATTTTTCGCCGAGGGCGGCCGCCGGTTAGCATCCGCCCATGCCGGACGAGAAAGAGGCGCGGATCGTCGACGCGCGCCTGAAGCTGCGCGAGCGTTTCCTGCAGCGCATGCGCGAGACGCCGTCGTCGGCCGATCCGAAGCCACGCGGGTCGGGTCCGGCGAACGGTCACGGGATGCCGAAGCTGCCGGTCGGGCAGACGGTGACCAAGGGCTGGCCGGTGCTGGACCTGGGACGGCTTCCCAACGTGCCGCTCTCCAAGTGGGAGCTGGTGGTCGACGGGGCCGTCGAGGAGCCGGTCCGGCTTTCGTGGAAGGACTTCGTCGCGCTGCCGCAGACGAAAGACGTGAGCGACTTCCACTGCGTCACGACGTGGTCGAAGCTCGACGTGCCCTGGGAAGGGGTCCAGCTGTCGACGGTGCTCGCGCTCGCACGTCCTCTGCCGACCGCGACACACCTGATGACCCACGGCCACGACGGGTATACGACGAACCTGCCGCTGGAAGAGGCGCTCAAGGACGACGTCCTCCTCGTGCACACGGCGGAAGGCAAGCCGCTGCCCGTCGAGCACGGCGGTCCGGTGCGCGTCATCACGCCGCAGCTCTATGCCTGGAAGGGGGCGAAGTGGATCCGTCGCATCGAAGTGCTCACGCACGACCGGCTCGGGTACTGGGAGCTTCGCGGATACAGCAATACGGCGCATCCGTGGCGAGACGATCGCTACTCGTAGCCGTTGCGGTGGCGCTGCCGGCGGCCGCGGCGCCGCGGCAGAACGTGCTCGAGTACGTGCGCGCCCAGCTCGAGCGGGATCGAGGGTTCACATCGACCCAACGCGCGGAGCTGTTGCAGGCGCTCGCCGACCGCTTCGCCAACTACGGGCGCAACGTCGTGCGTCCCGACAAGCCGGACGACGTGCGGACGCTGATGCACGTCGTCGCGGAAGGCATGTTCGATCAGGCGCCGATGCAGCGTATCGCGGAGGTCGCGTTCGCCGCCTACCAGGCGGTCTGGCGCGGCGCTCCCGCGGAGGTGGTCGACGGCATCGCGCTATACGGCTTCCGCAAACCGATCGCGCCGGACACGCTGGCCGCGTGGGCGAACGGCTATCGCCTGGCGGTCAGGGGCGGCGTCCCGGAAGAGGTCGCCGCCGACCTGGTCCGGAACGCGATGGAGCACACCTGGGATGCGAAGACGTTCGACACCGTGAAGTGGGGCCTCGTCGACGCCGCGCGGCGCAAGTACGACGTGAAGCTCTATGCTGCGTACGTTTTCGCGGGGATGGAAAAGGATCCGCGCCACCCCGGCGCGTTGCTCGGAAGTACGCGCGCCACCTTCGCGTCCGCGGCGCGCAGCAGGAAGGTCCCGAACGATCCCGGCTACCGCGGCGTGTTCGACGTGGACGCCTCTGCGGCGCGCCGGCGGCCGCCGGACAAGCCCGCTCCTCCGGACGAGACAGAGCTCGAGCCGGAGGCGCCGCGTGCGCAGGAAGGCGAAGGACCGTTTCGCGCCTGGTCGCGCGTGGAGCGCGCGGCGCTCTCGTACCTCGGCACGCCCTACGTCTGGGGCGGAGAGACGCGCGCGGGGATCGACTGCTCCGGGCTGACGAGGAACTCCTATCGCGCGATTTCCGTCCCGCTGCCGCGCGTCTCCAGGCTGCAGTGGAAGAGCGGCGCGCCGGTGCCGAAGGAAGGGCTGCGCGAGGGCGACCTGGTCTTCTTCGACACGAACGGGTCGGGAGTCTCGCACGTCGGCATGGTCATCGACCCGCGCACGCGGCGCATCATCCATGCGTCGTCGTCGCACGGCGTGGTCGAGGCGGACATGGACCAGCCGTGGTTCCAGGCGCGGTACCTGGGCGCCCGACGCATCGCGAATTGAGGCGCGCACTCCGCATCGCCGGGCTCCTCTTCGCGGTTGCCGCGCTGATCCTGCTCGTCGCGCCGCTCGGGCGGCGAAGCAGCCTTCCGGCGCCCGCGGTCGTGCACGGACGCGGCCCCCTGCAGGCCCGCTCGGACGCGCCCATCGAGGTCGGCGCGCAGAGGGTCACCATCGAGGTCCCGCGAGGCGCGCCGCTTTCGGGCTACGCAGGCCGGCGGCGCGCCGAGAGCGACGGACGCGTCTATGTGCGCGCGCTGGTGCTGCGCTCCGGGGGCCTGCGCGCGGTCGTGGTCGCGCTGGACTCGCTCCTCGTCTCGGCCGATCTGGAGGAGGAGATCCTGCGGCGCGCGCAGCTGCCGCCGCGCACGTGCCTGCTCGTGGCGGCGACGCACACGCATTCCGGGCCGGGCGGGACCTGGGACAACAAGCTGGCGGAGCTCGCGGGGAACGGCCCGTTCGACCGCGCCATGCGTGACTCGGTCGCGCAGGCCGTCGCGGACGCGATCCGGGCCGCGGTCGGCTACCTCCGGACCGGCCGATTCGCGATCGCGCAAGTCGAGTGGGCCGACGGCCCCGCGGTCGTTCGCAGCACAGGTCCCGTCGATCCCACGCTCGTCGCCCTGCAGGCCCGCGACGAAGTCGGAGTCGTGGTGGCTACCCTGGTCGTGTACGCCATGCACCCGACGGTGCTTCCGCCGTCGTCCCGCGTGCCCTCCGGCGACTGGCCAGGTACGGCGGCGCAGGCGATCGAGCACGAGACGCAAGCGCCCGCGCTGGTCCTGCAAGGCGCCGGCGGGAATGCGACCTGGTCTCGCGACGGTCTTCCCGCGGACCGTGCCGCTGCCGCGGAGGTCCTCGGCAACCGCGTAGCCCGCCGCGCGCTCGATCTCCTGCAGACCGCGGCGTGGACGGACGGCGCGCCGCTCTCGTGCGCGGTGACGCTTCACTCGCTCCCGCCGGCCCAGGCGAGCGCGCGCGTCCCGTGGCCGTTGCGGCGGGCGGCGAGCAACCTGCTCGGGTTGTGGGCGGAACCGTTCGCCATCCGCACACAGCTCGCGCTCGGCCGCGTGCGTTTCGGGGGGGTTCCGGGTGAACCGGTGGGCAGCCTCGCGCTCGCCGGAACGTCCGAGCGGCTCGTCGGCCTCGCCGACGGCTACCTGGGATACGTGGAGGAGCCCGTCCGCGCCGCGGACGGCGAAGGCGAGTCCGCGCGCACGTACTATGGCCCCGGCCTGGCGCGCGCTCTCGACCTCGTGGAGGAGCGATGATCGAGGTGTCCGACGAGGTGCGCGAGGCGATCCAGCGCGGCGTCGCGGTCGCGCTCGAGACCAGCGTCGTCGCGCACGGGCTCCCCGCGCCGCACAACCTCGAGGCGGCGCGCCGCTGCGCCCGCGCCCTGCGCGACGCGGGGGCGGTTCCCGCCGTCGTCGCCGTGATCGGCGGCCGGATCGTGGCTGGCGCGTCGGATGCCGATCTGCAGCGCCTGGCCGATCCCGCGCGCCAGGCGGCGAAGGCCGGCGTACGCGATCTCGCCGCGCTCTGCGCCGCTGGCGGCGACGCGGGGACGACGGTGTCCGCCACCTGTGCGGTCGCCGGTGCGATCGGCGTGCGCGTCTTCGCGACTGGCGGGATCGGCGGCGTGCACCGGCGGGGTTCGGCCGCGGACCCGCTCGACGTTTCGTCGGATCTCGTCGAGCTCTCCCGCCGGCAGGTGTGCGTCGTGTGCGCTGGTCCGAAGGCGATCCTGGACCTGCCCGCCACGGCGGAGGCGCTCGAGACGCTCGGCGTGCCGGTGCTCGGCCTGCGAACGTCCGATCTTCCGGCGTTCTTCACCGACTCGAGCGGCATCGCGCTCGAGCATCGCGCGGAGGATGCCGCCGCGGTCGCGGCGGCGCTGCGCGTCCACTGGGACGAGCTTCGCCAGCCCACCGGTGTGCTGGTCTGCGTCCCGCCGCCGTCGCCGCTTCCGCGAGCGGAAGTAGAGCTCGCGCTGTCCGCGGCGACCGCGGAAGCGGCGCAGCGGAAGCTGGGCGGCAAGCAGCTGACGCCGTTCCTGCTCGCGCGGCTGGCCGCGGCGACCGGCGGTCGCACCGTGCGCGCGAACCTCGACCTCTTGGAAAACAACGCCCGCCGCGCAGGCGAGATCGCGGTCGCGCTGGCGAGACCGTCGTAGCGCCGTCAGGCCGAGGCGCGGGCGAGGCGATCGCGGATCGCGTCCCACGCCGGCTCCTCGGGGACGCTCTCGATCGCGATGGACGTGCAGCCGCGATCCTCGAGGTCGCGCAGCGAGGCGTAGAGGTCGCGAGCGTAGGCTGCGGGATCCGGGGAAAGGCGCAACGAGACGACGCTGCCAGGAAGGACGAGGTCGCTATACAGGAGTGCGCCGACGCGGCCAGGCAGATCGGCCGCGATGCGCGGCAGGGCCGAGGCACCGGCCAGGCGCACCATCGCGGCGGGCGCGTAATGCCGCTTCTGCTGTCCGGGCGAAGCAGCGACGGGTCCGGCAGGTCCCGCATCGGGCACTTCCCCGAGCAGCTCTTCGAGCTCGGTCCGCGCCACAGCCCCTGCGCGGAGCAGCCGCGGCCCCGACGCGGTGAGCGCCAGCACGGTGGACTCGATCCCGACGGGGCATCGGCCGCCGTCGACGACCGCGTCGATGCGGCCGTTCAGATCGCGCAGGACGTGCGACGCCGTGGTGGGCGAGACGTGCTCGCTGCGGTTCGCGCTCGGCGCGGCGAGCGGCGTCCGCACCCGCTGGAGCAGCTGCCGCGCCGCGGGATGCGAGGGCGAACGGACCGCGACCGTCGGGCCCCCGCCCGTCACCTCGTCGGGGACCCTGTCGGTGCGCGGCAGCACCAGCGTCAACGGACCGGGCCAGAAGCGCGTCACCAGCTCTTGCGCCTCGATCGGCCAGCGGGCGCACAGCGGCCGCGCATCGTCCTCGCCGAGCACGTGCACGATGAGCGGGTTCGTCGCCGCGCGGCCCTTCGCGGCGTACACCGCACGCACCGCGAGCGGCTCCAGCGCCAGCGCACCGAGTCCGTACACCGTCTCGGTCGGGAACGCGACCAGCCCACCGCGCAGCAGCAGCGCCGCCGCCTCGTCGAGGTCGGCGAAGCTCCGGGCGCTGAGCAGCTTCGTTTCCACCTATCGCCCTTCGAGAGCGACCTGGTGGATTCCCTCGCCGACCAGCCGCGGGATCGCCGACGTCCACGCCTCCTTGAGGTCCGCCAGGCGCGCGTCGATCAGGGTCCGTTCGCCGCACTTGATGGTCAACGACGCGCCGCCGACTTCCCCGATCTCGAGAAAGGGCGCGCCTCGATCGCGCGCCACCGCCGCGACGCGATCCGCAGCGGCCGCGGGGTACGCGACGAGGATGCGGCCCGCGTCCTCGCCGAAGAGCACCGCGTCCGCGCGTCCTTGCTGGTCGGGGATCGAAACGCGGCAGCCGAGGTCGCGCCCGAAGCACATCTCGGCGAGCGCCACTGCCAGGCCGCCCTCGCTCGTGTCGTGCGCGGTTCGCACCAGGCCGCTGCGCACCAGGGCGCGCACGGCGGCTTGCACCTTCTTCTCCAGATCGAGGTCGAGCGGCGGCGGCATGCCCGCCGTGCGGCCGTGGACGACCTTCAGGTACTCGCTTCCGCCGAGGTGCCCGCCTCGATCGCCCGCAAGGCGCCCGATCAAGCCGATCCGCTCGCCCGCCACCGAGAACGCCGAGCCGGCGTTCTTCGCGCAGTCGTCCATCAGCCCCACCATCGCGATGGTCGGAGTGGGGAGGATGCCCTTCCCCTCGGTCTCGTTGTAGAGCGACACGTTTCCCGAGACGACGGGCGTGCCGAGCGCGTTGCAGGCGTCCGCGATCCCGAGGCAGGCCTGCTCGAACTGCCACATGATCTCCGGCCGCTCCGGGTTCCCGAAGTTCAGGCAGTCGGTGATCGCCACCGGCTCGCCCCCGACGCAGCTCACGTTGCGCGCCGCCTCGGCGACAGCGTGCGCGGCGCCCAGCCGCGGATCGAGGTAGCAGAACCGCGAGTTGCAATCGACGCTCAGGGCGACGCCGCCGTCGCGCTGCCCGGTGAACCGGACCACCGCCGCGTCGCCGGCGCCCGGCCGCACTGCCGTCCCGATCCGCACCATGTGGTCGTACTGCCGGTAGACCCACTCCTTCGACGCCACCGTCGGCGACGCGAGAACTTGCTTCAGGGCCTGACCTGGATCGCGCGGCTCGGGAACGGAGCGCAGGTCCAGCTTCTGCGCCTCGTCGAGCCACTCGGGCCGGCGCCGCGGCCGGTCGTACGAAGGCGCCTCGTCCGTCAGAGGCGCGATCGGCAACTCCGCCACCGTGTTGCCTTGCGACTTGACGACGAGCTGGCCGGTATCGGTGACGCGGCCGACGGTCGCGTGAGCGAGGTCCCATTTGTCGCAGATCTCGAAGACCTCCCGCTCGCGCCCTTTTTTCGCGACCAGCAGCATCCGCTCCTGCGACTCGCTGAGCATCACCTCGTACGGCGTCATGCCCGTCTCGCGGCGCGGCACCGCGTCCACGTCCAGCTCCAGGCCGCTGCCGGCGCGCGAGGCCATCTCCACCGAGCTCGACGTGAGCCCCGCCGCACCCATGTCCTGGATGCCGACCAGGCAATCCGTCTTGAACAGCTCGAGGCACGCCTCGAGGAGCAGCTTCTCGAGGAAGGGATCGCCGACCTGGACCGTGGGCCGCTTCGACTCGCTCTCCTCGTCGAACTCGGCCGAAGCCATGGTCGCGCCGTGGATCCCGTCGCGCCCGGTCCGGGCGCCGATGTAGATGACCGGATTGCCGACGCCGGACGCGGTCCCGCGGAAGATGCGGTTCGATTTGAGCAGTCCGAGCGTGAAGGCGTTCACCAGACAGTTGCCGTCGTAGCTCTCGTCGAATGCGACCTCTCCGCCGACCGTCGGCACGCCGATGCAATTGCCGTATCCGGCGATCCCCGCCACGACTCCTTCGAGCAGCCGCGCCGTCTTCGGATGCGAAGGCTTGCCGAAGCGCAGCGAGTTCAGCGACGCGATCGGCCGCGCGCCCATCGTGAACACGTCGCGGAGGATTCCGCCCACCCCGGTCGCGGCGCCCTGGTACGGCTCGATGTAGCTCGGGTGGTTGTGGCTCTCCATCTTGAAGGCCACGGCCAGCCCGCCCCCGACGTCGACGACGCCCGCGTTCTCCCCGGGGCCCTGGAGGACGCGCGGGCCCTTGGTCGGCAGGTGCTTGAGGAAGCGTCGTGACGACTTGTACGAGCAGTGCTCCGACCACATCGCGGAGAAGATGCCCAGCTCCACCAGGTTCGGGTCCCGGCGGAGGTGGCCGACGATGCGGCGGTACTCGTCTTCAGTCAGGCCGTGCTGCCGGACGATCTCGGGGGTGATGCGCGCGTCCATGGGGTGGCGGACTGTAGCAAACGCGGCCTGCCGCTGCAGCGTCTCGTGACCAATCTCCAAACGCGCGCACGGGGCGCGAGTTGGCGTCCGGTAGCGGTCGAGGCAACTTGAGCACGGTGGAACGCATCGATCCGGGACAGCTCGAGGCGGAACGGCTCCGGCTGCAGGAGGCCGAGCGGCGCCAGCGCATCCTCGCCGAGATCTCCGCGCTCCTCCTCCAGTACGTGGGCGGCGACGAGGACGAGCCGCTGCGGCGCATCGTCGAGAAGGTCGTCGAGGGAATGGGGGACTGGTGCGCGTTCTCGATCGTCGGCCCGGACGGCATCCTCCGGCAGTCCGCCGCATACCACCCCGACCCGCGGCAGCGCGACCTCGCCGACACGCTGAACCGCGTCCAAGCGCCGCGCCGCTGGGACGAAGGACCTCCGGAGACCAACGCGCTCGTGCAGAAGCGGCCGCTGGTGTTCGAGGAGATCACCGACGAGATGTTGCGCGCCGGCGTCCGCACCGACGAGGCGTACCTGCTGCTCAAGGAGATCGGCCTCGCCTCGGCGATCGTCGCTCCGCTGATGGACGGGTCCGAGCCGCTCGGGACGCTCCTGCTCGCCTCGGCCGGCGCCGGCGGGCGCCGGTATACGAGCAACGACATCGATTTCGTGGTGGCGCTGGCGGACAGGGCGTCGCTCGCCGTGCGCAATGCCCGGCTCGTCCGTGCCCTCGCGGCGGAGCGCGATCGCCAGGAGCTGGCCCGGAAGGAGGCCGAGCTCCGGGCCGCCGAGCTCATCGCGACGTTCGAGGCCTCTCCGAACGGGGTGGTGCTCTTCGACCAGGACGACCGCGTCCGCTACGTCGGGCCCAAGCTGGCCGAGATGTTCGATTGGCTGCCGGTCCGCGATTTCGTCGGCAAGCATTACGAGGAGCTGTTCGCGCACGACCCGCGCGGAGACGGACACGGCGCCGAGGTCGCGGCGCGCACCAGGGAGATCTTCTCCAACCGCGACGAGCGGTCGGTCGAGGAGTTCCACCTGCCGCGGTCGGGACGCTGGGTCACGCGCACGAGCATCCCGGTGCGCGGGCGAGGCGGCGAGTACCTCGGCCGGCTGTTCGTCTACGTCGACGTGACGGCCCAGAAGAAGTTGGACGAGCAGCGCTCGCAGTTCCTGACCGTCGCGGCGCACGAGCTGCGCACGCCTCTGACGCCGCTCACGATGTACCTGCAGAACATCGAGAGACGGGTCGCGCGCGGCCTGGCCGTCGATCCGGAGCTGGCCGGAAAGGCGCGCCGCCAGGTGTCCCGGCTGGCGAAGCTGGTCGAGGACCTGCTCGACGTCTCGCGCATGGAGTCGGGGCAGCTGGAGATCGTGCGGGCGCCGCTGGAGCTAGACGCGCTCGTCGCCGACGTGGTGGGCGACTTCCGCGGCGCTTCGGGCTCGCACGAGCTGGTGCTGGTCCGCCCCGAGGAGAGCGTGGCGGTCTCCGGCGACCGCGAGCGCCTCGAGCAGGTGCTGGTGAACCTGCTCCAGAACGCGATCAAGTACAGCCCGCAGGGGGGGCGGATCGTGGTGATGGTCCGCCGGGACGGTGCCGATGCGGTCGTTTCGGTCGCCGACGAAGGGATCGGCGTCCCCGCCGAGGAGCAGGCGCGCCTGTTCCAGCGGTTCTTCCGCGCGCGCAACGCCGCTGCGCACCACTACGGCGGCCTGGGGATCGGCCTCTACGTCAGCCACCAGATCGTCGAACGGCATGGCGGCCGTTTCGCCGTCGACAGCGAGAGTGGCAAGGGCGCGGTCTTCAGCTTCACGCTTCCCGTCCTGGAGGCGGATCAGCCGGCGCCCGCGCAAGCCTGATACGCTTTGCGGGATGGCGCGGAAGACCAGCCGAAAGGAGCGCCGGCCGCTCCTGGCCATCCTCTCGCGCAAGAAGAGGCTGTACTCGACGCGGCGGCTGATCGAAGCGGCGCGCTCCCGCGGCCTGCGGACGCGCGTCATCGACGTGCTCGCCTGCAACATCGTCCTCGAACGGAGCCGGCCGCGGATCTACCTGGCGGGCGAGGAGCTCGACGACATTGCCGTGGCGGTCCCGCGCATCGGCGCTTCGGTGACGGGACCCGGCCTCGCGGTCGCGCGCCAGCTCGAGGCGCAGGGGATCCCGCTGGTGAACGGCTCCACGGGAATCGCGAACAGCCGCGACAAGCTCCGCTCACTGCAACTGCTCGCGCAGGCCGGCATCGACATGCCGCGGACGGTGCTGGCGCGCGGCGGCGGCGACATCAAGGAGCTCGTGCGCCACGTCGGCGGCCTTCCGGCCATCCTCAAGCTCATCCAGGGAACGCAAGGCGTGGGCGTGATGATCGCGCACAGCGAAGCCGAGGTGGAGAGCATCCTCGCGACGCTGTGGGACCTGGGCCAGGAGATCCTCCTGCAGGAGTTCATCGCCGAGTCTCGCGGCCGCGACGTCCGGGCTCTCGTCGTGGGCGATCGCGTCGCGGGGGCGATGAGGCGCGAGGCGCGCTCCGGAGAGTTCCGCAGCAACCTGCACCGCGGCGGAGAGGGCACCGCGCTCGAGCTGCCGCCGGCGTACGCGCAGGCCGCCGTCCGCGCCGCGCGCGTGCTGGGTCTCGACGTCGCCGGCGTCGATCTGCTCGAGGCGGAAGGCGGACCCAAGGTGATGGAAGTGAATTCGTCGCCCGGGTTCGAAGGCCTCGAGCGGGCGACCGGGCTCGACGTCGCCGGAGCGATCGTCGACCACGCATCCGCTCTTGTCGCTCGCGGGCGGCGCGCCGGCGGGTGACCGGCGCTCGCTCGGCTGCTCGCCGCACCGGCCGAGCGGTGCTGTGCGGCGGCATCCCACTTCCACCGCGGCGCTCCGCGCCGACACCTAAATCCCTTGCAGCAGCTGCCCCAAGTTGGCGACACTGGCTGCATGGCGATCCGCATCGGCCGGGACCTCGCCGTTCAGTCCGGCCTCGAGAGCAGCGCCCCCGCTCGAGTCGAGCTCGTCCTGTACCACGACGTCTTGTGCTCGTGGTGCTACCTCGCGGACGCACGCCTCGAGGTGCTGCGCGACGAGTACGGACCTGCGGTGCGCTGGAGCTTCAGGCCCTACGCGCTCCGGCCCGAGAACCAGATCCCGGACAAGAAGCAGCGCTCGCTCCTCGCGCGCCACTTCCGCCGGATCGCCAAGGAGCGGGAAGGCAAGGGCGTCAAGGCGGACCTCTGGACCGGCGACGATCCGCCGTCGTCGAGCTTGCCGCCGCTGGTGGCGCTCGAGGCGGCGCTGCCGCAAGGGACCGAGAAGCAGTACGAGCTCTTGCTGCGGATGCGCCGCGCGGCGTTCTTCGACGGCATCAACGTCGCGCGCCGCGACGTGCAGGTCGAGCTCGCTGCCCGCGCCGGGCTCGACGTGCCGCGCTTCCTCGAGCGGCTCGACGACCCCGACACCGAGCAGGCGGTGGCCGCGGCGGGCGAGGAAGCCGAGGCGCTCGGCATCAAGGGCGTCCCCGCGCTGGTCATCGGCGACGAATGGCTCATGCAGGGCTGCCGCGAGCTGTCGGAGTACCGGCAGGTGATCGACAAGTTCCTCCGCGAGCGTGCGAGTCCGCCGCATTTGCGCATGATTCATTAGGCTCGCGCTTTTCACTCATTGAGTCGGTCACTCCTGGCGGCGGTGGAGTATGCTCCGCGCCGCCATGGCTCCCATTCTCGCGACGTTGATCATCGCGGCAGGGCTCGCCCTGTTCTTCTGGACGATGTCCTATCGCATCCGGCCGCTCCTCTTCGCCCGCAAGGACGTGCGCTGGGACGACCCGCTCGAGCGGACGGGCAAGCTGATCGAGTACGGCTTCGGCCAGAAGCGCATGCCGTCCAAGCCGGAGCGGGCGGCCGGCATGGCGCACGTGTGGATCTTCATCGCGTTCATCGTGGCGCAACTCGGGACCCTCACGTCCTTCGGCATGGCGTACGATCCGAGCTTCCACCTGCCGATCCTCGCGCACGAGACGCGGGCAGGACAGATCTACCTGTTCACCAAGGACGTCATCGACGTGCTCGGCACGCTCGGCTGCGCCGTCTTCCTCTACTTCCGCCTGATCGCGAAGAAGGAGCGGATGACCCTCACCTGGGAGGGCGTCTTCATCCTCTGCATGATCATCGGCGTCCTCTGGACGGACGTGCTCATCGACGCCGCGGCGCTGGCGAAGAGCGCCGGCGAGGTGCCCTGGTACCTGCCGGTCTCGGGAAGGATCGCGCAGTGGTTCCTCTCCGGAATGACGCCGCAGGCAGCCACGAACGTGATGACCGCCGGCATCCTGCTGCACATCGCCATCGTCATGGCCTTCCTCAACTTCCTGCCCATGGGGAAGCACTTCCACATCATCACCGGACTGCCCACGGTGTACTTCCAGCGCCTCACGCCGATGGGCCAGCTCTCCAAGCTCGATCTGGAGAACGCCACGAGCTTCGGAGTCTCGAAGCTGACCGATCTCTCCTGGAAGGAGATCCTCGACACCTACTCGTGTACGGAGTGCGGCCGCTGCCAGACCTACTGCCCGACGTACGACACCGGAAAGCCGCTCACGCACAAGGAAGTGAACCGCGCGATCCGCCACCACGCGCAGCAGGTCGCGGCCTCGATGCCGCTGCCGCTCGGGGCGCTGCTCTCGCGTATGAACCGCATTCGACCCACCCCGAACGGACATACGGGCGCCTCCGTCGATACCGACCCCGCGACCGCGTCGGAAGGCGCGTTCGCGAGCGGTCCTCAGCTCCCCGCGGAGGCGCTGGAAAAGATGCCGCCGCTCGTCGGGGACACCGGCATCCTGCCCGACGAGACCATCTGGGCGTGCACGACGTGCGGCTGGTGCGAGCAGGCATGCCCGGTCTTCATCGAGCAGCTCCCCCGCATCGTCGACATGCGGCGCCACCTGGTCCTGATGGAGTCCCGTTTCCCCGAGGAGGCCGCGCGCGTCTTCAAGGGGATGGAGGGCCAAGGCAACCCGTGGGGGATGGGCTCGAACCGCCGCGCCGAATGGTGCAACGACCTCGGCGTGCGCACGGCGGCGAGCGTCAAGGAGGCGGCTACGAGCTTCGAGTGGCTCTTCTTCGTCGGCTGCGCCGGCAGTTTCGACGAGCGCCAGAAGAAGGTCTCGCGCGCGATCGTGAAGATCCTGCAGGCGGCCAAGGTCGACTTCGTCATTCTCGGCGAGGAGGAGACCTGCAACGGCGACTCGGCGCGGAGGCTGGGGAACGAGTACCTCTTCCAGGCGCTCGCGCAGCAGAACGTCGACACCCTGAACCGGTACGGCGTGAAGAAGATCATCACGCAGTGCCCGCACTGCTTCAACACGCTCGGGAACGAGTACCCGGAATTCGGCGGGCACTTCAAGGTGCTGCACCACAGCGAGGTGATCGCGCAGCTCGTCGCAGATGGCCGGCTGAAGCCGGGCGAAATGGCGCTCGACGAGCCGGTCACGTACCACGACTCGTGCTACCTGGCGCGGCACAACGGCATCAGCGAGGCGCCGCGGCAGGCGCTGGTCTCCATCGGGATCAGGGTCAAGGAGATGGACCGCAACCGCGCGGAGACGTTCTGCTGCGGCGCGGGAGGCGGCCGCATGTGGCTCGAGGAGACCGTCGGTCAGCGCATCAACCAGAACCGCGTCGACGAGGCGGCGCGGACGCTGGGGGAGAAGGGAACGATCGCGACGAGCTGCCCGTTCTGCTTGACCATGATCAAGGACGGCATCGGCGAGACCGGCCGGAGCGAGTCGATGCAGGCGAAGGACATCGCGGAGCTGGTCGCGCAAGCGATGCCGGAAACGGCCGCCTGACGCGGCCGCGAGCGGATGGGTGCCGCGGCCATCAACGTGCGCGAGCTGGCCCGCGCCGACCTGCCGGCCGCCGCGGAATTCTGCGAGCGTGCCCGCGCCGCCGATCCGTTCATCGAGCCGTTCGCGTACCGGCTCCCCGCCATCGCGGACGGACCGCGGGCGCTCCTCGGCCTGTGGCGCGTGGCGCACGACGAGGACGGCACGGTCCACGGAGTCTCCTTCGTGGCGCTTCGCGAGGAGCGGAGCGCGGGCGGCGCGGATCGCACCACCGCCGACGTCTACGTTGCCGTTGCGCCCGGGCTGCGCCGGCAGGGCCTCGGCCGCGCTCTGTGCAGTCCCGCGATGGAATGGGCCACGTCCGAGCGCGCGACGCTGCGGGCGCGCGTCCGCGACGAGGCCAGCGCCGGGCGCGCGTTCCTGCGCGCGCTCGGCTTCGCGGAGACTGCGGGGCAGCTCACGCTGGAGTGGTCGGCGCGCCCGGTCGAGCGCGCGGCGATGCCTGCGCTCCGGATCCGGCGCCTCGTCCCGGGCGACGCGCTGGGAGAGCTCGAACGCCTCTCGCGCGAGGCGTGGTCCGGCGCTCCGGGCGCGTTCGGGTCGCGATCCGACGAGATCGCTCGACTCGTCGCCGAGGAGCGCCGCCTCGTCCTGGTCGGCGAGACGGATCGCCGCGCGGTTGGATATCTGTCCGCGGTCTGGCTGGGGAGGACGCTCGCCATCGAGGAGGTCGCGGTGCTGCCGGAGTTCCGCCGGATGGGAATCGGACGCGCCCTGCTCGCCGCCGCGCTGCCGGGCGCCGCGCACGCCGTCCTGTCCGTCTTCGAGACCAACCAGGCGGCGCGCTCGCTGTACCGTTCGTTCGGCTTCTCGGTGAGCGCGCGGCGCCTCGTCTACGAGTGGCGCGATGCCTGAGGTCGTCGTGCGCGACGCGCAGCCGGACGACGACGCCGCGGTGGGCGAGATCCTCGTCGCCGGGTATCTCACCCGCTACGCGCAGAAGATGCCCGAGGTCGTGCTCACCGACCGGCGCAAGGCGGAGCTGCGCGACGTAGCGACCAAGCGGAGCGAAGCGCTGGTCCTGGTGGCGGAGGTCGACGGCAACGTCGTCGGCACGGTGGCGGTGTGGCGGCCCGGCGCGCCCGGCAGCGAGGCGTGGCTGCCCGAGGCATGCGACCTGCGGCACCTGGCCGTGCACCCGACCGCGCAGGGGCGCGGCCTCTCCAAGCCCCTCCTCGACGAGGCCGAGCGGCGCGCGAGACAGATGGGCGCGAAGTACCTCTGCTTGCACGTCCGGCGAGGCAACCGGGGCGTCGCGAAGCTCTACATGGATCGCGGCTACATCCGCGCTCCGGAAGGCGACCTCGAGCTCCCGGAAGTCTTGCTCGATGCGTATTACCTGCCGCTGCGTTGACGCTCAGCGCGCGCGGACCGCCGGCGGCTGCGATTGCGCTCGGGCGATGCGCACCAGGCGCACGCGGCGGTCGTCGCGCTGCGCGACGGTCAGCTCCAGCCCGCCCACGTAGAATCGATCGCCGAACTGCGGAATCGCGCCGGCGCAGGAGTTGAGGAGCCCGGCGAGCGTCTCGAAGTCGCCGTCGCGCGGCAGCTGTGCGCCGAGCACCTGGTTGACCTCGTCGATGCGCGCCTCGCCGCGCACCAGCGCGGTACCGTCGGCTCCCAGCGGCGGTACGGCCACCTCGGTGTCGTGCTCGTCGCGGATCTCGCCGACGATCTGCTCGAGCACGTCCTCGAGCGAGACGATCCCGGCGAAACCGCCGTACTCGTCGGAGACGAGCGCCAGGTGGCTCCGCTTCTGCTGCATCTCGCGAAGGATCTCGTCGACCCTCTTCGTCCAGGGCACCCACAGCGCCGGCCGGAGCAGGTCCTGCAGCACGATGAGCTCGGGGTTCGCGAGCAGCGGGATGACGTCCTTGGTGTGCAGCACGCCTCGGATGCGATCGAGATCGCCATCGTAGACCGGCATCCGCGTGTGGCCCTCCTCCGCGAGCAGCTCGATCACCTGCTGCGGAGTCGCGTCGATCGGCACGCCGACCACCTGCGTGCGCGGCACCATCACTTCCTTGGCCGTGCGCCCGGCGAAGTTGAACAGGCCGTGCACCAGCTCGGCCGAAGGGGCGCGCTTCTCGCCGCCGCGCGCCTCGTCGGCGAGCATCTTCTCGATCTCCTCCAGCGGAGGCGGAGGCGGCGTGTAGCGCGCCGTCGCGCCTTGCCGGAGGAGCAGCGCGTCGAAGAGGCGCAGCATGAGCCGCATCGGAGGTTTCGCGACCCGGCACAGCAGCCAGGTGGGCCCCGCCAGGGCGAGGCTCCAGCGCAGGGGGTTCGCCGATGCGAGCGACCGCGGCGCCAGGTCGAGGACCAGCGCCAGCACGCCGGCGAACAGACCGGCGAGGAGCTGCAGCGTCGCGCGCGACATCGACGCGCGCGCGATGCCCGCGCGGGCGAGCACCCCGTTCACCCAGATGGCGCAGGCCACCGCCGCGAAGGCGAGCAGCGCGCTGGCCGCGGCCCGCAGCGCGGCCGCCGTCGGCTCGGGATCCCGCTTCATCTCCAGCACCCACTGGACGCGCCTGGGAGTGCCCTCGACGCGGAGCAGGTCGTCCTCGCCCACCGCGATCAGCGCCGCATCGGCGGCCTGGATCAGCGCGCGCGACGCGAGCGCGGCGCCGGCTGCGACCAGCTCGATCATGCGTCCTGCAAGCCTACCATTCGCGAGAGGGGACGTTCGACTGCGCTGACCGTGAGATGTTGGGGGGTTCAGGGGGGAGGTGACCGCCCCCCTGGTGGAGGCGCCGAAGGCGCCGGATCGGAGAGCGCCACATCGAAGGTACAGCGCTTCATCTCAAACGAGCGGTAGGGTGGGTTGAAAGGCCGGCCGCGGGCCCTTATTGTCCGGCCCCCATGAAAGCGCGCGTCGTCGTCACGCTGAAGCGCTCGGTGCTCGACCCGCAGGGCCAGGCGGTAGGACGGGCCCTCGCCTCGCTGGGATTCGCCGAGGTGCAAGGGGTGCGGCTCGGGAAGGTCATCGAGCTGGAGATCGACGAGAACGACGCTCGCCGCGCCCGCGATCGGCTGACCTCCATGTGCGAGAAGCTGCTCGCCAACACCGTCATCGAGGAGTACCGCATCGAGGAACCCGCCTGATGCTCTTCGCGGTGGTCATCTTCCCCGGCTCGAACTGCGACCACGACGTCTACCACGTCGCCAAGCACGTCCTCGGCCGCGCCGCGCGGTACATCTGGCACAAGGATCGCGACCTGCGCGGCGCCGACGTCGTCGTGCTGCCCGGCGGGTTCTCCTACGGCGACTACCTGCGCACCGGCGCCATCGCGCGCTTCTCTCCGGTCATGGAGGAGGTGCGCAAGTTCGCGCAGCGCGGCGGCCACGTGGTCGGCATCTGCAACGGGTTCCAGATCCTCCTCGAGGCGGGGATGCTCCCCGGCGCCGTACGCCGCAACGACTCGCTCAAGTACGTCTGCCGCGACGTGAACCTCAAGGTCGAGAACGCCATCACGCCGTGGACGCGCAAATACGCCCGCGGCGAGGTGATTCGCGTCCCCATCGGCCACGGCGACGGCAACTACTACATCGACCCCGACGGCCTGAAGCGCCTCGAAGGCGAGGGGCAGGTCGTCTTCCGCTACTGCGATGCGCACGGCGCGCGCGGCGCCGCGGGAGCCAACCCGAACGGCTCGCTCGCGGACATCGCCGGCATCTCGAACGCCCGCGGAAACGTCATCGGGATGATGCCCCACCCCGAGCGGCTGAGCGAAGGCGTCCTCGGCGGCGAGGACGGACGCCGCCTCTTCGAGAGCATCGTCGAAGCCGTCGAGTAGCGCCGCCTTTCAGAGCGTCGCGCTCGCGTCGCCGAGCATCGCCCGCCGGATGATCTTCACCGGGGGAAATCCCTGCTGCAGGAACCGGTCGTGGAAATCCTGCAAGCGGAAGCTCGTGCCCACCTTGCTGCGGTAGTCGTCGCGCAGCTTGAGGATCTGCAGCTTGCCGAGCGTGTAGACGAGATACGTCGGGTCGCGGGTGCCACGCTTCGTCTCGCGCAGCGCGTTGGCGTGCGACTGGTACCCTTCCTTCTCGAAGAACTCGACGCCCTGGTCGAACGTCATGTCGCCGGTATGCATGCGGATGCCGACGACGTAGCGCGCGTTGCGCAGCAGCGCATCCTGGAGCTGCCCGAGCCGGAGCTTGAGGAATGCCGTGTCCTTCTCTTCCGGAGCTCCCGCCGTCCGGCCGTACCCTTCGTCGAGCATCATCTGCTCGGTGTAGTGCGCCCAGCCTTCCGCGTTCGAACCGCAGCCGAGCAGCTTGCGCACCGGATTGGGCGCGCGCTGCACCCAGAGGAACTGCACGTAATGCCCGGGATACGCCTCGTGGATGGCGGTGCTGATCACGGTTCCGCGGTTGAACCCCGCCATGTGCTCCTGCACTTGCTTCGCGCTCCAGCTCGTCTCCGGCAGCGTGACGTTGAAGAACGCCTCTTTTGCCCGTTGCTCGAAGGGTCCGGGGATGTCCATCGAGGCGAAGGTCAGCGCGCGCATGAAGGGCGGCGTCTCCTCGACGATCGGCGGCACGGGCGAGGGGATGCTCACGATGTGCCGATCGGCGATGAACCCGCGCAGGTCGCCGAAGGTGTTGCGGAAGGCTTGGAGCAGCTCGCCGGGAGCAGGGTGGTCGGCGCCCAGGTCTTCCAGCACCTGCTCCGGCGTGCGATCCGGCGCCAGCATGCGCGCGACGCGCTGGAACTCGCGCTGGTTCCGGCGCAGGTCGGCCATGCCGATGTCGAGGAGCCGCTCGAGCGGCAGGTCCACCAGCTCGTCGTAGAGGAGCTTCTTCCGATAGGTGTCCGCGCCGATGCGATAGTCGCCGTTCGAGCGCGGCAGGACGTCGGTCTGGAGGTACTGCTGGTACGCGCGGAGCGCCGACAGCACGGCCTCGTTCGACCGGGCGAACTCTCGCAGCGTCGCCTGGTCGCGCGCCTCCTTGAACGCCGCCGGAACGTCCTTCTCGAAGAACGAGACGATCCCGGGAAGCTGCTCGAGCGCGATCTCCGTGTACCGCCGGGGCGGGTTCTTCAGATTCGCATGCGCCAGCTCGAGGACGGCGGGCATCTGCTTCTCGCGAGCGACGAGCGAGCGGAGCCTCTCGTCGGGCGGCGCGAAATCGCGGCTCATGATGACGAACGCGCTGACGGTGATGCCGCTCGAGTAGAGGTCGGGATCCCTCTCCCAGGATCGAATCGTCTCCAGCTCGAGAAGGCTGGAGCGGACGTCCGAGAGCAAGAGCTCGCGGTCCGCGGCGGCGTCCGGCGCATCGGCCGGCACCTGCGCCCGTTCGAAGCGCCCCTGGAAGTCCTTCAGCGCGGCGATCTGCGCCTCGATGGCGCCGCGGGAGAAATCCTCGAGGCGGCCGTCGTGGTCGTGCAGTCCCGCGCGCGTCGCTCTCGTCGGCGAGTACTTGAAGTAGACGTCCTCGAAATAGCGGTCCGCCAGCGCCGCCAGATCCCCTTCCGCCGCCCGCCTCGGCGACGCCGAGGAGCACGCAGTCAACACGAGCCCTGCCGCGAGCGCGGTCTCGACCCTGCTGCCGTTGGCCATGGCGCGCGAAGCTACCGCACCGGCGCCGCGGCGTCAGGCAGGAACCGGCAACGCCGACGGCTCGAGTTTCGCTTCGGGCTGCGCGTCCGCGGGCACCGAGCCGTTCTTCCAATAGCGCAGCTCCGCCTCGCCGCCGGCCACCACCACGTGCGGGAAGCCGACGCGGGCGTTGGTCCAGGAGCCGAGGTTCATGTACCGCGCTCCGCTGCCGATCTGCTCGTCGACCACCCGGTGGCTGTGGCCCATGACGACGTATTTGACGTCGAAGAGCTGGGCGATGCGCCGCGCGGCCTGTTGCAGCATCGGGTGCGCGTCCGTCTTCCGGCAGCGCGCCAGTACGGCGTTGAGCGCGGCGAACGCGATTCCAGTCGCGGTCAAGGCACCGATCTTCGCCCACGGCCCGCTGGCCGCGCCGACGGCGAGCACGGCGCCCAGCAGGCCGAGCACGGCGAGGATGGCCCGGTCGAGATAGAAGAGCTGCATCGAATCGAACAGGCTCTCCTCGGCGGGCCGCGAAGCGATGGCGAGGAGCTGGCGCGCCTCGGCCTCGGTTCCAGAAAACCGGCCCAGCGCCTTGCGCACGTGGGCCGAGGAGCCGGCGGCGTCGACGTGCGAGATGGCGTTGTCCGCGGCGCGCGCGAACCGCCGCCACACTTTGAGCCACTGGACGAACACCGGATACGTCACCCGCCACACCATGACGAAATAGTCGGCGGCGATGCGCAGCGGGTTTCCGGCCTTGAGGACCCAGTCGATGTACTCGGGCACGCCCCAGGTATCGACTTCGTCGAGGTCGGTCTGCTCCGCGTAGCGGTTGGCGAAATAGCGCAGCACCTTCGACGAGAGGGGCAATTCCAGCTCGCGGCTCACGCCCGCCGGGTCGAAGAATCCGCTCTGCACCGAGTACCGGTCGTGGGCGTTTCCGTGCTCCGCGTAGAAGAAGCCCGGCTCGAGGTAGAACCAGGGATGGAACTGGACGCGCTGCTCGAAGCGGTGGCGCGCGAATCCGGCGAGCCCGATCCGGCTGGACAGTTGGGTCCTGAACTCCGCCTGCACCGCGGGCCAATGGAACTCCGCGTCATGGTTGCCGCGGACGATGTGAAGGAAATTTCCCTTCTGGAGAAAACGGGCGAACGCGTCGAAGACGCCGGGGTGCCGCGCGAACGTCTGGCGCAGCTTCCAGACGCACTTCGCCTCCTCGGATCCGAGGCCAAACTGCCGTTCCTCCTCGCTGATCTCGAAGCCTGCGTCCTCCGGGCTGGGCGTCACCGTGATGGCGACGAAGTCGACGATGTCGCCGTTGAGGATCAGCCGCCAGGGCTTGCCGTTCTGGCGATTCGCGGCGTGGTAGTCCAGGAACCCCGCGAGCTGCGCGTCGAATCCCGCGCGCGCCGGCCGGACACCGCGCTTCAGATCGCAGCCGAGATGCAGATCGGAGATGGCGAGAAGGTTGTGGGGGCGCTCGCCCAGGCTTCCCCGCACACGCTTCCAGACGCCGCTCAGCCCCATCGTAAAATCCTCGCTCGGTTGCTCGCTGGTGATCACCCCAGCAATCGCCGTGCCCAAGCTTGGCGGTGGACCGAGCAGCCACTTGTGACGTCTGCGGCCGCGTGCAAGCGTGGCCGGCATGAAGTTCGAGAAGTCGCCGCCGTGGCTCGTGGAACTCTTCGGCGACGCGCTCGCAGCGACGCCGGGCGAGCGCCGGCAGATGTTCGGCTACCCGTGCGGGTTCCTGAACGGCCAGCTGTTCTGCGGGCTGTTCGCTACTTCGATGTTCGTGCGGCTTTGCGAGGAAGATCGCACTGCGCTTCTCGCCACCGAAGGCGCGCGGGTGTTCGATCCGATGGGCGGACGTCCGATGCGCGAATACGTGGTGATGCCTCCCGCGCTGCTCGACGACGCCGAGGCGCTGCGACAGTGGCTCTCGCGAGCGGTTGCCTATGCCTCGGCGCTGCCGCCCAAGAAGAAGCGCGCCACCGCGAACCGACCGCCGACGAAGAAACGGGCAAGGAGGTAGTCCCATCGGCGGCCTAGGCGGCCGGGGGCGGCCGGGCGTAGCATGGGGCTGGCGGAGGCACCCATGGCGATCGATCCGGCGGAACTGATCGACGCGCCGAGCGGAGACGACCGGCTGCGCAACTCGCTCGAGCGGGAGCCGATCAGCGCGCTGCAGCTCGGGCCGGCAATCGCGGTTTCCGACGACGCGTCCCTCAAAGAAGCCGTGGAGAACCTGCAGCGGCACCACATCGGCTGCGTGCTCGTGGCGAGCGCGGACGGGACGCTCAAAGGGATCTTCACCGAGCGCGACCTGCTCAACCGCGTGGCCGGGCGGAAGCTGGACTGGTCCGAATGCCGCGTGGCGGACTTCATGACGCGGGACCCGGAGACGCTGCGGCGCTCGGACCGCATCGTCTGGGCACTCAACTTGATGCACATGGGCGGCTACCGGCACGTGCCGCTCGTCGACGAGGCGAACCGCCCCACCGGCGTCGTGTCGATCAAGGACATCGTCGAGCTGATCGTCGAGCTGATGCCCGCGGCGGTGCTCAACCTGCCGCCCGACCCCCACCGGGAGCCGTCGAACGACGAAGATCCCGGCGGAACGGACTAGAGGCGTTTCTCGTACACCCGGTACGTCTTGTACTTGCGCGCGCCCATCCGCTCGATGCCGCGGTTGATGAGCATGTTGTCCTCGAGCGTCCAGGAGAGCTCGCCGCCGACGTAGCCGCGCCGGAGCCCCCGCTCGGCGACCTCGACGTAGAGGACGGCGGCCAGCGTGCCGTACTTGTGCGAGGCGCGGTATTCCTCCTTGACGCCAAGGAGCAGGAGGCGCGCGTGCTTGGGCCGCGCGAACTTCAGGCGCCAGAGCAGCTTCAAGAGGTGCAGCGGCCGCTTCATCAGCTCGCCGTCGAAGTCGCGCACCATCTCGTTCACGTCGGGGATCGCCAGGCAGATCGCCGCGGGCTTGCCGTCGACTTCGGCGACGAGCGCGATCTCGGTGTCGACGAACATCTTGTACTCGGTGGCGATGATCTCCAGCTCTTCGTTCGTGAACGGGATGAAGCCCCAGTTGTCCTTCCACGCCGAGTTGAAGACGTCGCGGACGATGTCGATTTCGCGGCGGAAGTGCTTCAAGTCCATCGGCCGGACGACGACGCCTGGGAGAGCCTTGGTCTTCTCGGCGATCCGCTTGGTGCGCTCGTCGACGTGCCCCGAGGTGTACCACCAGGCGTAGAAGTCCTTCGCCTTGGAGTAGCCCGCCGCCTCGATGACGGCACCGAGGTGCGGCTTGTTGTGGGGCATTCCGATGCGCGGGGGGGTGTCGAACCCCTCCACGAGGACGCCCACCTCGCCTTTCGTGTCGAGCGTGAACGGACCGCGCAGTCGCGTGCGACCCTTCCCGCGCGCCCACTCCTCCGCCGCCGCGAACAACGCGCGGGAGACCTCCGGACGGTCGGCGCATTCGAAGAAGCCGAAGAACGCGACGCCGGGCTCCTCTGGATGGACGCGGTCGAACTCGCGGTCGATCTGGACGCTGATCCGTCCGGCCGGCTTGCCGCCGTCGAACGCGGTGAAGCAGGCGAGCTCTCCGTGCTTCAAGAAGGGGCTCTTCTTCGGGTCGAGCTGGCGCCGGTAGTCGTCGAGGAGCGGGGGCACCCAGTTCGGGTCCTCCTTCATCCCGAGGGTCCAAGGCACGTGCAGGAAGATCTCCACCTCCTTCTTGCCCTGGACGGGCCGGACCTCGACCCCGGTGGCGGAGATCTGTCGTGCGCCTACGGCCATCGAGCGCTCCTTCGAAAAAGGCGCGCAGCATAGGCGACAACGCGCCGCGGCGTCGAGCGGAACGGGGCACCTGGGAGGTTGCAGTACTGGCTCCGGGCTGCTACTTCCCCGGGCTTTCCCGATGGACCTCAAGGACACCGTCAACCTGCCCCGGACGGCCTTTCCCATGCGCGCGCAGCTCGCCGAGCGCGAGCCTGCCCAGGTCAAGGCCTGGATCGAGGGCAAGGTGTACGAGCAGATCCTCCGGCGGAACGCCGGCCGCGAGAAGTTCGTCTTCCACGACGGGCCGCCCTACGCAAACGGACCGATCCACCTCGGACACTTCCTCAACAAGATCCTGAAGGACATCGTGGTGAAGCACGCCTCGATGAGCGGGAAGCTCTCCGACTTCGTCCCCGGCTGGGATTGCCACGGGCTCCCCATCGAGCTGCAGGTCGACAAGCAGCTCGGCACCAGGAAACGCGACATGAGCGCGAGCGACTTCCGCCGCGCCTGCCGGAAGTTCGCGGAGGAGCAGGTCGAGGTGCAGCGGGGCGGGTTCCAGCGCCTGGGTGTGCTGGCCCGTTGGGACGAGCCCTACCTCACGATGGACTACGCCTACGAGGCGGAGATCGTGCGGCAGCTCGCGGGCATCGCGCGGAAGGGCGCGCTGTACCGACGCAAGCGGCCGGTGCACTGGTGCCCGCGCGACCGCACCGCGCTCGCCGAGGCCGAGGTCGAGTACGCGGAGAAGACGAGCCCGTCCATCTACGTCGGCTTTCGCGTGCTCGACGGGACCAGGCTCTACAAGGAGGCGGCTTCGCTCAAAGGGCATCCGCTCGCGCTCGCCATCTGGACGACGACGCCGTGGACGATTCCGGCGAATTTCGCCATCACCGCCAATCCCGAGATCGAATACGTCGCCTACGACCTGGGCGAGCGCGCGGTCGTCGTCGCCAAGGACCTGCTCGCGCCGTTCCTGGCGGCCTGCGCGCCGCAGGAAGTCGCGCAGGGCGGCGGCGATCCGGACACCGTGCTGGGCGCTGCGCAGAACGCGGCGCGGGTGCCGCGGCTGAAGGACCCGCGCAAGGTGCTCGCGCACTTCTCCGGCCGCGACCTCGAGGGCGTGACGTACCACCACCCGCTCATCGAGCGCGTGGGGCGCGTGGTGCTCGGTGCGCACGCGACGACGGAGGCGGGCACCGGGCTCGTGCACACGGCGCCGGGGCACGGCGAGGACGACTTCCACATGGGAGTCCAGTACGGCCTGCCCATCTTCGCTCCGGTGGACGACCGCGGGCGCTTCACGGCAGACGCGGACCTCGGTTTGGTCGGCAAGAACGTCTTCGACGCCAACCCGGATATCGTCGAGAAGCTCCAGGCGGCGGGTGCGTTGCTCAACGCCGGCGGCAAGGCATTCGAGATCCGCCACAGCTACCCGCACTGCTGGCGCTGCAAGCAGCCGGTCATCTTCCGCGCCACCGACCAGTGGTGGATCGGGCTCGACGTCGACATCGGCGGGACGACCATCCGCAAGGCCGCGCTCGAGGCCATCGACCGCATCACGGCGCAGGGTGGCTGGATCCCTGCTTGGGGAAAGGAGCGCATCCGCGGGATGGTCGAG